>Ga0307373_10012624_pt1 | contig 11960 bp, 11 predicted proteins | sample OX2MG_FD_202534 | JGI IMG/M metagenome (GOLD analysis project Ga0307373, IMG submission 202534) | Soil microbial communities from Risofladan, Vaasa, Finland - OX-2 | ecosystem: Environmental > Terrestrial > Soil > Coastal area > Acid sulfate soil | place: Finland: Risofladan, Vaasa | collected...
CTCCTGTTCCCTCCCCCTGGGCGGTGATCGAACCGAGCAGTCCGAGCAACGCCGCAGTCAGCGGGACGATGCACAGCAGCGAATAGAGGATGGTGGCGGTGCCCGGCTGGGAGATCTCCGGCAGGGTGGCCGGGATCAGGGCCAGCTGGGCGCAGAGGAGGTAGACCACCGCCGGGGCCAGGCGGCGCTGGCGCCAGGCCGCGGTCGGGGCCAGCACCAAGGTGACTCCCGCCACCACGCTGACGGCCAGACTCCAGGACGAGGGAGCGGCGCCCAGGGCTCCGGGAAGGAGCCGCAGCAGAGCGGCGGTCGCCGCCAGGGCCCCGAGCAGGCTGGCGGCCAGGAAGGGCAGCTGGGGTAGTCGAGCGGTGAGGCCGGCCCGCCACCAGATGAAGGGAAACACTCCGAGCTGGGCGGCCGCGCCGAGGATCAGGGCGGTGGCGCCCACCACCAGCAGCGGGTCCACCTGCCGCAGTCCGGCGGGGATGGCGTGCAGGGAGGTGGTGCCGGCCACACCGGCAACGATCGCGGCGCCGGCGAAAAACACCACCAGGGCGAAACCACTCACCGAGAGTGCTCGGGCGGCGGTGCGCACCGAGCCCGCATCGGTCTTGTGCAAACCTTGGGCCAGCCCCATCGGCAGCACCGCCAGGGCCAGCCCGGATCCCAGCGAGGTCAGATCGCCAGCCGAGGCGGTGAACATGACGCCGGCAGCACTCATCAGCAAGAGCAGGTGAAATACGCCGCGATGAGGATCCAGTTCGCTCTCGGCGTCGGCGCCACAGAGCACCACCGCCCCGGCGGTCGCCAGGGTGATCGCGTAGAAGAAGAGGGTGAAGCGGTCGATGACCAGGCTGCCGTGCTCGATGTCCGGCGGGGTGGGACCGAATGAGGAATGCCAGAAGCCGATGCTGACCCCGAACGCCAAAAGGAGGGTCGCCAGCGTCACCCAGCGGGTGTGCTGCCGGCGGCTGCCCTGACGATCGAATGAGCGCAGGTCGAGGGCGGCGCACGCCACCGCGCCCAGCAGAAGAACACCGATCGGGGCGAAGTCCTGGAGAAAGTTGAGCTGCATCACTTCGCCTTGGCGGGGACGACCGGGGCTACCGCGGAGACCCGGGCCGCGACCAAGGAGGTGCCCTGCACCGTATAGGGGATGAAGAACCCGGCGAAGACGCCGAACATGATCGCCGCCGCCGCCAGCACCCAGCCCGCGTAGAGCTCCGAGCCATGGGAGTCGGGCACGGACACCGCCTCCGCGTTGTCAGGCTGGCTGATGAAGACCCGGTGACCGAGCCGCCACCAGGCCGCGGTCAGCACCAGCAGACCCAAAACCGCGAAGGCGGTGACGAAGGGATGGATCGCCATCCCCGAGGCCAGGATCTCGAAGATGGCGGGAAAGCCGACCAGCAGGGGAATCCCGGTGAGGCTGGCGGCGGCGAGCATGAAGAAGAGGCGCAGACGGGGCGAGCCGGCCGCGGCTCCGGCGAGCGGTTGGATCGTGTGGAGCAGGCTCCGGTCGCAGATGGCTCCCACCGCCAGCAAGAGCAGCGGGGCCGAGAAGAGGTAGGCGAAGCTCAGGTAGATGGCTCCGCTCAGCGAGGTCTCCGAGAAGGTGGCGACCCCGAGGATGACCAGACCCCCCACCGCGACCAGGGAGTTGGCGGCGATCCGGCGCAGCTCCACCGCCGCCCGAGCGTGCAACCCCCCCCAGAAGAGGGAGAGGAGAGCCAGCACCAAGAGGGGCGTCGTCAACTGCAGCGCCCCGTTGGGCTCCATCGCCACGGCGACCCGCATCAGCCCGTAGCCGCCAACCGGCAGCGAGCTCACCGCCAGCAGCATCCCCACCGGGGTACTCGCCTCCGCCAGGCCGTCCACCAGCCAGCGGTGGCAGGGAAAGGCACCCATCCTGATCAGGAAGGCGGCCAGGAACAGGGTCTCCACGATCAGGCCGGTGGTGCCGCTGGCGGCCTTGACCGTGCTCAGGGTGGTGAAGTTGAGGGTGCTGTTGCCGGTCCGCAGCAGGAGCACCAGCGTCCCGGCCAGCAGTGCGGTCAGCGAGAGCACCTGGGTCACCAGCAGTCGGATCGCCGCGGCTCGGGCCCGGGGCGCGCCGCCGAGCACGAGAAGCAGCGCCAAGGGGATGGTGGGCAGCCCGAAAAAGATGATGAACATCCCCAGATCCTGGGTGGCCAGCGCTCCGGTGACTCCCACCTCGGCCAGGAGCAGGAGGGCGAAGTAGGTCCGGTAGCGCTCCCGGTGCCGCCAGCTGGCCAGCACCAGGGCGGTGAAGATGACCGTGGCCGCGACCAGCAGCAGCAGATTCAAGCCGTCGGTGCCCAGGTGGTAGTCAAGTTGGAAGAAGAAGCCGCGCAGCCAGGGAGCGTCGATGGCCGGAGCCGGAATCGACCCCTGAGTCGCACTGGGCACCTCGGCCACCAGGTCGAAGATCGCGACCAGAAGCGACACCAGGGTGGCGAAGAGGGCAGCGGTCCGAATTCGGAAGCGATGCAGGTCGGTTCGCACCGGCATCGCCAGCACGATCAGGGCACCCACCAGGGGCGCGAATACGATCACGGTCAGGCTCAGATCGGTGGGCATCTAGGGCAGCCCCACTCCCTGGTGGCTGCCGGCCACCGCCCAGATCAGCACCGCGATCATCAGCGCCAGCCCAGCCACGGTCGCCAGGCTGCTCTTCAGCCCCCAACGGAACCAGCTCCGGTCGAGCGGCTGGTGCAGCTGCGCCAGCTCGCCGAGCACCGTCGCCGCGGCATCTCCCGCCGGCTCCAGCACCCGGGACTGGCTGAACTCGACCACCCGGGCCGGAGCGCCCAATCCGAAGGTGTCGGCGAAGATCGCCAGCCGGGTGCCGTCGACCCAGGTCAGCCAGACCGGGTCCTTGGCCCTCGAGCTGCTGAGCTGCCGCCGGCGGGCCGCCAGAGCCCCAACCGCCAAGAGCGGGACGATCAGGGTCAGCAGCAGCGCCAGTCCCTGGAACGGGATCGCCGTGACCCCTTTTCGAGGGCCCAGCCAGGCACCGAGCCCGAAGCCGATTCCGGGCAAGCTGACCAGGCCGCTGACCAGCGCCAGAGCCGTCGCCGCGACGCTCGGCCAGAGCGGCCGGAGACCCCGGCCCTGGGCCAGCTGCCGCCGGACCAGGCGAGCCTCCCGGGGATCGGAGGACTCCTGGCCCCGCATGGCGATCAGCGCCACCCGGGCAGCGGCGGCGGCCAGGACCAGCATCGCCACGATCTCGCCGGCCGCGGCCAGCTCCCGGAATGGGCCGGGCAGGGTCGGGAACCCCTTGGGGGCGGCTCCCAAGGCGGCCGTGAGCACCGCCAGGTGGCCGAAGAAGGTACCGAGCCCGACCACGCCGGTGATCGCTGCCAGCGCGGCGAGGAGCAGGAGCACCGGCCGCCGCGCCTGACGCCAGGCGGCGCCCAGCTGATCTATGGAGTCCACCCGCTGGTCCCGGCGGAGTGAGCTCACCACCCCCAGCAGGGCCACCGTCGCCAACGACGAAGAGGCCAGCACCGCGAGCGCGGCGGCGGGCGAGCCCAGTCCGATTCCCACCAGAGAGCACGACGTCTGGCTGAGCGCGAACCAAACCGCCATGGGGCGCAGGCGGCGCTCCCGCAGGGCGAGCAGCGCGGCCGCCACCCCGGTCAGGGTGGCCAGGACCACCAGGGCGGGAAGCACCCCGGATGCCCATCGGAGGAGGGTGAAGGTCTGCAAGAGGAGAGCAACGCCGACCACCCCAACCGCCGCCACAACCAGGCCTGACGCGGCTCCCGGGGCGTTGGCCAGATTGCGGAAGAGTCCGTGTCCGGGCAGCTGCCCGCAGGCGAGCACCGCCGCCACCAGAATCAGGACGGCAGCCAGGGTCAGCGACCGTCCGCCCACCCCGTGGACCAGCCCTTTGGTCGCAGCCACCCAGACCTGATCCAGGGCGGGCAGGTTGAGCGAGTCCGGAGTCGGCGGCACCACCTTGTGCTTGGCGGCCGCCGCAACGGCGGTGGCGGCCGCCGTCGCCACCGCCTGGGAGAACTTGACGTAGATGAAGACCACTCCCAGCAGGAGCGAGAGCGCTCCCGCCCGCCAGCCCAGGAAGGCGCTGCGAGCCGCTCCCCCGGCCCGACCTCCCCTTGCCGCCGCGACCAGCAGGACCGCGGCCAGGCCGCAGATCTCAAAACCGATCAGGGTCTGGAACAGCTCGGGGGCCAGCACCACCAGCAGGGCACCGAAGCTCAGCAGGCTGGCGAGGCGGGCCAGGTGGTCCAGGCGGGGATCACGGCGGAACTGGATCAGCAGCTGCTGCTCGGCGAGCAGGGTGGCCAGCGTCACCACCACGGCGAGCACGGCGGTGGTGGGATCGGCCAGGTAGCCAACGCCCACCTTGAAGGTCTGCGCGAGGATGGTTTTGGCGACGGCATCAAAAGGGGTCTGGACTATCTGAAAGGACCAAAAGGTGATCGTCGTCGAGTGCACCGCCGGACCTCCCCCCACCACCGCGCCCAGCAGCACCAGCGCCGCCGCCAGGGCCAGCCAGGAGGTGAACACGACCGCCCCGGCGACCCCGCGCCGGGTCTCGGCGAGGAAGCTGGCTCCCAGTCCAGCGAGCGGTAGCAGCAGCAGGGCCAGCGCGACTGCGTACACCGTCAGCTCTCCTGGTCCAGGTCCGCGTCCGGGTCGGGGTCGATGTCGACGGCATCGGGCGTCTCGGTGGCCGGCGCAGCCGCGCTGGACTCCACCCGGATCGTTGGCTCCGGTTCCTCCTCCCGCTCGCTCCTGGGCGCCGACTGCGGGCCGGCCAGCGCCAGCTCGAGCAGGTCCGACCCTCCGGTCCGGCGTCGCAGCAGGGCCGCCAGCGATACGCCGGCGGCCGCGAAGAGAGCGCCGATGATCTCGACCAGGACCGCGAAGGACTGCAGCTGGGCTGCCTCGACCGGCCTCGGGGCAAGGCCGGCGAAACCGACCAGGGCGCAGGCCACCGCGTCGAACCCCAGGACCACCGCCAGCCCGGCGCCGAACGCGTCGCGACGATGGCTGAGCGCGAAAACACCGAGCCCGAAAAGGCAGGCGGAGGCCACCAGGAGGGTGGCCGGAGACCCGCTCACCGATTCCCCCCGCGGCGAGCCGCGCGGGCCGCGGCCCGCGCCTCCTCGCGCTGCGTCCGCCGTCGCCGCTGCGCCTCAAGGCGCCGCCGGCGGGCCTGTTCGAGCTGCTCCTCCACCAATTCCCGGGGGTCCCTCTGGAGGAGGGCGGTGCCCCCGACCACGGTGGTCGCGGCCAGGAGTCCGATCACCAAGACCGCGATCCCCGTGCCCATCACCAGCTGGTGACCCACCTCCGCCAGGGTCGGCGGAGTCGAGAGCAGGGCCGAGAATGCCGTCCGGCTGGCCACCCCGGCTCCGATCAGGACTCCCACCGCCGCCAGCGCCGCGATCGCGGGGATCGCGATCCAGATCCACTCCTTGGGCTCATTCGGCCGGGCCAGGTCATCGGTCACGGGGCGAGGTCTCGCCGCAGGGGCGAGCAGAACCACCTCGGCCAAAGCACCCATGAGCAAGGTTGCGAGCGCCGGCAGGGGGGCCTGGTCGAATAGGAAGGCGGCCGCCAGGGCCAGCGAGAGCAGGCCCAGGGCCAGCAGCTGAAAGGAGCGATCCCGGCGGAGCAGCAGACCCAGCCCGGCGCCGACCGCGATCCCAGAACAGGCGACGACGGCGATCATGAACTCCCCGGCGGTCGGCGCGGGGCAGCGCGATTTTTCCAGGTGCGGGCAGGCGAGAGCTGGGACGGGGGAGCCACGGCCGGTCATTTTATGGGAGCGCGATCAAGCTTCCCCCGGGTTGACGAATTCAGCTATCCCGAAGGGTGAGCCGCTCGGCGAACCGCTCCAGCCTGGCCCGGGGCTGAGCCCCCAGCGGTGCCAGGCAGGCGACGGCCTCCAGGCTCCAGCGATCGGCCAGGCTGCGGGCGGTGGCCAGCGCCCCGCTCTCCCGGACCAGCGCCACCACCTCATCCCGCACCGTCAGAGTGGTGGGGCGGTCGGCGGCGCTCATCCGCTCGAGCAGCTCGCGCGCCTGCTTGCGCTGTGGGCCACGGAGCGCGCAGAGGACCGGAAGCCCGCAGATTCCCTGCAGCAGGTCGGTCCCCATGGGCTTGCCGGTGCGCTCGGGATCGCTGAAGTCAAGGCAGTCGTCGATCCCCTGGAAGGCCAGGCCGAGCTTGCGAGCGAAGCGAACTACCGCCTCCCGCTGCTCTCGGGGCGCAGCGCTGATTCGGGCCCCGGTCGCGGCGCAGGCGGCCAGCAGGGCGCCGGTCTTGCCCTGGGCCACCTGGACGTAGGGGGCCAGCTCCCCCGACCAGACCGAGCGCCGGTCAAGCTCGCGCAGCTGTCCGTCGGCAATCTCGACCAGGGCATTGGAGACGGTGCGCGCGATCTTGGGGTCCCCCAATCGCGCCACGATCCCCGCCGCCCTGCCCAGGTAGTGATCCCCCACCCCCAGCGCCGCCAGCGGCCCGGCCAGGGTGGCGATCGTGGGGGCGCCCCGGCGCGAGGCGGCTCCGTCGACCACGTCGTCGTGGCAGAGGGTTGCGGCGTGGAGCAGCTCCATGGCGGCGGCCGCGCGCACGGCGGCGTGCGGCCGGTACTGGGGGCCGAGCTCGGCGGCCAGGAGCACCAGCCGGGCGCGGATCCGCTTACCACCTGCTCTCTGCATGCTCGCCATCGGGGTCGCCACCAGGACGGGGTCGGCCGCCAGCAGCTCGCCCAGCTGGCGCTCCACCGGGTCGTCAGCCCGGAGCAGCTGGGCGAGCGCCGCGTCCCGGTTCAGCGTCGCTTCCGGGGGCGCACCCGCCAGCCGACGCCCCAGCCGCCACCACCGCGACTGGCGGCCCGCCGGGAGCCGCGCGGCGCTGGCTCCAGCCAGCCCGCAGGCGGGCAGGAGCTGGCGGGCCGCCCGGTCCGCATTGCCGGTTCGGGCCAGCTCGAATCCGGCGGCGGCCAGGCCGTCGGCGAAGGCCGCCTCCACCTCGAGGTTGGAGTACCGCGAGAGCGCCTCCGAAGCCTGGGCCAGGCAGTAGTCACCGGCCAGGATGGCCAGCCCCAGTGGCTCCTCCCCAAAGGCCGCCGACCGGTGCCACTGCAGGGCCCGCTCGGTGAGCTCGGCGGCGGCCGCCACGTGGACTGCCCGCGCCCCGTCCCGACCCGCCGGCCCCGCAGCGCGCAGGGTGAAGCGGGCCGGCAGCCCCAGGTGGGAGCGTGATCCCACCAGGGCCTTGTCCCAGGCCAGGTTGGCGATCACCTCCGCGGTCCGGGACTGGCCCTGGGTGAGCCGGGCCGGCGACCCCGACGGCGGAGGTTCGGAGTCGCGGCTCTCGACCACCGCCCCAGAAAGGAACGGGTCGGTCACGGGAAGCTCCGAGCCCGGCTCCAGGACCAGGCGCAGGCCAGCAGCGAGGGCACCCCGACCCCCAGGACCAGCAGCAACATGAAGGGGTGCGAGGCCGAAGTGGAGAGGCTGGCGGCGATTCCGACCAGGAGCGTCACCATGACCGTCAGGGCGAGCACCCACCAGCGCCGGCCACCCCGCCCGACCCGGGCCACCAAGGGGAGATAGTCCCCGAGCGGGGGGGCCAGGGAGAAGCCAGCAGCGACAGCGATCCCCAGGACTACCCCGAGGGCGATCCCCGCAATGGTCATCACGCCTCGCTGTCGGGATTGGCGGCGGGCCCCGTGATTCGATGGGGCCGGACCGGCTCCAGCTCGGTCGGGGGAGGGGTGAGCAGGTAGAAGGCGAAGGCCGCCAGGGCGATCCCCCCGGTCAGCAGCGAGACCACCCCAAAGCCGCTGATGCTGCCCCCCAAAGCGGACCCGTTGAGGGCCGCCACCTCCGCGAGCAGGCTCGCCAAGACCGCCAGCGCCAGCACCGCCAGTGGTCGGCTGCGCTGGATCCAGGCGACCTGGGCGGCAGCACAGGCGATCCAACAGCCCGCGAAGGCGGCCAGGATCAGGATCAGGATTATCGGCCAGGCCATCAGACGAACTCCGGCTCCTCAGCGGCGGCGATCTCCCCGCCCGCAATAACTCGGTCTCCATCGTAGAGAACCAACGACTGACCGGGCGCAACCCCGACTTGGGGCTGAGCGAACCAGACGGTGGCGCGGTTGCCTTCCTGCGGCTGCCAGCCGGCCTCCACCGGCAGGCCGTGCGCGCGGAGCTGGGCCACGGCGGCCATCTCTCCCGCGGGCCGCGCCCGCTCCAGATAGACCGCCTGGCCAACCTCGCACCCGCGCTGGAGCAACGTGCGCCAGGGCCCCACCACCAGAGTGTTGTGCGCCTGATCCACCCGCACCACGTAATGCGGCTCGGTGGCTGCCTGGTGCACGGCCAGCCCCAGTCCCTGCCGCTGCCCCACGGTGTAGAAGGGAAGTCCCTGATGGCGACCCAGCACCGATCCCTCCAGATCGGTGATCGGCCCGGGACCGAACTGCCCGGCCAGCTCCCGCTCCAGGACGGCGCGGTGGTCGCCGCCGCCCACGAAGCAGAGTTCCTGGGAGTCGGGCTTCTGGGCCACCGCCAGCCCCAGCGCATCGGCCAGCTGACGCACCAGCGGCTTCTGGAGCCCACCTAGGGGCAGCACCAGCTGGGCGAGCACCGCCTGCCCGCTGCGATAGAGCGTGTAGGACTGGTCCTTGCGCCGGTCGGCGCCCCGATGGAGGGTGCACCACCCCGAGGAACCTTCGCGGATCTCGGCGTAGTGGCCGCTGGCGATGTGGGTGGCACCCACCGCGCCGACCCTCCGCCAGAGCTCCGCGAACTTGACCTTCTCGTTGCAGCGGATGCAAGGGTTGGGCGTTCGCCCGCTGGCGTATTGGCTGAGAAAGTCGCCCACCACCGACTCCCGAAAGTGCTCGGCCAGGTTGAGCACGTAGTGGGGAATTCCCAGTCGGCTGCAGACCCTCCGGGCGTCCTCGACCGCGTCGATGGAACAGCAGCCGCCCTCTCCCCGCTCCATCTCCTCGCTGCCCCAGAGCCGCATGGTGACCCCGACCGTGTCCACTCCCGAGGCCGCGGCCAGGGCCGCCGCCACCGAGCTGTCCACCCCGCCGCTCATCGCGACCGCCACCACGCTGCCCGGCGGCAGCCGCCTCCCCCCGAGGACCCAGGGCTGAATCGCGACGATGGAGCCGACCCGCCGGGCCAGTTCCGCGACCCGACTGGAGCCGGAGCTAGGCACCCCCGGCGACCGCGGGCACGATGCTGAGCTGGTCGTTCGCGGCGAGGGTGGCATCCAGCCCTCCCGAGGTGCGAATGTCGTCGTCATTGCGGTAGACGTTGACGAAGTGACGCAGCCCCCCGGCCGGTTCGAAGATCCGCGGCTGAAAGCCGGGATAGCGGCGCTCCAGGTCCTGGAGCGCCTCGGCCACGGTGGATCCCTCGACCTCCACCTCGGAGGCCCCCCCGGTCAGCTGGCGCAGCGGGCTGGGCACCCTGACCTTGACACTCATCGGTAACCGCTCCTCATCCACTTCAGTATAGGCAAACGCACCGCGCTCCCCAGGGCGGTTCGAGGTAGCTCGGGGCGCGGCGCGCATGGCCCCGTCGGCCGCGGGCGAGGAGGCCATCGCCCGGGCGAACCTCTCCCGCCTGGCGCTGACTTGCGGCGACCTTCGCCGATTGCCGACGCGGGACCGGTCAGGCGCTCGGGAGGGGAGGTTCGGCCGGCGCCGCGTCCTGGTTGTCGGGGACGATGACCACGGCCGTGCCGTAGGCGATGATTTCGCTGACCCCAGCCGCCAGCTCGTTGGAGTCGTAGCGCATGGCGATCACCGCATTGCCCCCGACCGCAGCGGCGTGCTGGATCATCAGCTCGTAAGCCTCTTGGCGCGCATGGTCGCTCATCTTCATGAACACCGTCTGCCGTCCGCCCACCAGCTGCTGCAGGCCGGCTCCAACGTTGCCCACCACCGAGCGCGACCGGATCATCAAACCGCGCACCACGCCTAGCTGACGAACCACTTTGTAGCCATCAAAGTTGGTCCCGGTGGTGACCCAGAGGGGCGGCGTCTCGCGGCCGGTATCGGGCGGCGGTTGGTAGCTCATCGCTGCGAGTTTAGCAGTCGGCGGTGGGAATTTCTGACGACGCAGGCAGGGTCAGCGGCAGGCCCGCGAGTGCTCCGTCGAGACTCCCGCGGAGCAGCGCGTCGTACACGAATTGCGACCACGTTTCCATCTCCAGGTAGTAGACCCCGAGCTCGTCCACCGGGGCCATCCGGCCTTCCAATTTGTCGCGCTCGCGGACCTGCACCCGGGCGTCCGCCGCGTCCACCAGAATGAGCACCCCGAGGTGGACCTGACCCACCGCACCGGCGTCGTCCTTGAGCAACCCGACCGCCCGGCCTGTAAGCGGGCGGTCGCAGATCACCTCCTCACGCCACTCCCGGGCGCAGCCCGCCAGCCAGGCGCTCGGGGGCTCCCCGTCGCCAGCGTTGATGTGTCCACCAACCCCCAGGGTCACCTGGCCCCGCAGCCGGGGCTCGCTGCCCGCCCGGAGCCGGCGCATGGTGAGCACCCGGCTCCCGTCCCGGACGACCAGGTGGGGGATCGCCTGCTGCCAGTCGGGCTTAGCCTCAACCTCGGAGCGGGGTCGAAACTCGCCCCACCTCTCGATCACCTGCAGCAGCTCGGGCACCCCGCCGAGCTTGAGCCCGTGCCAGGAGCCCTGGGGTAGAGCGCGCTCGCGGGGCACGACCAAGACCAGCTCGCGGCCGGCCCCCCGGGCCACCGCCGACGCCGAGGCTCCGGTGGCGGGCATCTAGGAAGGATAGGTCCGCCCGGCTACGCTGGGCGAGATGCCCAGCCCGATCTACTGCGTCATCGGAGCCGGAACGGCTGGCGGTCGGGCGGCCATCTCCTTGCGCCAGCGGGGATTCGACGGCCGATTGGTCCTCATCAGCGACGAACCCGAGGCCCCCTACGAGCGCCCGCCACTCTCCAAGGCGTACCTGAACGGGAAGGTGACCCGCGGCAAACTGCTGCTCCAGGCGCCCGAGGCGTATTTGGATCAGGCGATCGAGCTGCGCCCGGCGACGGCCGTCTCCTCGATCGACCTGAGGCAGCGGAAAGTCCAGCTGACCGATGGGGAGCAGATCCTGTTCGACCAGCTGCTGCTGGCCACCGGATCGCGCCCGCGCCAGCTGGACATCCCGGGAGCCAGTCTGGAGGGAGTGGTCACCTATCGAACCCTGGCCGATGCCGATCGGCTGCGCGCGGTGCTGGAGTCCCAGCCTGACGTGGTGGTGGTTGGGGGCGGGTTCCTCGGTTCGGAGCTGGCCGCGGCGGCCCGACTCCAGGGCTGCCGGGTGACCATCCTGGAATCCCAGGGGTCGCTGCTGGCGCCGCTGGGAGAGCTGGTGGGTGGTTACTGTGCGGAGCTTCACCGCGAGGCGGGAGTGGAGCTTCTGCTCCAGGAGACCGCGGCCAGATTCCGAGGCAAGGCCCGGGTCGAGCAGGTGCTGCTGCGCAGTGGCCGAGCGCTGCCCTGCGACCTCGCTCTCATCTGCGTCGGCGTTCAGCCCAACTCGGAGCTGGCCCGCGCGGCGGGGCTGGACACGGATCCCGGAGTGGTGGTGGGAGACCACTGCCAGACCGCCAGCGAGGGAGTCTTCGCGGCGGGCGACGTGGCCTCGCGGTGGAGCCCTCGCTGGCAGCGGCGGCTGCGGTTCGAGCACTTCGACAACGCCCAGCTCCAGGGAATCCAGGCGGCCCAGGCGATGCTGGGCGAGACCACCCCGTACGATCCGGTCCCCTACTTCTGGACCGAGCAGTACCGGGCCCTGATCCAGCAGGTGGGGCTGATCGAGGACAGCGACGAAATGGTGCTCCGGGGTGAACCCCAATCCGGTCGGTTCTCGGTCTTCTACCTGCAGCAGGGGATCCTCAGCGGCTGCCTGGC
>Ga0307373_10012625_pt1 | contig 11960 bp, 7 predicted proteins | sample OX2MG_FD_202534 | JGI IMG/M metagenome (GOLD analysis project Ga0307373, IMG submission 202534) | Soil microbial communities from Risofladan, Vaasa, Finland - OX-2 | ecosystem: Environmental > Terrestrial > Soil > Coastal area > Acid sulfate soil | place: Finland: Risofladan, Vaasa | collected...
AAGCTGTATCCAACGCTTAAAAGCTTTGATTTTCCACCATTCTCCCATTCTAACATTCTTTCCATCACTTTCATCATGTGGCACATTTTTTTTGCAGTGAATGGTAAAAATGGATTAATAAAAATGGCAAGATTAGCACAAAGCTGCAAACAAATATGAATGCAATTATCAATAGACTGTTGAGCCTCAGTTGTCGGTAGTCCGTTGTCGGAGGTCGTTTTCGCAACTATCCACGGCTGCTTGTCCTGCATGTATTTATTTCCTTTCCTTGCAAGATCAATCACCTCATATAATGCATCCCTGAATTTATAATGTTCTAATAAATCCTCAATTTTTGCTTTAGTAAGTTTGAAATCTTCAATCATTTTTCTATCCGCATCATCAAGAATCGCATTGTGAACGCGAGGTACTTTTCCTTTGCATAATTTATGCATCAACACAAAAGTGCGGTTCACAAAATTTCCAAAGATGGCAACGAGTTCACTGTTGTTTCTATCCTGGAAATCTTTCCAGGTAAAATCATTATCTTTTGTCTCAGGTGCATTGGCACAAAGAACATAACGAAGCACATCCTGTTGTCCGGGAAAATCTTTTAAATATTCATCTACCCAAATTGCCCAATTGCGGCTGGTAGAAACTTTTTGTCCTTCAATATTCAAAAATTCATTTGCAGGAACATTTTCAGGCAATACAAAACCACCGTGAGCTTTCAGCATTGCAGGAAAAATAATACAATGAAAAACGATGTTATCTTTCCCTATAAAATGGACGAGTTTGGTGTCTTCTTTACACCAGTAATCACTCCACATATTTGTCATCTCTTTTGTTGCAGAAATATATCCGATAGGGGCATCAAACCAAACATATAATACTTTTCCTTCTGCATCAGGTAACGGGACCTTCACTCCCCAATTGCTATCCCGTGTCATCGCCCGTGGCTGCAATCCCTTGTCGAGCCAGCTTTTACATTGGCCATACACATTATTTTTCCAATCTTTATGATCTTCGAGTATCCATTGCCTTAAAAAGTTCTCATAATCCTGTAGAGGAAAATACCAATGCTTTGTTTTCTTTTTTACAGGAACCGCATCGCTCAATGTACTTCGTGGGTTGATCAGTTGTTCCGGACTTAATGAGGAACCACATCTCTCACACTGATCTCCATAAGCATTAGGATTGCCGCAGATCGGGCAAGTGCCCGTAATATACCTGTCGGCTAAAAATATTTGTTTTTCTTCATCAAAAAATTGTTCGGTTTCTCTTTCTTCAAACAAACCTTTATGGTATAAATTCAGGAAAAAGTTCTGGGCAGTTTTGTGATGTACAGGATTGGATGTTCGTGAATAAATGTCGAAAGAAATGCCCATTTGTTCAAAACTGTCCTTAATTATTGCATGATATCTGCCAACAATTTCCTGTGGCGTTACATTTTCTTTCATTGCACGAATAGTAATAGGCACTCCATGCTCATCGCTTCCTGAAACGAATTTTACATCCAGTTTTTTGGCTCTTAAATAACGCACATAAATATCTCCCGGCAAATAAACCCCTGCCATGTGTCCAATGTGAACTGGTCCGTTGGCATAAGGGAGAGCTGCAGTAATTAAATATCTTTTGAATTCTTTCATATTTTATTTCCGAAAAGTATTTGCAAAAATACCTCAAAGCAAGGCAATGCCCAAACAACAAAAAACTCCCCGCCGTAGCAGAGAGTTTATCAAGTGTTTAAAAATAAGATCTTACTTATTTCTTAAATTCAGGAATTGCAACCTGCGGCATCAGAACATTTTGATCTTTTTCTACTACCATATCTTTTTTCAATTCAAAAGAAGAAGTTTGTTTTATATCAGAAGAAGAAGCTCCGATTTTCACAGTATATTTTCCTGCTTCTGCAATCCATGATGCCAACTTTGTATCATAAGAAGAAAGGTCATTTGGATTTATTACAAACCTTATTGTTTGTCTTTCTCCCGGTTGCAGCAAATGAGTTTTCGCAAACGACCTTAATTCTTCTGATGGTTTTTCCAATTCTTTTGAAGGAGCGCTAATGTATAATTGCACTACTTCCTTGCCGGCAACATTTCCGGTATTTTTTATTTCTATTGTTGCAGTTATTTTTCCGTGGAATTCCCTACTGCTTAATTTTAATTTATCAAATGAAAAATTGGTATAGCTTAATCCATAACCAAATTCATACGCGGGTTTTACATCGAAGGTGTTATAATATCTGTATCCTACATAAATACCTTCGCCATACACCACTTCGGCAGGAATCGTTTTCATGCCAAACATGCCGGTAGTAGCCTTTTCAGGAAATTCTTTGCCGGGAAAAAATTTTGCAGAAGGAACATCGCTATATTTCATAGGGAAAGTAATAGCCAGCCTTCCTGACGGATCTACTTTTCCATCTAAAAGAGCAGTAATGGCATTGCCACCTTCCAAACCCGGTTGCCATGCAAGCAAAATTCCATCCACTTCATCTCTCCAGCTTGCCACTTCTATTACTCCGTCAATATTTAATACCACAACCACTTTTTTATTTTTTGCATGAAATGCATCAGACACATTTTTTATGAGCGCTTGTTCAGCATCAGTTAAATTAAAATCACCCTCCAGTTTTCTGTCTTTCCCTTCTCCTCCGTTTCTACCAATTGATATTATGGCAATGTCGGATTCGGAAGCTTTATTATTAATTACGTCGGTACCGATTTCATATTCACCGATAGGTGGATAAGGATGCATAAATTGCTGCATCATATTTTGCTTAGGACGCGTGGCTTCTTCTTCACTCATATAATTTGCATAATCAGCTTTTACATCAGGATCTACTGTATAACCTGCATTGGACAAACCCTGTGATAGGGAAATAGTATAAGCCTTATTCACTGAACCGCTACCTGTTCCGCCGGCAATGAGATTATAGCCATTGATACCAAACAATGCGATATTATGAATGCTTTTAGAGAAAGGAAGTGCATTGTCATTATCTTTTAATAGCACCATTCCGTCTTCTGCAACTGTACGTGATATCTGCGCATCTCTTTTAAGATCGGGCTTATCGGAATATTTATAATTTTTATAAGCGGGAGATTTGAAAACAGTTTCAAGAATTCTTTCTACATTTTCGTTTAAAACGGATTCTTTTAGAGTCCCATCTTTTACGGCATCCAGGATTGCCTTGCTTTGTGCAGGTGTACCCGGTTCCAATAAATCATTGCCAGCCTTCATTTGAGCTACGGGGTCGTGGCCGCCAAACCAATCAGTCATCACCATTCCTTTAAATCCCCATTCTTTTCGCAAGATAGTGGTCAAAAGATCGTATTCTTCAGAAGTATAAGTTCCATTTACTTTATTATATGAACTCATTACGGTCCATGGATGTGATTTTTTTATTGCTATCTCAAAGCCTTTCAGGTATATTTCTCTCAGCGCTCTTTCACTTATAATTTCATTTACTGACGTGCGGTTTGTTTCCTGGTTGTTTGCTACAAAATGTTTTACTGAAGTACCAACTCCGTTTGACTGAATGCCATTTACGACGGCCGCTGCGATATTGCCTGACACAACAGGATCTTCAGAGTAATATTCAAAATTTCTTCCACCCAATGGATTGCGTTGGATATCCATTGCCGGAGCCAAAATAACATCAACCCCGTAATCATGAATTTCTCTTCCAAAAGCAACCCCCATCTTTCTTACCATAGCGGTATCCCATGTTGAAGCCAGCAAAGTACCAACCGGCCACGCTGTGGCATAATAGGACCTGGAACTATCACCATTACGAAAAGGTTCTATTCTCACCCCTGCAGGGCCATCAGAAAGAACCATAGAGGGAATCCCTAATGAGGGAATTGCAAAAGTATTTCCTGCGGCTCCGGGAACTTTCTCTTTGGGTACCGGGCCATTATGTTTCATGCCGGGGAACCTCATTCCCACACCTACCACGAAATCTGCTTTTTGTTGCAAAGTCATTTTACCAACGATCTCTTTAGCTTTAGCGATGCTATTGCTCTGAGCTGAAAGATGTGAACATGCAAACAGTACTATTATACAAGTGAATGCCTTTTTCATTATAGAATTTTAATTTATTCATTGCGTTAATGCGACACAATGTAAATTATTTATTTGATTTAATTTATATTTTTTTGATGTATGGTATTTAAAATTTTTAATCCCGATAATCATATTTACTTTTAGAGATGGAATTTGACAAGGAATTAAAAAAGCATTTTTCAAAAGGGCATGAAAAATACCTGCCTCACCTTTCGGTAGATAATGTAATCTTTGGATTTCACCAAAACGATTTAAAAGTTCTGCTTTTAAAAACTAAATACGCCGGGCTATGGTCTCTGACCGGCGGCTTTATTTTAAAAAACGAACACACAGATGCGGCCGCACAAAGAGTTCTGAAGGAAAGGACAGGTCTCGAAAAAATATTCCTTCAGCAATTTTATGTATTCAGCGATCCGGGGCGATCTACTAAAAAAGTGAATCAGCAGTTTTTGAAAAATATAGGTGTAAAGATTGATAAAAGCTGGATGTTTGAAAGGTTCATCACCATTGGTTATTATGCCCTGGTAGATTTTACAAAAGTCAACCCAACGCCGGATAATATCTCTTCAGCCTGTGAATGGTTTAGCATTAATGATTTGCCGAAAATGATTCTTGATCATCGGCATATATTTGACGAGGCCTTGAGGGCTTTGCGTATGCAGCTTAATTTTCATCCGGTAGGATATAGTTTATTGGAACAAAAATTTACCATGCCTGAACTACAAAAATTATATGAAACTATCCTGGGCAAAAAATTAGACAGGCGTAATTTTCAGCGAAAAATATTGACAACCGGAATTTTAAAAAGGTTAGAAGAAACAAAAAAAGGAGTCGCGCACAAAGCACCGTTTTATTATAAATTTGATTTACGCAATTATAAGAAAGCGCTGAAAGCCGGGATGGAGTTATTTTGAGAAAATATTTATTATCAGATAAATTTATTTCATGAACCGAAAAGATTTTCTTGCTTCCATAGTTCCTTTAACTTCTGCTTCAACTGTGTTCGCCAATGATAAAAAGCCAGAAGAAAATTATGTTTCAAAAAAAATTCCACCTTATTTAAAAAAAGGAGATTTGATTGGAATTACTTGTCCATCGGGGCATATTAGCGCTGAAGAAATACAACCTGCTGTAATTAAAATGAATGAATGGGGATTTAAAGTTTGTATTGATGATACAGTTGGTGCCATGGATTTTACTTTTGCCGGTACAGATGACCAACGGGCTAAAGGACTTCAGCAAATGCTCGATAATCCGGAAATAAAAACGATCATGCTTGGACGTGGTGGATATGGCGCCATAAGAATTATTGATAAAATTGATTTTACAAAATTTGAAAAAAAACCCAAGTGGATCATCGGCTTTAGTGATGCCACTGTTTTTCATTGTCACATCAATCACAATTTTGGAATCGCTACTCTCCATTCAAAAATGTGCAACAGTTTTCCTGATGATTTTTCACAGGCCACACCAACACAAATAGATTCTATTGATTCTATAAGGCAATGCCTCGTGGGAGAAAAAATGAAATATGTAAGAGAGCTTAATGAGTGTAACCGTTATGGTGACGCTATTGGTCCTTTAGTTGGCGGAAATTTATCTATTATTCAAATGCTTGATGGAAGTATTTCTGATTTACACACTGAGGGAAAAATATTATTTATAGAAGATGTAGATGAATATCCCTATAAGATTGACGGGATGCTTTGGAATTTAAAACGAAGTAAAAAATTAGACAGGTTAAAAGGATTGATCGTAGGCGAATTCAGGATGAAACCAGACGATCCGGGGGAAGTATTTGGATTAAATCTTTATGAAATGGTAATGGAAAAAGTAAAGGAATATCATTATCCTGTTTGCTTTGATTTTCCCATTGGGCATGTAAAAGAAAATTATGCGTTGAAGTGTGGGATGAGGCATAAGTTGAGTGTTACTGAAGCTGGGACTGTGTTAAAATGTTTATGAATCTCGCCCCAACGCCTCCTTCAACAAACTCAGTAGGACAATACCAAAGGAATGCAATTCCGTAGGATATGGAAACGCTCCAAAATATTCTTAAAAATAATTTGACTAAAAAAGAATTAGTAAATGACTACAAGACCGCCATATTTAAAACCAGGTGATACGATCGGATTAGTGTGTCCTTCTGGATATATGCCTGCTGAAAAATTCCAAACCTGCATTGAAACCCTTACTGAATGGGGATTTAAAGTGGTAGTTGGAAAAACACCGGGCCATCAGTTCCTTTATTTTTCAGGTACAGATAAAGAAAGACTGAATGATTTACAGCGCATGATGGACAATAAAAACATCAATGCCATTTTATGTGCAAGAGGCGGATATGGAATGGGAAGGATCATTGACAAATTAGATTTCTCAAAATTTAAACATCATCCAAAATGGATCATTGGATTCAGCGATATCACAGTTTTACATTGTCATTTATTTTCTAATTATAATATTGCTTCTTTGCACGCGCCTATGGCCGCGGCTTTTAATGATGGAGAATTTAAAAATGAATATATCCAAAGCCTGCATGAAGCCATGCTTGGGCAAAAAGCAGATTATAAAACGGAAGGAAATATTTTAGATCAGCCTGGAAAAGCAAAGGGCATTTTGGTGGGAGGGAATTTATCTCTTTTGGTAAATGTGGTCGGTACACCATCTGATATTAAGACCAAAAACAAAATTTTGTTTATTGAAGAAGTGGGTGAATATATTTATGGTGTTGACAGAATGATGTACCAATTAAAACGAAGTGGAAAGCTGGATAATCTAAAAGGATTAATTATTGGCAGATTTTCTGACATGAAAGATACCACCATTCCTTTTGGAAAAACCGTTGAAGATGCCATAAAAGATTTGGTAAAAGATTATGACTATCCTGTTTGTTTTCGGTTTCCTGTAAGCCATGATAAAGAAAATTATGCCTTAAAGATTGGTCTTACATACAAATTGAAAGTTGAAAAGGGATCTGTTGAATTAAAAGAACTATAAAAACTTTAAAGTAAACTATGAAATGCAGGTTTATACCGATTATACATCCGTAATAGTATCCATTGAACTAAACGGCTGTTATATCGTCCTTATACTACAAACTATTTAGACACTACTGAAATCATAAAATGTATTATTTTATTTTTAAGATAACCAATGCAGCGTTTTAGAAAGTTTTGTTGTCATATACTTTAAATTAAAGTAAAGTAGTTCGCTTTTGGCCAAATCTTGTTTATGAAAATCAAATTGACATTCTTAATCCTTTTTGTAATTTTTCTTGCATTCTCTTCCGTAGTGCAGGCGCAATCCTTTCTTTCATTTTCCACGGGTATTTCATCAGATCTGAATAATGCCCATCATTCTTTTTATCATATTCCCTTTTCATTGCAATGGAAACCATCGCCAAGAAAAAGAGCGGCATTCTTTGTAGAGTTTGATTATGATTTTCCTTTTACAACTAAAAGTACAGGCCAGGCTTATACCTTAAATCCGTCATTGCCAAAGGAAGTAACGTTGCAGGAAACCATACGCCCTTATATTTTTAGTGTCAGTATTGGATTCAGGATTCATTTATATACCAATAAAAGAAACAATAGCTTTTATTTAAACCTGTTACCTTTTGGTATCAGCTCCCAAAATTTTAAGATAAACTATAAAAATTTTGACAAAGAAAATTATGAAATATTAAATCCGGATATCAATATGAACAGAGGAGGAATTGTATCATCTATAGCGGCTGTATATAATTTTCATAAAACAAAACAAGACATGAAACTGATGCTACATGTTCAGTCGCCTCCATTGGAGGGAACAGGCAAATATCCATTATCATTCAGGTTTGTGGCGCCTTTGCAATTAACTTTTGGCTATAATTTTTATTATAATAAAAGAAAATGAAAACTATATCATTCAAAATCATTGCGTGTGCCCTGGCACTTTATTTATCATCTTGTGCGAAGAGAAATTTTTTTCCCGATCCGGACGATCCGGGTTTGAGCCTTCTGACTTCTCACGGATTTAATATTGCAACTGCCTACATTAATAATGTACCTTATATTAATCCATTTGATCCCGGAACATTAGGAATTGGAGGCGTTAATTCTGCGCCTGGCCTTGAGTTAATTAAAACTGGCAACACTTTCGATACTCTTTGTCTTTCATGGCAATTTGAAATAAATGACAATACCTCTAATAATAATCAGCATTATCCCACCATCTCAACCATCTCATTGTTAATGCCAGTACCGAAATCTTTTACAAAGACTGATTTTTTTGCATTGAATGGCCAGAGGTTTTCATCCAACACAAATGCTGTTGTGTTACGTTCTTACCATAATTACTTTGATACTTTGTCAGGTACCTCTAACATTTATTTTGTAAGTATAAAGTATGACAACACATCAGGCTCAATAACTAATCTTGCATTTTCCGGGTTGTTTGATGCCAACATCGGCGACAGCATTCTTATTACGAAAGGGCGGTTTGATTTTGAAATTGATGCCGCAACTCTTAATTTCTGATTGCAAAGAATTTTCAATAAATCAGATTCATTCGAGAAGTTGAAAATTTATTACCAGCAAAAGAATAAATACCAAAGATTCTGTTACCCGGTTGGTTCCTTTCACAAACAACAAAATTAATAATGGCAAAAGAAAAGTGTGTCCAACCTTTTTAATTTATGAATTTGCATTTATGATAAGAGACATTAAGCCAAAATATGCCAACAAAAAACCTGTGCAATGCTCATATCAAATTTAAGCGCTTTCCTTTCTTTTGTCAATTTGAAAAGATAGGCAGTCGTAACACTAATGCACATACGCAATTTGAATAATTACAACTGATAACCCCCGAGACTATGTTAGCCAGAGAGATTACAAAACTTCAGAAAAAAAATTGATTAAGTTGATGCGTTCCATAAGAATGTTTGCTTAATATTGACTTCGTAATATATTTGCAAAATAAATTGAACATCGATTCGAATCCTGTTCAACTAAAAAGGTGCACTGAAATGAATTAGCACTTGTTTGAAGAATAAGGAAAATCGGATTTTGACCAATCTGTATGATAAGGCAGCTTAGTTAACATGGTCATAACACATCTTTCGTAAAGATGAATATTCAGTTCGATTCTGAAAGTTGCCTCTTAAACTCCGTTATGATTATAACGCCTATTATGTTGGGTTTTATTTGATAGGTCGTCCTCAATAATGACATCTTCATTAACAATGAAATCTTCATTAAAGAATAAGATTTTCTTTCTCTTTATTATTCAGGCAGACCTTTTCCCTTATTAATGAATTTGATAAGTATCAACAATGAAGAAATAATTTCTATTGCTGTTTTTTGTTTCATTTTGCTTTCACTTTTTGCCTTTATTTACCTGCACAAGGTAGAGTGGAAAAGATATGAGACCGGTCTAAAAAGATATGCAACCGGGCATTTTTTATAGGTGATCTATTCTCCATTTCCTGGGAGCTTTTCCAAATCTTCTCTTAAAGGCTACGCAAAAGTTATCGGAATGCTTATATCCAATTGTGTAGCTAATTTCCTTGACAATTTTGTTGGTATTTTCCAGCAGAGAACCTGCTTTGAAAAAATCTCGGAACAATTAGGACATTCATGAATTAGTACTATGGATATTTCCAAAAGCGGGAAGCGCAACGAACAACACGAGCACAACAACTTTATGTTAATTTTTATCTCTGAAAATTTATACAGGTGTTTTTAAACTTTTATTAAAATTCATGGTAAAGGTGGTTCCATTGTTTGGAACGCTTTCTACATGTAAGGTAGCTTTGTGAGATTGAAAAATCCCATAAGCTGCGGACAATCCAAGGCCCATTCCATTTTTTTTCATAGTGAAAAAAGGTTCGAAAATTTTTGAAAGTTGTTCAGGCGGAATTCCCTTTCCGTTGTCTTTAATGGATACCTGGTAAGTATCAGGCGCTTCATTTACAATGACTGATAATACCCCTTTATCTGATTCCATTGACTCAATGGCATTTATAAGAATATTTGAAAAAGCAATTTGTAGTTTTGACTTATCCGCTAAAATATATAGTGGAGAAGAAAGGTAAACTTTATGCAGTTTGATATTCTGCAGTCTGATTCTGTCGCTTGCAACAGATAAACTCTCTTCGACCAAATCCTGGAGCACCTGTTCTTCAAAAGTCAGCTCTAGTGTTTTGGTAGATTCCAACAACTCAGTGATCATGTTATTAATACGCAGGGTGTTTCTCTGGATTATGCCTACCAATTCTTTTGTAATCTCATTCGCTTCCATTATCATTTCTAAATTATCGACGGATAGTTGAATATTATTTAAAGGGTTCCTTATCTCATGCGCAAGAATCCTTATTAATCTTTCAGTTGCAGCAAGCCTTGCCGATTGAAGATTTATTTGTTCAGCCCTTTTAATATTGGTAACATCCTGGATAATCCCATGAAACAGGACTTTTCCCACTGTTTTGGATTCCGGCAAAATTGAAAGTAGGCAATACCTTTTTTCTTTATGAATATTTTCAATTTCTATTTCAACTTCAAAAATATTTTTATCGGCGTTTAAATCAGTCTTTATTTTTTCTCTTAATAACACGTTTGGAATAAAATCATATAGACTAATGTGGGACAAATCTCTCTCATTGCAACCAAGAAGATTGAAAGCCGCTTTATTTATCTCTTTTAACACCAGATTTTTATCTGCTATGAATAAAGAATCCTTAGAGCCTGTAAAAAGATTACGATATTTATTTTCACTTTCTTTTACTGCTTTTAAAGAAGCAGTTCTGTCAAGAGAGTAACGAATACAACGCTCCAGTTTTTCACTATTCAATTCTGATTTAATAACATAATCAGTTGCGCCACTTTTCATTGCTTCAATATCAATTGACTTATTTCCCTTACCGGTAAGTAGGATGATGGGGCGGTCAGGTTGAAAATGAATACATTCTTTCAGGAGATCAAGGCCAGTTTTGTTTCCTAACCTGTAGTCAACAAAATAAATATCATGAGCGCCTGATTTAATTTCTTCAACCGCAGCAGAGTAAGTTTTACACCAGTCAATTATGAAGTCAACTCCATTGATCTCTTTGAGAAAACCGGAAATAATATAGAAGTCATCTTCATCATCATCAATGATCAGAATTTTAATTTGTTTTTGGCTCAGCATAAATTATTAAGGAATTTGTGGCAGAAGTATTATAAAAACACTACCACAATTTTCCACTGAGGTAGCAAATAATACTCCGTGATGCATTTTTATAATTTTATTACAAATCGCGAGTCCTACCCCATTTCCAGGGAAAGCAGATCTTCCGTTTAACCGCCTAAAAGGCTTAAATATCTCAGCAGCATTTTCCTGTTTAAATCCTATTCCGTTATCTTCAAATCTAATTTTATAAAATATTTTCTCTTTGTCTAAATTAAAAAATATTTTTTCTTCCAAACTTAATATTTCAGAACGTATGGTTATTTGTGGACACTGTCCCTCTGGTTGAAACTTTAAAGAATTATCAATAATATTTTTAAAGACTTCTTTAAGTTGTATAAAATTTACATTTAAAACAGGCAAATGACATAAATTGATCGTGGCATTCTTTTGCTTAATCCTTATTGATAATTCCTGCAACACCTGCTCCATGATCATATTCAAATCACAGCCTTTGTAATCATTAGACGCCTCCACCTCAGCCAATGCTGATAAGCCGTCAATCAAAGATTGCATATCTGCTACGGTTTTTTCAATTTTTTCAAAATAAAATATCGCTTCTTCACTCAAAATTTCAGGAACCTTTTTCTTCAGAAGTTGCATGAAATTTGATAATTTCCTCAGAGGTGCCTTCAAATCATGAGAAGCAATATAAACAAATTCCTCGTTTTCTTTTTTGCACAAGCTTAAATCATTAACTGCTT
>Ga0307373_10012627_pt1 | contig 11958 bp, 11 predicted proteins | sample OX2MG_FD_202534 | JGI IMG/M metagenome (GOLD analysis project Ga0307373, IMG submission 202534) | Soil microbial communities from Risofladan, Vaasa, Finland - OX-2 | ecosystem: Environmental > Terrestrial > Soil > Coastal area > Acid sulfate soil | place: Finland: Risofladan, Vaasa | collected...
CCCACCAGCACGCCGGCGGCACGGACCTGACCGTTACCGGTGTCGTCGTCGGCACCGTCGAGTACATGGCCCCCGAACAAGCCGAAGACACCCGACAGGCCGACGAGCGCTCCGACGTCTATAGCCTGGGCTGTACGCTTTACAAGCTCTTGACGGGCGAGCACCTTTACCACGGCGATACGGCGGTCAAGCTGATCGTCGCCCACCGCGAGCACCCCATCCCGTCGTTGCGGGGCGTTCGCGGCGACGTCTCGCCGGCTTTGGATGAGTTTTTCCGGGCAATGGTCGCTAAACGGCCGGGCGATCGGCCGCAATCCATGCAGGACGTGATCGCGTCATTGCGCGCCTTGGAATCGACGCCGTCGCGTTCGGCCGACGACAAAAAGCGAGCCGAGCACGCGGATGGCGAGCCGACCCCGGGGTATCCGCGCAGCGTCTCGGCGGGAGCCCCGGCGTCAGCCCCTCGGCGTTCGCGCCCGGTCAGCGACCGTATGTCGGCCGAAGGTTCCGGCGGCCGGACGGCGAGTGCCACGGATGGCGACCGCCGGCGGTTATCGTGGGGTTGGTTCGCGGGCGCGGCGACGCTGGTGGGTTTGATGGTCGTCTTGTCTCGTGGCCAGCCGGATCCTACCGAATCCCAGCCGAGTTTGCCGGAATTCGAGACGAACTCGCTGGGGATGCGGCTGGCACTGGTCGTTCCGGGAGAGTTCTGGATGGGAAGCGCCTCGAATTCTTCGCCGGCGAACGAACGGCCCAGGCACCGTGTCGTGATCGCGCGGCCGTTCTATTGCGCCGTCAATGAAGTAACGGTCGGCGAGTTCGGGCGTTTCGTGTCCGAAAGCGGCCACCGAACCACCGCGGAAGCAAACCGCTCCGGAGGCGATCGGTCCCAGCCGGCGGGATTTTCGCAGACCGACCATCATCCGGCCGTCGGCTTGAGTTGGCACGATGCCCAGGCCTTTTGCCGTTGGCTCAGTCAAAAAGAGCGGATGACGTACCGTTTGCCCACCGAGGCCGAGTGGGAGTACGCCTGCCGCGCAGCCGGCGGCGCCGACCAGACCATCCAACAGGCGTGGTACGGCGGCAACTCCGGCGGGCGCACGCACCGCGTGGGCCTGCTGGAGCCCAACGCTCTGGGCCTTTGCGACATGCTGGGCAACGCCCGGGAGTGGTGCTTTGACGGTCAACGGCGGTACACGGCCGAAACCGCGGACGATCCGCGCGGGCCGAGCCAGGGGCCGCGTATTTTGCGAGGCGGCGATTGGTCGAGTGCCGCGGTCCCGCGCGCCAGCGCCCGGATCGCCAGCGCGCCTGAGCACGCCGACGCCACGACGGGCTTTCGCGTGGTCCGGGAAGCGGCTTTCTAGCTTCCCGAGCCCGGCACCGAGATCGACTGCACTTCACGATCCAACGTGATCGTCGACGAAATCACGCTGCTCGTGTTGAAGAAGCGGAGAAACCAGCCGTTGCTCGCGGGAGTGGTCGAGACCGTGACGGTGACCGTCGTGCTGCCGTAGCTGAGCGGGTTGGGCGCGACCGTGATCGTTGGGTTCGTGATCCCGACGATCGACGCGATCGCCGTCGCGGCGTTGGTGACGTCGGACGTGACGGCATCGAGCGCGACTCCCGCGCGCGCGCCCTCGAAGGCCGCCTGGCGGACCGACTGCTGGAGCTGCAAGGCGCGCGAGAACTCCAGGATCGCGAAGATGACGGTGAGCATGATCGGAACGCAAAGGGCCAGTTCGACCGTCGTCGAGCCGCGGCGCGAGGGGTCGATCCGACAAGCGTGTTTCATGGAGAGGGGTCCTACTTGATCAGCACCGCCGGTAAGCTATCGGCGATCGTTTGAAAGGCTTGCTGCAGTTGGGCCGCGGTGGGAGCGTTGAAAAACATGCCGTTGCCGTTCGTCGCGGCGCTCATCATCGCCGTCTGGACGGCCCCGGAAGCGGCCTCGGCGCCAAAAGTAATCACTTGCGTCACGATCTGCGAGCTCGTGCGATCGCTCTGTGTCAGGCTCGCGATATTCGTGTTGCCGGTGGTCGCGACGCCGTCGGTCAACAGAATGATCGTGCGGTTGGCCGTGGTCCGCGAACGCGGTCCGGTCAGCTCGGACTCCGCCATCGCGAGCCCGGCCTCGATGTTCGTATCGCCGATCAGCGGCTGCTGCCCCCAGGCGTTCATGCCGGTCGTGATCAAGCCAAGATTCGAAGTCAGATTGACGTCGAGCGAAGCTTCCGTCGAGGAGAACGTTCCGAACGAATACGTCTCGGCATAGGTCACCAGGGCCACGTGGACGTCGAGGTTGCGGGCTTGCAGCGTGGTGATGAAATTGTTGACTGCGACGGTCAGCGCTTGCCAGCGGCTGGCCGTGGAGCTCGGCGGCGAGAAGTAGATTTGCAGCGGGTTCTTTCCCGTGCTGACGTCGGAAGGATAGCTGAACTCGTTGGCGCTCAGGTCGAAGGCCATCGAGGCCGATCGATCGAGCACGAGGCAAATGTCGTGGCTGATGCGCGTCGTCAGTGAGACCTGCGTGGTACTGAAGGTGCTGATGGGAAGGAACGTCTTGAGGAACAAGGGTGGGCTGACGCTGGCCGTGACCTGCGCCGCGTTGAGCGGAGAGCCATTCGCGGTAAAGGAGTAGACGCCGTTACCGCCCTGGGTGGCGTTGCCGAAAACGATGCTGCTGGCGGGCAACTGGAGCGGATTGCCGGCGACGAGGTTGTTGTTGGAGACCGTCTGCGCGAATGCGGCCGCGGTCGTTTGGTTTTGCGTCGCGCCCAGGTTCACCAGGGCGGCCTTGGCCGCCGAATCGCAGGCGATGCGGAGTTGTTCGCGCACCATCTGCATGTAGGCGACGTTGACCGCGAAGGCCGTAATGATCATCAGCATCGCGATCGTCACGGCCATGAGCACGGTGATCGCTCCCCGTCGCGCACGAGGGTTTCGGCCGGTTTTCATTTTCTTGATTTGCATGGCAAGTTTCCTACTCGACGATCAAAGTGGCCTGAGTCGTCATGGTGAGTGAGCTGTTCAGAACGAACGATGTGGGTGAATTCTGGTTCCAGGGAGCGCTGATTGAGACGGTCACGAGCGTCTGAGGGGGTAACGACGTCAGACTAGCCGGGGTCAGGGTGATCGTGGCGCCGTTGACGCCAAGCTGGGCGAGCAAGGTTTCGCAATAGGTGGTGACTTGGGAACTGGTGGCCGCCGTCGAAGTCGACGTCGTGGGCCGCGTGGCCAACCGCACCGATTCGTAAGCCGCGGCTTGCATCCGGGCTTGCACGAAAACCACGTTCGAGATCTCGATCATGCCTAATCCCGTGGTCAGCAAGATCGGCAGGCACAGGGCCAGCTCGACCGTGACCGCGCCCAGGCGGCTTCGCCGCCGGGCGGGACCGCGTCGCCGAACCGGCGACCGCGGCTGCATTCGTCGACCGTCGCGCATGATCATCGTTCTCGGCAAGGTTCCTTTGGGGTCCTTGTTCCCACGCTCCGCCGACCCGCTCGGCGGGTGCCCCGAACACCTCTTCGGCCGCTCCGCGGCCCGGCAACGACCGAGCGCCGCTGGGTATGGCGTTCCTTACTTGGGTAGGTTCGACGCGTTGCTCAGCGCGGCGGCGTTGTTCGCCCCGATGTCAACCACGAACATCAGGTCGTTGCAATCCTTGTCACCGCCGTTGTACATGTCCTCGAACCCAATGATCAGGTACTGACTGTTGTTGGGGAAAAACGCGATCATGTGCGGGAAGCTGTCGGCATTGTTGGCGGCGCCGTTGTAGTACATGTTGGCCGGGTTCCAATTGCTGTCCATGTCAGCCATGATGAAGAACGCGAGTTGTTGGCCCGCATTGATCGTCGGCAACTGCACGAAGTCGCCCGCCAGAAGCGGATAGGATGTCGAGCGCACCCCGGAATTGTCTGCGCAGACCGGGCTGATGCTCGAGTGGGCCAATGGAAATACCGTGTAGCTGGTGCCTGACACCGGCGTCGAGGTGGGGGCCGCCACCGTGGCGATGGTCACGCCCAGCGCGTTGTTGTAGCAAGCGCCTTCGTAGATGTAGTAAACTCGCGGAGCGTAAGCGAACATGAAATACAGCCGCGTGGGATCCAACTGGTTCAAGTTCGCGCCGGTGTAGGCCACCGTTTCCGGAAGGTTCGTGGTGATGATGTTCAGGAAGGTTTGCTTGTTGGTGTTGAAGCTTGTCGAAGTGGTGTCCGAGCCGCTCAAATAGGTCTTGCCGACCAGGGGCAGCCCCAGCGGCCGATCGGACGGTTGGAACGAGGACTTTGTTTGAGCCGAGGCCGATACGGCCAGGCAGTTCACCAAGGCCAACGCCAAGAGCGACCTTAAACAACGGATCTTCATACTCGTACCTCTATTCGCGAGTGGAAACAGACAAGAACCAAGCCGGGGGAGATGTGTGGCGAACGGATCAACCGGCTGGAGCTCGGTCGATCGCGCCGCTGTTCCAAAACGGTACGTCAATGGCGGAGAAAGTCAATTTTTTCCGTCGAATCAGACGGCGTCGAGACGCCCGCGCGGGTTGCCCGTGGCGTTTTGGCCATTCGTCCGCTACAACAGTTCCATACGCATCCGCGCCGCCCAAACCTCGTCGGAGATCCTCTCCCGTGCAACGACTCGCCAAGCCGGATCCGCACGCCGTAGCGGAACTCGTGAGAGTTCCGACCGTGGCTGTACCTCGTGTCCCGAAATTCTCACGAATTCCGCTACTCCCAACGGGATTTCGGCAAAGTCAACGATTCGCCCTCACCCTGCTCGCGGTGGTGCTACTGGCGGCCGGCCCGGCCGGTGCCGCCCCTCGCAAGCCCGCCGCAAAACCGAGTGGCAAATCGAAAACGCCCGAGTTCAAGTATCCCGACGCCCGCCAAAGCGACCAAACCGATGATTACCACGGCACCCAGGTACACGACCCCTACCGCTGGCTGGAAGACCCCGACAGCGAGGAAACGCGGAGCTGGATCGAAGCCGAAAACAAGCTGACGTTCGGCTATCTGGAGGCGATCCCCCAGCGCGAGGCGATCCGCAAGCGGCTGACGAAGCTTTGGGACTTCGAGAAGTTCGGCACCCCCTCGGTGCATGGCGGAACGTACTTCTACAGCCGCAACGACGGCCTGCAGAACCAGAGCGTCCTCTATTGGGCGCCGACGCTCGATGCCAGGCCGCGGCTGTTGCTCGACCCCAACGCGCTCTCCGACGAGGGAACGGTGGCCCTGACCGGCATCGCCGTCAGCGATGACGGCAAGCTCCTGGCCTACGGACTGGCGTCGGCTGGCAGCGATTGGCAGGAGTGGCGCGTGCGCGACGTGGAAACCGGAAAGGACCTCGAGGATCACCTCAAGTGGGTCAAGTTCTCCGGCGCGTCGTGGACCCCCGACGGCAAGGGCTTCTATTACAGCCGCTACGACGAGCCCAAGGCCGACGAGCAGCTCACCGGACAGAATTATTTTCAGAAGCTGTATTGGCACCAGCTCGGCACGCCCCAATCGGACGATCGGCTGGTTTACGAACGGCCCGACGAAAAGGAATGGGGCTTCGATGGCCAGGTGACCGAGGACGGCAACTACCTGATCATCGCCGTCAGGCACGGCACGGAGCGGAAGAACCAACTGTTCTATCTCGACCTGAGCAAGCCCGACGCAGAGGTGGTCGAGCTGATCCGGGGTTTCGTGGCCCGCTACGAATTTTTGGGCAACGATGGCGCGGTGTTCTGGCTGCGCACCGATCTCGACGCTCCGCGCAACCGCGTGATCGCCGTCGACATCGAGAAGCCCGAGCGGGCCGACTGGAAAGAGATCGTCCCGGAGGCCGAGGACGTACTGGAAGGCGTTGGGCTTGTCGGCGACGAGTTCTTCGCTTCCTACCTGCACGACGCCCGCAGCCTGGTGCGACGGTTCGACCTCGAGGGGAAGGGCCTGGGCGAGGTCGAGCTGCCCGGCATCGGCACGGCCAGCGGCTTTGGCGGCCGGCGCGACGACAAGGAAACGTTCTACTCCTTTACCAGTTTCACCTCGCCGACGACGATCTACCGCTACGACGTCAGGGGTGCCGAAAGCACGGACTTCCGCCGCCCAAAGGTCGATTTCGACCCCGACGATTACCAGACCAGCCAGGTGTTCTACTCGAGCAAGGACGGCACACGGGTGCCCATGTTCATAACGCACCGCAAGGGACTGGAGCTCGACGGCACGAACCCGGCATTACTCTACGCCTACGGCGGGTTCGACATCTCGCTTTCGCCGAATTTCTCGATCGGCCGCGTCGCGTGGCTCGAAATGGGGGGCGTGTTCGCCATGCCGAACCTGCGCGGCGGCGGCGAATACGGCCGCGAGTGGCACGAGGCGGGCATGAAGGAGAAGAAGCAGAACGTGTTCAACGACTTCATCGCCGCCGCCGAATGGCTCATCGACCAGGGGTACACTTCGCGTGCGAAGCTGGCCATCAGCGGACGCAGCAACGGCGGGCTATTGGTAGGCGCCTGCCTTACGCAGCGGCCCGATCTTTACGGCGCCGCGCTGCCCGGCGTGGGCGTGATGGATATGCTCCGGTTCCACAAGTTCACCATCGGCTGGGCCTGGGCCAGCGAGTACGGCTCGTCGGACGATCCGGAGCACTTCCGCAGCTTGTTCGCCTACTCGCCGCTGCACAACATCAGGCCCGGCGTGAAGTACCCTCCGACTTTGATCACCACGGCCGACCACGACGACCGCGTCGTGCCGGCGCACAGCTTCAAGTTCGCCGCCACGTTGCAAGCGGCGCAGGCCGGTGCGGCCCCCGTGCTGATCCGAATCGAAACCAGCGCCGGCCACGGGGCGGGCACGCCGACCTCGAAGACGATCGAAGAGCTGGCCGACGGTTACGCGTTCCTTGTGAAGACGCTGGGAATGGAGTAGCTTGTTCCATCCGCCGACAGCGAGGACCCATCACATGCTGGCACAACTCGTCGTGATCGCCGGGCCCGACACCGGCGGCGCATTTCCGCTCGAAGAGGGCCAGACGCTGATCATCGGCCGCGGCCAGGATACCCATACTCAACTCAAGGACCCGCGCTGCTCGCGCAAGCACTGTCTGCTGCAAGTCGACGGAGGCAAGTTCCTGGCGATCGACGAAGGGAGCGCGGCGGGCACGTTCGTCAACGGCGCAAAAATCACGCGCCACGAACTCAAGCCAGGCGACGTGCTCAAGGTCGGCGCCACCGAGATGCGCTTGCAGTTCGACGTGCGCAACGACGAGAGCACTCTCCTGGGGGACGAATTCCACAAACCCAAACCGATGCCCAAAGTCACCCCGCTCAAGGACCTGATCGGCCAGAGCGTCGCCCATTTCCAGCTCAAGAAGGTGCTGGCCACGGGCGCCAGCGGCATGGTCTTTCTGGGCCACGACTCGAAGGAAAACCGGCAGGCCGCCGTCAAGGTGCTCTGGCCCGAAACGTCGAAACACGACGACGAAATGCAGCGCTTCGTGCGGGCGATGAAGACCATGATGCCCATCCGCCACGAGAACATCATCGAGATCTTCGCCGCCGGCAAGAATGGCCCCTATTGCTGGGTCGCCATGGAGTACGTCGATGGTGAGAGCCTGGCCGAGGTGATCCAGCGCATCGGCACCAAGGGGATGCTCGATTGGCGGCACGCCTTCCGAGTCGCGGTGCATATTGGCCGGGCGCTGGAGACGGCCTACGAGCACCAGATCATCCACCGCAACATCACTCCCCAGAACATCCTCTTGCGCAAGAGCGACCGTGTGGCCAAGCTCGGCGACTTGATGCTGGCCAAGGCGTTGGAAGGGACGCTGGCCCGGTCGGTCACCCAGCCCGGCCAGCTCATCGGTGACCTGGTCTACATGCCGCCCGAGCGCACCCGCACCGACGTGCCGGTCGACTGCCGGAGCGACATCTACAGCCTGGGCGCGACCGTCTACGCGCTGTTGACCGGCCGGCCGCCGTTCGAAGGGGATTCGCTTCCGCAGGTCGTTTCGAAGATCCGCCAGTCCGAGCCAATGAAGCCGAAGCAGTTCCAACTGGCGATCGCCGACCGCTTCCAGGATAGCGTTCTGACGATGCTCGCCAAGCGGCCCGAGGACCGTTACGAGACCCCCTCAAAGCTTCTGCTCGACCTGGGCCGCATCGCGAAGTACGAGAACATCGAGGTGTGACGCGATCGCGGGAAATTGGCTTGCCAAGCGACCTGTCCGCCACGGCGGAAAACAAACGCCGCCTGCGCGACTGGTTGATGAGCGTGCAACCCGACGGCGGCACCGACCCGCGCGACGCGCTGCAACTTGCGTTGCGAGTCCATGCCAGCGCGGTGTTTCTGCTTTCCGACGGCGAATTCAACCTCCCGGCGCCGCAAACCAAGAAAAAGCCGAAGGGGAGCTTACGGAAAGGTGATCGCACGGTCGGAGAAACGGTCGAACGCCACGCGCGTCAGCGCACGCCGGTCCACACGGTCGCCTTCGAATCGCCCGGCGCATCGCACGCGATGCAAGAGCTGGCTGAGCAGACGGGCGGTGAGTTCCGCTTCATCTCAGCTCCTGGCGCTACGGACGATCGCGCACGACGCAAAGCGCAGTCGCTGGCGCTGCAAAAAGAGGCCCAGGCGATGGTGCTCTTGAAGGAAGCCCGGGTAACGGAAGCCGCGCACCGCTGGATGAAGACGTTGAATACCTGCCGGCAGATCGTCGATTCGTATCCTGGAACCGTCGCCGCGCGCCAAGCCGAGGAGATTCGGCAACGCCTCGGCCCGCCGGAACTACCGTAGGTCCAGAATGATGCAAGGTTCTTCGGTCACGTCATCTTCGGCCCAAAGCTGCTCGTCGCCTTGGCAGTTCAGCTTGGCAAGCCTGATGGGCGTGATGCTTGCCGTGGCGCTGTTTTGCGGCGTTTGGCAAATCGCGCCGCAGTTGGCGGTTTTCGTTACGGCGACATTTTCGGTGACCGTCGTCACGTGGCGACTGATTCGCATGCTCCGAAGAAGGGAACGACGAGTCGGTCCGCGGTTGGCCATGTCCGTGTTGCTCTGCTGGAGCTTCGGCTATGTGGCCAGCGTCGGGCCGGCCGTCGCATTGACCCAGCACACGATTCTATTCGACGGCGCCGTCGATGCGATCTACGCGCCGTTGGACTGGCTCTACCGTGAGACGCCGCTCGAACGACCGCTCGAATGGTACCTGGCGTATTGGCGCGAACCCGCTTGGCAAATTGCCCGATGAGCTTTACCTGGCAAACCCGCCGGGTTACTGTTGTGTTGAGGTGAACGACATGGGCTCCCAAGATCATAGCCGCTTACGTCGCATCACGGCCCCTTGTACTCCGGAGAGAACCTTTTTACATGCTTTGTCGTAGTGGCCGGATACCACGGCGTAGTTTCTTGGGAATCGGCATCGCCGCCGGGCTCGGCGCCGGCGCCTCACGGGCCGGCGCTGCCGTGGGTCGCGGCCGCGCCAAGCACGTGCTGATCGTCTTCGAACAGGGCGGGCTTTCCCACATGGACACTTGGGATCCGAAGCCCGAGGCCGTCGCCGAGCACCGCAGCCCTTACCGGCCGATCGCCACCAACGTGCCCGGCACCCAGTTTACGGAGCTTTTGGCCAAGACGTCGCGGCAGGCCGACAAACTGGCCGTCATCCGTTCGATGCACCATCGCGTCAGCGTGAGCGGCCACCCCGACGGCACGCAGTACCTGCTCTCCGGCGAGCGGCCGGGCGGGCCGCTGACAATGCCTGACGTCGGAAGTGTCGTTGCGCGCTTGATCGGCACCCCCTGCGGCTACCTGCCACCCTACATCATGCTGCCGGGAAATGGCGAGCAGTCGTACAACGCCACGCAAGGCTTCCTTTCGCCCGGCTTGAAAGTGTTCAAGGCGACGGGGCACGACCTATCCGACCCGAAATGGCGCGTGCCCGACCTGCGTCTGCTCGACGGGTTGGCGCCAGAGCGGTTTCGCGACCGGCGCGATCTGCTCAGCCGGCTTAACTTGGGGTTGGTCGCGGCCACGCCCGGCCAGCCGGCCAACGGCATGGACGAGTTTTACGGGCAGGCATTCGAGTTGCTGGGCAACCCCAGAACGCAGGCCGCGTTCGAGCTGTCGCGCGAACCGGACTCGATCCGCGACCGCTACGGTCGCGGCCACCGCGGCCAGTGCTACTTGTTGGGGCGGCGACTGATCGAGCAAGGCGCGCGGTTCGTGGTGCTCGATGTCCGCGAGCCTGAGACTTCGGCCACGCCTGGCGGCTTTAACATGAACTGGGACCACCACGACCTGATTTACACGGCGGGCTCGTGCGGGACGATCCGCAACAAGGCCGGTGGCGAGGGACGCTACGGTATCTCCCATTGGTGCATGATGGGAAGCACCGACCAGGCCTTCGCCGCACTGATCGAAGATATGCACGAGCGCGGCTTGTTGGACGAAACGCTCGTCTGCTTCGTTACCGAGTTCGGCCGCACCCCGAGGCTCAACAACTTCCAGGGCCGCGATCATTGGACCAACGCCTACACGATCGCCATGGCCGGGGCCGGCGTGCGCGGCGGCCAGGTGATTGGCCGCACCGATCGCGACGGCGGCTTCGTCCAGGACCACCCCTACACGCCCAACGACTACGCCGCGACGCTTTACGAGTTTCTGGGCATCGACCGTTCCCGGCCGATTTTTACCCCCGACAACCGCCCGGTCTACTTGGCGGCGGAGGGACAGTTCATGAGCGAGTTGCTCTGAAGGTCCATGCACCACGAAGGCGTTAGGCAATAGGCTTTAGGCTTTGGGCAGTTCATAAGCGAGTTGCCTTGAAGGTCCCTGGACCGGTGCGATCCTGAGGTCGATTCGAAGGGCGGTTGAGTTCATTGCCCGCCGTGTGGATTTTTTTGCGCCGATGGGCCACACTACGGGATGTCGTGCTTACAAAATCGACCCTTGCGGAGCCCCGCCTCATGGCCGCGCCCGAACCCAAACCCGCCGTCCCCCAGCCCGCTTCAAGCAGGCCGGCTTCGACCCAGCCCTCGTCGACCCAGCCCTCGTCGACCCAGCCAGCTCCGGCCCAGTCCTCTCCAACCAGGCCGAGCGCTCTCAAGCGCCCGGCCGCGCCCGGTGCCGAGCGATCGTCCAAGCCGGCGAAGGCCCATACCGGCGAGCGGCTTGTATCGCTCGACGCCTACCGTGGGTTCATCATGCTTGCGATGGCCTCGGGTGGATTCGCGGTCGCCACCGTCGTCCGCAAAAATCCCTCGCTGAACGAGAACGAAACCTGGCGGTTCCTGGCGCAGCAGCTCGACCATGTCGAGTGGAGGGGCTGCGCCTTTTGGGACCTGATCCAGCCCTCGTTCATGTTCATGGTCGGCGTCTCGATGGCCTATTCCTACGCCAACCGTCAGGCCCGCGGCCAGAGCTACGCGCGCATGTTCGGCCACGCCCTTTTCCGTTCGCTCGTCTTGGTGGCCCTCGGCGTGTTCCTGAGCTCGAATGGGGCCACGGCGGCCGCGCATGCAGAGCGCGGGCACGCGTTGCCTCGCGGACCGACGTCGACCGGCAGGGGCCGCCGCCACTGGTTGGTTCGACGTAGGAACCGAGTCGCCTCAACGCGACGGCCTGGCCGCGACAGGCTATCGAGTTGGGTGTCTGTGTGTTTCGTAGCCGCGAAGCGCTTGAATCAGCTTATTGAATCCACGCCATGGCAATGAGCCACGCAGACAACTGCGAAAAATCAGCTCTAGAAACCGGTAACCGTAAGTCCCACACCCCCCTACACCCCTCCCGTCCCAATGGTGGGCCGTGAGACCCGCGGTGCGGGTGCCCCTCCCAAGGCGAGCTTGTCCCACCCTACACCCTTCGGCGGGCGCAAGCGGGGAGGATACGCCGATGAAGCTATGCCCGCTCCGGCCTGAGCACCTTACCAGGCCGCGCGCCGAGGTGCTCCCCCTGGTGTACCACGAGCTCGCCGTTGAC
>Ga0307373_10012628_pt1 | contig 11956 bp, 10 predicted proteins | sample OX2MG_FD_202534 | JGI IMG/M metagenome (GOLD analysis project Ga0307373, IMG submission 202534) | Soil microbial communities from Risofladan, Vaasa, Finland - OX-2 | ecosystem: Environmental > Terrestrial > Soil > Coastal area > Acid sulfate soil | place: Finland: Risofladan, Vaasa | collected...
GCAGCAGCAGGTTCTGGATGCCGGCGTAGACCAGAACCGCCAGGACCACGCCGGCCAGCGTGCCCTTGCCGCCAAAGATGGAGACGCCGGCCAGCAGGACGATGGCCACGACGTCCAGTTCCAGCCCCAGGCCGTTGTTCTGCACCGCGGTCGACAGGCGGAAGGTCCACAGCACTCCCGCCAGGGAGCAGACGAGCCCGGAGACCACGTACAGGATGGTCTTCACCCGCTTGACCCGGATCCCGGCGAACCGCGCCGCGTCCGGGCTGGCGCCCATGGCGTAGATCGACCGGCCGAACGGCGTGAAGTGCAGCACGACGCCGAAGATCAGCGCGAGCACGATGAAGATGCCGGTGGAGTAGGTGAGCTCGGTGCCGGGGATCGTGTTGACGCCCACGTCGGTGTAGGTGACCGGGAAGCTGGAGACCGTCTTGGGGCCCAGGATGATCAGCGCGATGCCCCGGTACAGCGCGAGCGTGCCGATCGTCACCGCGAGCGAGGGCAGCCCGAGCCGGGTCACCAGCAGGCCGTTGAACAGCCCGGCCAGCGCCCCGACGACGGCGACCACCGCGAAGATGGCCAGCATCGGCCAGTGATCGCTCCACAGGATGCCCAGGATGGCGCTGGACATCCCCAGGATCGAGGCCACCGACAGGTCGATCTCGCCGCTGATGACGATGAGGGCCATGGGCAGCGTCATGATGGCGATCTCGCCGTAGGACAGCCCGAGGTTGAAGATGTTCGCCCCGGTCAGGAACTGCGGGGAGACCAGTCCGCCCGCGATCACGACCGCGATGACCACGATCACCAGGCCGGTTTCCCAGCGCAGCGAGCCGCGCAGCAGGTCTCCGGCGGCGGGCCGGGTGGTGGCTTCCGCGGCCACCGCGCTCTGGCCGGCCCGTGGTTCGTTCTGGCCGGCCCGTGGTTCGCTCTGGTTAGCTGGCACTGCGGGAGCTCCTTAGTCGCAGCGCCGTCACCAGGCGCACCGAGATCGCCCGGTCCAGCGAGATCGCCAGCAGCAGCAGGAATCCGGCGATCGACTGGTCCCAGAACGGCGAGATGCCGAGCACGTACAGCGCGGAGATGATGGTCTCCAGCAGGAGCGCGCCGAGCGCGGCGCCGACGGCGCTGCCGCTGCCGCCGAAGATCGCCACGCCGCCGACCACCACGGCCGAGACGACCTGCAGCTCGTAGCCGGTGCCGGCGGTGGAGTCGATGGTCTGGTACTGCGCGGCCCACAGCACGCCGGCGATCCCGGCCAGGGCGCCGCTGACCGCGAACGCGGTGAAGACGCGCTTGCCGACGGCGATTCCGGCCAGCCGGGCCCCGTCCGGGTTCGACCCGATCGCGTACAGCTCGCGGCCGGACCGGAACGAGCGCAGGTAATAGGCGCCGGCTCCGATGACGACGGCGACCGCGATGGCCACGTCGGGGATGCCCCCGATGGTGTCCTGCGGGATGTTGAGGAACGCGCCGGGCAGCGACTGGGCGACCACCTCGTTGCCGCCGATGATCAGGATGTCGATGCCCCGGATGATGTACAGGGTGGCCAGCGTCACGACGAGGCTGGGCACCCGGCCGAGCGACACCATCAGCCCGTTGGCGACACCGCAGGCCAGGCCGATCCCCAGGCCCACGAGGAAGACCAGCGGGATCGAGATGCCGTGCACCTGGCCGAACAGGCTGGCCGACAGGTAGGCCGACAGGCCGAGCACCGAGCCGACCGACAGGTCGACGTTCCGGCTGATCACGACCATGGTCTCGCCCAGCGCGAGCAGCGCGAAGACCGTGGTGTTGATGAGCACGAACTTGATGTTCTGCGCGTCCAGGAACCGCGGCGCGGCGGCGGCGGTCGCCGCCACGAAGACCACCAGGACCGCGAGGATGCCCGATTCGCGGACCCGGAAGACGCGCTCGGTCAGCCGGCGCGGGCTGACGTCGGGACCGGCCTTCGGCGGTTCCCGCCGCGGGGTCAGGGTCGTGCTCAACGCGCCAGTCCTTCCCGCTGCCCGGTCGCGGCCGCGATGATCCGTTCCTCGGTGGCTTCCGCGTGCCCGAACTCGGCCGCCAGCCGGCCTTCGCGCATGACCAGGATCCGGTCACCGACTTGCAGCACCTCGGGCAGCTCCGAGGAGATCATCAAGATGGCGACGCCATCGCCGGCCAGCTGGCCGAGCAGCCGGTGCACCTCGGCCTTGGTGCCGATGTCGATGCCCCGGGTGGGCTCGTCCACGATCAGCAGCGTCGGCTGCCGGCCGAGCCACTTGCCCAGCACGACCTTTTGCTGGTTGCCGCCCGACAGCCGCGAGACCGGGTCGGTCAGCTTGCCGTACTTGATCCGCAGCCGCAGCGACCAGTCGGTGGCGAACTTGCGCTCGGCGCCGCCCGAGATCAGCCCGCGGCGGCCGAGCCTGCGCAGCGAGGCCAGCGCCATGTTCTGCTGCACGGACATGTCCATGACCAGGCCCTGCTGCCGCCGGTCCTCGGGCACGAAGCCGATCCCGGCCGCCATCGCGTCGGTGGGCGAGGCCCGGCGCAGGTCGCGGCCGGTCACCTTGACGGTCCCGGCGTCGTACTTGTCGATGCCGAAGATGGCCCGGGCGACCTCGCTGCGGCCCGACCCGACCAGGCCGGCCAGGGCCACGATCTCCCCGGCCCGGACGTTGAAGGAGACGTCGGTGAACACGCCCTCCCGGGTTAGGTGCTCGACCGTCAGCACCTGACCGCCGGGCGCGCGGCGCTCGGCGTCGGTGCGGACCGGCATGTCCCGGCCGACCATGGCCCGCACCAGATCGTCCCCGGTCAGCCCGTCCAGCTCGCTGGTCATGACGTGCCGGCCATCGCGCATGACGGTGACCCGCTGGCAGATCTCGAAGACCTCCTCTAGCCGGTGCGAGATGAACAGCACAGCGGCGCCCCCGGCGCGCAGCGTCGCGACCACCTCGAACAGCCGGGCCACCTCGGCCGCCGACAGCGCCGCCGTCGGCTCGTCCATCACGATCACTCGCGCGTTCAGCGAGAGCGCCTTGCCGATCTCGACGATCTGCTGGTCGGCGATGGACAGGCCGCGGCAGACGCGGCCGGGGTCCAGCGTGACCCCCAGTCCGGTGAACAGCCCGGCCGCGTCGGCGCGCATGACCTTGCCGTCGATCCGGCGGCCGGCGCGCAGCGGCTGGCGGCCCATGAAGATGTTCTCCGCCACGCTCAGGTCGGGAAACAGCGTGGGCTCCTGGTAGATCACCGCGATCCCGGCGTCCCGCGCCGCCGCGGGGCTGGCGAGCGTGGCGGGCTGCCCGTCGATGAGCAGCGTCCCGGAGTCGAGCTGATACACCCCGGCCAGGATCTTGACCAGCGTCGACTTCCCGGCCCCGTTCTCGCCCAGCAGGGCGTGAGCCTCGCCGGCCCGCAGCTCGATGGTTCCGTCCGCCATCGCCTGGACGGCCCCGAAGGCCTTCGCGGCGTGCTGCAGGGACAGCACGGCGGGGCCGGCGGCCGCGTTGTGGCCGGGACTCGGCGCCTGTGCGGCGGGTCGCGGCTCAGCGGGCCTGTCCGGCTCGGCCGGCGCCACGGCGTCGTGGGCGGGTTCCATGACTGCCTTCCTGTACTTCCGCGCCGTTAATGGAACGTTTCAAATATGTGAAGTAGTGTCAGGTCCGGCCGCCATGGTGTCAAGGGGCGATCTGGCATTACTGCCAGAGTCGTTACAAACGCCACTCCGCCGGCCGGGGCGCGCTAGCCTGGCCGGCGTGCCGTCCGACCTGCCGTCCGACGAGAAGGCGGGCGATCCGCTGCCGTACCCGGGGCTGCGGCAGGTCGTGGTGGATTCCGCCGGGCACGGTGGAGCTGTGGAAAACCGGTGGCAGCTCGGATAAGGCCCATCAAAGGTACGGGCAATAAGTCCGAGTTGCCGCTACGAGTCGACGCCAGCAGGCAACCGCTCCAGGTCTGCTAGCACCCCACGACCCCGGCCATATCAGCGACCCCGTACGCCTCCACGGCGGCCCTGGTTGCCGCATCAGCATCCCGGGACCAGAACGCCAGGCGAAGCCGCTCACGCAGTTCCTCCGGCAGCGACGCCGGGTCTGGCACTCTGATACGGCGTAGGTACTGAGCCTGAAACCGCAGCGTCCCACCGCGCATCCTGACGCAGTACGCCTCAATAAACAGCTGCGCGATCCGGGACAGCAGCAGACCCCCAAGAACCTCCAAGTCCCACACCCGCGACGTCAGGTAGTAAAGATTGTGATGCGGATAGGTCTCGCCTCGGTCCAGGACCGGATGGCTGACAAGCTTCATATCGGGAAAATACAGCTTCTGCCGACCGGTCAGGTCGTGGTGGACCGGATCAATAGTGCGGTACCAGGCTTTTGGTGCGCGCTGGGCTACGTTACGGCGCTGTAGCTCAGTACGCCGCTGCTCGAAATATGCGCGCAGGCGGGGGTATGCATCCAGGTCAACCAGACCGCCGCCTTTCTTCCACGGATCGATCACGTAGTGGCCAGACCACTGCAGGACACCCTGCCGAGTGTCAGCGGTCATCGCCAGAGGAACCATCCGGTCCGGTTCCGCTACCCCGGGGTCTTTGGTGATGAACACACGGTCAGCTCCGGTTGCCACCCCAATACCGATCTTCGTACCCGTCAGATCATCCTCCAGCGGGCCGAAGCGCTCCTCCAGCAACTGGAGCAAACTGAGCTGGCGGGGCTCCAGAGACGGCCAAGGACCCGCCCCGCGGAACCAGTGCTCTGCTGTCGTAGCCGTGAACCCGTGCAGCGCGTCAAGACGCCCATCAGCCAGTGCGATAAGCGAGTCAGCTAGCGTCCCGCCGTCATCAACAGGGCCAGCGCCAGCATCTGCGCTGGCGACAATGACCCGGCCCTGCGGCCCGCGTCTGATGATGACGACCGCCGGGTAGGCCGAAACCTCATCCTCGAACGCAGGCGCGTCATGCATCTCGATAATTGTCTCGACCCCGAAGACAGCCGAGATCATGCGTCGCAATTCCGACCCGTAAGCAGACCGCATCCACCGGTCCGCGCAGATGAACCCGAGCACCCCGTGGTCATCGAGCTGACGCAATCCTGCCTCGATGAAGCCCACGTAGATATCACCACGGCCGACCATCGCCGGATACAGGCTCCGGTAGGCCGTAAGCGCCTCCACGGGGATCTCGTCATAACGGATATAAGGGGGGTTGCCGACCACAAAGTCAGCTCGCCGGTCTCCGGGTGAGGTCAGGAGGTAATCACCTACCCTGATCCATCCCTCGGCCAGGAGACGGGCCTCCTTCGTGCTAGCGCCATGCTTCTGCAGCTCCCGCACTGCCAGATCAACCGCGTGCCGTGCAGAGTCAGCGTCCAGCTCGTAGGCCCGTATCGACTCTCGCGCCTCATCCAGACTGCGCCCCTGCGCCGCCAGCGACTCCAGCAGACGCCGGATCATCGGAACCAGGAATGCGCCCCTGCCTGCCGACGGCTCCACCACGTAGCGTGCCGCGAGATCCTGATCAGCCCGGTATCCGGCAAGGTCCAGGATCAGACCCACCACCCATCCCTGGGTGTAGACAGCGCCGCCCGGCGCTCCGCCCGACGAGCGCCGCGGAAGCCTGGTGCCTGGAGACCGCCGGAGCTGTGCCGACTCACCGAGTCCCAGGTCGAGATGTGCCTGAAATGCTGTCATGCCAGCCCGCAGTGCCGATGAATTGGGACTACTTGGAGAAGTGGGTGACCGGGCGGGCCAGGGGGCGGCCGTCGAGGGTGATGTCGAGTTTCTCGTTGTAGAAGGCGATCAGGCCGGCGATCGGCAGGAGCTGGCGGGTGGGGAAGTCGTAGGCCCACGCCAGGTCCGGGTGGACGGTCTCCCCGATGCGGACCGACCAGTAGCCGGTGGTCTTGCCCTTGTACGGGCAGGCGGTCACGGTCGCGGTCGGCACGAGGTGCTCGAAGTTCACCTCCGTGCGGTTGAGGTAGTAGCGGGTCGGCAGGCCGGTCTCGAAGACCAGCACGGGCGAGGACGACTCGGCCAGCACGACGCCCTCCAGCTCGATCCGCACGGTGCGCGTGGAGCGCAGCGCGTCGACGCGCGAGTAGGGGTTACGGGGATGGACGAAGACCTGCTCGTCCTCCTCGAACCACGCGTCGAGGGCGTCCCAGTCGAACCGCACGGTTCCGGCCAGCCCGTTGCGGGCGTCGTCGGTGTAGACGCGCGCCGCACCCGGCCGGGACACGTCGCCGACTCGCAGCCCGTGCCGCCGCGCGGTGCCGAGGTGCAGCTTCTGGACGTGGTCCTCGTCGACCAGCACGCCGGGCTTGACCGCGGCGACCGGGATGTAGTACTGCGGGTAGCTCGGCCACTCCCAGACATACAGCGCCTGCGTCGTGTCCAGCACGACCTCGCCGCCCAGCATCGCGCGGATCCGGCGCGGCACGGGCTCGACGTGATCGTTCGGGGCAAGCGCCTTCGGATAGTCGTTCATGGCATCTCCTGTCGCCTCGGCAGAGTCGGGATCGGCTGGCACCATGACTGCGATCTTATGAAGGCGGTGCGATTAAAGGCACTGCGACCCGGCCCGGTAGCTGGTGACCGCCGAGCGCGGCAGTCCGACTATTTCCGCAGATAACGGGCGCGCATCGGGCGGGTCGGAGCCCGACGGGCGATGGCCGCGGGGCACCAGTGCGCCTTTCATGGGCGGGGCAAAGGCGGCACAGAGCCCTTTCAGAAGCGGCCCGGCAACTCTAGGGAAATGACGCCGGCGAATGGCTCGCCGGCCCGGAACTTCTGGAGGCGATAGCAGATGAGCTGGTTCTGGCTCAATATTCCGCTGGGTGCGGTGTTCTTCCTGGCGATTGCGGGGATCCCCCTGTGGATGGTGCTGCGGCATCCCGATACGCGGTCGGCAGGCACGCGGTCGGCGGCGGCCAGCGCGCCAGACGCCACCCCGCTGTCCCAGCCCCTTGTCGTGCCGATGCAGTCCGCTAGCCGCATGCAGCGCGAGCTTGCCGGCGCCTCGAATGCGGGCCGCGACTGACTCCGCGTGACCGCCGGCGCCGCGTGACCGCCGGCGCAGCGGCGTCGTGGCGGGGGAGCGGGCGGCTAATGTGCTGCTAGGCGGGTGTGTTCTCGCGGGCGATGTCCTGATAGGAATGCACCAGCGAGCCGGGGTTCGCCCGGGCCCGCCGCTCCTGTCCTGCGCCAGAGGGGATCGCCATGAGGGTGCCGCTCACGATCGGAGACTTCCTCAGCCGCGGGGCCGCCGTCTACGGCGGCCGGCCCGCGGTGATCGATGAGCCGGGAACGGCCGCGTCCTTCGGCACGCTGACCTACGCCGAGCTGGAGAGCCGGGCTCGCGGGATGGCGATAGCGCTGGACGAGCTGGGCGTCGCCCACGGCGAGCGGGTCGCGATCGTCAGCCCGAACGCGGCGCGATTCCAGATCGCCTACTTCGGCGTCAGCGGCTATGGCCGTGTACTGGTGCCAGTCAACTTCCGGCTTAATGCCGAGGAGATCCGTTACATCGTCGAGCACTCGGGCGCGACGGTGCTGCTGGTCGATCCGGAGTCCGACGAGGCGCTGCGTGACGTGACCGCCAAGCACCGGATCGTGCTGGACGGGGCCGCCGACGCCGAGCTGTTCGCGGCGGCGCCCGCCGGCGCGCAGCCGGTCGCCTGGGCGGCCGACGAGGACGCCACCGCGAGCATCAACTACACCAGCGGGACGACGGCCCGGCCCAAGGGCGTCCAGCTCACGCACCGGAACTGCTGGCTGAACGCCGCGATCTTCGGCTGGCACACGGCGATCACCGACCGGGACGTGTTCATGCACACGCTCCCGATGTTTCACTGCAACGGGTGGGGGATGCCCTACGCGGTCACGGCCATGGGGCTGCCGCAGGTCGTCGTGCGGAAGATCGACGGTGAGGAGATCTTGCGCCGGGTCGAGGAGCATGGGGTCACCCTGCTGTGCGGCGCCCCGGCCGTGGTGGCCGCCATCCTGAACGCCGGCGCCGCGCGGCTGGCGGCAGGCCGGCCGGTGCCGGGCGCGGGCACCGTGCGGATCGTCGTGGCCGGCGCCCCGCCGCCCTCCAAGACCATCGAGCGCGTCGAGACCGAGCTGGGCTGGGAGTTCATCCAGATCTACGGGCTGACCGAGACGGCCCCGCTGCTGACCATCAACCGGGCCCCGGCCGAGTGGGACGGGCTGGCCCCCGCCGAGCGTGCCAGGCTGCAGTCGCGGGCGGGCGTTCCCGCCGTGGGCGTGGGCCTCCGGACCGACGAGGATGGCGAGGTGCTGGCCAGGTCCAACCACGTGTTCGCCGGCTACTGGCAGCAGCCCGAGGAGTCCGCCAAGGTGCTGGCGGACGGCTGGTTCCGCACGGGGGACAAGGGCCGGGTCGAGGCGGGCGAGTACCTGGTGATCTCCGATCGCAAGAAGGACGTCATCATCTCCGGCGGGGAGAACGTCAGCTCCGTGGAGGTCGAGGACTGCCTGTACCAGCACCCGGCGGTGGCCGAGGTAGCCGTCATCGGGGTGCCGGACCCCAGGTGGGGCGAGACCGTTAAGGCCCTGGTGGTCCTGCGCGACGGGCAGGACGCGACCGGGCAGGACCTGATCGGGCACTGCCGGGGCAGGCTCGCGCACTACAAGTGCCCCACCTCGGTCGAGCTGCGCGAGTCGCTGCCCAGGACGGCCACCGGGAAGCTGCAGAAGTTCAAGCTGCGCGAGCCCTACTGGGAAGGCTACGACCGCGGCATCAACTAAGGCCCGCCGCGGCTACTGGCGCGAGGCCGCCTGACGTCGGGCACGTCGGCGCGGCGGCAGCGGGAAGAATCCGCTGGTCGTGGCCACGTACTCCGCATAGCCGGGCCGGGCGCCGAGCCGCTGCTCGGTGATCGGCTTTCCGCTGCCCGCCGCCAGCAGGAACGTCATCGCGATGGGCGAGAACACGGCCACCAGGCCGATCCAGGAGCCGACGCTGATCAGGAATAGGCCCCACCAGACGCAGGCGTCGCCGAAGTAGTTGGGGTGGCGGGAATAGCGCCACAGGCCGCGGTCCATCACGGTGCCCCGATGGGCCGGATCGGACTTGAACCGGGCCAGCTGCGCGTCCCCGACGGACTCGAACGCCAGGCCGCCCAGCCAGATGACCAGGCCCAGCCCGACGAGCCAGGCGGGCCCGCCGCGCTGGAACATGCCGGCCTGGACCGGGATCGAGATCAGCCAGATGAGCCCGGCCTGCAGCAGGAACACCTTCCGCAGGGCATAGGCCGCGCGGCTGCCCGGCGCTTTGTCCAGCATCTCCCGATAACGGGGATCCTCGCCCTTGCCGCGGCTGCGCCAGGCGATGTAGCCGCCCAGCCGCAGGCCCCAGATGATCGTGGCGGCGGCCAGGAGCGCCTTGCGGCCGGTGCTGCCATAGCCGCCGGACATCGCCAGTGAGACGACCGCGGCGAGCGCGAAGCCAGGTCCCCAGACGACGTCTACCACGTTGTACCGGCCGACCCGTCGCGCGACGGCAAAGGTCAGGAGCAACAACGCGACGCTCGTGGCCGCCGTGACGAGCAGCGTCAGGCCCAGGGCCGCCAGTGCCGCGCTAGTCATCGGGGACCGCCGGGGCCGCCGGGGCCGCCTCGGCCCGGGCCAGGACGAACTGGGAGACCTGCAGGTACCCCGACCGGAAGCCGGCCTGCGAGTAGCACAGGTACAGCTCCCACATCCGGCGGAAGACCTGGTCGAACCCCAGCCGGTCCAGGTCGTCGGCTGCGGCTGCGAACCGGTCCCGCCAGATCTGCAGGGTCCGGGCGTAGTGCGGCCCGAAGTCGCGGCGCCGGGTGATCTCCAGGCTGGTGTGGTCGCGCACGTTGTCCTCGATCGCGGTCACCGACGGGATCAGGCCGCCGGGGAAGATGTACTTGAGGATCCAGGTCTGCGTCTGGCGGGTGGCCAGCAATCGGTGATGGGGCATGGTGATGGCCTGCAGGCCGACCCGGCCACCCGGAGCCAGCAGAGTGTCCAGGACCCGGAAATAGTCCGGCCAGTAGCGCTCGGCGACCGCCTCGATCATCTCGACGGACACGATCGCGTCGAACTGCCCCGTTATCTCGCGGTAGTCCCGGAGGCTGACCGTGACGCGGTCGGACAGCCCGGCCGCGGCGACACGCTGTATCGCCAGGGCGCGCTGCTGCGCCGACACGGTGACGGTCAGCACGTCGGCGCCGCGGGCGGCCGCCCTGATCGCCAGCTCGCCCCAGCCCGTTCCGATCTCCAGGACCCGCGATCCCGGCCCGACGCCGGTGTCATCCAGCAGGCGGTCGATCTTGCGCCGCTGCGCCGCGGCCAGGCACCTCGCGGCCTGGTCCGGCGTCCGGCGACCGCTGACTGGCAGCGACCTGCCGAGCTCACGGGTCTCGAACAGCGCCGCGGAGTACGTCATGGTCTCGTCGAGGAAGAGCGCGAACATGTCGTTGGACAGGTCGTAGTGGCGCTGCACGTTGCGCCGCGCGCCCTGCTCGTCGGCGTCCCAGTCGGCCGGCGGCCGCGCGACGTACAGGCCCCGCAGCCATTGCAGCCGCCGCGGCACCAGCCGGTCAATCCGGGTGGCCATGATCGTCAGCAGCCCGGCCAGGTCATCAGAGTCCCAGTCGCCGGCCATGTAGGACTCGCCGAACCCAATTAGGCCGCCCGCGCCGACCCGGCGGTAGAAGTCCTCCGGCCGGCGCAGGAACATGGTCGGCGCGCCGGGCCGCGCGTCGCGGAGCGGCCGGCCATCCCGAGGCTGGACCGCGATCTTCAGCCGGGCCGCGAGCAGCTGCAGCAGCAGCCGGGCGATCGCCGCCTTGCCCGCGCCGCGCGGGACCGCGGCGACATCCGGCCACCTGTCACCGTCCACGCCCTCCACGCCGCCGCCGGCCCTGGCGCCGGCCCTGGCGCCGGCCCTGGCGCCGGCGGTGCGGCGGACACGATCAAGGCCGCGGGCGGCATCAAGGCCGCGGGCGGCAGGCTGGCTGGCCTGCGGCGCTAGCCGGGTCGTCTGACTCATTGGACTCCCTCCTGCGGGCAGTGCCCTGGCCTGCGCGCGATCGACAGGCCGCGGGCGTAGAGCCTGAGGCCCCGGGCGTGGATGCGAGCGGTCACGGCCGCCGTCGACCAGGGATGCCGGGCCGTCGCGCGCAGCAGTTCGCTCGTGGTCGCCGGCCGGCGGCTGCCCCGCACGCTGGCGACGAACGGTGCCTCGCCGCCGGGCCGGTGCAACGCGATGGTGAGCGAGAGCCGCTCGCCGGGCTCGGGCAGCGACATCTGGTAGCTGCCATCGACTGGGTAAAACGGCGAGACGAAGAAGTCCTTGGCGACCCGGGCCCGGCCGCGGGCGTCGGTGCGCATCAGATAGCAGTGCCGCTGTCCGTAGGTGTTGTGCACCTCGGCGAGCACGCATTCCAGGGCCCCGGCGGCGTTGTGGCACCAGTACACGGTGAGCGGGTTGAACACGTACCCGAGGACCCGCGCGTGGGCCAGCATGGTGATCGCGCCGCCACCTAGGTCAATGCCGTGGCCGGCCAGGTAACGGTCCACGTTCTCGCGGATGCTCAGACCGGGCTCGCCGAGATGGTCGGCGGCGCGGAAGCTGGCCAGCGGGCGCAGCCATCCCGGCAGTTCGGGCAGGGCGTCGAGGTCGACCAGCCACTCGAACGTGCGGTAGGTGAAGGCGTTGCGCAGCGGCGCCGCCCGGACGTGCCGGATCGCGCATTCGTAGAGCGCGGGCCGCTGCGCGGTCCCGGGCCGCCGCGCGGTGGCGGGCGTCTGCGCGGTGGCGGGCGTCACCAGCGGCCTCCCAGGGACTGTGCCGCGGTCAGCCCGGCCCGGCAGCCGTCCTCGTGAAAGCCCCAGCCTTGGTAGGCCCCGGCATAAGCGGTCACGCCGTCGTTCAGCTCGGGCAGCCGCCGCTGGGCGGCGACGCAGGCCG
>Ga0307373_10012629_pt1 | contig 11956 bp, 12 predicted proteins | sample OX2MG_FD_202534 | JGI IMG/M metagenome (GOLD analysis project Ga0307373, IMG submission 202534) | Soil microbial communities from Risofladan, Vaasa, Finland - OX-2 | ecosystem: Environmental > Terrestrial > Soil > Coastal area > Acid sulfate soil | place: Finland: Risofladan, Vaasa | collected...
GGCGCTTCGGGCATCGAAGTGGGTGAACTGACGCCCTGATCTGCCCGAGATCGGCTTGGCGATGGGCGCCACGCGCACGCCGTCACGGTTCCTAGTCTCGCTCTTGTCGAGGAAGCGATGACAGGAGCGATGGAATGCGCGTGGCCACACTATTCAAGCGGGTCCCGCGGCTTGGCCGCGGGCGGGTCGTTGGGTTCGAGCTCGTCGAGGAGGACGGCGCCGAGCAGGTCGTGGTCGAGGTGGCCCTCACAGAGCGTCGGGTGATGCGCTGCTTGAGGCTGCGCGATGCGGGTGCGCACCGCCTACGACACCCGGCAGGTGAGCTGGCGGCATCTCGACCTCGGCCGGATCCGATGCCTCATCCGGTGCCAGGTGCGGCGCGTGGAGTGTCCGGCGTGCGGGGTGCGCAACGAATCCGTGCCGTGGGCGAGGTCGGGATCCCGGTTCACCCGGGCCTTCGAGGACACATGCGTGTGGCTCGTCAAGGCGGCGCCGAAGTCCACGGTGGCGACGCTCATGCTGAGTCGACTGGCACACGGTGGGCCGGATGACCAGAGCGGGTCGTTGCCGAGCACAGCGCACGACGAATCGGCGATGGTCTGGATGGCCTTGTCCGCATCGGGACCTGTGAGGTCGCCTACCGCAAGGGCCACCGGTACCTGACCTGCGTCACCGATCACGACTCGGGGCGCCTGGTGTGGGCGGCGCCAGGGCGCAGCCGCACGACGCTCACAGAATTCTTCACGGCTCTCGGCCCCGAGCGCTGCGCCCGGATCGAGGCGATCTCGGTGGATCTTCACGACGGGTGGATGTCGGCGATCAGGGCGCACTGCCCACGTGCGGCGATCTGCGCGGATCCCTTCCATGTGATCACGCATCGCCGGTGCCGCCCTCGATGAGGTGCGCCGAGGGATGTGGCAGGACATCCGCCGCACCGATCCCGAGCGGGCCTCCTCAGATCAAGGGCACCCGCTTTGCGATCCGCCGGCGCGCGGTGAACCTGCGCCAGTCCGACCGGACGATCCTCGATGAGCTCGAGTCGAGGAACCACGAGCTCTATGCGGGCTGGCTGCTCATCGAGCAGCTGCGGGGCGTGTATCTGGCTCACGACTACACCGACGCGATCGAGTTGCTCGACGACTGGATCCTCGCAGCCCTTGAGTCCGGGATGGAGCCGTTTCAGCGCACCGCGCTGACCCTCGACTGCTACCGAGGCGAGATCGCCAACGCGATCACCCTCGGCCTGACCAACGCGCGCCTGGAGGACATGAACTCAACCGTTCGGCTCATCAGCCACCGGGCACGAGGGTTCCGCAGACTCGAGTCCCTGCTGTCGATGCTGATGCTCATCTGCGGCCGGATTCCGGTGGAGCTACCCACCTAAACCCCCGAAGAACCCGATTTCTGCGCTGTTCGCGGCCGAACGGTTGCTCTGGCGCCCGCTGGCATTTCGATTTGCACGTGTCGGTTGGCGACAATGCGCGCATTCGACGACCGCCCGTGACATCAACTAGCGGTCTTGGATTCCAGTCCTCTCGTGAAAGGATCGCTATGACAGTCCTCAAGCGGCATCACGCGCCCGGCATGCCCGCCGAGGCATACGACCAAATCGTCACACCGGAATTCCAGGCAACTCAGCGCAACGCCGATGGCTTTGTTGCCCACTACGCCGTCGTGGAGGACGGTGGCCTCACGGTCGTTGAGATCTGGGAGTCAGTCGACACGCACGATGCCTGGTTCGATGACGCCGTCAGACCGTTCCTCCCTCCTGGCACGCCCGAGCCGACGTTCGTCAATCTGCTCGCCAGCAACACCAAGTAAGCGGGGTATTCGCCGTCCCGCCGCCGGTCGACCCAATGCTGCGCTTCCGGGCGCTCATCGGAAGATCCCTTGGGGGAGCTCGGCGGCGAGGCTCATGCCGGCCTCGGTCGCACCGGGTGACGGGGCCAGCACCTTCGTCATCGAGGATCCGGGAGCCAGACAGCGTCAGCGCGCGAGAGGTCCGAGCACCGTCATCGCACTGACTCGGAAACGTCCCTTGGGAGCGAATTCCCTCACGCAGCGCGTGAACGTGTGCAGTACGGTGGTCCGCGTGGCCAGCGGGGCGCAGTGTGAGCATTTTGCGGTCGTGACGGTCCCGACTGGCGGGACGACTGCCCCGGGACGGATCCCTGTGGCCCGGCGGCGGCACGTATGGTGACGCCGGAGGAAATCCGGCGGGTCGAGGTCTTCGCGAGCGTCGACCCGGCTGATTGCGATCAGCTGTGTCGTGTTGTGGCCGATATCTCGCTCAGCCCCGGCGAGTACGCTGTGAATGAGGGCGACGATCGGGCGCTCTTTGGCGTGCTCGAGGGTCGGATGGACGTGGTCAGGGTTGTCGACCACGTGGAGCGCGTGATCGGCGAGCGGCAGCCCGGCGACCTGTTCGGTGAGATGTCGATCGCGCTCGGAATGCGCCATCCCGCGGGGCTCCGGGCTGCGGAGGCGTCACGCATCTTCCGAATCGAACCGCACGACTACCACGCCATCGCCGCCGTCACGCCGGAGGTCGTACGGCGGGTGGGGCTCCTTGCGAGCAATCGACTCGTTGGGCCTCGGGGCTTGCAGGCCATCGTGTCGGAACCCACCCCGTTCCGGGCGGTCGTGCTCGGATACCAGTCGGACGCCGCCTGCGCGGCGCTGAGGCACTTCCTCGATCGCAACCAGATCCGGTTCAAGTGGCTCCAGCCGGATGTCCCCGCCGATGCGGAGGAGTGGTTGGGGGGGCTTCCGGCTGAAGGCGACCTCCCGGTGGTCCGCGTTCTGGACGGCAAGACCGTCATGCGCCCGCAGCTGCGTCGCGTGGCCGAACTCCTGGACATCGCGACGCAGCCGGCGACCTCCGAGTACGACACGGTGATCGTCGGGGCAGGACCGTCCGGTCTGGCAGCCGCCGTGTACGGGGCATCCGAGGGGCTCCGGACCATCGTGGTCGAGCGAGAGGCGCCGGGCGGTCAAGCGGGCACGTCCTCCCGAATCGAGAACTACCTGGGATTTCCGTCGGGCGTCTCGGGCGACGAACTCTCGAGTCGGGCACTCAAGCAGGCACGCAGGCTCGGCGCCGAGATTCTCGTCACACGGACGATCACACGGATCGACGCGGCGACGCATCAGGCCCACCTGGACGGCGGGGACATCCTTCGGGCACGAACGATCATCCTCGCGTGTGGGGTCTCGTGGCGACATCTCGACATCGACGGGTTCGATCGACTCACGGGAAAAGGGATCTTCTACGGCGCCGCGCGCAGTGAAGGGGCGAACACCCGCGGTCTGGACGTCCACATCATCGGTGCGGGAAATTCAGCCGGCCAGGCGGCGCTGTTCTTCTCGACCCATGCACGGAGCGTGAGCATCCTCTATCGCGGTGAGACGCTCGAGAGAAGCATGTCGCGCCACCTCATCGACCAGCTCTCTACCCGCGCGAACATCCGGGTGGTCTTCCGGGCCGACGTGACGGCCACGCACGGGGACACCTCGCTTGAGGCGATCGACATCCTCGATAGGGCGACCGGCACGACGACCCGGACCGAGTCGGGCGGGCTGTTCATCTTCATCGGCGCGGACGCCGAGACCGCGTGGCTTCCACCCGAGCTCGCACTCGACCCGAAGGGCTACGTGCTCACCGGGTCCGACGTGCAGGCGGCGGGACGGTGGCACCTCGACAGGGACCCGGCCCTCCTCGAGACGAGCGCCCCGGGCATCTTCGCCTGCGGTGCCCCGTGAGGCGGGTCGCGGCAGCCGTCGGCGAGGGAAGCATGGCCACCGCCTTCGTGCACCAGTATCTGCGCGACGTCGGGGCGTCTTCCGACCGCCCGTAAACCGCGCCGTCAACCCGGCTGCGGGCCCTCGTCTCGGGCCGCGGGAGGACCCGCATCACACCCGACTGAGGGATCGGCGCGTTCACCCGTGACCGTCGGCGCATCACCGCTGATGTTCGGCCGACGGGCGGCCGACGTGACGGTGCCTTCGACCGCGACTCGCGAGCACGTTGCCCCGGCGATCCCCATCATGCGATCCGTGCGCGGCGCACCGCCGCCCGTCGAGGTGCGGCTTAACGTCTGCCGATCGACCGGCCGTGCCATCGGCCGACGGCTTGCGCGCGCGGCAGTGGTCGGGACCTGCCGGTCGCTCAGACGTCTGATCGACGCGTCGCCAAACGCGGCGCGTGACTCGCCAGACGGCTGTAACGACCCCCTCCGAGCGGAGACAAGACTACGAGAGCGCTCATCCGGGACGCAGACCCACGCACTGGTCCAGGGCGAGGAGATCGTGAATCGGCAACGATCGGTACGCACACGGGTTGATCCATGCCCATCCCGGACCGGTGCCGGACGCAGGGGGGCGGTCGCGATGAAGATGACCGGTTCACATGGTTGAGCTGCTCGTCGTCGCGTTCATTGGTGGGGTGATCACGGGCATCTCGCCGTGCATCGTCCCGGTGCTACCCGTGGTCGTTGTCGGCGGCGCGGTCGGGGAGAGTCGCGCTCGCCCATGGTTGATCATCGCCGGGTTGGTCCTCAGCTTCAGCATCGCCGAGCTGGCGGGAAGCGCCCTGCTGAGCGCGCTCGGGCTCCCCCAGGATCTGCTGTATCGGCTTGGCATCGTGCTGTTGTTGATCCTCGCGGCGGGTCTGATGATCCCGAACATCGGCGACTGGCTTGAGCGGCCCTTCAGTCGACTTGGCGCGTCCCGGTGGGCCAAGTCCGGGGGCGGCTTCGTCCTGGGACTCAGTCTCGGCCTCGTGTACATCCCGTGTGCCGGGCCCGTGCTGGCGGCGATTTCGGTCGCGGCCGCCAACCATCGCGTCAGCGCCTCGCTGTTGTTGGTGACGCTCTGCTACGCGGCCGGCGCCGCCATTCCGCTGCTGGTGCTGGCACTGGTCGCCCAGCGGGCCGCAACACGGTGGGGCGCGTTGCGCCGGCATATCCCGATGACGCGTCGGATCGCGGGCGCAGTCCTGGCGCTCACTACGTTGGCCATCGCGTTCGGGCTCTTCGACGGTCTTCAGCGGTCGGTGCCCGGGTACACGTCCTCGCTTCAGCACCACATCGAGGGGACGTCGTCGATCACCGCCAGGTTGCAGGGGCTCAGCGGGGAGCACGCGAACAGCTTCGCCACGAAACAGTCCCAAGCCGCGAAGACGGCAGCAGCAGCCCTGCCCGATCTCGGCGCAGCGCCGCCGTTCACCGGAATCGTGGCCTGGCTAAACACTCCGGGCAACCGGCCGCTGACCGTTGCCCAGCTCAAGGGCAAGGTGGTCCTGATCGACTTCTGGACGTACTCCTGCATCAACTGCCAGCGCTCGTTGCCGCACGTCGAGGCGTGGTATCGGGCGTACCGCGCTGCCGGACTCGTGGTCGTTGGGGTCCACACGCCAGAATTCGCCTTCGAGCACGTCGTCTCGAATGTGCAGAGCGCAGCGGGAAATCTCGGCGTCGCGTACCCCATCGCCGTCGATAACAACTACGGAACCTGGGACGCGTACAACAACCAATACTGGCCGGCGGAATACCTGATCGACCCCACCGGCCAGGTTCGCGCCTACGACTTTGGCGAGGGCGGCTATTCGGCGATGGAGACCGCCATCCGTGACCTGCTCGGGGCGAGCGGGGTTGCCCAAATTTCGGCGCGGACCGACGTGCCGAATTTGACGCCGATCCAAAAGCTCTCCCCGGAGAGCTATCTCGGCTACCAGCAGATCGCCTATGACGTCGGCACCCACGTGATCGATGACCGTCCTGTCGACTATCACGCACCCCTTGTCGTGCCCGCCGACACGTTCGCCTTCGATGGCGTCTGGACCGACCACAGCCAGGAGGCCACCGCGGGGGCGGGAGCGCAGATCGATCTGCACTTCACCGCCAACGACGTGTACCTGGTCATCGGGGGTCAGGGGACCGTGAGCGTCGCGCTCGGGGGTCGCCACCTCACGACGGTTAGGGTGCGCGGGATCCCGCGGCTCTACAAGCTACTGGTCGGAACGCAACTCCAGGTAGGTCAGCTCGCGCTCGCGTGTTCGCCAGGGGTTCAGGCGTACGACTTCACCTTCGGGTGATCGTGCTGCCGGCCGAGACGGTCCCGGGCGAGAGCTAAGAGCCAGATGCCCACCGGCCCTGAAGGGGCCGGACTCCCCCCGAGATCGTCCTGGGAATTGACGTTCGTGGCGTCTTCGTCGACCGTGATTCGTCGATCGTTGCGTCTGACGGCCAACGACTCGAGAAACCATCGGCAATCGACTGTCGCGGCGCCAAGAGCGCGATGCGCGTGGGCCCTCAACGAGGGCCTCATGCTGCCCGGGGGATCGGACGCCGGCGTGGATTCCGGGGATAGTTGCAGCGTGCCTCTGGAGACCTCGGCAAGGCCTATCCCCAACAGGGCCAGCTCGGCGCGGAGGCGCTCGTGCGCCCCGCCGGCAGGCGGGGCGCACTTAGCAGAACCCGGTCAGGTATGACGGCGCGGGGCGGCGATGCCTCGGCGGGAGGCAAGCGGCCTATGCGATCGGGCCCCTGGATTCGCTACGCGGTTGGGCTTGTGGTCGCGGGACTGCTCGTCTATGCGGTCGTCGTCGCAAGCGGCGGGTTGGAGCAGGCGATCGACCAGCTCGGCCATGCGTCGCTCGGGTTGCTGCCGCTCGCACTGGCGCTGGAGATGTGCAGCTTCGCGCTTATCGGCGTGATGTTGCGCATGCTTCGCGGCGCGCACCGCACGCTGCGCTGGGGGACGACGGTCCGCGTGGGGCTGGTGCTCTGGGGGCTGGGCGGTCTGCTACCGGCATCACCCGCAGAGGGCATCGCAATGGCCGCCGCGGAGTTGCGCCGCCGGGGCGTTTCCCGGGGGGAGTCGATCGCGATGTTCGCGGTTGCGGGCTGGTTCCAGCTGTGGGCGCTTGCCATGACCGCCGCCGCGGCCGCTGCCGTGGTCAGCATCGCGGGCCATACCAAGGGGGGCGATGCCGGCAGTCTGGCCATCTCCGCGGTGGTCCTTGCGGCGGTGACCCTGGCCGCGATTGCTCTCGCGCGACGGCCCGCCATCGGGGGCCACCTCTGGGCTGCAACCTGGTGGCTTCCCCGCCACCGTGGCCGGACCCGCGCCGAACTGCGGGCGGCGGGTGTTGACGCGCATGGGCGGCTGTCCCGCCTGCTCGGTGACACGGGCCGTCGGCTGCGGCTCGGTGTGGTGGCGGTCGGCATCTGGATGACCGACGCGGCCTGCCTGTGGACCGCCCGTCATGCGGTGCATGTGCACATCCATTTCAGCACCGTCCTGCTCGCCTACGTCATCGGCATCCTGGCCTCCTGGGTACCACTGTTGCCTGGTGGGATCGGTGCGGTCGAGGCCGCGGTTCCCGCGGTGCTACACCACTTCGGGGTCCCACTGATGGTCGGCCTGGCCGGCACGCTGCTGTGGCGCGGGTTCTCACTGTTCTTGCCTGCCCTCGGAGGTGTGCTCGCCTATCTGAGCCTGCGGTACGAGCACCCGTCGTCGCGCGACGGGTTGCGGGAACCCGTGGCCCCGGGCTGACGCTGGCGCGAGCCATCGGGAACGGCGGCGATCTGCACACTGATGCGGTGCTCGCCCTGCGGCGTCGCCGTGTCCAGACGAGACGGGATGGACGCACCCGCGCCATTCCACGAGAGGCGGCCTACCAGGTGGAGTACTCCGGACGGGCTGTCGCGCAACGCACCGCCTCATCGCGTCCGGCCGTTTCGGCTCAGGGCCTGGCCTGGACGAACGTCGCTCGCCCAAGCGGATGTTGTACTCGATCGCACCCGGTGCCGGATCACGAGCCGACGAGCGGATTCGAACCGCCGACCCCTTCATTGCGAGGACGCCGCGCCGTTTGCGGTTGGTTGCGGTCCGTGGCGCGGAGCGCCCAGGACAAGCCAATTTCGGCCATTCGGCCGCGAATTGCTTTACGGCTGGTCCAGGGTATTGTGTTGCCGCTCTGTTGCCGCTGACCGCCAGGCCGGGGCGTCCCGCCGCCGGTCTACATGTTCGTGGTCGGAAGCACGAGCGCGGCCTCGGGCGTCGCGACACGGAAGCTGAAGCTCTCTTCGATGTAGAGGTAGACGTGCGATTCGTCGCTTCGCTCGTAGCCGACGGAGAGATCTTGTCCCGACTCGAACCGGAAGTCCTCCCCGCGGAGACTGAGCACGACGGCTCCATCGACGCCGGGCACTCGAACGATCGGGCCACGGAGGATGCGGCTGAGGTGCTCGAATATGGGGTAGCCGCCGTGCTCGGTCGTCTCGACGACCCTCGTGTAGATCGCTGGCGACAGCGCGATCCCATATGGGCCCGCAATTCCGGCGCGAAGTAACGCCTCCGCGGCCATCGCCACCTGCGCGGGGTAGCGCTCACATTCGCCCCCGAGTGGGATTGGGGTGTGCGTCGAGGCCTGGGCGATCCCGATCACGCCCGCTGGCTCCGAGCCCGCGAAGATGGCGGTGTTCTCCGCCAAGGCCATGCGCCGCGCGGCCTCGTCGAGGTCGGCCAGACCGATGTCGACCGCCCCACGCTCGACATCGGCGAGCTCGGCGCGCGCGACACGGAAGGCTGCCCGCAGTTCGATGAGCGGCAGCACTCGGCGCTGAACGACCGTGACCCCCGCAGTCGGATCCGCGGCCAGCGGCATGGTTCGCCCGAGGTTGGTCGCGGAGTAATCCCAGCCGTGAGGGCCCGAGAAGTCGATCAGTCTCCGGGCGCCGAGAGCGGGTAGCAGGTGGTCGGTCGCCTCGCGGTCGATGAGGGACCAAGACGCTTCTGTGATCGGGGCGAGCGAGCGGAGCAGGTGGTTCACGAGACGCGCTCCTTGAGACTGCCGATGCCGAGCGACCCGGAGCCGACCGGCGATCGATCGGGACCGCTGGCTGCGCCGTCCGAGGCTCCGCCGTCTGCCGCGGCCTCGGCGGCCTCGCCGTGCGCCACGATGTCGCCGCCCTGAAACAGGATTCCCTGCGCGATCTCCCGCCAAACTGGCGTCTTGCGCAAAAGGAACTCCAGATCCATGCAGAAGTGCTTGAACTCCTCGCCCTGCGCGTCACGCATAATCGCGCGCGCCTCGTCGTTGGGCTCGACCGCGAGTCGCTGCTCGTACCAGCCGATCGCCTCGGCCTCCTCGGTCAGCGACGCACTCAGCCGCGCGAACGTCCGAGTCTCCGCGGGGAGCTCGGCTGGTGGCTCGTGGTACTGATCGACACCCATATTTTGTGCTCCTGTGGACATGACAGCGCTGCCTTGTGAGTCTACTGCGGCCGCCACGGGAGAGTCTTGCCGGACCCGTCGGCCACGGGTCCACCGTGCGCGGGGGCTCGCCCGGCGGTGAAGCCGGAACGCAGCCGATGTCCGGGCTTCTCTCAAGCCGACGCCATGACTTGAACCGCGAACCCGTTCATGACGAGGACGCCGCGGCGTTTGTGGATGGTTGCGGTCCGTGGCGCTGAGTGTCTAGGACAATCCAATTTCGGCCGTTCGGCCCGCCGGCGCTTTGCAGTTGGTGCGGGGTGGTGTGTTGCCACCCCGTTGCCACCTCGGGGCGGTGTTGGACCGCGGCCGTACGTTGACACGACTCGCCACATGGCACAGACAACGTCGACGCGGTCACGAGATCACCGCGCGCCCTGGCGGCGTGCCGATCCACGGGGCCTTGCGCTTTGTCGATGTTGATCTTCCGATCCATTGCACGCTCAAGTTCGACGGAGTCGTCCTCGGCTACCCCAAGCGCCTCGCAGCCCGGATCAACGTTCGCGGGCCGGTGACAGATGCCGGTGCGCGCGTGATGGCGGAGTATCTGGCCGACCGTCTGACTGCAGGCTGATCGAGGACCTGATAACCCCTGGTGAACGGGTCGGCTGAGCGGGGCGCCGAGACCCTTCGTCGGTTTTCCACTAGCCCCAGCACCTATTGAATGCCGCCGGTAGCGATCGCCGTCGCGTCGGTGATGCACGGCGTCCCGACGCTGTCGGGTACCCTGCGGATCATGCTTTCCAACGACCTCGCCCCAGCGGACCGTCTCTTTGTCGAGCGGCATACGGTTGCAGCGCATCGCGCTTCAGTGCACGTGTCCCGGCAGGCCACCCGGGCGGAGCAACTGTTCGAGGAGGGAGACTGGGAAGGGGCCGCTCAAGTGATGGAGCACGCTCAAGACTATGAGGCGGAAGCCGGTGACATCCCCGCACCCCCGCTGACCCTCCCGGTACGCCGTTCCCTTGGGGACTTCGCGCACGACATCGGCGAGAAACCCGGTGAGGCCGGCTGACGTGGCCATCGTCGAATCGATTCGCGGAATCTCATGACCGATGGCTTCGACATCATCGTGATCGGATCCGGCTCCGGCGGGCGGGCGGTGGCCGGGCGCCTGGCGGACGCCGGACGCCGCGTTGCGATGGTGGAGTCCGGCCTGGTCGGAGGCGAGTGCCCGTACTGGGCGTGCATGCCTGCCAAGACGCTGCTCCGGCCGGGCGAGGTGGTCGCCCAGGCCCGCCGTGTCCCCGGCGTCGCGGCGGCGATCCGCGACTGGGACCAGGTCGTCGCCTTCCGCGACGACGTGACCGCGGGCTTCGACGATGCCGAGAAGGTCGCGCGCTACACCGCGCGCGGCGTAACGATCCTCCGCGGGCATGGGCGACTGGATGGGCCGGGCCGCGTGATCGTGGAGGGGACCGTCCACCTCTGCGACGGAGTGGTCATCGCGACCGGATCGGCTCCCGTCATGCCGGAGATCGCTGGCCTCGACACGGTCGATCCCTGGACCAACCGCGAGGCGATGGAGATTCGGCGTGTGCCGGTGAGTGCCGCCGTGCTCGGCGCAGGCCCGGTCGGCGTCGAGATCGGCCAGATGCTGTCGCGCTACGGCTGTCGCGTGACGCTGATCGGGTCGGCAGACCGGCTGCTCGACCACGAGGAGCCCGCCGTCGGCGAGCTGCTCGGTCGCGCCCTCGCTGACGAGGGGATCGAGCTGCTGCTCGGAGCCACGGTGACGGCCGCGCAGCGGATGGGCACGTCCACCCGGGTGACCGTCGAAGGGGGCGGGCACCGGGAGGTGGAGCGGCTCGTGGTCGCCACCGGGAGGCGCCCCCGCATGGACGACCTCGGCCTCGACACCGTCGGCATCGAGCCGGGCGACTCGGGGCTCGAGGTCGACGATTGCTGCCGGGCGGCCGAGGGCGTGTGGGCCGTCGGCGACGTGACCGGCGAGGGGGCCTTCACCCACGTGGCCGCCTACCAGGGGCGCATCGTCTGCGCGGACATCCTCGGGCAGGTCGTGCGGGCCGACTACCGGGCGGTGCCCCGGTCGGTCTTTAGCGATCCCGAGGTCGCCGCGGTCGGGATGACTGCGGCCCGGGCCCGCGAGGCCGGCATCGACACGGTGGCCGCCGCGGTTCCGCTCGGGGCGGTGGAGCGCAGCCGCACCTACGGCCGGGCCGTCGTCGGCTGCGCAGGGGTACTGGCGGACACGCGCGAACGCACGCTGGTCGGCGCGTACGCGGTCGGGCCGCTCGCCACGGAGTGGATCCACATGGCGGTGCTGGCCGTGCGCGCCCGCGTGCCCGTAGACGTCCTTGCGGACACGATCGCCCAGTTCCCGACCTTCTCGGAGGCGTTCGTGACGGCGGTGCGTGAGCTGGGCATGTGAGCCCTCGGGGCGCCGTCCCCGATCCCGGGTTCGCCCGCCCCCCCCGTGGGTAGGCGGGTGGCGTGCCGGGATCCCCGTCAACAGTCCACCCGCGCCCTACGCCGCGGGGCACCGCCGACGAGCGCCACGTCGCGCGGCGTGCCTTAAGAAGGTCGTTCACAATGACCTCAGGCGTCGCCAGCACAGGATCGCGCAGGCGAGCGTCAGGAACGCGGTGTGGATCGCGGGGTCGCGTTCGTAGCGGATCCGTAGCCGCCGCAAGTTGTGCAGGTGCGCAAAGCC
>Ga0307373_10012630_pt1 | contig 11955 bp, 13 predicted proteins | sample OX2MG_FD_202534 | JGI IMG/M metagenome (GOLD analysis project Ga0307373, IMG submission 202534) | Soil microbial communities from Risofladan, Vaasa, Finland - OX-2 | ecosystem: Environmental > Terrestrial > Soil > Coastal area > Acid sulfate soil | place: Finland: Risofladan, Vaasa | collected...
CCCACTCCATGAAGAAGCCGTCGACCTCCAGCTCGTTCAGAAGCGCCTCGGCGACGAAGTCATAGCCACCCTCGGCGGCCCACGAAGAGCGGAAGTTGCCGCGGCACATGTGCGTCGTCACACGCATACCGCTCGGGCGGTGCGCGAGCGACTCGTTGATGTGGTGGATGTATTCGACGTGCTGCCGCTCGGGGTCACCGCCGATCGATGCCAGGTAGTCGCGCTGGTGCGGGTCATTCATGTAGGCGAGGCTCGTGTCGTCGAACTGGAGATACGTACAGCCGAGCTCGCCGAGGAGCCGCACCTCGTCCGCGTAGGCGACCGTCAGGTCGGCCCAGAAAGCATCCAGGTCGGCGTAGACGCTCGGATCGATGGCCGCCTTGCCGCCGCGATAGTGGACCATGCTCGGCGAGGGGATCGTCAGCTTCGACACGGTGCCGGCGGCGGCCTGCTGCAGGAAGCTGAAGTCCTCGCCGAAGATCGCGTGCGAGATGCCGAGCTTCGAGTCGATGTGCAGGGCGGCGGGCGTGAACTCGATGTCGCCCTCGGAGTTGTGGAAGGTCACCGCGATCTGCCCGGCCTCCTTGCTGATCCCGTCGATCTCGTAGATGAAGTCCATGTGCCAGGAGGCTCGGCGAAACTCGCCGTCGGTCACCGCCCGGAGCCCGAGCTCCTTCTGCCGCCCCACCGCCTCCAGAATCGCCGCGTCCTCGACCCCGCGCAGCGCCGCCGCGTCAATCGTCCCCGCCTCGAACTCGGCCCGCGCACGGAGGAGGCTCGCCGGGCGAAGCAGACTGCCGACGTGGTCGGCGCGGAACGGCGGTTCGTTCCGCGTCATCGTCTCGTTGTCCTGCTGCATCGCCGCCTCCTTGGCTCAGACCCGCTCGAGCCCGACGTAGTTCTCAGCCAGGCTCGTCGCGGCTGCGGTTGACGTTGTCACATAGCGCAGCTGTGAGAGCTGCAATTTCCGGTCGAACTCGTCGGCGCCCGGCGTGATGTGGAGCATCGACGTCATCCACCACGAGAAGTGCTCGGCGCGCCAGACGCGCCGGAGACACTCGACCGAATACGCGTCGAGCCGGGCGCGCCTGCCGCTCGCATAGAGCTCGATCAGCGCGTCGGCGAGGATGCACACGTCGTGCGCGGCAAGGTTCAGTCCCTTCGCGCCGGTCGGCGGAACGATGTGCGCCGCATCGCCGGCGAGGTAGAGGCACCCGTGCTGCATCGGCTCGGCGACGAAGCTACGCATGCCGGTGACACCCTTCTCGAGCACGGGCCCGTCCTCGAGCGTCCAGCCGTCCAGGGCGGTGCGTGCGTCGAGCTCCTCCCAGATGCGCGCGTCGGACCACTGCTCGATGTCCTCGTCGGGCGCGCACTGGATGTAGAGCCTGCTGAGCGTCGGCGAGCGCAGACTGAGCAGCGCGAAGCCGCGCTCGTGGTGTGCGTAGACGAGCTCGTCGCTCGAGGGCGCGACGGCGGCCAGGATGCCCAGCCAGCCGTAGGGGTACTCGCGGGTGTAGGTCCGGAGGACCTTCTCGATCGCGGTCCGGCAGATGCCGTGAAACCCGTCGCAGCCTGCGATCACGTCGCAGTCGATGCGCCGCTCGACGCCCTCGTGCTCGTACAGCACGTACGGCTCGTTGCCCTCGAAGCCGTGCACGCTCACCTCGGAGACCTCGAAGTGGAGCGGCAGGCTCTCGTCGAGGCGGGCGGCGATCAGGTCCTTCACCACCTCGGTCTGACCGTAGATCACGATCGAGCGACCGCCGGTCAGCTCGTCCATCGGCACGTGATGGCGCTCGCCGTCGAACTGCAGGTGGATGCCACCGTGCACGATCCCCTCCCGTCGCAGCCGGCCCGCGACACCTGCGCGCTCCAGGAGGTCGGCCGTCCCCTGCTCGAGCACGCCGGCGCGGATCCGAGCCTCGACGTACTCGCGGCTGCGGTTCTCGATCACGACGGATTCGATCCCGGCGCGATGGAGCAGCGCCGCAAGCGTCAGACCTGCCGGCCCGGCTCCGATGATCGCCACCTGGGTGCGCAGTGGGCTCACGCGGGCTCGAGCACCTGCTGGGCGATCGCGAACGCTCGATTGGCCGCCGGAACGCCGCAGTAGATCGCGGCCTGCAGCAGTACTTCCTTGATCTCGTCCGGCGTCATGCCGTTGCGAAGCGCAGCGCGAACGTGCATCGCGAGCTCATCGTGATGGTTCAGGGCGGTGAGCGCCGTCAGCGTGATCGCGCTCCGCGTCTTGCGATCGAGTCCGGGCCTCGCCCAGATCTCGCCCCAGGCATAGCGCGTGATCAAGTCCTGGAAGTCGGCGGTGAACGCTGACGTGCGCTCGATCGCCGCATCGACGTGCTCGTCGCCGAGCACCTCGCGCCGCACTCTCATGCCGTCTTCGTTGCTCACAGGTACTCCCCGATCAGTTGGTTGAACGCGTCTGGCTGCTCGATGTTCGCAAGGTGCGCAGCACCATCGATCACCTCGAGCCGGGCACCGGAAATCAGGTTCGCGATCGCCTCGAGCTCGCCGGGCGGGGTCGACGGGTCGTCTGCGCCGGCGATCACGAGCGTCGGCGTGCGAACGGCGGCGAGCGTCTCGCGGGCGTCCCAGCGGGCGAGCGCCTCGCAGCAACGCGCATACCCCTCCGGATCGCTCGCGAGCATCATCTCGCGGTAGGTCGCGACGTCACCGAACGCGGGGGTGAACCAGCGTGCGAGCACCGCGTCGACGATCGCCTGAAGACCTTGGACCCGCACGGTCCGGGCCCGTTCGAGCCATTGCTCCGGTTCGCCGAAGCGCGCTGCGGTACTGGCGAGGACGAGCCGCTCGAGCCGCTCGGGCGCGGCGAGCGCGAGCTGCATGCCGACCACGCCGCCGAGCGACAGGCCGACGAACGAGAACGGGCCGTCGCCGGCCGCCGCGAGCGCCAGCGCCGCCAGGTCACCGACGTCGCGCACGTCCGCGACCGGCGCGCCGCCGTGCCCGGGATGGTCGACCAGCACGACGCGGCGACCGGCGAGCGCGGGCAGCTGCGCATCCCACATCGCCGAGGTCGAGCCGAGCGACCCGCAGAGGACAACCGTGCGGCTCATTTGGAGTAGAGCGTGAGCGCGCGGTCGACGAACGCGTCGGCGGAGCCGAGATAACCGTCGGGATCCTGCACGTCGATGCCGAAGCGGTGGGCTTCGGCGAGTGTCTCGGGAACGATGTTCGCCCGCATCCGTGCGACGTCGACCTCGAGCCCGGTCAGCGAGCGACGCACCGCCGCCGCCGCTCCGCCGGTGGCGGCGAGCGCGGTGGCGAGTGCGTGCCACTCGGCGTGCCACGCGCCGACGGCGCGCTCGTGCTCGGCCACGACACTCTCGAAGAGCAGGCCCGCGTTCGCGCGCGCATGGCGCGCGCAGGCGACAGCGAGCACCGCGCTCGTGGGGTTTCTCTTATGCGGCATCGTGGACGACCCGCCCGCGTCGCGCTCGGCCACCTCCCCCACCTCCGTCTGGGCGAGCAGCACGATGTCGCCGGCGATCTTCGCGGTCACACCGGCGACGGCGGCGAGCGCGCCGGCGAGCTCCGCGACCGGTGTCCTGATCGTGTGCCACGGGACGATCGGCTCGCGCAGGCCGAGCTCGGCGGCGTAGAGCCGTAGCACCTCGGGGCCGTCGCCGCCGAGCGCGGCGAGCGTCCCGGCGGCCCCGCCGAGCTGCGCGGGCAACGACGCGGCGACCTCTACGAGCCGGGCGCGCGTCTCGACGAGTCCGACGAGCCAGCCCGCCGCCTTGAAGCCGAAGGTCGTCGGTACGGCCTGCTGCAGCAGCGTGCGCGCTGCCATCACGCTGTGGCGGTGCTCGGCGGCAAGCCGGGCACATTCGTTCGCCACGCCCTCGAGCTCGGCGTCCACGAGGCGAAGCGCCCGCGAAGCGACCAGCATCGCCGCGGTGTCGACGACGTCCTGGCTCGTCGCACCGCGATGCACCGACGCCGCGTGCTCGTCGCCGACCCGCTCGCGCAGCGCGCGCACGAGCGGTTCCGCGGGATTGCCGGCGACACGACCTGCGACGGCGAGGTCCGCGACGTCGTAGAGCGAGGGGTCGCACGCAGCGGCGACCGCCGCGGCCGCGGCCGCGGGCACGACGCCCGCAACCGACTCCGCATGTGCGAGCGCCCGCTCGGCGTCGAGCATGGCGGCGAGCCAGGAACGGTCCGACAGGGCGTCGGCCAGCTCGTCCGGCACGAAGATCGCCGAGAAGGGGCTCACACCGCGAAGAAGACCGTCTGCCGGTCGCCCTGCATCCGGATGTCGAAGCGCATGACCCCATCTTCTTGCTCCGCGACGAGGGCTGCACGATCGAGCGCGGGCAGCGCGGACAGCACCGGGTCGGCGGCGTTCGCCTCCGGCTCGTCGGGGAAGTACATGCGGGTCAGCTGGTGCTTCAGCAGGCCACGGGCAAAGACGTAGACGTCGAGCCGCGGCGCCTCGCCGGGAGACGCGGGCGGCTTCACCGTCAGGAACGAGAACTGCCCGTCCGCCTCGGTGCCGCTGCGTCCCCAGCGCCGGTCGGAGGCCTGCCAGACCTCGATCATCCCGTCGCCGATCGGCTGCCCGTCACCGTCGAGGAGCCGGCCGACGACGCGAATCGCCCCGGCCTCGCCCGGCGGGACGAGCTCGTTTTCGGGCCTGCGACACAGGCCGATCGCGTAGTACGGGCCGACGGTCTGCGAAGGCGTGCGCGGCAGAAGGCTCACGCTTCCTCCTCGATCGGCGTCGTCCCGCTGCCCGAACGGCCGAGCACGATGTCCCAGCGAAAGGCGAGCGACCAGTCCGGGATCGTCGTCGCCAGGTCGAACTGCGAGACGAGCAGCGCGCGCGCCTTCGGGTCGCGCACCGAGTTGAAGATCGGGTCGTACCGGAAGAGTGGGTCGCCCGGGAAGTACATCTGCGTGACGAGCCGCTGCGTGAAGGCCCGGCCGAACACGGAGAAATGGATGTGCGCGGGACGCCAGGCGTTCTCGTGGTTCCCCCACGGGTAGGCGCCGGGCTTGATCGAGATGAACCGGTAGTTCCCGTCGTCGTCGGTGAGGCACCGGCCCGCACCGGAGAAGTTGGGGTCGAGCGGCGCCGGATGCTGGTCGACCTGATGTTTGTAGCGGCCGGCCGAGTTCGCCTGCCACACCTCGACGAGCGCGCCTCGGATCGGCTTGCCGTCCTCGTCGAGCACGCGCCCGCTGACGATGATCCGTTCGCCGAGCGGCTCGCCCTCGTGCTGGCTCGTCAGGTCGAAGTCCTGCGGGAGGACGGTGTCCTCGCCGAAGACCGGCCCGTCCGGCGAGTGCCGGTCCTCCGGCAGCGTCACGAGCGGACGCTCCGGCGCCCGCAGCCGGGTCGACCGGTACCCCGGATAGTCGATCTGTACCTCACCGCCGAACGATGGATCGTCCGGCAGCACGATCGTTGATGCGTCGCTCATTCGCGTCCTTTCGTTCCGAGTGCCCGCAGCGCCTCGAGCTCGGCGGGTCTGGGCGATTCCGTCTCCTGCACATCAGGGGCGACCTTCAGGTCCCAGCCCGTCGCCGCGCGGGCATCGTCGACCGTCGAGCCCGGATGCACCGACACCAACGTCAGCTCACCGCCGCGCGGCTCGAGGATCCCAAGGTCGGTGACGACGACCCGGACCCGCTCGCCGCTCGAAGTCTTGAAGTCGAGCCGCTCGACGAACGCGCGCGGTGACTGGCGCAGCATCACGAAGACGTCCGACACCGAGCTCGCGATCTCGGGCGCACCGCCGCCTCCCGGCAGACGCACCTTCGGAGTCTGGTAGTCACCGATCACGGTGCTGTTCAGGTTGCCGTGCCGGTCGATCTGCGCCGCACCCAGAAAGCCGACGTCGATGCGACCGCCCTGCAGCCAGTACGCAAACATCTCCGGAACAGAGACGACTGCGTCCGCCGTCTCCGCAAGCTCGCCGTCGCCGATCGAGAGCGGAAGCATCGTCGGCTTCGCGCCGATCGTGCCGCTCTCGTAGACGAGCACGCACTCAGGCGCATGGGTCCGCCGCGCGAGATTTGCGGCGAGACTCGGCAGGCCGATGCCGACGAAGCAGACGTCGCCGTTTCGAAGGCGACGCGACGCCTCCACCGCCATCATCTCGTCGGCCGTCCAGGCGACCGCTCCGACGCCGCTCACTCCCGCTGCGGCTCCGTTCATACGGAAACCGCTTCGAGCACGTGCTCGCGTATCCAGGCGGTGAAGACGTCGCGGTCGCGACTGATCGGCTCCCAGGCGACGTAGAAGTCGTTGTCGCGCTCGTAGTAGCCGTGGGCGTAGGACGGATGCGCGCCGCCGGGCACGCAGGCGACGGCGTCGATCACCCAGGACGGCAGGACGACGGCACCCGGCCTCGGCTCGAGCTCGTCCACGATCTCCTCGACGGTGACGATCGCACGCTTCGAGGCGAGCACCGTTTCCTTCTGCACGCCCGTGATCCCCCAGAGCTGGACGTTGCCGTGGCGGTCGGCCTGCTGGGCGTGGATGATCCCGACGTCCGGCCGGTGAGCAGGAACGGCGGCGAGCTGCTCGCCCGTGAACGGGCAGGTGACGAACCCGACCCTCGTGCGTGCCGGCAGGTCGGTGTCGGCATAGCCGCGGAGCAGGCCGAACGGCAGGTTCGAGGCGCCGGCCGCATAGGCAGCCGCCATGCCGGCGTGCGAATGCTCCTCCAGTTCGAGCGGGGCCGGCCAGCCGTTCTCGACCGCGTCACGGAGGCGGTGCAACGAGCCGACACCGGGGTTGCCGCCCCACGAGAACACGAGCTTGCGCACGCACCCCATCCCGATCAGCTGGTCGTAGACGACGTCGGGCGTCATCCGGATCACCGTCAGGTCACGGCGCCCCTGCCGGATCAGTTCGTGCCCGGCGGCGTGCGGGATGAGATGCGTGAAGCCTTCGAGCGCGACGGTGTGCTCGTCGGCAACAAGCTCGCGAACCGCTTCGGAGAGGGAGACGATCTCGGCCATCGACCTCTAGAACGGGAACGGGTGCCCGCTGCCTCCCTGCACGGTGATCCACCGAAGCTCGGTGAACTCGTCGACCACGGCCTGTCCGCCGAACCGGCCCCAGCCGGAGTCCTTGACGCCGCCGAACGGCATCTGCGGCTCGTCGCCGACCGACTGGTCGTTGACGTGGGCGATCCCCGAGTCGAGTTGCTGCGCAAGCGCGAACCCGCGGTTCGTGTCGCCGGTGAAGATGCCGGCGCTGAGGCCGTAGCTCGTCGCGTTCGCGCGGGCAACGGCAGCCTCGGCGGAATCGACCGTCTCGACCGAGACGACGGGACCGAACGTCTCATGGCGGGCGAAGTCCGAGTCCTGCGGAACGTCCGTCAGGACCGTCGCCTGATAGCACGGGCCGACGGCGTCGCCGCCGGCCAGGACCTTCGCACCCTGCGCAACCACCGCGTCGACGCGGCCCTTGACCATCGCGAGGGCCGACGCGCTGATCAGCGGCCCGATCACCGTGTCGTGCTCCTTCGGGTCGCCGGCCTTCAGTGTCTTCGCCTTGTCGGCAAGCCGCGTCGTGAACTCGTCGGCGATCCCACGCTCGACGAAGATCCGCCGCGACGACATGCAGATCTGACCCTGGTGCAGGAACGCGCCGAAGATCGACGCGTTGACGGCGTAGTCGAGATCGGCGTCGTCGAGCACGATCAGCGGGTTCGATCCACCGAGCTCGAGCACGACGCGCTTCAGCTGGCGTCCGGCCGCCTCGGCGAGCCGGCGGCCCGTCTCGGTGGAGCCGGTGAAGTTGATCCGGCGCACGGCCGGGTTCTCGACGAGCTCGTCCCCGATCGGAGCTGCCGCACCCGGGGCGTGGGTGACGATGTTGAGAACGCCCGCGGGCAGGCCGGCCTCCGCGAAGATCTCGCCCCAGATCAGGCCGCCGCTGTAGGGAGACAGCTCGGACGGCTTCAGCACGACCGTGTTGCCCAATGCGAGCGGGCCGGCGATCGAGCGGGCCGAGAGGATCAGCGCCGCGTTCCACGGCGCGATCGCCGCGACCACCCCGACGGGCTTGCGGATGCCCATCGCCAGCGTCCCCGGATGGTCGGACGGGATGATCTGCCCGGCCGGCGCATAGGCGAGCGCGGCCGCCTGGCGAAGCAGGCCGGGGACGAACCCGAGCTGGAACATCCCGAACCCGAAGCTCGCACCCGTCTCGCGGGCGAGCTGGCCCACCACTTCCTGGAGCCTGCCTTCGAGAATGTCGGCCGCCTTGAGGAAGATCCGCTGCCGCTCTGCGGGCACGGACTGCGACCAGGCGGGGAAGGCTGCGGAGGCGGCTGCGATCGCCCGTTCGGCGTCGGCACGCGTCCCCGCGGGGGCGAGTGCGACAACCTCGCCGGTGAACGGGTCCCTGACCTCGAACGTGCCGCCTTCGCCGGCAACCCACTCGCCGCCGATGAACTGCTGATACTCGTGGACGTCAGACTGGACGCTCGTCACGTCGTCTCCTTTCCATGCGCCGTCCAGAAGACGGCTTTGATGGTCTCGCCGGGCTCGGTGTCGTGCGGCGCGCGTTCGATCTGGTCAAAGTCTAGGTGCCGTTGCCGGAAGCGACTCCGACGCTACGTGAGCCTCTGTCCACGTGTCAAGACACCGTTCTAGATATCAGAACATACCGGGGCGAGCGCACGGCCTCCGGCCGAGCGCTACCGTCGACTCGTGCGGATCCTCCTTGCCGCCCTCGTCGCCGCCGGTGTCGCCCCCGCGCGACCCCCGATCGTCTGGAAGCCGATTCCATTCGGCGCGGCGCGGCGTGCCGAGACCGCGCAGTATGCGCAGCGCCACTACGGGGTGAAGACATGGCGTCTGCAGCATCCGCACGTGATCGTCGAGCACTACACGGCGAGCACCACGTTCTCGTCGGCCTGGAACACGTTCGCGTCCGACACCCCGGACTCCGAGCTGCACGAGCTCCCGGGGACGTGCGCGCATTTCGTGATCGACCGCGACGGCACGATTTACCAGCTCGTCCCGCTCACGACGATGTGCCGCCACACGGTCGGCCTCAACTGGACAGCGATCGGCATCGAGCACGTCGGGACGAGCGACACGTCGATCCTCGACAACCCGCGCCAGATGCGCGCATCGCTCGAGCTGACCCTCTGGCTGATGCACCGCTACGGCATCACGCTGCCCAACGTGATCGGCCACGCCGAAAGTCTCACGAGCCCCTACCACCGCGAACGCGTCGTAGCCTGGCGCTGCCAGACCCACAGCGACTGGCTGCACGCCGACATGGTCACCTACCGCGCGCGCCTGGATGCGCTCGCCCGCAGTGAGCGGGTCACCATCTCGCGCGCGGGCCGGCCGGTCGCCACGTCCTGCTGAGCAACCGGAAAGGAGCAGGCTTCGGCTCGCCGAAAGCATCCGAATGCGGACTCTTTGCGCCGTACTGGCCGCGCTTGCCCTGACGGGGCTCTCGCTCGCTGCGGCGGGAGCTTCGGCCACGCCCTCACCCGCCCTGCGCGCGAAGCGCGCCCAGGCCGCGCAGGTGCTCGCCCAGGTCAACAGGCTCGACCGGCAGTTCGGTGCGCTCGTCGACGCGTGGGACGGAGCGAGGATCCAGCTGGCCGCGGCCGAGAAGCAGCTCACCGCAAACAGGTTGCAGCTGACAGTGGCGCAGCGGGACAGCAGGATCGCGACGCAGCGGGTCGCGCAGATGCTCGTCACGATCTACGAGGGCGAGAATCCTGATCTGATCGAGCTGCTCGCCGGCAGCTCGCGACTTTCGGATGTGATCAACGCGGTGCAGTACACGCGTGACGTGTCGACCGCAGCCGAGCGCGTCGCCGCCGCCGCCGCCCGCTCGAAGCAGCGGCTTGCCGACGCGAGGAGGAAGCTGCAGGCAACCGAGCGGTCTCGCCGCTCGACCGTCTCCCAGCTCGCCTCGGAACGGGCCGCCATCGAGACGATGCTCGCCCAGCGGCGGCGGCTCCTCAGCTCGGTCCAGTCGGAGGTCGACCGGATGCAGGCGCAAGAGGAGGCTGCGCAGCGCCGGGCCGCCGCCGCCGCCCGCGCGCGGCTCGCCGCCGAGCAGGTCCGCCTGCAGCAGCAGGCACAGGCGCGTGCAAGAGCCGCGGCCGCGCAGGCGCTCCGGGCAGCGACGACCACCACCACCGCAGCAGCTGCGCCGCCGTCGTCGCCGCCGACCACCACCGGCCCGGCGAGCACGGCTCCCGCGAGCACCGATCCCACGACAGCAACAGCCACGGTTGCCACCGCGACCACCGCCTCGGCGCCGCTACCTGCCGGCTACCCCCAGGCCGCGTTGATCGCGCTGCGCTACATCGGCATTCCTTACCAGTGGGGGGGCGCCTCCCCGGCCACCGGCTTCGACTGCTCGGGCCTCGTGATGTACGTCTACGCCCAGCTCGGCGTGCTGCTGCCCCACTTCGCGGCCGCCCAGTACGGCTACGGGACGCCTGTCCCACGCGCAGACCTGCAGCCGGGCGACCTGGTCTTCTTCGACGGGCTCAGCCACGTCGGGATCTACATCGGCAACGGCCAGATGGTGCACGCGCCGCAGACGGGCGACTTCGTGAAGATCACACCTCTCTCCCAATTCGGGCCGAACTACGTCGGGGCACGCCGGCTCTAGCGGCACCTGCCCGCCCCCTGGCACTCGGGTATAAAAACGCTCGCGCATGTCAGCCTTCAGCGTCATCTTGGCTGCGTCGTGACCGTCCGGCTTGACATATGCTTATATCGGAATATGCTAGGCCCTTGGCCCGCGCCGCCACCACATCGGATGTCTTCAACGCGATCGGCCATGCGCACCGTCGCGACATCCTCGACGCTCTGATCGGAGGGGAGAAGACGGTGGGTGCGATCGTGGACGATCTCGCGATGTCGCAGCCTCAGGTCTCCAAGCACCTCCGGGTACTCGACGAGGTCGGGCTCGTCAGTTGGCGTGCGGAAGGAAGCCGGCGGCTCTACCGCATCGAGCCCACGCGGTTGCAGCCGTTTCACGACTGGCTGGCCAACTACGAGCAAGCGTGGAGCGAACGCCTGGATCGGATGGACGTTTATCTCAAGGAACTCCAACAGCAAGGAGGGCCGCAGTGACGCCTCACCGGCACGGATCGTCGGTCATCGAGTTTCCGAGCGAACTCGAGATCGTCACCACGCGTGGGTTCGACGCACCCCTCGAGCTCGTCTTCGACGTGCTGACGAAGCCGGAGCATCTCCGCCACTGGTTCGCTCCATGGGACGACCGGGTGACGGAGTGCTCGGTCGACCTGCGGGTCGGCGGCGACTATCACATCGTCACGGTCACGCCCGACGGCACTGAGTGCTCGTTTCGTGGGACATACCTGGAGGTCGAGCCGCCGATCCGCACCGTCGCAACGTGGCTTTTCGAAGGATGGCCGAACGCGCACGCCGTCGAGACCACCGAACTGCACGAAGCCAATGGCGTGACGACGCTGACCATCACGCTGGCGTTCCGCGACGAGGCGGGCCGCGACCACATGACCAAGTTCGACGGCCAGGAAGGCGCCTACGACAAACTGGAGGACTACCTCAGATCGCTGCTCGAAGAGAAGGAAACCGCCTCCGGCTGATTTGACTCAGCCCGTACCGAGCCCGCTCACTCCGCTTCAGGCGCCATTCCTGAACTCAGTGTCACTGGCGCAGACGAGAGCCGCACGAATGCGTCTAACTCGTCAGGTGCTTCTTCACGTCCCACGTCCAGCACTCGACGACGTTGCGGTCGGGGTCAGTTACGTAGAACGACCTGCCACGATCATTGTCGTCGAAGGAGACGATCTCGGGCTCGTAGCCGTGTTCCCGTAGGCGCGCGACCGCACCGTCGAACTCGCCGTCGTCGATGTGCAGCGCGTAGTGAACGTGCAGACCGCCGCGTCCGTTAGCGATTCCGAGTTGCGGCCGCCACAG
>Ga0307373_10012631_pt1 | contig 11955 bp, 10 predicted proteins | sample OX2MG_FD_202534 | JGI IMG/M metagenome (GOLD analysis project Ga0307373, IMG submission 202534) | Soil microbial communities from Risofladan, Vaasa, Finland - OX-2 | ecosystem: Environmental > Terrestrial > Soil > Coastal area > Acid sulfate soil | place: Finland: Risofladan, Vaasa | collected...
CAGGACCCGCTCGGGATGCTCAAAGAAGGCGAAGGCGCCGGTCGACACCGCGCAGGAGTACGCGCGGGAAGGAAAAGGCAGGCTGTCGGCTTCGGACTCCCGTACGGTGAGGCGCCCCTCGGCGATGACTTCCGCGTTGATCTCACGTGCGAGGCGGACCATCGTCGGGCTGTGGTCGATGGCCGCGGCCCGACATCCCGACCTCAGGGCCTCCTCGAGGAACGCGCCTCCACCGCAGCCGACCTCGATCAATCGGTCCTTCGCCGTCAGCCCGAGGACGGAGAGGATGGCGCGGAAGTTGGGGCGATGGTAGATCGGGTCGCGGTAGATCGAGCGGGCGTGGGGTCCCTCCGGTCGACGCGCGGTGCGGTCGGTGAGCCAGTCCCCGAGCCTCCTCGGCGCGCTTGCTTGGACCAGCGTTCCAACGACCGAACCGGCGAACCAGCCGGCGATCTCCTCCTCCGAGCCATGGAACACCGACCCCCAGCCGCGATGCTCCCACTCGAGGGTCGTCCCGCCCGCCGTCGGGAGGAAGCGCAGAACGATCTCCGTTTGTAGCTCGGGCTCCCACGGCGCGGGGTGCCACTCGATCCGAAGGTGATCGGCGGGGATCCAAGCGACCACGCGCCCGATCTCTTGAGTTCCCTCGAAGATCCGACCGTCCGGCCCCGGATGGAACGTGATGCCACGCGCGGCCAGCGAGTCGATGAGCTGCTCGGTCACGAGGTCGAACGCGCGCTTCGGGTCCATCCCGACGTCGATACGCACCACGAAAGCGTGGGGGTCGCTGCGGAGGTCCGAGTGCGGGGTCATCGAGAGTCTTCCGGGGGTCGATGTAGTCGACCGCGGATATGGGTTCGCGGGGGACCGGTGGAGTGACGGTCTCCGTGCGTCCCCGTTCAGTCGGAGGACGGGGGCCGGGGCCGTTTGGACGCGGGACGTGACCCGAGCGCCTCGAGCCCGGAGTGGCTCTCTTCCTTGTGCGCGACGAGGGCCTCTTCCGACCGGAAGACCCGTCCGCACTCCGAACAGATCGCTTCGATCTCGTCGTACTCGACGTACGGCATCGCGTACCGGTAGGGCCTAGGAGGTAATGGAGGTACCGGCGATGAATCGCCGAGCGGGGGCCGCCGCCTATCGCCGGAGGCGCTCGAGGGCGGCTCCGACCATCAGCGGGAACAGCACCGTCACGTCGCCGTCGACGCTGGTGTGCCGCGCGCCCGGCTTGACCTTGCCCCATGAGATCGCTTCGCGCGTCCGCGCGCCGGAGAGGCTCCCATCCCACTCGACCGCGCTCGTGACCTGCAGCACCGCGTCGAGTCCGTCCCGGAACTGGTTCCACCAGATCGTGTGGTGCTTGGAGATGCCGCCTCCGAGGAGGATCGCGCCGGAGCGCTTCGCCTCGTACACGATGTCGGAGAGGTGCTGTTCGTCGCGCAGGAGGTCGATGCTGAACTCCTTGTGGTCCTGCCAGAAGAGCCAGAGCTGGGAGCCGACCGCCCCGTCGGTGATCCCCGGTACGAAGATCGGGACCCGGTGGTCGAAGGCGGCTCTCAAGATGCTCGACGCGCCCGCACGCTTCGGGATCGCTTCGCCGATCGCCCAGGCGAGATCGCGGGTGGTCAGCGACCGGACGTCTCGGCGCCAGAGCGCAGCGAGGATCTTCTGCATCTTCTCCTCGATGATCGCGCCGTAGTGCGACTCGGGGATGACGAGGTTCCCGAGGCGGTAGAGGTGGCGCCGGTGCAGGTCGGCGTCGTCGAGGTTCCAGGCGCCGTGGTAGTACGGGCGGAACGACCGGGCCAGGTCGTGATCGAGCGTACCGCACGTCGTGACCACCGCATCGACGTACCCTTCTCGGACGAGCGTCGCGAGGACCCCTCGGACGCCCGTGGCCACGATGTCGGCGGGGAAGGACAGGAACAAGGTCATCTGGGGGTCGCGGAGCATCCGGGTCAGTACGTCGACGCCCTCGGCCACGGCCTTCGCGCTGAACCCTCCGGCGGCGTCCAGCCGACGGACGAGGACGTCCAGGGAGGGAGCGTCATCGATCCGGATATCCTCGACCTCACGCGGCATCGTCTCGCCCGGAGCCGGAGGGTGGTTAAAGGCCTCCCGTGAGGCCGAGCGTGGCGGAGTGATAGATGAGGAGGAAGGTGAGGATGTACCCGACCAGGGCGCCCCCGTTCAGGAAGGGGAGACCGGCCTGCGCTTCCCCGCGGCTCACGCGACGCATGAGGACGGCGTAGCCGACCAGCGATCCGACGAGCGCGCCGAGGGCCACCCACAAACTCGCGGAGAGGCCGAGGATCTTCGGGGAAGAGGGGAGCCAGACGAACGCGGAGACCACCAGGATCCCCGGTATCACGACGTCGCCGAGCCCCATGAACGTCGCGGCGCGTTCTTCCATGGGGACCTTGCGCGTCTCGCTTAGCGGAGGGGCGGCCGCGTAGTCGTAGTCGGCGGACTCGGGCATCACCATCAGGATCGGGAGCTTCATCTCGGTGACGATGTCGGCGAGGCGGATCATGTGCTTCGTGCGGTAGACGGCGATCGCGTCGTACACGGCGAGGGCGATGAGGAGGATGAACACCGGGAGGATGGCGAAGGAGATCCCGAGAATCGCGATCAGGCCACCGGCGGCGACGAACCCGGCGAGGTCCACGATGTACCACTGGGGATCCATGAGGAGGGCCAGGTAGAGTCCGGCCGCGACGATCGCGGCGAGGGGGACCGCCGGGACGAGCACGATCTCCGCGCTCATCGGAGCGAGCAGCCAGCCGGCCGGCAGGGCCACCAGAAGGGACTCGAGCACCGTGAAGTACAGCGCCGCGGCGATCGCGATCAGCAACAGGTGGCGGAGGCCGGCCAGGAGTCCCTGCCGCCGCGCCAGCAGTAGGATGATGATCGGGGCGATGATCACCGCAGCGATCAGGACCAGCGGGGTGGTCAGGCTGCTCGGGTTGGCGCCCGAGCTCAGCCCCGCGGAGCGGAACGGCACCGCGAGAGCGAGCGCTACGAGTTGGGCGCCGATGTAGAGCCCGAACAGCCCCAGCCACCGGACGCTGCGCATCGTCCGTTCAGGGCTGCACGATCGCGTAGGCGTTGTTGCCGAGCACCTTGGTGATCTTCGCGTTGACGCTCATGCCGCGCTGGTTGGCTCCCGTGACGAAGATTACGAAGCCTTCCTTCTTGGCGACGCCGTCGCCCCGGCGTCCGACATCCTCGATCGTCAGCCGGTACACCTCGCCGACCACGACCGGGGCCTTGGGCTTCTCGGGGGTGACGACCCGGCGCATCGTGACGGGGCGCTGGGCGCCGCACGCTTCGCATACGAGGATCGTGAGCCGGCCTTCCTTCGTGAGGTGGGTGTCGGGTCGCTTGCACTCCGAGCAGATCACGTACTTCTCGGTGTATTCCCGGATCCGCTGGGCGATGGCGTCCTTCGCGATGCGGGACTTGAGCACGCCTCGGGGAAGGTCGAGGACCCCGGGGCAGCCGAGTTCCTTGGCGAGGTAGCCGATGACCTGCTCCGGCTCCCGGCGCAGGACCGTCGTGATGTCCTGGAAGTTCCGGATGACCGTCGTCTTGCCGTCGGTGGCGACCACCGGCTCGGGGACCTGGAACCGTTCTCCCCCCGTGCGCACCTCGGGCAACTGCGCCCGAGCGCGTTCGAGGAGCGCTTGATATCCGTCCATGGAAGGAAACCCCGAACCGGGCCGCCCGCAAAAGGGTTGCCGGGCCGCGTGGAGCCGTCCCTCAGTCGGCCGGGAAGGCGTCCAGAAGGCGGAGGACGTGCGTGAGGTCGTGGTCGGACGCTGCGAGCACGTCGGTCGCGGAGTCCCGAACGGCCTGGTCCTCCGGCTTGAAGGCGATGCCGATGCGGCTGCGCCGGAACAGGGCGACATCGATCTCGGAGTTCCCCACGCTCGCCGTCTCATCGGGGTGGATGCCGAGCTGCTCCTGGATCCGAGCGAGCACCTGGTCCTTTTTCTTGATCGGAACGCGTAGGATCCCTTCGTCCGTCAGCTGCCCCGTGGCGTCCGTACGGATCCCATTCGCGAGCACGTAGTCCATCCGGAGCTCCCGCCCCACGCGACGAGCCAGCACGTCGATCCCTCCGCTAACGATCGCGGTGAGGATCCCGCGTTCGCGGAGCCCCCGCATCAGCTCCAGCGCTCCCGGCATGAGCGGCACCTGCGCCAGGATCTCTTCGAGGTCGAAGACCGAGATCCCTGGGCGTACGGTCTTCCAGAGTTGCACATCGGTCCGGATGAACTCGAGGTCGTCGATCGACCCTTCCATGAAGCGGCGGAGCCCCTCCGCATTGGAGAGGCCGAGATGCTCGTGGACGAAGCCCCAGGAGCTGCTGACGTTGACGAGCGTGCCGTCCATGTCGAAGGCGGCCAGTTTAAGCACGGTCGCCTCGCGCGATCGCGTCCGCCTCTTCCAGGATCTTGCTCGAAGGGCGGACCTCCCACGCCGCGAGGTTCGAGTCGATCTGCTCCGGGCGGCTCGCCCCGAACAGGGGCGCCGCACCCCGAGCCTCGAGCCAGTGGAGCGCGATCGAGGCGAGCGGGACGCCGGCCGCGTTGGCCAGCGCCTGGAGAGCGCGTGCACGCTGCTGGACCACCGCGAAGCGATCGGGCTCGAAGATGCGATGCGCGAACCGTCGAACCTCCGCAGGAACCCGCTTTCCCGTGAGATATCGACCGTGCAGGAGCCCGCGCGCGAGCGGCGTGTACGCCTCGATGACCATCCCGCGCGCCCGGCAATACTCGAGGACGGGATCCCCGTCCTCCCGATCGAAGAGGTTGTAGCGGACCTGATTGACGACGATGCGGGCTTCCGAGAGCGCGGCCTGCGCCGTTTCCATCTCTTCGACCGAGAAGTTCGACACGCCGATCGCCCCGATGCGCCCCTCCTTCCAGATCGCCTCCAGGGCGGCCATCGTCTCCTTGAGAGGTACGTGCGAATCGGGAGCATGGACGAGGTAGAGATCCACGTAGGGGCGGCCGAGGCGTTCGAGGCTGCCGACCAAGGATGCGCGGAGCTGCTCCGGTCGCAGGTGTTCCCAGGAGACCTTCGTGACCAGGAAGGAATCCTTCGCGAGCGTCGGGGTTCGGTTCAGCGCTTCCCCGAGCACTCGTTCGGATCGCCCGTTCCCGTACACCTCCGCGGTATCGAACCAACGCATCCCGGCATCGATCGCGTGCTCGAGGCAGCTGCGGGTCTGCTCCTCCTCGGAGCGCTTCCATCGGCCCATGCCCCACAGTCCGAGGCCGAGAGCCGGATGGGGTTTCTTCGAGCCGGGGAGCGGGATCGTGCCGATCGCGGTCCGTGGGGAATCGACCTTGGCGCGCGATGCGCGGGCCTTCCGAGCCGGTGTCATGGTCCCGAACCCTCCGAGGGCCCCGCGCTCTTCAGGTTCGCGTCGATGCGCGTGAGGCGCTCGTCCAGCTCCCGTGCCTTCTCCTCGGCCTCCTGGATGACCGCCGGCGGAGCGCGCTCGCGGAATCCCGGGTCGGCAAGACGCTCGCGGGTTTTCCTCAGTAACGCGGCGAGCTTGTCTCGTTCCCGACGGAGCGTCTCGGTGTCCTCGATCGACGCCGCCGGTCGGAGGATGAAGTACTCTCCCGCCGCCGAGACCCGGGTCGCCGCGCCTTCCGGGGTCGTTTCGCTCGGGCCGAGCAGCTCGAGCGGGTGTACCCGAGCGAGTTTTTCGATGGCCGCACGCTCCGCCATCAACAGAGTGCGGACCTCCTCGTTCTGAGGTCGGATCCAGGCGGAGGGGATCGTCTCGATGGCGACGTGCTCCTCGGCACGCAGGTTCCGCAAGAGCCGGATCGAATCGAGCAGGATCTCCATCCGTGCCTCCGCGAGCGCATCGCGCGGGACCTCCGCGGCCGAGGGCCACGGGGCGATGGTCACCGACTCGCCTTCATGGGGGAGCGCGTGCCACAGTTCTTCCGTCATGTGGGGAACAAAGGGGTGAAGGAGGCGAAGGGATCGCTCGATCACGAACAGGAGCGTTGCCTGCGCAGCCCGTTGACTCACCGCGTCGCCCTTGCCCGCAAGCCGGTCCTTGATGAGCTCGACGTACCGGTCGGCGAGATCGTGCCACAGAAACTGGTAGAGCGAGGTGGCCGCCTGGGTGATCTCGAACCGGGCGAGGGCCGCGTCCACGGCAGAGATCGTCGCGGCGTAGCGTGAGAGGATCCACCGATCCTCGAGCGGGGAGTGGGCGTAAATCGCGGGGGGATCCGCCGGGGGCGCGGTTCCGTTCGGCGTGTGCGACTGGGCGAATCGGGTCAGGTTCCACACCTTCGTCAGGAAGTTGCGGGCGCCCTCGAGGGGCCCGCGTCCGAACGGCCCGTCCTCGTCCGTGGGCGTCGGGAACACGAGCGCGAAGCGCGTCGCGTCGGCTCCCCGCTCGGCGATCACCGAGAGCGGATCCGGAGAGTTCCCGAGATGCTTCGACATCCTCCGGCCGCGGTCGTCGCGCAGCATCCCCGTGAGGTAGACATCGGAAAACGGCGCACGGCCCGTGAAGTACAGTCCGGCCATCATCATCCGGGCGACCCAGAAGAACATGATGTCGCGGCCGGTCACGAGTAGGTGCGTGGGGTAGTAGTGGGCGAGATCCGCCGTCTCTTCGGGCCAGCCGAGCGATAGGAACGGCCACAGCCACGAAGTGAACCACGTGTCCAGGACGTCGGGGTCCGGGATCAGCTCCCGGCACCCACACTTCGGGCAGGACTCTGGAGCGTCCACGTAGACGATCTCCTCCTTGCACTCTGCGCAGCGAGAGACCGGGATCGGATGGCCCCAAACGACCTGGCGGGAGATACACCAGTCCTGGATCGTCTCCATCCACCGGAAGAACGACAACGTCCATCGATCGGGGTGGATGCGCACAAGCCCTTCCCGCACGGCGGCCGCCGCGGGATCCGCGAGGGGGCGCATCTTCACGAACCACTGGGTGGACAGGCGGGGTTCGATCACCGCGTCCGATCGTTCCGAGCGCGCCACGCTGTGCCGATACTTCTCCGTCCGCAGCAGAAGGCGGGCCTCCTCCAGCCGCTTCACGGTCGCTTCCCGGCCCCGTTCGCAATCGAGCCCCCGGAGCTCGGGAGGGACGAGATCCCCCTCGAGCCGCCCCGAAACGTCGAGGATGCTCGCCGGAAGCGCAAGATCGGGGTGCCGCCGATAGATCTCGTAATCCACGAGGTCGTGGCGAGGGGTCACTTTCAGCGCACCGGCCCCGAACGCCGGATCGATCGCCGTATCGGTGACGACGGGAACTCGGCGGTTCACGATCGGTAGCAGGACCTCTCGACCGACGTCGGAAGCATGCCGCGCGTCGTCGGGGTGAACCGCCACCGCCACGTCTCCGAAGATCGTCTCGGGGCGGACGGTGGCGACCTCGAGGCCGCCGGGGCTTCCATCGGCCCAGGGGTAGCGAACGAAGTACAGCAGCCCGTCTTCCTCCGCGTGGATCACCTCGAGATCGGAGACGGCCGTGCGCAGCCGCGGGTCCCAGTTGACCATCCGTTCCCCCCGGTAGATCAGCCCCGCCCGGTAGAGCTGAACGAAGACCTCGCGCGTTGCTCGCGCAGCCGGCGGGTCCATCGTGTACCGGTAACGGGTCCAATCGACCGAGAACCCCCCGGCTCGGGTCTGTTCTAGGATGCGGGGCTCGTGCTCCTGGCGCCAGAGCTCGATCTGCTCGAGGATCTGCGTGCGCGGCAGATCTTCCAATCGGACGCCTTCCTTCGCGAGCCGTCGCCGAACCTCGACCTGCGTCGCAAGGCCCGCGTGATCGAGCCCCGGTACCCAGAGCGTGGCATTCCCTTTCATCCGGTGCTGGCGCACCAAGATGTCCATCACGGAGTAGCCGAGCATGTGACCCATCGTCAGGATGCCCGTGACGTTGGGCGGCGGGATCGGGACGGTGAAGTACGGGCGGTTCGGGCGATCCGGAGCCCGGAAGTAGCCGTGGGCGGTCCAATCCGCCTGCCAGCGCGCTTCGATCGTCTTCGGATCGAAGCGGGACGGGAGGGCGGGGGTGCTCACGGATTCCTCCATCCGTCCGCGGTTCGGCTCATGAACACGAGGTCGAGCGGAAACGGCACGATGAAGGTTGCCCTCGGATCGATCTGCGGCCGTTCAGCGGGACCGAACTTGCGGGAAGAGGATCACGTCCTTGATCGATTTCGCTCCGGTGAGCGCCATCACGATCCGCTCGATCCCGAAGCCGATCCCCGTCGCGGGAGGCATGCCGTGACGTAGGGCCTCCACGAACTCGGCGTCGTACGCGTAGCGGTCCTCCCCGCGTGCGGCGAGTTGTTCCTGGAAGCGTCGTTCCTGCTCGTCGGGGTCGTTGAGTTCCGTGTAGCAATTCGCGATCTCGAACCCACGGCAATGGATCTCGAACCGCTCGACCCGACCTGAAAGGCTCCGGTGGCGCTTCGCGAGGGGGGTGGTCGATGCCGGATGATCGACCACGAACGTCGGACGATCGATCGTCGGCTCGACGTAATGCTCGAAGAGCTTGTCCAGAGACACGCCCGGCGGAGAGTCGGCCGGCACGGTCGCTCCGCACCGGCGCGCGAGCTCGCCGAGCTCGAGAGTCGGTCGGGAGAGGAGATCGTGGATTCCGCTGCGCTCCTCCAGCGCCTGAACGAAGTCAAGGGTAGCGAACGGAGGACGGAACAGTTGCGCGGCGGATCGCGCCGCTTCCGAATCCGGCTGCCACTCGAGCATTCGGGCCCCCAAGCGCTCGAAGAGCCCCTCCATCAGGCGGCGCATGTCGTGGTAGTCGGCATACGCCCAATAGAGCTCGAGCATCGTGAACTCGGGCGAGTGGGTCGAATCGAGGTCCTCGTTGCGGAAGCACCGGCCGATCTCGTAGACCCGTTCCAAGCCACCGATCAGGAGTTGCTTCAAGGAGAGCTCGATGGAGATCCGCAGCTGGAGCTCGGAGTCGAGGTACCGAGAGCGGGTCACGAAGGGAGCCGCGGCGGCGCCTCCCGCGACGCGCAGGAGGATCGGGGTCTCGACCTCGAGGAAACCCGCGGCGTCGAAGTATCGGCGTATCTCGCGTGTCAGGAGCGAGCGCAGGCGGAATCGCTCTCGGCTCTCGGCGGAGGACATGAGATCGAGGTAGCGCCGGCGGATCCGCTCTTCGGGGTCCTGCAGCCCGTGGAACTTCTCCGGGGGCGGCGCAATCGCCTTGGCGAGGAGTTCGAGGGATTGAATCCGAAGCGAGGGCTCTCCTCGGCGAGAGACCGCCGGCATGCCGACCGCTCCGATAATGTCCCCCGGGTCGAGGTCGGCGAGCCAACGCGTGTAGGTCTCTTCCCCGAGCTCGTGGATCGTGAGCAGCAGCTGCAGTGTCCCCGATGCGTCCTCGAGGTCGATGAAGGAGGTGCCTCCGTGAGAGCGGATGGTGAGCAGTCGACCGGCGACGCGCGCGGTACGACCGACGACCTCCTCCCCGGGCGCGAGCGAACTCGTGAGGGCCCGGACCTCACGGACGAGGGTTCGATCCGGAAACGACCAGGGGAAGGGCTCGCGTCCCTCGGCCCGCCAGCGAGCGATCTTCCCGCGTCGCTCCCGTTCCAGATGGGACTCCTCCGGCATCGTGGCCCCTAGGCGGGAGGCGGAACGGAGGAAAAAGAGTGCGTCGCTAGGCCGCGATGCCATCGAGCGAGAATTGCTCGATGGCCCCGGGGCGCATGAGGACGAGGCGCTCGGGGAGTCCAGGCTCCTTGCCGTCGGGCCGCGCTGGCTCGTGGAGTAGCAAAAAGGTACCGAAGAAGAACTCCGCGGTCGCGTCTCCGCCTCCGATCCCGTAGCTGACGTAGTCGGAGAAGTAGACGTGGATGTGACCGGAGCGACGCTTGCGGACCGCCGACAGGAATGCCGAGAGCTGCTCGGGTCCTTTGCGCTGGAGCTCTTCGACCAGGTCGCGCAGGAGCGGGCGGAGCGACAGTCCCGAGAGGCCGTCGTACGCGAGGTAGACTGCGGGACGCGGCTCGAGAGCTACGACATCAAGCCGCAGCACTCCTTCGACCGGTTTGGTGCGCATCGATGGGCCTACCTGCTCTGGATTATGAGGCCTTCGGCCGGTGAACGAGCGCAGCCCGACCGTTCAATCGCTCTAGTGGTCGTGCCCACCGCCCCCACCGGGGGACGGGCTCGACTTCCTCGACGCGATGACGTCGTCGATCCGCAGGACCATGCTCGCGACCTCGACCGCGCTGGTCAGCGCCTGGCGCTTGACCCGCGCCGGCTCGATGACGCGCAGCTTCCACATGTCGGCCGCCTTGCCGTCCACGAGGTTCACACCGACGTTCTTGTTGGCGTGGGCACCCTCGTGGGCTCCACGGAGCTCGATGAGCGTGTTGATCGAGTCGTAGCCGCCGTTCTCGGCAAGCGCCCAGGGGATCACTTCGAGGGCTTGGGCGAACGCTTCGACCGCGAGTTGTTCCCGTCCACCGACCGTAGGGGCAAACTTGCGCAGCTTGACGGCGAGGTCGATCTCGGTCGCACCGCCGCCGGGGCAGACGACCCCGTCCTCGATGACCGAGCTGACGACCTTGAGCGCGTCCTGCAAGGATCGCTCGACTTCCTGGGTCACGTGCTCTGTTCCACCGCGGATCAGAATCGAGACCGAGCGGGGGTTCTTGCATCCCGTGACGAACGTCATGTGGTCGTCGCCGACCTTCCGCTCCTCGACCTTGGCTGCCGCGCCGAGGTCGGTGGCGGAGAGGTCCTGCAAGCTGGAGACGATCTTGCCGCCCGTCGCGCGCGCGAGCTTCTGGAGATCGGACTCCTTGACCTGCTTGACCGCGTAGATCCCTTCCTTCGCGAGGTAGTGAAGGACGACGTCGTCGATCCCCTTCTGGGCGATGACCACGGTCGCTCCGGAGGCCTTGACCTGCTGGACCATCTTGCGGAACGTCTTGTCTTCCTCGTCGAGGAAGCTCTGGATCTGGGAGGGGTTCTTGATGTTGATCTTGCTCTCGATCTCGGTCTTTTTCACCTCAAGAGCGGTGTTGAGGAGCGCGATCTTCGCGTTGGCGACCTCGCCGGGCATACGTGGGTGCCCACGCTCCTTGTCGAGGATGATCCCCTCAATGAGCTGGGTGTCCCCAATCGTGCCGCCGTGGCGCTTCTCGACCTTGATCTGGTCGACGTCGGCGACCATGTGGTCCCCGCGCTTCTCGGCGATGCGCTGGACGGCATGGACCGCGATGCGGGCGAGCACGTCGCGAGAGCCAAAGACTCCTTTCGAGCCCATCGCGGTGGTCGCACAGTCGAGGAGCATCGCTTCGTCATCGATCTTGACGGAAGTCCCGATCTCCTTCTCCAGAAGGCGGCGCGCCTCCTGCAGGGCGATCTCGAACCCCTTGGTGATGACGGTGGGGTGAATGTTCTGTTCGAGAAGGTACTCCGAGCGCTTGAGGAACTCGCCCGCCAGGACCACGGCGGTCGTCGTCCCGTCCCCGCACTGCTGATCCTGGGTCTTCGCGACCTCGACGATCATCTTCGCGGCCGGGTGCTCGACGTCGACTTCCTTCAGGATCGTCACGCCGTCGTTCGTGATGGTGATATCTCCCATCCCGTCGACGAGCATTTTGTCCATTCCGCGCGGGCCGAGCGTGGTACGGACGGCATCCGCAACGGCGCGGGCCGCTGCAATGTTGTTCTGGGTGGCGCTCTTGCCGCGGTCGCGTTCGGTACCTTCCTTCAGCACAAGGATCGGGGTTCCCTGAAGCATCTAACTCACCGATACGGGGAGAAAGCGCTTGTATATAATACAGACTAAGTGGGGGGCTTTGGGAAGCTGCTCGATTGCCCGGCCCCACCGGACCGATTATTGTTTCAGTCGCGCGCTTTTTGTTTCACGGCCGTTCTTCCTCGAGAACTCCCTGTTTCCGTTGAGCG
>Ga0307373_10012633_pt1 | contig 11953 bp, 13 predicted proteins | sample OX2MG_FD_202534 | JGI IMG/M metagenome (GOLD analysis project Ga0307373, IMG submission 202534) | Soil microbial communities from Risofladan, Vaasa, Finland - OX-2 | ecosystem: Environmental > Terrestrial > Soil > Coastal area > Acid sulfate soil | place: Finland: Risofladan, Vaasa | collected...
CGGCCTCCTGCTCGCGCAGCACCCCGATGATCTGCTCCTCCGTGAAGCGGCTTCCTTTCATCGTCCGTCTCCTTTTCAGGCGACGAACTCTACCTCAAATTGGCGGAGTTTTCGGGGTGCAGGCCAGCTGCCTTGCCAAGATCGGCGGCCAGCACTGTCTGGAACTGTACGATCCGGTCTTTAACCTCAGATACGATGCGTGATTCTACGGGCTGTGAGACGTTCTCCATCGTCGCTGACTGTAAAACTTCACGCAGCGAATCCAGTGTTCCCCTCAATGCGCTCGCTGCTCGTTGGGAAGCGGGCAACGGCAACAAAGGTTGCGACATAACGTCGCTGGTATAGAGAATCTCCATCCCGATTTCGCTTTTAATCAGCGGCTCGGTTAGAGCCCCACGGCGTTCTTGAGCCGCTTGCAATAGGGCTTGCAGGTCTCTGCCCAAGTTGTAGAGGAAAACGGCATTGAACCAGTCTAACGCCACAATGTCAGACCTTTCCTGAGTTGGATCATTCGCCGCGAAGCCTCGTAACCGACCATCGCCACAACAGAACAGGAAACTTAGACCATCAAAATCGCTCAACGACCGTGATGATCTCATAGCGCACCTCGCTCGCGATCAGTAGGCGCGCTGCTACTCGGCTCGTGCTGGTAGTCTTCACGGTTCTGCCGTAGTTTCCCAGCATAATCGGCCCGACTGTCAACTCCAACCTGGTCGCCCCGTGTAGTGGCGAGTATGACGAACTTGACACCTAGAGGGGGGCGGTTTATGGTGCCGCATTGTGGTCAATGTCGATATCAGGCCGACCGACATCATTAACTGGTTTCAGGCCCTAGGCCCGCTGGCGCAGATCGTGACCGCGCTGCTCGTTCCGACTTCAATTGGCCTATTCGTTGGCTGGTTCTTAGCGAAGGCGTTTCATCGTCGGGAGACTACGATTTTAGAACGTCAGCATGCAGCCGACCTCAACCTAATTAATGAGTATCGCGAGAAACTGAAGGGCGCATCTCCTGTAGAGGCGGCCTCAAGGTTTGCGACACTTGAGAACGATCTTGCCGAGACAAGGAAGGTGCTCGATAGACTCAGGACTCGCGAGTGGCAAGCGCCTACGAAAAAAGAGCTTGCCGAATTTACGACCGCTCTCGGAAGGCTTGGATTACACACAATTCGTATCGCCTCTTCGGCGAATACCGACTGCGCAGAGCTGGCCCACTATCTTTCCAAGGCGTTTGAAGCTGCGGGCTGGCGATGCGAACTTAGGCCTGAGACAACTTTCGATTCGGCCTTCGCCAGAGGCGTCCTTATATCCGGTAAGGCAGGTGGGAGCGTTATACACGACCTGAATAAGGTTCTGTTTGATATCCTGGGTTGCTCGGCAATCGCTTTAGAAACTCTAAAAGCTGAGGCGAGTACAGATATCGAGCTAGTGATCGGACCTAAGTTTCCCGAGCTTAGTTGAACCGTCCGCGCGCGCCTTTCGCTTCTTCCGTTTAGCCGGATTTACGGGCGGGGTTTTCAGCAGGTGCCGCAAGGCATCCTCGAAGCTCAACGGATGTAACGAAATCGGTTTGTCGTCTTTCTGTTTAGGCATGTCGCCTGAAATTAAGCTCCAACTGTTTTGGTCTGGATGAACGGTGCAGGGGCGTCCGCCAGCTCCGACGCCTCAGCATCCTGCTAGCGCTGCCTTGAAGATATCGGGGTCTTTCCGGTGATTGAAGCGCCACGAAAATTCGTTCAGGTAGAGCGGCAGATAATCCTTGCTAACGTTGTGGTATGTGCCGACAATCCCGCGTTTCAACAGCGACCAGAACGATTCGATGTTGTTCGTGTGGACCTCGCCACGAACATACTCGCCCGATCCATGCCTGACCGCTTCGTGCCTGATTCCGCGACCTAGATAGTTGTATTCCTGCTTTTCATCCGTCGCGACCAGAGACACTTTATCGCCGACGACTTGGCGCACAAAGCCACTACAGGTTGCTGCGTCGGCATCGCCGATGATCTTGCAGACTACGTTACCTTTCCGCTCGATCGCGCCGATCACGCCGACCTTCCCGTAGCCGATGGATTCTCCGAGCGGTTGCGGTCCTGCGGCGGCGCGAACCTGGGCGCTCTTTTTCTTCCAGTGCCGGTTACGATCCTTGCCGCCGATATAGGTTTCGTCAGCTTCTACGACGCCCATCAGCTTTGAGAAATCATCGTTTTTGAGCATGGCCCGCACGCGATGGCAGATATAAAAAGCAGTCTTGTAAGCGGTCGGCCTGCCGTTCTCTACCAACATCCGCTGAATCTGAAGCGCGCTGATGCCTTTCTTCGATTGGCAGATCAGATAAATGACCTCGAACCATACCGGCAGCGGATAGTTGGTGTTTTCAAATACAGTGCCGACGAGCGGAGAGAATCGATAGCCGTTCTTCTTGTCGCAAACGGTTTTCTTCCCGCTCAGATCGATGGATTCCTTACCGCTCTTGCAGGTCCAGTTCCACGCCCGATGCTTGACCTTGAAAACCCTGTCGTTTTCACAGCGCGGGCAACACACGCCGACCGGCCAGCGCAGACTAACGAGTAATTCCATGCACTGGTCTTGGGTCTGGTACTTCTCGTGAATCTGTCGGAGGCTGATCATAGACGGACTTTACACCTTTCGGTGGGTGGTGTCAAGTGCGTCAAGTTATCCCTCAGCCTGAATCAATTTTTCGGCCAGTTCCTCGCATTGGGTCGCTAGGGCTTTCAGGCGGTCGCACCCTGCGTGGGCAACCATTTCCTGAATACGCGATGCGCCTTCCGCGTCGGTCGGCCCGTGATCCTTTCCGATCAGGCTGTCGTGCAGTGTGATCCAAGTATGTGTGTCTTCTGCTGCCGCCCGGCATTTCTTGGCGAGTTCCGTAAGCTGCTTGACCGCATCATATCGAGCAGCGAAAGCAACAGGACCGCTTGGAAGACGTATCGCTTTAGCTGTCGCTGAGGCCGTTTCTGTTTCTGTGCCGCCGCTTGATTGCTTCGCGCGCTGTAGGGCAATGAACTGGAGAATGGACGCCCCCGAACCAAGCATAATTACCGCAGCCACCAGGACGATTTGCCAGTTCATCGCTACACGCTGATTCGCAAGCTGGTTCCATAACCACATTGCGCCCCCGATCCATAGCGCATAATTATTGGTTTTTTGGCTCATGGTGTCAAGTCCGTTATAATCCCCCGTGTAGTGGCGATTGGGTGGGACTTGACAGTCGCACTGAAATCGCTACAGTATTTGCCAGAAGGATGCGACGAGCATCTATCTCATGGTGATAAGGCGCCCTGTATTCAGATACGACGATTGGTATCGGGGCTACCGCCGAAGCTTCGGCAGAAAAGGTGGTTCGTGATCCTGCAAGTCGGGTTGGACGAATCAGGTTACGGTCAGACAGGGGCCGACGAAGCGTTTGTGTTCGCCGGATATGTTGGTCCAGTAACTCATATCGAAGCTTTCACTCATGTTTGGGATGACATCCTGAAACGCGAGCCAGCTCTATCGGCTAAGAAACTGAAGAAACTTGTTCGTTCGCGACATTCGCCAGACCCGCGCGTTAAATTGTTGGTCGAGACCGTTCGCGCCTGCCATCTACATGGGGTCAGGTTTAAGATTGTGCAGGACGATCACTCTGCGATGATGAAGATGATTGCCCCGCTGACGGTGAACAACCCTAGGGCGCGATTAATCTCGTCAAACCCATATTTTTTCGCGTTTATGGGATTGCTACTGCGTCTTATAGGGGAAATCTGGAACGACCCCGACGCGAAGATCGAAGTAATCTATGACGAAAATATCCAGGAACGTCCAAAACTTGAACAGGGCTATGCGCTCTTTCGGACATTTGCCGAGAAATTTGGCCCTAAGTTCCTAGGGAAGCTTGCCAAAGACCCCGTGCCTCGCAATGACGAAGAGTTTTTTCTGTTGCGGGCCGCAGATGCGCTCGCATGGCACTCTCATAAAGCCCATGTCCAGACCTGCCACGGACGTGATTACGAAAACGAAATCTGGGAAGCCCTTAATTCAGTCCCGTTCTTTGTGGATGAACATTGGAAAATTGACGACCTTCGTGAGGTGGTTGAGTCCATGATCCGATCACGATTAAGGCGAGACCCATAGCGGGCACAGACACGAAGACTGATAGAATCCTCATAGCGACTTTTCGCTTAAAGAGGATGAGGACGATGGGCAGGATTAGCAAAACGGATCGAGAGTGGGCTTGGGACCAAGCGAGCAAGATTCGGGGTGAGAATCCGAATCTATGGCGACGCGACGAGATGGGAAACCCGATCTATAAACCGGCTTACGGAATGGGTGGCGAGACTGGATGGGAAATCGACCATCGGAATCCGGTAAGCGAAGGCGGGACCGATCATCGGCGCAATCTCCGCGTTCTCCATACCGAAACCAACGAATTGCACGGACGTAGACCGCGCAAGCGGGGCTAATGGTTGTCCATCTCAAAGTTATAATGGATTCCCACGCATAGGGCGTCCTGTATTTCGCGAGCGTCGAGTCCGTGGACGCCAACGCGAACCCCGGCCGGTCCGACCGTCAACACAATAGCGCCCTTATCGCCGTATGTGTGCGCGATCGACCGCGCCATACGTTTTAGATCGACGGGTCGAACTTTTTGGCTGGCTTCCACTTTCACATCTACTAACGGGCGCGTTTGCGACGATTCGGGCGTGGTTTCTCGGAGCGCTCAATCAACGGAGTCATCAGCTTTTTAAGTTTGCCGATGTCAGCGTGGCGGAGTTCTTCGCGCAGTCGTTCGTCTTCGCGGCGTGTTTCGTCTTTCAGCACGCCGATATTTTAGCGCACCAACTTTCATAGGGCTATCTACCGACGCTTTGAATCAGGTCAGCAAACATCTCCGGGTTCTTCCGGTTGTTGAAGCGCCACGAAAACTCGTTTAAGTACAGCGGCAGGTAGTCCTTGCTGACGTGATGATAGGTGCCAATTACGCCACGCTTGACCAGCGACCAGAAGCTTTCGATGTTCTGCGTATGGACGTTGCCCCTGACGTATTCGCCCGCACTATGCCTGACCGCAGCGTGCGGCATACCGGCGCGGACGTAGCGGTAATCCTGCTTTTCGTCGGTTGCGACCAGCGAGACGCCCTCGCTGACCGTCTGGCGGACGAAGCTGGCGAGGGTGGGCGCATCCATACTGCCGATGACCCTAGCGACCACGCTGCCTTTCCGCTCAATAGCGCCAATCACGCCAGTCTTGCCATAGCCAATAGCTTCGCCGAGCGGCTGAGGGCCTTTAACCTGCCGTACCTGGCGGCTTTTCTTCTTCCAATGGCGATTGCGATCCTCGCCGCCGATGTACGTTTCATCAACTTCAACTTCGCCAGTCAGAGAGAACGCATCGCCTTTCATTGCTGCGCGCCAACGCATCACCATGTACCAGCTTGTATGATAATCGTGCGTCGAATCCTCGCCGAAGATAACGCGATGGACCTGTAACGCACTGATTCCTTTCTTGCTGGTCAGAACCAGATAGGCAACCTTGAACCAAAGCTTGAGCGATATTTTCGTATTTTCGAAGATGGTTCGCGTGGTGACACTGAAACGATAGCCGCGCCGCTCGCCACACCCCTTGTTGCAGCAAACCCAGTGATAAGGCCGCGCCTTGAGCGCATACACTTTGTCTTTGTTGCCGCAGCGAGGGCAGCGCACGCCATCCGGCCAGCGCATCGCAACCAGAAAGTCTCTGCACGCTTCGTCGCTGTCAAACTGCTTATCGAATTCGTCGATGGTCTGCATGATTGCCTCTCGATGCAGCCAAGTTAGCGCAGCTTACCGTGACTGTCAAGTCCCACCTAATCGCCCGTGTAGTTTACATAATGTTTCTTATGCGAACCAATACTCGGGCGGCCCAGGACAGAAGCTCTCAGCGGGCGACCTTCGCGCGCGCCGCCCGACGTCACATGTGCGGCCGACCGCCGGGGCGAATCTACGCGCTGAGGTGCGGAATCTGTCGCCGAACGCCTCACGTCCGGCTAGGATGTTCTCCACTATGCGACTACCTACATGCTTGGCACTGATTGTGGCTCTCACCTTGGGCGTGGCTTGCGCCGCGGCGGCCAAACAGCCGACCTCCGCGCGCGGAGCGGATTCAGCGCAGGACCTGCGCATCAGGGAGTTCTTGCAAAAGCGCTTCCATATCGCCGAGATCAAGGACATCAAGCTTAGCGTCCCGACCCCCTCCCCCTTTGCCGGCGTCTTTACCCGCACGCTGACCGTGACCACCTCGCACGGGCCTATCAAGACCATGCTGTTCACCGATCAGAGCGGCCAGAAGGTGATTATCGGCGAGTATCTCGATATGCGCAGCGATCCGTGGGGCCGTATCAACATGGAGAAGCTGCGGCTGACCGATCGGGCGACCCAGGGGCCGGCTGACGCCCCGGTGACGATTGTCGAGTTTGCCGACTTCGAGTGCCCGTTCTGTGCGCGCGCCTTCGGCCAGATCGAGACCCTGGTCAATAACCGCTACAAGGGCAAGGTCCGGCTGATCTTCAAGAACTTCCCGCTCGCGATGCATCCGTGGGCGCGTCCCGCCGCGATCGCCGCCGAATGTATCCGCCGTCAGAACCCGGCCGATTTCTGGGATTTCGCGCAGATCCTCTACACCAGCCAGGCGCAGATCAATCCCGCCAATCTACGCGATCGAATCGACGCCTACGCCAAGGCCAACAAGCTCGACAGCGCGGCGCTCAACCAGTGCATGATGGGTAAGTCGGCGGACGAGGTAATCAACCAGGATCAGCGCGACGGCATGATCGCGCACGTCCAGTCGACACCGACCTTTCTGATCGACGGAATACCGGTGATCGGCCTGCCTGAAGAGAAGTCCTTCACTTTCGTGCTCGACTCCGAGCTGAAGGACCGCGCCGCCTCACACGCCTCCGGCCACTAGCCGCCGACGCTCAGTGGTGCGCGGCCGGCTTGCCGGCGGCGACCGGGGTGCTGGCGACCGGGGTCTTGGCCGCGACCGGTGTGCCCCCGACCGATGCCGAGGCGACCGGCCCGGCGCCGAGCTGGGCCAGCGCTTCCATCGCCTCCTGGCGTTCGGGCGCGAACGGATGCTCGTTGAGGAAGCTGCGATAGTGGTCGATAGCGTCGTGGGGCTTGCCCTGGAGAGCGAGGATTCGCGCCACCGCCAGTTGCGCGCGCAACTGTTCCGGCCCCGGCATCGCCGCGGCCTGCCGATAGCTGGCCTGCGCCTGGTCGAGTTTGCCCAGCCGTTCGTAGATCAAGCCGAGGTTGACGGTCGCCAGGCTGCCGAACATGCGATCGTGCTCGCCGGCCAGATAATCGTGAAAGGCGTCGCGCGCCGGCTCGAGCCGGTTCTGCTCGAGGTAGCAGGTACCGAGATAGAAATGCGCGAGGCGCCCGACCTGCAGGCCCGGCGCGTCCTGCGCGAGCTTCAGGAATTTCTGTTCGGCGCTCTTGTAATCCTTGGCGTCGAGGGCGGTGAAAGCCTGGTAGAATTCCGTGGCGGCGGTGTTGGCGCGATGCTCCTGGTAGAAGCGGATGCCGAGCACCACGGCGACCGCGGCGATGATCACGGCACCGCCGGCCAGGATCTCGCCGAGATGGGTGCTCAGGTAGACCTGCGCCGCCTCGACGATCGTCGTGAACTCGTCGGGCTGCTTCAGATCCTTGCGGCGAAGCTTGCGATGTGTCGAAGCCATCGGCGGGAGAGCGCGGCAGCGGCGCCGCTGCGCGGCGTCCCTGCCCTGCCTCGGTTACTCACATCTTGTACTTGAAGTCCTCGGGCGACATCCGCTCGAGAATTTCTGACCATTTGTCGCGTGACACGCTGGCCAGGTTCTGATCGGTCGCGCCGCCCTCGCTGGCGGCGGCCTCGTGCAGCTCGCTGGAGACTTCGAGCACCTGTTTGGCCACATAGATGGGCGACTTGGTGCGCAGCGCGAGCGAAATCGCGTCGCTCGGCCGCGAGTCCACCTGGATGGTACGGCCGTCGCGGCCGCGCAGCAGGATCTGCGCGAAGTAGGTGTTGTCGCGCAGCTCGGTTACCTCGATCGCCTCGACCGTTGCGCCCAGTTCGGTCAGCAGGTTGCGCATCAGGTCGTGAGTCATCGGGCGTTGCGGCTTGATACCTTCGAGCTCGGTCGCCATCGAAGCGGCTTCGAGTGGACCGATCCAGATCGGCAGATTGAGCTTGTTGTCCGGGTCCTTGAGCACCACGATCGGCATCTTGGTGGTGGGATCCAGCGTCAGTCCGCCGACCATCATCAGAATGAAATCTTCTCTATGCCCCGCCATGGAAGACCTAACCGGTTCTGCTTTCCCTGACCAAAGCGCGCCCGTCCTTGCGGCCTTGAAATCCCATCTTGGTATCTTGGACCAAAGCCGCCTGACGGTCAACCGAAGCCGCCCTGAGAGCCGCCCGAGTATGCGCCTCAGCGCGGCACGAGCCGATCGATCACCCGATAGAGCTGGTTTAAGTTGCGGCATTCCTCGACCATGTCGCAGTGCGCGGCGTAGCGCTCCATCTCGCTGTCGCCGAATCCCCAGGTGTTGCGGCTTTCCGGATTCAACCAGATCAGCCGCTGTGCCCGTTGACGGATTTCACGCAGGCACCAGTCATGGGGCAAATTGTAGTTGTTGCGCGCGTCGCCCAAAACGATCACGGTGGTGCGCCGGTTGATCGCGCCGATATGGTCATGCACGAAGGCGCGAAAGGCGTTACCGAAATTCGAATGGGAATACACGTTTATAATATCACCGCTCAGCGCCAGGTCGAGAGCGGTCTTCAGATCGCGATCGCGAAACTGCGGCGTGACCTCGCCGATCTCGGCGACGAACACGTAGCTGCGCACCCGCGCGTAAAGATCCTGCAGCGAGTAGACGAACTGCAGCATGAAGCGCGAGGCGTTGCGCACCGAGTCCGAGATATCGCACAGCACCACTACCTGCGGCTTGTCCCTGGGGCGGCGATCGAAATGGAGTTTGAACGGCACCCCGCCGTTTTGCAGGTTGTGGCGCAGCGTGCGCTTGATATCGAAGCGGCCGCGCTTGGTGTGCTTGCGCCGCACCGCGATCACGTTCTTGAGGCGCTGCGCGAGCCGCGTCACCGCCTGCTTCATCCGCTCGAGCTCCTCTTCCGATAGATAGTAGAAGCTCTTGTCGCCGATCTGGTTGAGCCGCGAGGCCTCGCGCGTACGGACCTCGCGCTTGTCGCGTTCCAGGCGCGCGTAGCGCCGGACGATATCGTCGAGCGCGCGCAGCCGCTGCTCCAGGTACTCATCCAAGCGCGCGGCGATCGCGCCCGACGCCTGTCGCTCGGCCCGCTCACTGAGCTCGCGCATCTCGCCCGGCAGACGATCGAGGCCCAGCGCCCGGGCCAGCGCGCGGGCGAAGTGGTTCTCCTCGGCGCTGCCCTGGATGGGCGAGGTCTGCAGCTCGCGCGCCGCCTCGGCGATCATCCGCTCCAGCTCGCCCGAGTTGTCTTCCAGCAAGCGGCGTGCCAGCTCCGACAGCTCGCCGCCCTGCTCTTCCAGGAACTTCCGGACCTGCTCGAGGAACTCCTGGAACTCGCGGTCCGACATCGCCATCCCGTCCTGGACCGCATCGCCCGCCTGCTTGATAATTTCGCCGAGCCCCGAAAAATAGATCTCGAAGAGCTGTTCGAAGACCGGCAGATCGCCCGGCCGCTTGACCATCGTGGCGCGCAGCGCGGCGCGAAAACTCTCGCGCTCGGCAAGCCCGGTCAGGCTCGCCGCCGCCACCGTGTCGAGCAGCTCGGCGGTCGAAACCCGCACGCCGTTGTCGCGCATCAGGTTGGAGAATTCGATGAGCTTGTGATTCATCCCGTGGCCGCTCGCGCGCGTCTCAGTTGAGCAGTTCGTTTATCTCAATTGAGCAGATCCTTGTCGCTGCTCGAATCCGCCGGGCGACGCGCCCGCACCCGCCGCACGTAGTTCTTCAGCTCCTCCTGCGCTTTGCGGACATCGCCCTCGTACTTCATGATCGTGTCGAGGGTTTCGACGACCAGCTGATTATCGAGGGTATCGAGGTTGAGCAGCGTCAGCGCCTTGATCCAGTCGATGGTTTCGCTGATGCCGGGGGTTTTCTTGAGATCGATCTTGCGCAGCGACTGCGCCATCGTGACCACTTCCTCGGCCAGCTGGTCGCTGGCTTCAGGAGCCTTGAGCTTGAGAATCGCGAGTTCCTGGGCGCGGTCGGGAAAGTCGATATAGAGATGCAGGCAGCGGCGCTTGAGCGCGTCCGACATCTCGCGCGCGTTGTTCGAGGTCAGCACCACCAGCGGGATGTTGCGCGCCTTGAGCGTGCCGATCTCCGGGACTGTGACCTGGAAATCCGACAGCAGCTCGAGCAGGAAGGCCTCGAACTCCGCGTCGGCCTTGTCGATTTCATCGACCAGTAGCACCACCGGGCGCTCGCTGGTGATGGCGCGCAGCAGCGGGCGCGGCAGGATGAAGCGCTCGGAGAAGAACACCTCGTCCTCGCGCGCGATCTTGTCGACCGCCTCGGCCAGTCCGCGGCTGCCCGACAGCACCTCGCTGATCTTGTCCTTCAGAATCTGGGTGTAGAGCAGCTGCTTGGCGTACTCCCATTCGTAGAGCGCCTTGGCCTCGTCGAGTCCCTCGTAGCATTGCAGCCGTATCAGCTCACGGCCGAGCGCGGCGGCCAGCACCTTGGCCAGGTCGGTCTTGCCGACGCCCGCCGGTCCCTCGACCAGGATCGGCTTCTGGAGCCGGCTCGCGAGATAGACCACGGTCGCGATTCGGCGGCTCGCGATATAATTATGCTGCGCGAAGCGTTCGACCACATCTTCAATCGATGAGAACATCGGCCCTCCATGGTCCGCCTGAGGCGCGGTCGCCCAGGCCTTCAGAATAACCCAATCAGCCGCCCTGCGCCCCCCGCCCCGCCGTCAGATATGTAATTCTTCCCACACCGGCCGCTGCTCCGCAAAGCGGCGGCGGCTGAGCGGGCCGGCGTCGAAGCGATCGAAATGGCCGAGCGCAATCAGCTCCGCCAGCGCCTGCCCCGCGCCGTAGGATTGCATCACGCCGCGCCCGCTGAAGGAATGCGCTTCGAAGATCCGCGGCGCGGCGGCGCCGAGGATCGCGCTGCGATCGGGACTCACCTCGTAAAGCCCGGCCCATCCGCTGACGTGGCGCAGGCGCTCGCACGCGCTCATCCGCGCGTACATCCGCGGCCAGATCTGATCGATGAAAAACTGCTCGCCGTCGTAGTTGAAATGGTAGCCGGGCGGCTCGCCGGCTGGTGAATAGCCGGCCAGGATATGTTGCCCCTCGTGATGGAGGTAAAGGCCGGAGGTGTCGACGATCATGCCGTAACGCGCCAGATCGATGGTGCGGCTGTCGACCAGGCATACCTGCCGGCGAATCGGTTCGCTCAGATTTTCGAGGCCGGCGAGTCGGAGCGCGACGGAGGACCAGGCGCCACCGGTAATCGCGATGTTCCGTGCCCGCAACTCCAGCAGATGGCCGATCCGCGCATCGCCCGGCGCGTCCTGCGTGAGCAGCCGGACCAGCAGCGCGTCGGGAATCGGCTGGTCGGCCCGCCAGCATTGCAGGCGGACGGCGTCGGCGCCCGGCTCGATTGCGATTACGAAGGTGCGATCGAGATACTCGGCGCCCAGCTCGCGCGAGCGCCGGCGATAGTGCTCTTTGAGCAGGTTCGAGTTGATGAGCCCGTCGCGCGGCGAGAAGGTGGCGCCGGCGATGCCGTCGAGGCGATCGATTTCCGGCACCCGCCGGTTCACCTCGCCAGCGGTCAGCGCTTCGATCGGATGGCCGAGTGCGCGCTGCAGCGGTAGATGCTCGAGCGCCTGCGGCCAGGTCTGCTCGTCATAGAGCCACAGGTAGCCGAGCTGGCGAAAGCCGATCTCGTCGGCGATGCTCTCGTAATAG
>Ga0307373_10012637_pt1 | contig 11952 bp, 16 predicted proteins | sample OX2MG_FD_202534 | JGI IMG/M metagenome (GOLD analysis project Ga0307373, IMG submission 202534) | Soil microbial communities from Risofladan, Vaasa, Finland - OX-2 | ecosystem: Environmental > Terrestrial > Soil > Coastal area > Acid sulfate soil | place: Finland: Risofladan, Vaasa | collected...
GCGTGGCCCAAACTCTCCTTGCGAGCTGTCCTACGCATTCTAGCCCAGAAAGGTCAAGGGCCCGACATCGAAAGCGGCCTAGACGACCCTGAACTTCCCGTCAAAACTGAAGACCGCCTTCTTCGCCTCCTCCGCCTCCACGATTATACGCTCAGGGACTCCGTTGCGCACATAGAGTTGGAAAATCGCGTTCTGAGGGATCAGGGTGTTGGCGTTCTGCTCGAAGGACTTTAGGGCCTCGTTCGTCCTTGCCAGCTTCTGCTTCAGGTCCTCGTGAATCTGATACATCACCTCGGTTGTGGCAGGCCCGGTGTTCGCGGTGTTGAGCATCAGCGTGCCCATCTTGATCCATCCTCCGCCGCCGCCTCCGCTGGGCTTGCCCTTTTGGTCGCTTTTTTTGTCCCCCTTGTCCTGCTTGTCCTGCTTGTCCTGCTTGTCCTGCTTGTCCTGCTTCTTCTCCTCCTTGGGGGCCGACTCGCCAGGGCCGGTCCTTAGCATTCCGCCAAGCTTGTCCCCGTACTTCTCGGCCTCCTTCTGGTAATACTCAGCAACCTCCTTGAGGTATTTCGTGATCTCGGCCTGGGAATAGAACTTCATCAGTCCGGTAGCCAAGTCAGGCCGTCGCTGAGACAATTACCTGCCCTCGGACCCGCCTGCTTACTCACTAGTTATTGAGTTTTGAACGAGGTCTTCGGTGGCGGCCTGGGGGGCATCTCGTTCGCTCTGCTTCGCCATGTTCCCGGCCTTCTTGACCTCCTTCAGGATCCTCTCGAGCAGGTCCACCCTGGAGCCTACCTCTTTCCTCTTCTCTGATATTATCTTGCCTAGCAAGGGCGTCGCCTCCTTCACAATCGCTAGGACGTACTTCGACTCGAAGCGAATGAGGGGGATGGAGCTCTTGCTGTCGTCAGCGCCAACGATGATAACCACGCAATCGGACGCAAGATAGGCTTCCTTGGCGCTCGAGTAGGCGGGACCCAAGCTCTCCTTCTGCAACGGCATCGCTTCTTCGACTTGGGATTGTAGCATCTTCATCGATTCGATGAGCTTTCTGGTGTAATTGTGCTCCATCTCGTCGAGCTCTGACAACTGGGCAAACTCGCTCTGCAGCGCGGTAAGGTCGTCCACAATGCTCCCGGAGGAGTCGTCGCTCAAGTCGTCCGAGTCGGGATCTCTATTCTTCAAGACATATGCAGCAAGGCCTCCTCTGAATAAGAGGTTTGTGCATTACTAATTCATGTTTGTTGTCGGCACGGAGGCAGGTTTTCTACCGTGTGAACAGCCCGAGGAGGGTCGGTATGTTGTTCCAGGCGACTACGTAACTGAGAAGGCCATCCACCGCAACTAGCACGACCAGCGCCACGAACCTGAGCATCCGGATCTGGAAGTCGTGCGTCCCCGTGGAATCCCTCACGAAGACCAGGTAGAAGAGCGGGATCGCGGGCAGGTACTTGAAGGCTATCGCGATGAGGAACCCGTCGAACCTCATCGAGAACAGGGCGGATGCGATGGGGTTCAGCTCGTGAAAGTCGAAACTGCTCTTCATCGCGAGCAATGTCGAGTAGACGTCGAGGAAGTCGAGGCACAGGAACGCCGCGTACAGGGGGACCAGTACTTTATCGATAAACCCGAGGTTCAGGCTCATGATGAACGCCCTGTCTCTGTCGTTCGCCCTACGTATCCCGTCGGTGAGGCGACTCATGAGATAGCGTGTTACACCGCCCCGGACTATATAATAGGGTATGAATTTCAAAACCTTATTAGAAATTCCCATGGTTCATATAGCGAACGAGCTTCAGACAACTCACCAATGAAAATACGGAACGGAAAGTACGGAAGGAAAGCCATCTCGCCAATCATAGCCACGGTGCTGATCATCGCGGTCACCCTCATTGCAGCAGTAGCAATCGGTGGCTTCGTGTTCGGTATCTTCGGCTCATCGTCCAACTCAGCCCAAGTCCAAGTCACTGGAATCGCCCTCGTCGGCGCCACCCTGGCTGCCGGCAGCAGCACGGCAACACCAACATGTGCCACCGGGTCAGCAGCGAACAGCATCACCCTGACTAACACAGGGACAGCAGCTGCCTCTGCTACCGCAGTATCCATCACCTACGGAGGATCAGTCGCTACGTTCGCCATAACGGGCGGGTGTATAGTGACTCCCGCAGGTAAGGCATCAGGCAACCCCCTCACCATCACAATGGCGGCGACCGACCTAGTCACCGGAGCGGTGTCAGGCGCGGCCTTCACCGGCACTGTGACCATGAGCAACGGAGCCATCCTCATCTTCGCAGGCACCTTCATCTAGAAGAGACGGGCTAAGGTACAGATGGAATCTTGACAAAACAAGATTCCAGCCTCCCCTTTTTTACAAGTCAACGTGAGTGCTCTTGAGTTTCGGACGCTCGCGGCGCCTTGCACACCACACAGGCTCAACCTGGAAAGAGTACCGAGTCGGCAGGGCCGGGCAGCCTAGGATTTGGTCAACCATGCGACTTTCCCTCGCCCGGCCTATGACGTTCATCACGCAGCCTGACATCTTGACGCTGGAGTCATCCGCGGCTGGTCCGGAATTTGTTTTCATAATCGGCAAGAATCTGTATATCGCGCAGCACTTGTCTTCACTGTGATGCCGGTTCGGAACCCTGGTGGTCTAGTTCATGAGGCGGATCGTGATCATATGATGACGCTCCCAGGGCAGAGGAGGGCCATCTCGCCGATCATATCCACTGTGCTCGTCATCGCGATCACCCTGATTTCAGCAGTGTCAATCGGCGGCTTCGTGTTCGGCATCTTCGGCTCATCGTCCAACTCTGCGCGTGTCCAAATCACAGGAATCACCCTCGTGGGGACAACCCTCGGTGGGGGCAGCAACGCGGCAAGCCCAACGTGCTCCACCGCAGGCGCACCGAACAGCCTCATCTTGACTAACACCGGGACTGCACCCGCTTCGGCCACCTCGGTGACCATCACCTTCGGCGGATTGGTCTACGCCTTCGTCATAACAGGCGCTTGTACCGTCACCCCGGCAGGCAGCGCATCAGGCAACCCCATCATCATCACAATGGCGCCGACCGACCTAGTCGTCAGCGCAACGTCTGGCGGAACCTACACCGGCACCGTGACCCTCAACAACGGCGCCATCCTCATCTTCGAAAGCACCTTCATCTAGATTGGACGGCAAAAGGGCCATCGGTCTCAAGGCGTTATGCGATTCACAGGTTGCGGAAGCTGCCAATTGGAAGGAATGCAAAAAGCTAATCATGCAATGGTATCTCAAAGCCACTGTCGTGACCGAAGTGGCAAAATGGGACGACAAGGCTGCCGTTCGTCCAGGATTTTTAGGCGAAGTCTCTACCCCCGCTCCTACACGTTTGTATAAGCGAATTAGGTTGGGGACTTGAAAGTGAAAGCAAAGGAAGGTGACGCCTTCATTGAGTACTGGGAGAAAACCGTGCCATGGATTTTCAAGAACGAAAAACTCCCATACCAAGAGCGGAGACGGCTGAGGTATGAGCTTCAGGACTACATGTTGGAAGCCATCCCATTCACCGAGTATGGCGGAAAGCTCGTCCTGGAGATAGGAAGCGGCTCGGGGATCGATTCCGCGGAGTTCTGTAGAAACGGAGCGGAGGTAGTAAGCCTGGACTTCACCGAGACTGGAGCTAAGAGTACCAGGGATACTCTCTCCGAGGCAGGCCTGTCATCCTTCGACGTGGTACGCGCGGCAGCGCAGAGCCTTCCTTTCAAGGATGGTGTTTTTGATTGTGTCTATTCGTTCGGGGTCCTCCACCACATCCCTGACGTTGGACGAGTGACCAAAGAAATCTCCAAGAAGCTAGCGAAACGTGGCGAACTCATCTCCATGTTGTACAACAAAGATAGTTTGCTTTATGCGTATTCGATTCTATTCTTGCACCGTGGGGCCGGCCTCAGCGAGGACGAAGCGGTCTCCAAATACTCAGAGAGGGTCGAGGGATGCCCGTATACCAAAGCGTACACAAAGCAGGATGCGCTCGACCTGCTTGAGGATGACTTTCGCGGTGTATCGGCCAGCATCCATTACAACGTGATCGACACAGGGAAACGAAGAAAGGTCAAGACTCAGCTTTCGGATGAATATCAGCTGGGATGGCACATCATAGTAAGGGCGAACAAGAGAACCAGACGAGCAAAAGAACCCCATCCGACGGAAAGTCAGAACGCGCCAACGTTCTGATCATGACATGGATTTAGGACAAAGCGGGGTTTGAAGTCTGACCGATGCGGTCCGAGCGGGCGGCTTACGACGATCTTTGGAGCTCCCGTTCTTCGATGGCAAGCGCATCTTGCTGCACATGTTTGTGCAAATCAATGACCGACCGAGAGGTGACATTCCTCTTCGTTGCGCCGACAAACACGCCAAGAACCTGTCCAAGCTGGCGTGAAAACAGCCTCGTGAACAAGAATTCAGGCAGACCCACTCTGATCCCGGCTTGGAGCGCTTTCGAGTTGTTTTCTCCGTACACTTTGATTCCCTCGAGTAAAGTCCACTCTTTGAACAAAGTGCTGAGGGGCAACATGGTGGGGGAACCCGAGCCCGTTACAATCCTCCCGTATGCGGCACGCATCACGAGGACGTGGTTCGCTGCGTAACCGAATGAGCGAGTGAACGATCCCCTAAAGGACTTGAACGGGTGGTCGTGATACACCTCTATCTCTGGATCCAAGACCATCCTCCCCCCCGACTTCACCACCCTAAACGCGAACTCAGTATCGTGCTGTGACCTCATGTCGCTCAGGCCCCCGACGCCTTCAAACATCGCTCTCGTGATGGAGCAATTCGAGAAGCCGAGACCAAGGCCGGGTTCCTGCAGGAACCTCGGCCCTTTAGGCTTGGGCATATTCCACGTGAACGCGAACTTGTCCCCGCCCCAGAACACCCTTCCTCCGACTAGGTCGTACCCCTTTCGCAACCAGACCACATGTCTTTCAATCCAATCCTCTTGCACGTAGATGTCCGAATTCGTAAACATGAGCACGTCAGAATCCGTTAGAGAGGCAGCGAAGCTTTGACCCTTGGATTCTGAACAGCCCTCGACGATGCTGAGCGACAGCCTTGACGATTCCCTCGTTCTCGCTATCTCTGCTGAGCCGTCGGTGGAGCCGCCGTCCACCACGAAGACGCGATAGTTGGGATAACCTTGGGCAACGAGACCGTCTAGGCATTTCGCGATCGTCCGGGCAGAATTAAGGTGACTAACTATGACCGAGACTGAAGGAGGGTTCTCCGCGAACCTGGATTGGCTCAAGCCTAGCCCTTCCTGATCGCTGCACGAGGATTCAATGCCCACGCGATTTCTTCGTTCTCACACTGCCTATTATTGCCTTTAGTCGAATCTCGTCGACCCCTGCTACCGGTGAGATTGCCCAAACGATGACCCCTGGGATTGGTAAGACTGCCATTCTGGCCAGGCTCTGGCTTCGCTGAAAGGCGTCCGTCACAATGACTTCAGCCCGGTCCAAGCCCATAACTCAAGAATTGGTGGTATAGATTTCAGCCTCATACCCGTTATAAGGCAAATCCGGGGCTTTCGTCCTGTGGCGCTGACACCCCAAGAATGAATTGGTCAAAACGTCGAGTCATAGTGACGGGCGGAGCGGGTTTCATCGGAAGTTCGCTAGTCGACCGTCTCCTGGGACTGGGGGCGTCGGTCACCGTGGTGGACAAGCTTGTTTCTCCAGGAAGTTCAACCATGTGGGAGGTGAAATTGACCCGTCTTTCTGAGATTTACTCAAAGCATGGAATCGAGTCAGCCCAACTCGACTGCATGGATCTTTCGACCGAGCGCGACCGCTTCCAGCTGCTCGCGGCGGCCCATGACGTGGTTTTCCACCTCGCCGCGGTCTTCGGGGGAAGGGAATTCGTTGACGAGCATCAGACGGAGTGTTCGAGGATGCTCGCGATCGACCACAACGTCGTCAGCGCGTCTCACGAGGCCGGCGTCGAATCCCTTCACTACTCCTCGAGCGCCTGCGTCTACCCTCCGTCTCTCAACACGCCCGGTCACCTGTTGAAAGAAGACGACATCCTCAGCACCGGGGAAGGATGGAGAGCCAGCGACAATCTGTATGGCTTCGCCAAGCTGATGGGCGAGATGCAGCTCCTGGCGCTTCACAAGGAGCACGGCTTCAAGTCGTCGGTGAGCCGATATCTCACGGTCTATGGACCAGGCGAGTTGGACGCAAGCCACGCGATCGCTGCCCTCGTTGAGAAGGCGTTAGACCGTCAAGACCCGTTCATGGTCTGGGGCTCAGGAAACCAAGAGCGTGGGTTCACATACGTGGACGACATTGTTAATGGGTCGATCCTGGCTGCAGAGTCCATCACTGATGCGTCCCCGGTGAATCTCGGCTGGGACAAGAGATACAGGATTCGCGACGTCGCCGAAATGATAATACGCACCTCGGGGCACTTTCCAAGCAAGATTCATTACGACCTCTCCAAGCCCGAAGGGCCTTTCAGCAGAGCGCTCGACATAAGCAGGGCAAGGGCTCTCGGTTGGGAGCCGAGGATCGACCTCGAGGAGGGTCTTCGCAAGACCGTCGATTGGCATCGTCAATCGCGAAAGGAGGCTCCCAAGCCAAGAGCGATTACTCAGGTATACAGGGTAGGCAATAATAGGGCGCTCAGTTCAGCCTAGCACTGGACGGGTGTGACCTGAGTCACGGCTTCGCATCGACACGGCGCGAGGGGTCTTGTTGGCGTCCAACGAGTATCAGTCGTGGGGCTTGGGAAGCTTGGTCTATGCCTGGCCGCCGTCCTCGCAGACAGCGGTTTCAAAGTTACCGGCGTCGATGTGGACGGACGTAAGGTCGATGCTATCAACAGGGGAGTGTCTCCGATTTACGAGACGGGGCTGGCCGACTTGATAGCCTCCAGCCATGCCTCCCTCGCGGCCACGTCGGACTACGATACGGCGATAGAAGCAACTCAAGCAACCTTTGTCGTGGTGCCGACCCCGAGCGACGCGTCAGGAGGATTCTCTCTGAGTTATGTGAAACAGGCCATGAAGCGCCTAGGCAAGGCACTGTCAAAAAAGGCCCAGTACCACTTGGTCGTCCTGACCAGCACCGTGATGCCTGGCTCGATGGACGAGGTCGTGCTCCCGATTCTGGAGCAGACTTCTGGGAGGAAATGCGGAAGGGGCTTTGGCCTTTGTTACAATCCTGAGTTTATCGCGCTCGGGGACGTAATCGAAGGTCTGCGCAACCCGGACCTTGTCCTGGTGGGCGAATCTGACGAGGCCGCAGGAGACGCCCTCGCCAAGGTCCATGCCGGAATCTGTGAAAACTCCCCGCCTCTGGAGCGAATGACCTTCTTGAACGCCGAAGTCGCGAAGATTGGTGTAAACGCGTTTGTCACGATGAAGATGAGCTTCGCGAACACGTTGGCCGAGATCTGCGAGCGTTTGCCCAACGGCGATGTCGACAAGATCACGCGAGCGATGGGTCGGGACAAGAGGATCGGTCCGAAATACCTCAAGGGCGCCATCGGGTACGGCGGCCCTTGCTTCCCCAGAGACAACGTGGCTTTCGCCAATTTCGCCAAGAAAGTGGGCGTGAGCGCAGACTTGGCGCTTGCGACTGATAGGGTCAACAGGCGGCAGGTTCAGCGAATCATGGGGTTGATTGAGAAGAGCCATTCTGCCGATTCGTCCAGAATAGGAATCCTCGGCATCACTTACAAGCCAAACACGAACGTAACGGAGGCGTCTCAACCCCTCATGCTCGCGGAGGCTCTCGCGAGGAAGGGGTTCGAAGTCCACGTCTACGACCCCGCGGTCGGCCGGGATCAGCTTGGTGAACTCTCCAACCTCACGGTCGAAGCTAGCGCAGACGAGTGCATAGCGAAGAGCGATGTGTGCGTGATCGGGACTCCGTGGGCGAGTTTCTCAAAAATCGATAAATCGAGGTTCTCGAACAAGGTAGTCTTGGACTGCTGGAGAGCGCTCAACGGTAACAGACCCAGCGACCCGTCTTTGTACATCGCTCTTGGCCGGGACATGATTTCCAAAAAGGGCTCTCGAGCTTGAGACGAGCAAGGTTGGGCCTCGCCCAGCTATCTTCAAAGATAGGAAACGTGAAGGAAAACGCCAAGCGGCACTTCGAGGTCATGAAGAAGGCGAGAGCCGACAAGGTAGATCTCACGTGTTTCCCCGAACTCTCTCTTCCAGGGTACTCACTGAAAGACCTGGCATATGAGGTGGTAGATGACTGCGAAGTCGCGTTGGATGCTTTGGCGCGAAGGACAGTTGAGGGGCAGCGAGTTATGTGCGGCTACGTCAAGCAGGATGCGCTGGGTCTCATTCAGAACTCGGCCGCCGTAATGGGAGATGGCAAGATGATAGGGACGACCTCGAAATTCTTCCTGCCTACCTACGGTCTTTTTGAAGAGCTACGATACTTTGTTCCTGGAAATCCAAAGACCGACTTGAGGGTCTTCGAGAGCGAAAAGTGCAGGTTTGGCGTGATAATCTGCGAAGATGCCTGGCATCCGGAGCCAATACAAGCCTTGGCCAGGCTAGGTGCGGAGGTCATTTTCTGTCTCGCGTCGTCGCCCGCGAGAGGAATTGGCAAAAGCGAGTCTGCGGGCGAGCTGCCCATCGAATCTCAGTGGCTGTCGCTTTTGAAGGCGCACGCGTTGATGAGCAACGTCTTCATCGCCTTCGTCAATCGGGTCGGCCCTGAAGACGACGAGTTCTTCTGGGGCGGTTCGAGCGTGGTGTCGCCAGCAGGAGAGATTCTGGCCAGGGCGAAGAGGGACGAGACGGATTGGGTCACCGTTGAAGTCGACTTGGACGAGGTAAAGAGAGCGAGGAGATTCTCGTCTTTCAAGGACTTTAGAGCCGAGTTTCACGAGGTGCTCCGCGACCTGTGAGCCCTGAACTTGAGAAAATAGTCCCCAGCGAACTGCAAATCAATACTAGCAGGGTAGCCGATTTCCTGGCCAGACGTCTCGCTTCATACATCAATGAGTACTCGAAGAGAAGAAGGACAATCGTGGGACTTAGCGGCGGTGTCGACTCGGCAGTCGTGGCCTATCTATCGACCAAGGCGGTCGGACCTGAGAACACCCATCTCTACCTACTCCCCAGCAACTCGACTCCGCGCGAGGACATGGAGGACGCCAAGGCCGTGGTCGAGCTGCTCAAGGTTCCTGAAGACAACTGCCGTTTGGTTTCGATCGATAGACACGCCGCAGAGCTCGCTTCGTCGCTCGGCAAGCGACAGGATAGGCTCACGCTGGCTAACATCAAGGCAAGAGTGCGAATGATACTGCTTCACGGGTTTGCCGGAGTGCTTGGTGGTCTGGTCGTCGGTACAGGCGACAAGTCCGAAATCACAATCGGGTACTTCACGAAGTTCGGAGACGGAGGGGCGGATCTGTTTCCCATAGGTGACCTCTACAAGTCCCAGGTCAGGCAGATCGCGGCCGAGGTGGGCCTTCCAGAGAGGGTCTACCGCAAGCTACCATCGCCTGCCCTTTGGGAGGGGCAGTCCGCAGAGTCGGAGCTGGGCATCGACTACCCGACCCTCGATAGGATCCTATATCGCCGCTTCGACCTATGGTGGGACGAAAAGTCGATCGCCACCGATTTGGGGGTGGCGCTGTCGCAGGTCGAGCGCATTGTCGAGCAGGTGAAAAAGACCCAGCACAAGCGTTACCCGCCAGAGATCTTTAAGCTGAGCTTCCGCTCCCACGGCTCGGATTGGAGATATCCTAGGGAGTGGGGATAACTTCGCTAAGACGGAATGTGGGCGGATATCATCCGATATCAAGGCCCCAATTTTCATCGTTCAGAATCATTGCCTTCTTCGCGAAGCGCATGATGTTGAGGCACTCGAGAACGTTTTGGGACGGAGCGGGCTCCGTGCGAGGGTGGTCCATGTGATAGAGCCTCATCGGGTCCCTCAAAATCACCTGCTTGATGCCAGAGAAGATGGCCGCATAAATCACGAAGCTGTCCAGGTGCAGGCCAGCGGAAATCACCTGAGGATAGCCCCTTATTCTGTTCCAGTCGTCCCTGTGCATAAGCGTGAAATCGCCGCAGGCATTCGTGTGGGGGACCGGAAAGGGAAAGAATAGGACGCTCATGAGTAGCGAGACGGCGGGACGGGCCCACTTCTTGTCGGGGAGGTAGGCATCCCATTTTCCGTTAACCGCGTAGGTATTCTCAAGGCAATACCGAAGCAATTCTGAAACCGAGTCTGGATACCGCTCTAGTTGCTTCACATCTCTTCGGTCTATCCTGTAAACTGTGTGAGGCCTGAGCTTCCCACTGGCCAGAAACTGCATCAGTTCAGGATTGGGTATCGAATCACGGCTTCCAACCACGATGTAATCGCCCGTCGCCTGTCTAATTCCCCTGTTGAATGCCAGATGGCCCAAGAAATGCATCTTTGGGAATTGGATGATTTTGGTCCGGGGAGATGCGAACGTGTTGGGAAGGACGCCTGGCTGCGATTCAACTATGACTACCTCTGAATCGAGCCCATAGCGCTCCGATTGTTCTCTAATGTTTTCCGCGAAGAACTTGATCCTATCGAGCGATGTAGGGGTGCCTGGATAGTGGCGATAGTAAGTCACGAAACTGAGAGTCGGGGCCACGCTAGCCCGGGATAGCCCTGACTCAAGAATGTAAAGGCATTCCCCAAATCCGTACCGCTTAAATCTACGATGAGACCAATCACATAGAGCTGATTCACTCTGTTCAGTTCAGAATCATTGGTGATCAGAATTCACCATATAGGAGGGATTGGCGGTTATGGTCCCTCAGAGGTACTAAACCAACTCGGTCACACTTAGTGGATAATCTACGATGCCCAGGAAGAATCGCTCTCTTCTGCAAGCCCGTTGGGCCCGTCGCGCCAATTTGTCAAGAGCTGCGTTGGGAAGGACAAGGGTGCTGTGGATTTTCACGTCACAAGATGGCCCTCTGCGAGTAGCATGTTGAAACCAGCGGCAGGCGCTAAGCAATTCACCCTGATTCTCCCCGACGACAGGGCGCTCGTTTGGGGCTTGCACACAGAAATAGTAAAGACAATTTCAATGGAGACGGATGGGATAGATTCTCTCGCGAGTGACAACGCCCTTCGGCCAGCGGATTTCCTCTCAATCGACGCCCAAGGTGCGGAGTTGCTGATCCTAGAAGGAGCATCCAAAATGCTCAAGGATGTCACGACGGGGGTGGTTTGCGAAGTGGAGTTTGCGGAATTGTACGAGGAACAACCGCTCTTTCAGGACACGGCCGCGCGCCTGAAGAAGGATCACTTTAGGCTGTGCGAAATCTTCAACCAACAATACTTCAACACTTCGCCCGCATATCCCTCAGTTCAAGGGAGGGGCTTTCTTACCGTGGGAGAAGCGCTCTTCCTCCGCGAAAGCGGCTTTTGGCTTGGAGACGCAGAAGGCAATCTGAAACCTGAGAACGTTATCAAGTGTCTGAAGCTCGCCGCGGTCGCGGTCGCGTTCGACCAACTTGATTACGCTATGGACATATGCCGACGGTTGGAGAAGTCCGGACTCATTTCTCTGAGTGCCGCGGCAGAACAGACCAATGTAAAGTACGTCAAATTGCTGAGCGATCTCTTGCACGCCGTCGACTCGCAGAGTAACTTGAAGCCGTCCCTGGAGCTTCCCGAAGATCAACCACCCGCGCAAGAACGGCTCAATTAGAACAATACCGAAGGATGCTCACCATCCGGCTCGTGGAGGACGAGCTTCAGAGGCTGTGCCTGACCGGCGAGGCCTCCGACCTTCACTTCTCAAAGGGGCAGGAGGCGATCTCTGTCGGGGTGTGCTCCGAACTCAGGCCGACGGACTACATGGTCACCCATCAGAGGACGATCTCCCCTGCGATCGCACGAGGCTTTCCGATGAACCCCTTCATGGCCGAGATACTCGGGAAG
>Ga0307373_10012640_pt1 | contig 11950 bp, 11 predicted proteins | sample OX2MG_FD_202534 | JGI IMG/M metagenome (GOLD analysis project Ga0307373, IMG submission 202534) | Soil microbial communities from Risofladan, Vaasa, Finland - OX-2 | ecosystem: Environmental > Terrestrial > Soil > Coastal area > Acid sulfate soil | place: Finland: Risofladan, Vaasa | collected...
GTATCTCCGGCCCATGGGAGCCGAGGCCGGCGGGGCGCCGCCGGGAGTCGTCGGGCAGACCGACCGCCTCGTGATCCAGCTCGTCGCGCGGGTGAGCGACGCCATCGCCGGGGCGACCCTCGCCCTTGTCCGGCGACCGGGCGGCGACGAGGACGACCGTCACCGGCGACTTCGCGATCGATGCCCTCTACAAGGAGATCGAGCAGCTCGTCGAGGCGAACCTCGCGGCGAGCTCTCGCCCGCCGAGCTCCGCGATTTCATCGACGTCCTCCGCCTCCTCCCCGAGCTCGAGCGCTCCGGTGACCTCGCCGAGCACATCGCGCGGCGCGGCATCGGCAGCCTCTCGAGCGAGATGTCGGCCCGCTCGCGGGGCCTCGTCGAGCGGATGGGCGAGGTCGCCTCGGCGATGTGGCGGACCTCCGCCGACGCCTACGGCGACGGCGCCCTCGACGTCGGGGCGCGCCTCGAGGAGCGCGACGACGAGATGGACGGCCTCCACGACGACCTCGCCGCCGAGCTGGAGGAGGGGCAGATGACGATCCCCGTGGTCATCGAGCTCAACCTGATCGGCCGCTTCTACGAGCGCCTCGGCGACCATGTCGTGAACCTCGCGAAGCGTGTGCCGGCACGCGCCCTCTCGCTCGGCGACCTCTTCGGCGACCCCGCGGTCGCCCGCTGAGCGCGCCGCCGACCTCCCCCGAGCGGGCCCGCGCCGCCAGCGCTCGGTCCTCGAACCAGGGGCGGAGGCGCAGCCGCATCGGGTCGAGGTTGCCGTAGAGGAGGACGGCCTCCCCGGCGGCGAGGCGGCGGAGGCGGTCCGCGGGGGCGAGGCGCCGCTCGCGGGGGCTGCGGCTCACGGCGCGGCGGCCGTCGGCGTCGATGCTCTCCCCCTCGCCCACCTCCTCAGCGTCGCCGATCAGCTCGCTCAGCTGCCGCAGGGTCGCGCCGTCCGAGACACCGGGGCAGAGCAGCTTGGCCCGGTGGTTGTTGAGCACCGTCGCGCCCCGTCGCCCGTAGCGGGCGTCGAGCTGGGCAAGGTCCTGGAAGACCGTCACCAGCTGCACGCCGTGCGCCGCGGCCGTCGAGGCGATCGTGTCGAGGTCGTCGAGGGGGGCGATGTTCGCCGCCTCGTCGAGCACGACGAGCAGCGGTGAGGCGAGGCGCCCGCCCTCGGCCTCGGCGCGGGCGAAGGCGGCGGCGAGCACCTCGCGCAGCAGCGTCACGAAGACCGGTGCGAGGCGCTCCTGCTCGCGGGGCGGCGCCACCAGATAGAGGGTGTGCGCCCCGCCGTCGAGGAGCGCCTCGGCGCGCACCTCGCTCCCGTCGCTCGCGGCGCGCACGGTGGGGTCGGCGAAGGCGGCGAGCACCGTCTCGGCCGTCGTGTACACCGAGCTCAGCTGCCGGGCGTCGCGGCGGAAGCTCGCCTCGGCAGCGAGCAGCGCCTCGGGCACCCCCGCCACCTCGAGCGCGTCGAGCACCTCGTCGACCTCCACGGCGTCGACCCAGCGCACGACGTCGGCCATCGAGGCGCCGCTCGTCGCGGCCGCGAAGAGCAGAGGCGCGAGGAGCTTCTCCGCGGTCGCGAACCAGAACGCCCCGTCCTCCACTCCCCCGCCACGCGCGCTCGCCACCGAGCACAGCCCGGCGGCGGTGCGGCGAGCGCCCGCCCAGCTGGCCGCCGCCGCGAGCGGCGACCAGGGCGCGCTCGGGCGGCCGGAGACTGCGGCCGGATCGAAGACCTGCACCCGTCCGAGACGGCTCCGCCAGTCAGCCGTCTCGCGCAGCAGGTCGCCCTTCACACTCGTCGCGACGGCCGGCCCCTGCCACTCGAGGAGCGCGGGGATCGCGAGGCCGCTGGTCTTGCCGGACTGGGTAGGGCCGAGGACGAGGAGGGACTGCGCGGCCTCGGCGGCGATGAGGCCGCGGCCGAGGGTACCGAGGACGAGCCGCCCCGGTAGCGGCCCGCGGACCTGCAGCGGGCGGGCCTCCCGTCCCTCCGCCCACGCCGCCGGCCCGGGGCCGCGAGGCCTGCGGCGGGCGCCGAGCAGCCGTCGGCCGAAATAGAGCGCGGGCAGCGGCCAGCAGGCGGCGGCGAGGTAGAGCAGCGCGGGCGGCGGGAGGTGGGAGCGCAGCGGCCCCGGCCAGCCAAGCGCCGGGCGACGGGGATGGGCGAGCACCGAGAGCGCGAGCTCAGGGGCGCGCGAGAGCGGCAGCGCGAGCGGATCGCGACCGGAAAGGACAAGGGCGAGCGCCCCCGCCCCCCAGAGCGCGAGGCCGACGGCGCAGAGGCAGGCGAGCGCTCCGAGGAGCAGCCGGGCCACGCCCTCCTCGGTCATCCGCGAGGCGGACCGCGTCGGGCGCCGCGCCATGCGCCCGGAGGCAGGGCGTACCGCCCTCAGCACGCGGCGAGCGCCGACATCGCGGCGTCGGTGTCGACGAGCGCCCGCTCGGCCGCCGCGAGGCGGTGCTCGACGAGGTAGGGGACGCCGCCGACGCGCCACAGGGCGGTCCCGCGCCGCAGGTGGGGGAGGAGGCGCCCCTCCTCCCCCGAAAGGCCGAGGGTGCGCGTCGCGAGCGGGATCTCGGAGTCGGGCTGCGCGTAGGCAACGACGGTCTCGCAGTCGGCGACGAGGCCCTCCACGAGGCGGGCGGTGGCGCTCCCTGACGGAGCGCCCGCCGCGAGGTCCGAGAGGCGGTGGGTGACGAGCACGTTGGCGACGCCGCGGGCGCGAGCGAGCTTCAGCGACGCCTGCAGGAACTGCGCGGTGGCGAGGTTCGCGAACAGCGCCCACGCCTCGTCCATGACGAGCAGCGTCGGGCCGTGCCCGTGCGTGGTGGCCGCCTCGAGCACCGCCTGCACGCAGACGATGGCGACGCCGAGCGCGCTCGACTGGTAGAGCGCGGAGAGGTCGAGGACGACCGCCGCCGCCCCGAGGTCGACCTCGGGGCTCGTCGGAGCGTCGAAGAGGCCCGCGAGGTCGCCCGCGACGAGACGGCGGAGCGAGAGCGCGAGGTCGCGGCCTTCGCGCCGTAGCTCCTCCTCGCCGGAGCGCAACGCCCGGCAGGTAGCTGGCGGCGGGTCGAGGAGCCCGTCGACGACCGTCGCGATGACCCGCACCGGACCAGCGCCCTGCGGGGCGAGCGCCTGCTCGAGGAGGGCGTGCTCGAGGGGTCGGAGCGCGCGGCCGACGAGCGCCGCGGCGACCGCCGCGAGGGTCACGAGGCAACGCCGCTCCCCCTCGTCGCCGCCTCCGAGCTCGAGCGGGTTGAGGCGCAGGCTGCCGCCCGGGCGCAGCGCGACCGGGACGACGCCGAGCGCTGCCGCGAGCGGCCCGTACTCCCCCTTCGGGTCGATCACCACGATGCGCCGCCCGAAGGCGGCCTGCCGGTAGAGGTAGGACTTCACGAAGGCGGACTTGCCGCGCCCGATCTGGCCGAGGACGAGCAGGTTCGGGTTCGTGAGCACGCCGAGGCGGTAGAGCTCGAAGGGGTCGTGCACGAAGGCACCGCCCGAGCGCTCCCGACCGACGAGGACGCCGCCGCCCGGCAGCGGTGGGCGGGCGACGAAGGGGTAGGCGGCGCAGAGCTGGGCCGTCGTCGCCTCGTGCGCGGGGAGGCGCACCTCAGCGACAGCCGCGCGCCACGGGCAGCGTGCAGCAGAAACCCTCGGCCTGCGAGCCGTAGAGGCGGCGGAGCTCGAGGCGGGCGAGCGCCCCCGCCTGCTCGACCCGGCTGCAGGCGCCCTCCAGCTCCTCGGCGCTGGCGGCGCTCACCGTCACGAAGCCGGAGAAGCGATAGGCGGCGTGGCCCTCGGCGAGCTCGCCCTCACGGCGCAACACCGCCTGCTGCTCGCGGCGCGTGCGCGCCGAGAGCGCGAAGCCGTGACGGCGGCGCAGCTCGTCGTCGGCGATCACCGAGGTGCGGGCGCGCTCCGCGGAGCGGGTCGCCTTGGTGGGAGCGATCGGCGCCATCACCACCGACACCGCCCGGCGCTCGGCGGCACCGGCGACGAGCGGCAGGAGGAAGTCGCTGCCGACCTCGTGGCGCGGCCACTCAGCGATCCAGTAGCTCGCGTGCCAGGTGGCGTCGGTACGGAGCGTGGCCCACGTCTCGTCGACGTCCACCGGCCAGGGGAAGTGCACCTCGCCGAGCAAGGGGGTGGGATCGAAGCTGCGACGCAGCATCGCCCGCAGCCCGGGCGCCGATGCCAGGCCGTCGAGGGAGACGCCGGCCTCCCGTAGCCGGTGCGCATAGCTCGCGACCGCGCCGGCGAGCGCGTGCGCCGCCTCCCCGGCGCGCCGCGCGCTCGAGGGGGCGCGCACGGTGACGACGAGCAGCGTCTCCTGGCGCAGCGCGCCCGCCCGCTCACGCGCCACGAAGGACTCGTAGCTCGCCCGCGCCGAGCGGACCGCCGCCGCCGCCGGCGCCTTCCACGTCGCGGCGATGCGCTCCCGCAGCTCGGCGGCGGCGTCGGGGACGCTGCGCACGATCCACTGCAGGCGCGCCGGCGCCGTGCCGTGCGCGGCGGAGGCGAGCACCGAGGACCAGGCCTCGATGAGCCGCGCCCGCTCGGAGGGGTCGAGCAGCGCGAACGCTCCACCCTCGGCGCTGAGCACCGCGGAGAGCGTCCCGGCGCGTGCGTCGTGCAGCGCACCGATGCTCGCCCCGTCGGGGAGCGCGAGCTCGAGGACCGAGAAGGCCGCCAGCGCCGCCGGTGGGCGCGGGCCGCGCGTCGGCCGCACGGTGTCACGGCGGGTGCCGAGCGCCGCGCCCGAGGAGAAGCGCGCCGCGACCGGCGCCCACTCCTCAAGCGTGCGGCCGCCGACGGGAAGGAAGGCGACCGCGGCGCCGAGGAGGAGGACCACCGCGACGAGCGCCCGCTCCCCGCCGCGCAGCGCGTAGAGGCCCGCCAGGCCGAGGAGCAGCGAGGTGACGACGACGACCGCCTGGCCGGTGCGGACGCCGGCGATCAGGCCCCTGCGGTCGCGTGGGCCGAAGCGAAAGGCGCGGTGCTCAGGCACCGTCGGGGCTCGCTTCGTCGTCGGCGGCGTGCCCCCCGCTCCCGCCGAACAGCTCGCGGCGGACCTGTTCCACCTCGACGTCGAACTCCGGTCCGAGCGCGGTGCCGGGGAGCATCGGGATCGGCGCGCTCGCGAGCGCTCCCACCGCCGCCCCCTCGCCGACCGGGAGCGGGATGCTCCCGATCGCGAGGGCCGCGCCACGCAAACCCCGCCGCCCGACCCCCTCCAGGTGGCCCATCGCCCCCGCCTCGATCATCGGCAGCAGGCGCAGCAGGGTGAAGGGCGAGAGCGCGGCGAGGAGCAGCAGGGCGACCCCTTCGACGAAGCCGCCGGCCCCGGCGGGCTCGCCGATCGACCCCACCCCGAGGGCGAGCACGCAGGCGATGACGAGCTTGGAGAGGACGAGCGCGAAGAGCGTCTCCCCGAGGCGCCGCGCCCAGTGCGCCGTCGAGGGGAGCAGCACACCGGCGAGCGCCAACGGGACGAAGAGCAGCGCCACCGCGATCGCCGCGCCGCGCACCGCCAGCTCGACCCAGAGCAGGAGCGCAACGGCAGAGAGCAGCACGGCGAGCAGCACCGCCTCGAAGCCCGCGAGCACGAGGGGTTGTTGGGTCGTGCCGAGCAGCACCGCGAGGCGCGAGACGAACTGCTCGGCGGGGGTGCCGGCGAGGCGGAGCGCGCCTCTCGAGAGCGTGTCCGTCACCCGCAGGAACAACAGCACCGCCTCGATCGCGGCCCCCGAGCCGAGGAGCGCGACGGGGAGGCGCACCAGCAACGTGCGCCCGAGGCGAGCGAGCTCCTGGCGCAGGACGGCGTCGATCACCGCCCCGGCGAGGAAGACCGGCACGAGCGCCGCCGAGAACCGTGCGACGAGGCCGAGCTCGGCGGAGAAGGCGGCACCGAGCGGCGGCGAGGTGGTCGAGTCGAGCACCGCGCCGAGCGCGCGCACGAGGCCCTGGGCGCCGGTGGTGATCCAGCTGGCGAGCCCCTTCAGGAGGGCTGAGACGATCGAGCCCGGGGTCAGCGGGAGTCCGAGCAGCCCGAGCAACACCGAGGGCGGCAACTCAGTGCACCGCCTGTCCGGCACCGAACAGGAAGTTCATGAGCGCCGGTGCCGCACCGATCACGAGGGCGGCGGCTCCCGAGACGAGCACCGCCCGCCTCCCCGCCGAGGCGTGCTGGTAGTTGTTGGTGTGCGAGCCGATCGCCCACGCGGCGGCACCGATCACGAGACCGACGAGGCAGACGATGAGCGCCCACCAGCCGATGCCGTCGGCGAGCTTCTGCAGGACCGCGCTCCCGGGCAGGTCGCCGGAGCTCGGGTTGAGGGTGATCGAGTCTGCGCCGAGGAGCAGCGGCGCGAGGAACGGTACAGCGGGCACGGGACACCTCCCCAGACCAAACGGTCGGCACGGTGCCGGCCGGGAGGTCGGGGGCTCCCGACGAGCTGCTTGGCAGCAGAGGCGACGCTACGGGCGGCGCGCAGCCCCGTCAAGGTGTTTCATGGCATTTCATTCAACGCCCGGCGCGAAAGCCCCGCTGCGGCAGAACTGTCATGCTGGAGTGATGGCCGACGAGGTACGAACTCGGTGACGGCGGTGCTCCAGGCGGCTCCCGCGGTGGTCGCCGCGGCGGCCGGAGGGGCGTTCCTGCTCATCATCGCCGCCTACCTCCTCGGCGGGCGACGGGGTGTGCGCCCGCTACGACAACGGCTCACCGCACTCGGTACCCGTCTCGGGGGCGACCAGCTCGCCGCCGAGCCCCGCCGCGTGGAGGAGGTGCTCGGCTACGTCGAGCGCGCCACCGAGAGCGCGGCGGTGACCGTCGCCGAGGCGAGCGCCGACGCGATCCGCCTCCGCCGCGCCCTCGACACCCTCCCCCAGGCCGTCGTCGTCTGTGATGAGCGGGGCAACGCCGTCTTCCGCAACGCCCGCGCCGTCGCGCTAATGGGCAACCGCCACAGTGACGCCCTCGCCGCGCAGGCGGTCGACGACCTGCTTGCCCAGACGGGCCCCGGCGCCTCCGAGGAGCGCACGCTCGAGCTCTACGGCCCGCCGCGGCGCACCCTCGTCGTCCGCACCCAGAGCATCGACAACGGCCAGCGCGCGCTCGGGGTGATCGCGGTGATCGAGGACGTCTCCGAGCGCCGGCGCCTCGAGGAGGTGCGGCGCGACTTCGTCGCCAACGTGAGCCATGAGCTGAAGACGCCGATGGGGGCGCTCGGCCTCCTCGCGGAGACGCTCCTCGACGAGACCGAGCCGGAGATCTCGTTGCGCCTCGCGCAGCGCATCCACACCGAGGCCTTCCGGATCTCGCGGATCATCGACGACCTCCTCGACCTCTCCCGCATCGAGAGCGAGGAGTCCCCGCCGCGCGAGCCGGTCCTCGTGAACCTCGTGATGGCCGAGGCGGTGGAGCGCGTGCGCGCCGCCGCCGACCAGCGCGACATCGAGCTGAAGCTCGAGGAGCCGAACCCCGCCGTTGCCGTCCTCGGCGACCGCCGCCAGCTCACCTCGGCCGTCTACAACCTCCTCGAGAACGCGGTGAAGTTCTCCTACGAGGGGGGCGTCGTCCACCTGCGCGGCGCCCGCGAGGGCGACGAGGTGACGATCACCATCGCCGACAAGGGGATCGGGATCCCCGTCCGCGACCTCGAGCGCGTCTTCGAGCGCTTCTACCGCGTCGACCACGGGCGCAGCCGCTCGACCGGCGGGACGGGCCTCGGCCTCGCGATCGTCCGCCACGTGGCCCAGAACCACCACGGCTTCGTCGAGGTCGACTCCCACGAGGGGGAGGGCGCGACCTTCACGCTGCACCTCCCGCTGCAGCCGCGGGGCGACGGGTGAGCGCGGCGCCCCGCGGGAACGGGGAGGGCGACCGGCCGACCCAGGTGCTGCTCGCCGAGGACGAGGAGTCCTTTATCGACGCGCTCGTCGTCGGCCTCGAGCGCGAGGGCTTCGCGGTGACGATCGCCCGCGACGGCGCGGACGCCCTCGCGACCTTCCGCGACGGCAGCTTCGACCTCGTGCTCCTCGACGTGATGCTCCCGAAGATGTCGGGCCTCGACGTCTGCCGGGCGATCCGCGCCCAGTCCGGGGTCCCGATCATCATGGTGACCGCGAAGTCGACCGAGATCGACACTGTTGTCGGCCTCGAGGTCGGCGCCGACGACTACGTCGCCAAGCCCTATCGCCTGCGCGAGCTCGTCTCGCGGATGCGGGCGGTGATGCGCCGCACGCCGGCGCCGGCGCCGGCGGCTGTCGCCTCCGCGGCGGCGGTGGCGGAGGAGGCGCCGCGGGCCGCCCTCGCGGAACGCGTCCTCGAGATCGGCGACATCCGCCTCGACCTCGACCGCCACGAGTGCATGGTGCGCGGTGCCGAGGTCTCGCTCCCCCTGAAGGAGTTCGAGCTCCTCACCCAGCTGCTGAACAACGCCGGGCGGGTGGTCACCCGTGAGGTGCTCATCGACCGGGTGTGGGGCTTCGACTACGTCGGCGACACCAAGACCCTCGACGTGCACATCAAGCGCCTCCGCTCGCGCATCGAGCTCGACCCCTCCAAGCCGCAGATGATCACGACGATCCGCGGCCTCGGCTACCGCCTCGAGGACCCGGCCCGGCACTGAGCCGTCGGCGGCCCGTGGGGCCCTCGGTACGATGACGCCGACGTGCGCCATTTCCCGGTGAGCCCGGCCCGCTTCCGACAGATCGTCGCCGCGACCGTCGGCGGCTACGCCCTCCTCGTCGTCACCGGTGGCGCCGTGCGCCTCACCGACTCCGGCCTCGGCTGCCCGGACTGGCCCTCCTGCTACGGCTACCGGCTGACCCCGAAGCTCGCCCTCCACCCCTGGGTCGAGTTCGGCAACCGTCTCGTCACCGTCGCGATCTCGGTGCTCTCGGTCGTGCTCTTCCTCGCCGCGCTGCGACTCCGTCGCGAGCGTCGCGACCTGCTCGGGCCCGCCGCCGCGATCCTCGGCGCCCTCGTCGCGCAGATCGTCCTCGGCGGCGTGCTCGTCCTCACCCACCTCAACCCCTACCTCGTCGCCCTGCACTTCGTCTTCACCCTCGGGGTGCTCGCGGTGGCGCTCGTGCTCTTCCACCGTGCCGGGGCGCCCCCGGGACCGGTCGCGCCCCTCGTCGGCGGCGCGCTCACGCTCCTCTCGCGCCTCGTGCTCGTCGTCCTCACCGCCCTCGTCTGTCTCGGGACGACGGTCACCGGGGCCGGCCCGCACGCCGGCGGTGCCGGCAGCAAGCGGATCCCGGTCGCTTTTCGCGACATCGCCGAGGCGCACTCGACCGTCGCCCTGTTCCTCATCGGTGTCGTCCTCGCGCTGCTCTTCGCCCTGCACGAGGGCAAGGCGCCCGCGACCAGCCAGCGCAAGGCGCGCCTGCTCTTCGAGCTGCTCGCGCTGCAGGGGGTGATCGGCTACACCCAGTACTTCCTGCACGACGCGGCGGGGGTGGTGGAGCTGCACCTCGCCGGGGTGACCGCCGCCTGGTGCGCGGCTGTCAGCTACTACCTCTCGCTGCACGAGCACCACCCCGTCGCCGCCGCACCGACCGGCGGGGCGCTCGGCGGCGAGGCCGAGCTCGCAGTGGCGCGATGAGCGCGTCGCGGCGATGACGACCACGCCGCTCGAGGTCGCTCCGGTCGTCGGGGCGCAGGACGCCGAGGACCAGGCGCCCGACCGCCCGTGGCTGGTGATCGTCTGGAACGACCCGATCAACCTCATGACCTACGTGACCTTCGTCTTCCAGAAGCTCTTCGGCTACTCCCTCGAGAAGGCGACGAAGCTGATGCTCGACGTGCACCGCAAGGGGCGGGCGGTCGTCTCGAGCGGGACGCGCGAGCGTGCCGAGGCGGACGTCACCCGCCTGCACGAGCACGGCCTGTGGGCGACGATGGAGCAGCCCTGATGCTCGGGCGCCAGCGCTGGCGGCTGCGCGCCGCGCACGGGGGCTTTGACGTGAACCTCCCCGCCGAGGAGCGTGAGCTCCTCCGCGAGCTGCCCGGCCACGTCGAGAGCGCCCTCGGCGAGGTCGCCGCCGGTGAGCCGGTGCCCGAGCACCTCCGCCGCCTGTTCCCGGTGGCGAACCCCCGCGACGAGCAGGCCGAGACCCGCTTCGTCGAGACGACGAGGGCACCGCTGCTCGCCCACCACCGCGCCGCGCTGGCGGTGCTCGCCGAGAGCGCGGACGCGAGGCACCTCACGCACGAGGAGGGCGAGCTGTGGCTCGCTGCGCTGAACACGCTGCGGCTCGTCCTCGGCTCCTCGCTCGGGGTGTCCGAGGACTCCGGCGAGCCGGATCCCGAGGACCCCCGCTATGCCGACTGGATCTGTTACCACTACCTCTCCTACCTCGCGAGCGAGATGATCGACCTGCTCTCGGCGTCCCTTCCGCCACCGATCCCCGGCGCCGACGACGAGCTGCCCGACGACCCGTGGGGCGAGCCCCTCGGCGGCCTCCGCTGGGACGGGACGCCCCTCCCCGAACAGCCGTGAGCGCGCCGGGCACGCTGCCGCGCATCGCCACCCTGATGGGCTCGGGCGAGCTCTCGCCCACGATGGTGAAGGTCCATCGGCAGATCCTCGAGCGGCTGGGGCCGCGCCCGGTGCCGTCGCTGTTCCTCGGCACACCCTTCGGCTTCCAGGAGAACGCGCGCGAGCTCGGCCAGCGCGCCGTCACTTACTTCTCCGAGAGCTTGCAAACGCCCCTCGACGTCGCTGCCGGTGAGGAGGGTGACGACACCCTCACCTCGCAGCTGCGCCGCTCCCGCTACGTCTTCTCCGGCCCCGGGAGCCCCACCTACGCGCTCCGCCGCTGGGAGGGGACCGCCGTCCCGCAGCTGCTGCGCGAGAAGCTCGCCGGTGGCGGGGCCGTGACCTTCGCAAGTGCCGCCGCGCTCACCCTCGGCTCGCACACGGTCCCGGTCTACGAGATCTACAAGGTCGGCGCCGAGCCCCACTGGCTCCCCGGCCTCGGCGTACTCGGTGCGGCCGGTCTCGAGGTGGCGGTGATCCCCCACTACAACAACGCCGAGGGCGGCACCCACGACACCCACTTCTGCTACCTCGGCGAGCGCCGCCTGGCCGCGATGGAGGAGCTCCTCCCCGCGGAGACCTTCGTGCTCGGTGTCGACGAGCACACGGCGCTCGTCATCGACCTCGACGAGCGCTCGGTGGAGGTGCACGGCCTCGGCGTCGTCACCGTCCGCAAGGACGGCCGCTCGGTGACCTTCGAGACCGGCAGCCGGCTCTCCCTCGACACGCTGATCGCTGCCGCCTTCGACCACGGCTCGGGCCGGGTGGCCGCGCTGCCACAGGCCGCCTCCCCACCGGACCTGCCCTACGCCGCCGGCTCGGCCTCGCCACTGTTCGACCTCATCCACGAGCGGGAAGCCGAATTCGACCGGGCGGTCGGCGGAGGCGACGCTCGGGGAGCGGCGGGGGCGGCGCTCACTCTCGAGCAGGAGCTCCACGAGTGGTCGACCGACGTGCCCGGTCAGGACGAGCTCACCCGCGCGCGGGCGAGCATCCGCGCCATGGTCGGGCGCCTCGGCGAACTCGCGGTGGGGGGGCTGCGCGACCCGCGCGAGGTGCTCGGCCCCTTCGTCGAGCTGCTCATCGAGCAGCGCCGGCGGGCGCGCGACGAGCGCCGTTTCTCCGACGCCGACCAGCTCCGCGACGCCGTCTCCGCGCTCGGGGTCGAGCTGCGCGACGGGCCGGAGGGGACCGAGTGGCACCTCACCGCCCTTGCGCCAGACAGCGGCGGCGAGGGGCGCGAGTAGCCTCGGCTGGCGCCTTGCACGGGCCGGCCCCCATCGTCCAGTGGCCGAGGACATCGCCCTTTCAAGGCGGAAACACGGGTTCGAATCCCGTTGGGGGTGCCACCTAAACAAGCACTTCAGAGCCACTTTTTGTGGCCTGA
>Ga0307373_10012641_pt1 | contig 11950 bp, 12 predicted proteins | sample OX2MG_FD_202534 | JGI IMG/M metagenome (GOLD analysis project Ga0307373, IMG submission 202534) | Soil microbial communities from Risofladan, Vaasa, Finland - OX-2 | ecosystem: Environmental > Terrestrial > Soil > Coastal area > Acid sulfate soil | place: Finland: Risofladan, Vaasa | collected...
TAGCCCATATCCCGACCAGTTTTAGGACGGGTCATGTAACTCCCTGATTTATGCAGAAGTTTTTAGGTACGCTCACAGCTATGTAAGCAGTGAGTGTGGCTGAGTGAGTGATGTTGTCTTGCAGGTAATTAGGAAGGATGGTGGTGCTTACTGGTGTATCGGAGCCTAGCAATGAAAGGCCTTACAAAAGATAAGCAGCAAGAGCTTGTTGAGATTGCAACTGAGGAAGCAGGGACTTCTATGAACCGAAACAATTTCAACGAATATTTGCTGTCACTTCTTGAGGACATTGCAGGTTTTGAAACCATGTCGGAACGCGAATCATCGCGTATTCTTAATCAACTGTGGAGACTCTATCATGGCTAATGCAACTGAACCTACTTCCAAGAAACCTGATCTCAACAAAGAGTCGATCAAAAAGGCAATCGCTCGTGGCAAGGAACTCATGAAGATAGGTGGCAAGACTAAAGCAGATATTGCGAGAGAAATCTATGAATTCGTCAAGAATGAGGACCGAGAGATTATTGCTCAGGTTTTCATTCAAGGTGCCAATCTCACAGAGAAAGGTGCTATGACCTATTTTTATAACATTAAACGTAAGCAACCAAATACTAAGAAATGAAATGCCCCTTGGGGTAGCTGCATAACTGCGCTACCCCTTATTTTATTAAGTAAAGTGGTGCTAGCCGCAGAAGACAGAACTAGATTTGGTTTCTACTGATTATTAGTCAGCATCATTGTGATTATCGGAATAATACCCAGCAACAACGTATTCGCCAGGATTTCTACGATCCGGAAGCCAGTGGATAGTATGGCAAAATCTCGTGCGGTGAGGTAATCGATAAACATCTTCATATGTTACTTCCCCCCATATATATAAACGTCTTCCATCCGACCCTCTCATAATCACAGGCACATCGTCATCTGGAAAGTACGGACCTTCTATAATTGCACTGAGAATGAAATTCTGCTGTGGTCCAAGAACTCCGTTGCCATGCCAAATGTTGCGCATCGGAAAACCGAAACCATTATCAAGCGGGTGGGGTAATACTTGGCAAACAGCTTGATATCTAACATTATGAGCAGGTGTCTGGCCTGTGTTAACAACAAGTGGTTTGACTTCAAACCTCAAATTATTTGCCCTATCTTGATAGGTGCCTCCACCAATAACTACTGTTAAATACGCCCTTGATTGTGCTGCAGTTCGTTCTCTAAGCATCGCGACACTGTCGGTTGCCGCACGAGAACTAGTAGTTGAGGCATCCGCAAGACGTTCCATAGCAGTAGCCGCCCTAGTGGATATTTCAATGGAGTGCTGCATATCAAGAGATTGCTGCCCTGCAGCCTCAACAGTCTGCCGTAAGCGTAATGCTTGCTTACCAAATACAATTAATTGACCAATGAACACTATTAATTGAAGAAATCCAATAATTACCAAATATAAGGTGAATTTTACGAGCTTCTGATCGAGTGAAGATTGCTCACTGGTTATCCCAGATTTATCAGTTATAACGGCTGGTGAAAACCTGGCATGTTGGTCATAGGCAGTGGGATCTTGGTTAGTACTAGAGCGCGCCTGTAGTAAATGATTTGCTTTCAGGCTAGTTTGAAGTGTTTCTTGTGATTGTGCGGCACTACATACGCTACCTAGAAGAAGGGTGATCATCAGCAGCTTGAATAAATTGCGAGTCATGGGTATTGCTAGAATTTCTCAATGGCAACACAATTATGAAGAAGTAAGGGAGGAAGGGGTAAGTTATTGTATTTGTTAGTAATTAATAATTTTGGGGGAATTAATATTAAGGCAGGTTGATTTTAGTCTTTATAATTCAATGAGTTATAACCATCATCCTAATGTGGATGCTTTCGTCGGGTTTTTTGAGTTCGGCCAGCATCAAAGTCGGTAAGAATTTCAGAATAGCATTTAAGAACATAGTCCTTTGAGTTATCAGGAACAAACTCAGTCAATACCCACTCTCCTAGTTCTTTGCACTGTTGTGTAAATGCATTATTGTTTCTGTGGACTTCCTTTTTAGAATCAAATTTCCAACCTGACTCTGAAGTAATTGCTACAAGCAGACGAGCAATATATAAAAGCCGCTGAGAATTGTTTTTAATCGCTTTTACAACATGTCTTATATCATGTTGTATAACTTTCCCATCGGTGATGTATTTCCGTACACCATTTAAGAGAGAGTCTATTTCACGAACAAATGGTGATACTGATTCAGGCAGCCGAGTGCTCTTACTTGCCATCCTTTGGGTGTGATCAATAATAACGCTGGTATCCTTGTTAACCTGATAACGGCAGCTTGAAACAATTTTCGCATGCTTTTGCTTATCCACAAGCACCACACACTCTTTTCCTTCCCAACGGTATCCTGAATTCCTTCCAATTGCTTGGTGAAGCTGGTCTAGCATAATATTCAAGGGCAATATTGATCTTTCAGCTGTATCCAGTTCCAAAGCATCATAAATCGTATTCACCCTATCAGGGTGTGGAATGCTTACCTCAACAAGAAGATCCGACGCGCTTAATGCATTTTGTCCTTTACTATTGCTATGGTTATAACGGGAAGCAACGCCGTTAGCAATTAGAATCAGATTATATCCTTTCTTCTCCAACCGCCGAGCAATTAAAGGTATCAGAGCATCGTGCTTCCTGCGAACCATTTCTGTACCCAAGATTGTTATTTCGCTTCCCATCAATAATTCCATGTTGTTATGAACAACAAATTGTGGAGCGTGCTTTTTTACCATTTTTATAATTGCAGATTTAGTTATCAATTCAGTTGTCGTATATATGCATTTGTATTTTGAGAATATCACGCCTAATGACTTATTGCGATCACGCCAATGGTAATATCGTTTATTGACGACTTTTACACGTGATGTTCTACCATCTATGATTTCTTTTAAATCAGCCAGTGAATAATTTCCATCACTAATGCGCTCTTCCAATTCATAATTGCCTTCGAATATTTTTTTATTTGATTTCAGTGGGCTTATATCAATTACATCTTCTATTGAAGGATCATCTATCCATATAATCCATTCACGAGGTATGAAATCGTGTAATACATTAACAAGGCGTAATTGTGCGTATGTAGTTATAATCATGCGCCGTTTAGATTGAACGGTTGAATCATCGTCATCATGTGTTGGATATTTGTAATATGTACGTATAGGTTCCGTATTTCCGTGAATATCCTCTGGCATATCACCGATATTTGTTAGCGCCATGAATTGATCAGTTTGTGGCGGCTTCATTAAGGCAACATATAAACGAATATATTTTTCACTAACTTTAGGATGTGCTTCACATATCGATTTAATTGTTTCTTCGATGAGTAATTCACCAGGTAAAAAAGGGTTATTACTAGGTTTACGAATGGTTTTTACATTAAACATATCGCGTATGTATCCATCGATCCCATAAGCGATTTTGATGTCCGCTTTTGCATCATCTAGATTCTTCCTAAACTCTTTATTCTTCTCAAATACTTGCTCCCATGATTGGCATGCAAAAATAATATTGCAGGAGCTTTCAAGAAGTAACTTTAGGGCAAGCTGACTTTTGCCTGCCCCCTCTGGCATATATAGCACATGTGATTCATATATCGGTTTTCCAAAATAATCATGATCCGCGGGCTTTGAAATGTCTACCATGATTTTATCAAGCTGCATTTGAATTCGCTGGCGATCTGGCTCTAGATACGAATTAACTTCAATCGTTCCAAAGGTTTCTTCTAATTGTCGTCTTAATTCAGTTGTTAATAATTTGAATTTCTTGCCGCGTTTCTTTTTTGCAGGAGGGATTCCATACAATGTGCGGAGATATTGATCACGAGCAATATCATCTTCCACACTGGGCAACAGATGTTGTGAGCCAGGTACTGATATAGAGGAAGAATCCATGTAAAAACTTTTCCCACAACGTTTGCAATATAGATATATGTTCCCTTTGGGAGATCGGTTTAGAAATTCAGTTCCATTTTTATCATTGTGAAATGGGCATACAACACCGTGTATGCGTCCTTGAACATCCATAACCCTGATATTGCCTATTCCTGTTTGAATAACTTGTTCAGGCAGCAAGTGTTGTTGTGACGATCGAACTGGCTTACTGGTCGGATCAATCTTTGTATCAATGAAATATTGAGAAGAATTACTGCGCTTAAATTGTGTCCAGTTAAGCGGCTTGCCTGGATTGTGCCACCGCTTAGCAAAACGAAGACGAGATACTGGACATGCAGGTATATAATAAATTTGGTTTGGATTTTGAATAATCTGATCGCAGGGTCCTGCAAATTCCTTTAAAGAATCGATTAATTGGTAATATTCGTTAAGAGTTGTGGAGGTATTTTTGGAGTCTTTGCAGTATTGCGCGGGTATCGGCCTCAAAAGCTGGAATATCAATCGGTATTTGTCAACTTTAGGATCCAGCCGGTGACTGTAAGAGGTATAGCCTACATATTCATAATCCTTGAATCGTTCTATCGCATCAGCAATGGGTAGACCACCGTCGTAATCAATTACGAGTGCCTCGACCTGAAGAATATTGTCTTTTACACGGAGCGCACATTTAGAGAATGTTTGACTGTCGTATGTATATAGGTTCGCATTTAAATCATTAACATCCTTATATTTAACAAGATTGAACAAGGGCACATCAGACTTCTCGCGGACATTTATATGTTCGGTTAGAAAATACTGCTTGATATATTCCCATGTTGTATACATTTCGAGGACAGAATTGTCCCTAGTAGAGGAAAATTTATTGATCGTTACTACGGCATTGCCCAGCGCCATAACTTGGCTCCCATAATTTAGTACTGTTGAGTTCCACAACAAGGATAACGTGCAACTCATGAGCTAGGGCGCTGCGGTTGGAACTGGGAGCCTTAACCATAAGCTGCACGGTTTCCTATTGATATTTATCTTAAATCTGGGCAGGCAATATGCTGTTGTCCTAGCAATAATGTTTATTGGATGGTGGGCTTTTCGTAATACCGAGGCCTTGCACCATGAGTGTACTCAAACGCGGCAATAGTAAATATTGGTATATCCAATTTCAATTGCAGGGTAAAACATATATCCGGTCGTCCAAAACAATTGACCACAGGATTGCGGAGCGCATGGAGAGTGAATGGCGAACTCAGCTCCATGCTCAACAATATATGGGGCAAAAGGAGCGCATACATCTCTCAACAGCAATTGCCCAGTTCTGCGAATCAAAGAAAGGGACACCTAACTATACAAACCATATCAGTCATGCTCGTGGGATAAGCAATTACTTTTCTAAAGGTAAATTCCTCGACGAAATAACAATGCAAGACCTCGAACGAATTAAACGCGAGCGTCTCCAGAATGGAATCAGTCCTCAAACAGTTAAACATTTATTTGGTACAATCCGGGGAACATGGAAATTCGCTAGGCGGATGGGCTATCGTGTCTCAGAGCTAGAAATTCCACAAATCAGCAGCCCAAAGCATCGTCTTCGTTACTTGTCAAAGGATGAGGAGACACGATTATTACATGAACTTGATCCGCAACGCGAAGGCAAGGGTCTTAAACCATTTAATGAACGGACGGATGAACTGAAACGCACAATGCAGGATGCCTACGATTTAGTGATCCTTTTACTTGATACAGGAGCGCGATACAGCGAAATGGCGAATATCCACTGGACCCAAATTGACTTGAAAGCCAAAGTAATTCGTATCTGGCGTCCTAAGGTTCAGAATGAAAGCTACCTCTATATGTCAGATCGTGTAAACCGAATCCTAAACCGTAGAATACAATATTCTAAAGAGGAACACGTATTCATAAACAAAAAGGGTGGTGCAAGAGGGTATGCAAGTCAAGCAATTAGAAAAGCTCTAAAGCGGGGTGGATTACAGGATTGCACAATCCATACACTTCGCCATACGCTTGCCTCTCGGCTAATCCAAAATGGAATGAATCTCTATGAGGTGAAGGAAATTCTAGGACATACTGATATCAAAACTACAATGCGATACGCTCATCTTGAGCGCAGAGATGTGACATCAAAAGCTAAGGACGTCATTGATCGGCTCAACAAGGAGAGGGAGAAGCCGATGCTGACTATAATTAAATAAATTTGCTGAGATAAATAGAACAATTTATGAAATTCAATTCATTTCAATTCAATTTACTTTAATTTGCTGACTATAATTAAATATATTTGTTAAGAAAAATAGAACAATTTACGAAATTCATTTCATTTCATTTCATTTCATTTCAATTCAATTCAATTTACTTTAATTCAATTCAAATCAATTTAATTTAATTCTATAATCCAGAAATATTTAAATTATGCTTTCTTCCACTTGTTTGATACCTGACGGTGAAATTACCACTGTCTGTGTAGATGCATCGTACTCAATAAGATTAGCATTATGGAGAGGAATCAAGACGGATTTTTTGTACATCCCCAAATTGCTATATTTTGTCCAAGAGTATATATCTTCGGCTAGTACTACGGAATCAACAGAAGCATAAAGAAGAAGCAGAGTTATTTGTTTGAAATCTAAGTCATTGCGCAATACCCGTTTTTTTCCACCAATTTCCCAGACGTCTGGAACGTTTCGTGTAGACAGTGAATTTATTAAAGTATCCGCCTCTTCAAGGGAAAGATTGTGATAGACGCGAATCAATTCACATAGTATCCAGTCAGCGAGGCGTGTAATTGTAGCGCCATCAATTACATTTGCATCAACATCACCGCCAATGTGTCCAATACCTCGCTTGCTTCGGAGCGTATACATGAATATCATGGCTCGTGGAATAACAATTCGAATTGACTCAACACCTAAATTATGTGATAGACGAATTAATTTCTCGCATTCGTCAATGAAATTCGTAATTTGCTTATTGAAAGGTATGTGAGTCTTGGTGAGATCGTGCTGAAGAAAGCGTAGAACGCTCTCACTGAGCTTTCCGGCACTTAACCCAGCCGCATCATGTTTTCCCTCGCGATGCCGTATTTTTAAATCAATATACGAATCGACAATTTTGTCGCGAAATTCGTCAGGAACTTTAGATAGAGCATCCCGTAATGGTGACTTAAGGCTGGCAGTATTCATACTGCCCATCGTCGTTTTTCTTACGTTCAAGCTTACCATCACGTAAGAGGCGCAATAATGCGGGAGAACACTCACTGGCTTTGTAGTGATGTCCTTTGCTGGTCTCACAATGTGAGACAATATTTCCGATTGTCTTTCCAGATTTAAAGAAACCAGAGTCTAACAGTGCAGAGATCATCGTGCTCGCTCCAGGTGAACCTGATGCTTTCCCAGCACGCTTAGACTGGCCCTCAGGAATTGTATCTTTCACTGACACAGCTTTCCTGATTGCCCTTTTTCTATTACCTTTTCTATTCGCTTTAGTAGATGAATCGGTAGTTTTGATTGTGCCGACACCTAGCTTAGTCAATAACACCTCAATAACGCGAACCTGTACGGCCTCACTTTTGAAAGCATTTACCGTGTCGGCAAAGGATTTTATCCTTTTCTGAATTTCTTCTGGACTATCCATTGGTCATCCTCCTCACGATTGATCTTGATTAATCATTCTTTCTACGGACCGTTGGCCCTCATGAGTTAATTTGTATTTCTTTTTTGCTTGTTTTGATGTACCTGATTTTTTTGTTTGAATTACAAGTGCTGGCTTACGCGCCATTAATGTGTTCAATGCAGACGTTACATTTTTAACGCCATACCCAAGATTTTTAAGTTCCTTATTAATACGGAATCCATCCAAATCTGTAGTACCCTCGATAATTTGAATCCAGTAACCCACAACCAGTGCCTTATCAGCGTCCTGTGTAGGGGAAGCGGATGCGAATAAATCCGCTAATGTGGGAAATTGTGCTTTTAAATCTACAGAAGGATCTTCGTTTATTCCTCGATCAATCGATTTCGTTGTAATAAACGATTTGGAACCATATGCTTCGTTTGCCCAACGCAGTACCCGTCGAACTCCTGGATCATCAAGCTTAGAAAACGCCTCAGCGATAACTTTCATTGCTTCAAGGTCCATCATCGGATTTTGCTTTGTGTCCTCAGTAGCCATACGATCACCTCTGGATTACAATGGATTTACATAGTAAACATGATATCATGTCGTGTCAATATATGAGTGCATGTTAAACAAGATGAATTAAATCAGGTAATTAGCTTAGGTGATTAATGGCTCCCTCAATATTCACCACACTCACTGCTTACATAGCTGTGAGCGTACCTAAAAACTTCTGCATAAATCAGGGAGTTACATGACCCGTCCTAAAACTGGTCGGGATATGGGCTAGTTTTTCTGTTATTCCATGCTGTTCATCGTTGTAAATATCCCTGGCAACAAGAACGAGGGATCAATCGATGAACACATGGAACAAATTGCTGGCTGCACTTGATTCAGTGCTTGGATTTCCGAACAAGAAAAATTCAAAGGTGAAGAAGCTCAGACAAGCATTCGATAACAATACCGGGGAATATGTGTTCTGGCTCGAGTACCGTATATCCGTGTATCCACCAGAGCTATGGAAGCAGGTCAAGGAAAATCAACAATCAGATAGTTTATTGAAAGTGGCGGCTGACGCATTGCATGCCGCGCGTTTGAAAGGCAGATAGATTCTCCACCGTCGATACTGTCACTCCAAATGGACAACCAGACAACAGGGTGTGGAACCTGCGGAAAAACGCAGTGGTTTTAATGATCAAAACTGGTGGAATCCTGCAAATAGAACCTAGTCAGAGAATCGGTGCGAAACACGCTCTGAAAGCTATTAATAGCCTGTAGAAGCCTTACCAAAGCTTCCCGTGGTGCTTAAGAGGGGCTCAGTTAGTTACATTTTGAAGGATGGGGGGATACAGACCTATAGAACAAGCTTGGGAAGCTGCAGTTCTACCATTGAACTACACCCGCGACGAACGCTGATTCTATTCGGGTTCAAGTCGGTCGAGCAACTGCGCAGGTTTGAGGGGGTAGAGAACTAGGGCTGGCGAGGTGGTGGCTTTAGATTGCGACTTAACAAAAAACCTGCAGCCAAACCATCCTCCCAATCAGTCGCCTCAGACGGGTCCACTCTCGCCAGTGGCGACCATACGGTACGCACGCCGCAGCGACCGAAATGCCCCCGTAGTACCTAATCTCTTAAGTTGACTCCGACCCATAGCCTTGGTCAGCTTAGGAATGTTCGAGCTCATCCTTCGACCCCGGCAAAGTGATCTCCTCGATGTCCCTTGCCTGGGCCCCCGCACCCATTGCACCCCTTGCGCGTATTCGCCTGAACTTAACGACAGAACCAACCTGAAGAACCCCATATCCTGGGGGTTGCACATGACGACTATGGAAAAAATGTTCTACACCCCCCTCATCCTCTATGTATCCGACGCCGCCGACACCAAAGTCTCTTCGAATGATTGTAACCACCCCCCGAACCTTTGGGTTTTTCTGATTTCGAGTCTTCCGACTCTTTGCGGCAGGCATGTTTACTCGAAAAAATAAAATGTAGGAGAATGATGCAGAATGCGCGATTATTATAGTAACACTACTGTGGCGGGCTAGAAGACGTGAAATTGGAGGGTTATTGATGGGACGAGGTTCAAAACAAGTGCTACATGCCACCGGCATCGACCGGAGAGTGAGCGGGTACTATTCGACCCCAAGATTTGTTGCCGATTTCATGGCAGCGGAATTGATGCGCATGAATCCTCATGCAAAGCGAGTCTTGGATCCCTGTGCCGGACAGGGGGAACTACAAGACCTTTTGTTATCCCGAGACTTAGTGATTGATTCATTCGATGTTGTAGATTTTAAAATACCTTCCAAATCGAATTTTCGGCTCCAGGACTTCATCGAATTTTATGAGGATCAAAAGGCCAAGTGTATCTTGGGACTGTCTATAGACGCTCCATACGATATCTACATTGCGAATCCGCCATACAATTGCCATGAGGTGGATTATATTCAGAACCGGAAATCTCGACTTAAGGGGCTGTTTCCGCAAGTTGGCGTACATAACATGTACTCAATGTTCATTTCCGCGATGATCGATTGTGCAAAGGATGGAGCGCTAATCGGATTTATTACTCTGGATTCATTTCTAACTGGTCGGGTTCATCATGAGCTCCGACAGCAGATTCTTAAAGAATGCTCTGTACATACACTTGTGCTTTGTCCGACAGACCTGTTCCTAGAGCAGGAGTCGGACGTTCGGACGTGCATTATGATTCTGCAAAAGGGCAAGCGTTATCAGGGCTTGGTTTCTACTTCCAACCGGTCAACTAGTACCCAAGAATTCAGAGATATATTGAATAAAAGGAAATTTGTTGAAAAGGGGCTTTCAAATATACTGCTAACCACGGAGCGGGATTTGAATGACGTGGTGATCGGTTGTCCAGATGAAATATTTAATCTCTTCCATTATCCGAGATTAGGGCAGATGTTCCGGTGTGTCACTGGAATTTCCACTGGTGAGGACAAGAAGTATATCTCGAAGGAACGAACCGAGGAAAACAATGTCCCGTTCTACAAGAACCCAGGAAACAACAGATTTCGCACGACTCCTAATGGATATCTGACATCTAACTTTCTAGAGATTGAAAAGAAGGTTTCGGATTTCCAGGTTAGAAACAAAGATGTCCTTTTCAAAGAAGGGATCACTTGTTCGTCGATGGGAGTGCCCTTCACTGCTTGTTACCTGCCACCAAATTGCACATTTGGGGTTAATGCAAACATAATTTGTGAGAAAGAAGATCTGTGGTGGCTGATGAGCTATCTGAATTCTTCCCTTGTCACGTTCATGGTGCGTGGAGTTTTGATTCGAACTAACATGATTACTTCGGGGTATGTTTCTAGAATTCCGATTACGCCACTGAGCGAGATCGCAAAAAGAGACCTTTTTCAAATTGCTCGACGGGAATACGAGGTCGGCTGGCCAAACGCCAATTCAGCGTTAAAGCAGATTGATTCTATTGTCTACGAAAATCTAAGGATTAGCGCCGAGACGCAAAAGCAAATTACAGAATTTTGCAGTGATCTAATCCGATTGACCTAAGCAATGGATTTTTCGCACTACTTGGCCTTCCTCTTGATGTTGGCAATTTCAATTTCTGCTTCCAGTGCTTGCAAGAAGGCTTGATTCGTTCGCCTTACCGCCTCGCCCAAGTTCTTGTACTTGGAAGATTGCAAATTTCCGTTGTTGCTAGGATTGACGTAGATATCCGGTAACCAGGCGATAGGCATTACGTGACATTTCTCGATTTCAATAGTCATGTCATCTTTGAAGTGAATTACGAATGTCGCGATGAATATTTCCCGCTCTGGATCCTGAGTATAGAAGTCCCGTAAGCCGATAGCTTTAGAGATGTCGTCCTTATTGGTTCGTGCGCCTATTACCGATGATTTGATGTTGACGTAGACGGCGTGTTTTTCTCCTGCCAGCCGAATTTGAAAATCGTAAACGCTAACCTCGGATTCCGACGGAACCATGTTCGAGAATCCGTACTCCTTGTGTTTACCCTCTAAATTTTGATTTATCAGCTCTTCCAAAATTCTCCAAACCGTACGACCTTTTGCTGCCTTCCTCCAGCCAAATGGGAATTGCTTTCTTGTGCCAATCTGAATTGGTCCAATGTCTTTGATAAGTCTGTTTAAAGCAGATTCAAGTTCTTGGCGAACCTTTTCAGTTGTACGAATATCGGTCACCGTCTACACCTCGGAGAGTCACCAGATAGTTCCGTGATGTCTAGTCGAGAGTCAGCTAAAGGACCCTCGATAGACAGTTGCACAAAGAATATCAGAACATCTGGAAAAGCGTATTGAGCCGAGGAGATCACTTTGCCGGGGTCGAAGGATGAGCTCGAACATTCCTAAGCTGACCAAGGCTATGGGTCGGAGTCAACTTAAGAGATTAGGTACTACGGGG
>Ga0307373_10012643_pt1 | contig 11947 bp, 9 predicted proteins | sample OX2MG_FD_202534 | JGI IMG/M metagenome (GOLD analysis project Ga0307373, IMG submission 202534) | Soil microbial communities from Risofladan, Vaasa, Finland - OX-2 | ecosystem: Environmental > Terrestrial > Soil > Coastal area > Acid sulfate soil | place: Finland: Risofladan, Vaasa | collected...
CGAGTTCAATTCGCTGCCCACCACCGTCGGCGGTGGAGGGGTCCACGCCGATGGCAAGGTTCCCCGCTTCCGACCGGATGACTTCAGGCTGCATTCGCTGTTCGGGCCCCAACCGGACGCCGAGGTGGCCGATTGGCCCGTCGACTACGACGAGCTCGAGCCCTACTACGCCGAGGTGGAGCGGACCATCGGTGTCGCCGGCACCGAAGACAGCAATCCCTTCGCCGCCCCACGATCGGGACCGTTCCCGATGCCATCGGGAGCACCCATGTTCGGCGCCACCCGCTCGGCCGCCGCCGCCGAACGACTCGGCTACCACCCGTACCCGGCCCCGTCGGCCGTCAACAGCGTTCCCTATGACACCAGGCCGGCCTGCAACAACTGCGGCTTCTGTGCCTTCTTCGGGTGTCCCATCCACGCCAAGGGCGATCCCATCGCCATGTTGCAGCGGGCCATGGCCAGCGGTCGGGCCGAGCTGCTGGCGGAGACCTTCGTGTCGCGGATACGCGTGGAGGGGCGCCGTGCGACGGGCGTCGATCTCGTGGGGCCCGGAGGCGCGGAGCGCTTTCTGGCCGCCCGCCACGTGATCGTCGCCGCCGGTGCCATCGAGACGCCGCGGCTGCTGCTGCTCTCCGACTTCGACCACCCGCTGATCGGGCGGTACCTGATGACCCACTACCAGACCATCACCGCCGGGTCCATGCCGTTCCGGACGTACGCCGAGCGGGGCCGCGCCGTGACCCACGTGCATGACGACATGATCGTCGGGGACGATGCCTCTCGCGCCGCGGCCACCGAGGCGGGGCTGCCCTGGTTGCGAGGTGGTCTGGTCGAGCATGGCGGCGGCGGACTTCCCATCATGGAGGCGAAGCACCTCCCGTGGGGGGAGCACCATCCGGACCTGATGGCCAACTCGATGATCCGGGCGAGACTCTGGGCATTCATCATGCAGGGGGAGGATCTGGCCTACGCCAGCAACCGGGTCGATCTCGACCCCACCATCAAGGATGCCCGGGGCGTTCCGGTGGCCCGGGTGACCTACAGGCCCGGCCGCCACGAGCTGGTGGCGTCGGCGCACTACGGTCCGAGGCTCATCGCCATTCTGGATGAGATGGGGGCACAGTGGACCGCGGCGACCTCCTCGCCGGGTTCCGGCAATGCATCGTTGCCCGACGCCATACCCGAATCGAGACACAACATGGGTACGGTCCGGATGGGTGCCGATCCGGCAACGTCGGTCGTCGACCCCACCGGGCGGATGCACCAGTTCGACAACATCGTCATCGCCGACTCGTCGGTCTTCGTGACCTCGGCCGGCTACGGGCCCACACTCACCCTGGCCGCGCTCGCCGCCCGGGCCGCTCATCTGATGGTCTGAGCAGACCGAGGCTTCGATCAGCCCGAACCGCGGGTGAGCAAGATGGTGCCGGCAATCGGCCCGCCACCGTTGCTGACCGCGGCGATCTCGGGGAACGAGCCGCCGCGTCGGTACACCTGGCGGTCCCCGCCCTCGCCGCGCAGTTGCACACAGGCCTCGTGGATGAGCCCGAACCCGTGGAGCCTTCCCCCGGACAGCTGCCCCCCGGCGGTGTTGAGGGGGAGTACGCCCTGACGGGAGATGGCCGTCCCGCCCTCGACGAACGGACCGCTCTCCCCCCGGCCGCAGAACCCGAGGGCCTCGAGCCAGACCATGGCCAAGATGGAGAAGCCGTCGTAGAGCTGGGCCACGTCGACGTCGGTCGGCTTCAGCTCGGTCCGCTCCCACATCGAGGCCGCCGCGTCACGAGCGGCCATGGTGGTGAAGTCGTCGAACTGGTCCCAGCTGGGGCGGCCGCGCAAGGCCGTTCCGACCGCGTTGACGTGGCACGCCGGGTGCGGTGCATCGGGCGCGTAGTCGCGATGGGACACCACCAACGCGGTCGACCCGTCACTCGGGGCGTCGCAGTCGAACAGGCACAGCGGCGTCGAGATCATCCGGGCGTCGAGATAGTCGGCCAGGTCCATCGGGTCCCGGTAGACGGCGGCCGGGTTGTCGCCGGCATTCCGTCGTGCGTTGATGGCGATCTGCCCCAGCTGCTCGCGGGTCAGTGCGAACTCGTGGACCCGCCGCTGGGCCACCAGCGCCAGCCAGTTGACCGCCGAGACCGCGCCGTAAGGCAAGGACCACTGGAGAAATCCCGACATCCGCGGCATCCCACCGCCACCGCCGCCGCTGCCACCGATCCCCTGGCGACCACCGGTTCCCTGCGCCGTCGACTCGGACACCGTCCGGTAGACGAGCACGTGGCGGGCCAGGCCGGCCGCCACCGCCAGGCACGCCGCGATCAGGGCGCGCATCTGTCCCGCTCCCTCACCCCCGCCGTCGTGCCAGTTGAGCCGGAGGCGTAGGGCATCGTGGACCTCAGGACTGCTCGGACCGGCGAACCCCGCCGTGCCGGCGCCCATCCCGGGGTAGGTGGCCAGACCGTCGATGTCGTCGCGGGTGAGACCGGCATCGCTGACCGCGATCAGGCAGGCCTCGACGGTGAGATCGATGTCGGTGCGCTCGAGGCGACGGCCGACGGCCGACTGTCCGATGCCCGAGATGACGGCCCGACGTTCGAGCGGCGCCTCGGTAGTCGTGCTCACGTGGCTTCTCCCTTGGCTCCCTCGGGGTGGCGCGGCCGGAAGAGCGGGAGGAAGACGTCCTCGTTCTCCTCGAAGACCACTTCGACCGGCATGCCCGCGTAGATCTCGTCGGGCTCGACGTCGACGAGGTTGGTGGTGAGGCGAACGCTCTCCTGCTCGTCGATGGCGACCAGACCGATGACGTAGGGATCACTGCCGGGGATCCACTGCTGGACGTTCAGGGTGTGGGCCACAACCGTGGCCCGGCCGCTCACCACCTCGGGTGAGACGTCCTCCGACAGGCAGTCCGGGCAGCGTGGTGCCGGAGGATGCACGAAGCTGTGGCACCTGCGGCACCGCAAGAACCGCAGGTGACCGTCGGACCCGCTTTTCCAGAAGAAGGTGTTCTCCTGGTCGAGCCGGGGCAGCAGACGCATGGAGGGACCGCGGGCGGGCATCGGCGCAGCCTAAGACGCCGAAGATGGCCGGGGCGAGGACGTGTGTCGGCTCATCGGCCCTCCAACACCTCGGGATTCACCACATGGAGCGGCCGGGCCCCGGCCAACAGCCGGCACAGGTCTTCGGCGATGATGCTGGTGTGGTTGGTCTCCGTGTCATAGGTGGCGCCACCGATGTGGGGGGTCAGCACCACCGAGTCGAACCGCGTGAGCGGATGGTCGACGGCCAGTGACTCGCCCTCGAAGTGGTCGAGCCCGGCCGCCGACACCTTGCCGGAGCGGAGGGCGTCCACCAGGGCGTCGGTATCGTGCAGGGCGGCCCTGGCACTGTTGATGAAGACCACCCCGTCGCGCATCGAGGCGAACTCCTTGGCGCCAATCATGCCGGTGGTCTCAGGTGTGACCGGTGCATGCATCGACACCACATCCGATCGTTCGAGGAGCTCGTCGAGCGAGACCGTGGGCTCGTCGGCATAGGGATCGAACGCGATCACCTCCATGCCCAGTCCACGGAGCCGCCACCGAGCGGCCCGTCCGACGGCGCCGAGGCCCACCAGGCCCGCGACCCGTCCCGCCACTTCCCACGCGCGATAGCGCTGGTAGGGGATGGTGCCGTCCTTGTAGATCTCTCCACGGCGCACGTCGGCATCGGCAGCGACGACCCCGCGGGTGGCGGCAAAGAGCAGGGCCACCGTGATTTCGGCGACGGCGTCGGCGTTGCGACCGGGTGCCCGCAGAACCGGGATGCCGGCCGCGGTGGCCGCAGCCACGTCCACATTGGTCGGATCGCCGCGGCAGCTGCACACGGCCAACAGGGGCTGCTCGAAGAGCGGACCGGCACAGCGGTCGCTCTCCACCACCACGATCGTCGATCCCTCGGCGGCGACGCGCTCGGCCAACTGCTCGGCGTTGTAGATCCGGAGGGTCGGTTGGGCGAGCCACGAGTCCACGGTGAGATCGGCCAGCTCGCCGAGCAGGGTGAGCCCCGGACCCCGCAGCGCTGCAGTGATCAGGGCCTTCGGTCGTGTGGTGGACATCGTCGTTCGCTGACTCCTGACTGGATCTCCGGCCGGTCCGGAGTGCAACGGCGGGCTGGGTGCCGGTTCCGGTACATAATGGCGTCTCATGACCGAATTGTCAGATCTGTGAGCCCGCTGGCCGGAGACACGTGCACCATCGGTGTGGACGTGGGCACCACCTCGGTCAAGGCGGTGGCTGTCGACGCCCATGGCACCGTCATCGCACGGACGAGGGTCGCCCACCGGGTGGGCACACCGACCGCCGACGCCCTGGAGCACGACCCGGCCCGGGCCTGGAGGCGGGGTCCCCGACGGGCGTACGCTTCGGTGTCGGAAACCCTCGATGGACCGGCGGCCGGGGTGGCCGTGACCTCGATGATCCCGTCGATCACTGCCGTGGACCGTCGTGGTACGCCACTGCTGCCGGGCCTCCTGTACGGGGATTTCCGGGCACGCGAAGCCGGGGAGTTGCGGAACCAAGGTCGGGGAGGCGACGGCCAGGCCGGGGAGCGGGACCAGGGGCGCCGGATGTTGCAATGGGCCGTCGACGAGCGCCCGGGCGCCCGGGGGTACTGGAACTGCCAGGCGATGGCCACCCATGCGCTCACCGGCGTTCCGGCCATCGATTCGGCCACCGCCACATCGTTCGGAGGTCTCTACGGGTCGGGTGGATGGGACCAGGCGGCGCTCGACAAGATGGGCGTGGAGGAACGCCAGCTTCCGGTCGTGGGGCAGATGGGTGAAGGGATCGGCACTGTTGCCGGTACGGGGACGGCGTTTGCCGGCGGGTCGGTCGACGCCTTCTGCGAACAGATCGTGGCCGGTGCCAACCGTCCGGGCGACGTGCTTGCCATCTTCGGAGCGACGCTCATCGTCTGGGTGGTGACCGAAGAGTGGAAGGACGTCCCCGGGCTCATCACCTTGCCCAACATGGTCGCCGGGCAGGTGATGATCGGTGGTCCGAGCAACGCCGGCGGACTGTTCGCCGACTGGGTGGGCACCCTGGTCGCCGGACCCGCCACGCGGAACCGGTCCGACACCATTCCCGATGAGGTTCGCGTGGGTGATCCGGCCCGGGTGCCGGTCTGGCTCCCGTACCTCCGGGGGGAGCGCACCCCGTTCCACGACGTGGGTCTCCGTTCAAGCCTGCACGGGCTCGAGATCTCGCAGGGACCCGAGTCACTGGTCCGCGCCGGCCACGAGGCCAGCGGGTTCGTCATCCGGCGGATCATCGAGCGCTCAGGGGGCGAGGCTCGGCGGATCATCGCCACGGGAGGCGGGTCGCGGTCCGTGCCGTGGATGCAGGCGGTGGCCGACACCACCGGTCTTCCGGTGGACACGGTGGCGGTGCCCGAGGGAGCAGCCCTCGGCGCCGCGTTCCTGGCCCGAATGGCGGCGGGATTGGAGACCTCGTTCGATGCCGCCGGCGCCTGGTCCGGCATCGGGAGGAGGATCGATCCGCACCCGACCTGGGTCGCGGCGGCCCACCCCCGGTTCGAACAGTTCGAGTCGCTCGGCCCGGAAGGCTGAGCCCGGTCGGTGCCGGTCGTCGTCGGTGAGCCGCTACCGGTCGAGGCCACCGAACAGCAGGGCCTTCATGATCGCTCAGATCTCTGATCGCCCGCACCGTCGGCCATGGCCCGCATGCCGGCCACGAACCCTTCGAAGTCCTTGGTCTTCATCTCGACCACCGCTTTGAGGTCGGGGATGTAGTGCTCGAACCGGTCGCTGACGATGCATGCGACGATACCGGAAGCGACCTCTTCGGCCGGTGCCAACGGCCCCGAGTACGGCGCAGGGTCGTTGTCGGGCTGATCCCAGATCTCCGTGTCGATGGCTCCGGGCAGGACCAGCCGGACGGCCACCCCGGTACCGACCAGATCGGCGGCCAACGCCTCGCTCCACCCCGCCAGCGCGAACTTCGAGGCACTGTAGGCCGCCTCGTTGGCAATGCCCAGACGCCCTCCGAGACTCGACACGTTGACAATGGTCCCGGACCCGCGTTCGAGGAGACGCGGCAGGAGTGCCAACGTGATCGCCACCGGGGAGAAGTAGTTGACGGTCATGACCCGCTCGACCTCGGCCATGGTGAGCCGGGGTGCCGGACGCCTCATCGGAATGCCGGCGTTGTTGACGACGACGTCGAGCGGACCGAGCTCATCCCAGATCTGCAGGGCCAACGCACCGGCCCGTTCCGGATCGGAGAGATCGACGGCCCAGGCGCGGGATGCGGGGGCGTGGACGACGCAGTCCGCCACCACCTCCTCGAGCCGGTCAGCCCGACGGGCCACCAGCGCCACGGTGGTCCCACGGGATGCCAGTTCACGGGCCAGCGCCGCGCCGATTCCGGACGAAGCCCCGGTGACCAGCGCGATCTGCCCCCTACCGGTTCGGTCGGGCGTCACTGGGCACGCCCGTCGAGATCATCGGCGCCGATGAGACGCTCCCATCCCGGCGGCGGAGGGTCCAATCGCCAGTAGGGCTCGGGCACATTGGCGTCGAGACGCTCGGAGAGGAGGTGGTCGCGTTCGAGCGGAGCGACCTGGGTGGCGTAGTGCCCGATGGCGGTGCGTTTGGCCGCCATGTCCGGCTCGATCGGGACCACCGCGGGCGTGGGCCACAGGCCACTGCGGAAGAGCTTGGAGATGCGCCAGGCCAGCATGCCGGGGAGGTGCTTGTAGCCGGCGTCCTCGTAGCAGAACCAGAGCGGGACGCCCCGCTCCTGCGTCCCTGCGGTGGCGGCATCGGCCATCATCTCCGACCGCACGATCAGCCCGGCGTCATGGGTCAGGACATGGTCAGGGTTGGCCAGTCCCATCGGCAGGAACACCGCACTTGGACTGAGCGAGACGATGGCGTCCTTCAGAGGGGGAGCGACGTCCCTCGGTGTCGGCCGCTCGTCCAACGCCAGATACTGATGATCGGGGAAGTCGAGCCACACCGGCGTCGCCCCCATCGACGCCATCGCCGTCCGGTCCTCGGCCTGCCTCACCGACACCACGTCGTCACCGGTGGCAAAGCCTCCCGCCGCATCCCAGTCGGTCACCTCGTCGGGATAGGCCGGCGGCTGGCCGGCCAGCACCGTCACCACCGTGCTACCCGGGTAGGTGGTGAGCAGATGGGCGGTGCCCAATGCAGCATCGTCGAAGTGCGGAGAGACCACGACGATCCGTTTCCATACGGATGGGCCGAGCGCACCCCATAGTGCCTTGTTCTCCATGACGGCAGCGTAACGTGCCGTGCGGTGGCTATCCGAGGGCGCGGCGGATGAACCCGATCATCCCGATGACCATCAGCACCACCAGATAGCCGATGGCCACGACGAAGCAGATCCAGGTCTGGATGTGGGGCACGTTGGGCACCATCAACCCGCGTAGGCCTTCGCTCACATAGGTCATGGGGTTGAGTGCGGACACGATCTGAAACCAGCGGATGTGGCTCAGGGAGGGCCACGGATACTGGCTCGACCCGGTGAAGATGAGCGGCGTGAGCACCAACGCGAAGGTCACATTGATCCGATTGGGCGGCACGTACGTACCCAAGATCAACCCCATGGCCGCGCCGAGCAGCGACCCGAGGACGGTCATGACGATGACCGCTACCGCTGTCCCCGCCTGCCACGGGATGGCGCCCAGGATCCATACCCCGATGGGGAACATCACCGCGGCGGCCACGCACGCCCTCATGGCGGCGAAGATCACCTTCTCCACCGCGACCGCCCCGATGGGTAGCGGTGCCAACAGGCGGTCTTCGATCTCGTTGCTGTAGGAGAACTCGATCACCAGGGGCAGCGCGGTGCTCTGGAGGCCGGTCAGGACGGCGGCCAACGCCACCAGGCCGGGGAAGAGCACCTGTTCATAGCCGGGCCGGGCGTAGCCCAGTTCGGTGAGTACTTTGCCGAACACGAAGAGCAGGAAGAGGGGCTGCAGGATCACCTGGCCCAAGAAGATGGGGAACTCTCGTCCCGTGACGAACAGGTCTCGGCGGAGAATGGCCAGTCCGGTCTTCCACGGTCCCCATGGGGGAAGGCCCTCGATGCTGGTGACGCGGTGGCCGATGTCGGTGGCCGTGGTGCTCAACGCAGCGCCCTCCCGGTGAGATGGATGAACACGTCCTCGAGATTGGGCTCACCGAGGCGGACATCGGTGAGCCTTCCTCCCAAGGCGCTGATGACCTGGGCCACCGGCGCCACGAAGGGAGCGGCCTCTCCCTCCACGTAGATACGGAACCGCCAACTTCCACCGACCGGATCCTCCAGCTGCTCGGCCTGGCTCACACCGGGGACGGCACCGAGGCGCTCGCCGAGCACGGTGACGTCACCGCCCGGGCCCGGCTCGATGGTGCAGTCGAGTGTGCGATCGCTGGTCATGCCCCGCACCAGGGCGCCCGGCGTGTCCAAGGCCAACAGCGTGCCATGGTCGATGATGGCGACACGGTCGCTCAGTGTGGCGGCTTCGTCCATGTCGTGCGTGGTGATCACCACGGTGGTGCCCGCTTCCTTCAGCTCGGCCACCTTCTCCCAGAGGAAGAGACGGGCGGCGGGATCGAGGCCGGTCGAGGGCTCGTCCAGGAACAGCACCGCCGGCGAATGCATGAGGGCCCTGGCGATCATCATCCGTTGGATCTGTCCTCCCGAGAAATCGTCCGGTCGTCCGTTGGGCCGGTCCGCCAGGCCGAATTGGTCGAGCAGCGCGTCGGCCAACTGCAGTCGCCGGGCCCGGGGTACTCCGTGATAGCTGGCGTGGAAGAGCAGGTTCTGACGCACGGAGAGCGATCGGTCGAGGTTGTTCAACTGGGGCACCACACCCAGCATCCGGCGAGCCCGGACCGGATCGGCGACCACGTCGACTCCGGCGACGGATGCCCGACCCCGGGTGGGCCTGACCCTGGTGGTCAGGATCCCGATAGTGGTGGTCTTTCCGGCGCCGTTGGGCCCGAGGAACCCGAAGACCTCGCCTCGCCGCACCTCGAAGGTGACGCCGGCCAGCGAGTCCTTGGGGGCCTTCGGATACCGCTTGACGAGATCGGCGACCTCGACAGCCATGGCACTGCCGTTGCCGACGGAAGGTGATTCGAGGATCGTCTGGGTCATCGGTCGCACCCGGCATCGACGGAGACGCCGCTCGTCTTCCGGTGGCCCTGGTTCCTCATCTGCTCACCATCTGCTCGTCATCTGTCGATCGTGCCCATCGTTGGTGCTCCCCACCCCGAGGTGGCGTCGGGCTGTGTGTGCCGTCGCTGTCGTGACCGGGCGGTCCTTGCCCTGATCCGTGGCACCGGTATCCCGACGGGACTGCACCAACCTAACCAAGGGAGGCCACCCTGACCAAAGGAGGGCACCACTCTATAGTTCGACCACCGCATGGCCCGGGTCGACGGACGGCGATACGGTACTGACGGCATATGGGAGGGATATAGGTATGGGACGCACCAGTCGTTGGAACCCGCTGGCAGCATTGGGCCGATCGTGGGGCCATTTCGTGCGGCGGCGCCGCGCCACCCAGATCCGCACGTTGGTGATGGTCGGTGCCGTGCTCGCCGGCACCTCGATTTGGATCGCCTCTGCGCCCACGAGCTCCTCATCGGGCAGCAATCCGAACGGTTCCGTGCCGGCGGGCACTGTCGCCGGTGCATCAGCGTCGCCGGTCAGTTCGGCCAGCACCTCCACCCGTGGGGTCACCAGTTCCAAAATCAACGTGGTCTTTCCGCTGGTCTCCCTCAATTCACTGGCCGGCAAACTGGGGTTCGCCACCGACCTCGAGTTCGGGGAGCAGCAAAAAGCGATCCTGCTCTACGTGAAGCAGATCAACAACTCCGGGGGGATCCACGGCCGGAAGATCAATCCCATCATCACCACATTCGACCCCACCAGCCAGACCTCCATGCGGGCGTTGTGCAAGACGTGGACCCAAGGCTCGCCGGCGGCGTTCGTGGTGCTGGACGGGCTCGGGACTTGGACGGGTGACAACCAGCTCTGTGTCACCCAGGAGGGACACACCCCGCTCATCGGGCAGTGGACCACGGTGACCAACTGGACCAACGAGGGCTCGCCGTATCTGTGGTGGACCGGGCCCGACCAGGCCACCATTCTTCAGGCCGTGGTGAACTGGGGATTGAGCTCCGGCCAGTTGGGCGGGACCCACACGGTCGGCATCATCGCCGGCGACCGGGCATCCGACCAGCTGGCACTCAACAAGTACCTCATCCCCGACCTGCAGCGGGCCGGCGTGACTCCCGTGGTCAAGACCATCGCATCGGATCCCAACGACTCCGCCACCACCAATGCGCAGGCACCGCTGGCCATTCAGCAGCTCCGCAGTGCCGGCGTCACCACGGTCATCCCCCTGGCGCCCTTCAACGTCTTCTATCCGCTCCTGCAGGCCGAGACCGAGCAGCAGTACTTCCCCAAGCTGCTCCTCAGCGATTATGAGAACAGCATCACCGGAGCACTCGGCCTCCTGCCCGTGCCCTATGCCAAGGCCCTCGACGGGCAAGAAGGGCTCACCACCGAGACATTGAGCGGAATCGACGACGACCGCCCGGAGAGCGACGGCGGGTACGACCCGGCGGTGCGAAGTTGCTTCGCCACGTGGCACAAGGCCTATCCCCAGATACCACCGGGGGACCAGTCCTTCTACATCGAGGAGCAGGGACCGGTCGAGGCCTGGTGCCAGGTCATCAAGCTCTTCGCTGCCGCGGCCAACTCGGCGGGGAGCGGTCTCAACCGGCGAAGCTTCGTCACCGCGATGTCGAAGATCCGGAACTTCCCAGGCACCAACACCCCCATCCTCAGCTACGGTCCGAACAAGCGTTATGGTCCCACCGAGTTCCAGATCGTCAAGTTGCACATCAACACACCGCCCTCGACCCAGTGCAAGATGCCGAAGAACAACGTTCCCCAGGGCACCTGTTGGGTCAACGTCCAGCCGTTCGAGCCGCTACCACTCGGCTGATCGACCAACACGAACCGGAAGCGACAGGGGAGGACCGGCGCTGCTAGACCAGGGCAAATGATGTCCCCGCACCTCGACGCCGGTCAGCATGAGCAATGGGATACCGACGGGTGGTGCGTGCTGGAGGGCGTCCTCCCTCCCGAGGACGTGGCCGCGGCCCAGGCGGAGGCCGCTGCGCTCTTTCCCTCGCTGGAGGCGGTGCTTGCGGCACGGAGTGCTCCGGAGGGGTCGGGCATCGATGTCAGCTGGGACACCACGAAGCCCTCGTTCCCCTTCGAGGGCCCTGCTCTCAACCGCCTGGTGGTGCATGACGTTCTCATCGATCTGGCTGAGGATCTGTTGGGTACGGACCGGCTTCGCGTCTACCAGGGGACGGCCAGTGTCAAGTACTCGGACGGTGCTCCCGACTACGAACAGCTGCTCCACGTCGACTACGGCAACCACACCCTGGTGGTGCCCCGGACCGATGCCGGCTACCAGCACCTCGAGCTCTTCGTCTATCTCAGCGATGTGACCCCTGACACCGCAGCCACCCGGTTCGTGTCCCGCACGCTCACCTCGGATATTCCGGTGGAGCGCACCTACCTCAGCCTTTCCGACTATGCGCCTCTCTACGATGCCGAGGTGTCTGCGTCCGGTCGGATGGGCTCGATTCTGGCCTACCGCCCGGATGTGTACCACCGGGGGACGTCGTTGATGGCCGAGGCCTCTGTTCGGCTCCTCTTGCACGTGGCCTACAAACCGGTCGATACGGACTGGCTGGGCTATCAGGCCTGGCCTGGCGCGGCCGAGCGTGCGGCCTGGCACCGGTTCATGCAGGGGGCCACCGTCCGCCAACTCAGCGTGCTGGGTTTTCCGGAGCCCGGCCACCCGTACTGGAATGAGCAGACGCTGGCCGGCGTCGCTGCCC
>Ga0307373_10012645_pt1 | contig 11947 bp, 10 predicted proteins | sample OX2MG_FD_202534 | JGI IMG/M metagenome (GOLD analysis project Ga0307373, IMG submission 202534) | Soil microbial communities from Risofladan, Vaasa, Finland - OX-2 | ecosystem: Environmental > Terrestrial > Soil > Coastal area > Acid sulfate soil | place: Finland: Risofladan, Vaasa | collected...
GGCAACAGGTAAGGCTCATGAGACAACACACGGCTTGCAAGCATCTTTTATTCTCGATCGTTCTCCTGCTTGCCCTGCCGTGTTTTGCCCTGCCCAAACAGGACATGCAGCAACCCGCTTCCCAGCCGTCCGGGTACGCGATTCGAAGCAGTGTGGATTTAGTTGTTTTGCGGGCGACCGTGCGAGACCATAATGGCGCTCCGGTCGCAGGGCTTAGCAAGCAGGACTTCCAGGTCTTCGAAGATAAAGTTCCCCAACAAATCGAATCCTTCAGCCATGAAGACGTTCCGGTCACGGTCGGCCTGGTGATCGACAATAGTGGCAGCATGCTCTCCAAGCGCTCCGACGTGATTGACGCTGCCCTGGCATTTGCACGCTCCAGCAATCCGGAGGATCAGGTGTTCGTCGTCAATTTCAATGAGCATGTTTCCATGGGCCTGCCGAGCGATGTGCCATTCACCGGCAATCAGGCTGAATTGGAAGTTGCCTTGTCCAAAAACAAGGCAGACGGCATGACGGCGCTCTACGATGCCGTGGCGGTGGCCCTCGAGCAAATCAAGCGCGGCCGATGGGACAAGAAGGTGCTGGTCGTAATCAGCGATGGCGGAGACAACGCCAGCCGGCACACCCTCTCCCAGATCATGTCCATGGTGAACCAGTCCAGCGTAAGCATCTATACGCTGGGGATCTTTGACGAAAATGATGGGGATCGGAACCCGCACGTGCTCAAGGAACTGTCAAAAGCCTCCGGCGGCGAGGCGTTTTTCCCGGAGACTCTGAGCCAAGTTCTGCCGATCTGCGAGCAAATCGCAAGGGACATTCGCAATCAGTACACGATCACCTATGAGCCGACAAACAAAAAATCGGACGGAACCTACCGGACGATCGAGGTGAAGGCCCGGAGAATACGGGGCCGCGGACGCCTGACGGTCAGCACGCGTGCCGGTTATAACGCGCCCTTAAAAAATCCTGCTCCGGCAAACGGCAGCCTGGGACGTCAGCCATGAAATGCACAATTAAACGCGGAGCGCCTCCTTCGACCCGAACTCATTTCCTGCTGCGATGGAGCAGGAACATTTTTCTTGTGATGGGTGTGCTGCTTTTGGGTTATTGCGGCTATGTGCTGCTCGACACGAAACTCTACCAGGATGATCAGGCCCTTCATTTTCAACAGGAGAGAGAAGATTTGAGGGCCGTCACCGCCGGCCAGCCTGGCGTTCATGAGCTAGCCTTTCATCCCGCTGCCGTGGGTGTACTGGGAGAGATCGAAATCGCGAGAATCGGCGTTTCGGCGATGATCATGGAAGGCACGGACAGCCGAACTCTGCGGCGCGCCGTGGGGCACGTACAGGGGACACCGCTGCCCGGGGAGCTCGGCAATGTCGCGATTGCGGGGCACCGGGACACATTTTTCAGGGCGCTGCGCAATGTCCGCCAGGGCGACGAAATTACCCTAAAAACCCTCGATGGTTCCTACCTGTATCGTGTGGAGTCCACGCAAGTGGTTAAGCCCGACGATACGCAAGTGCTGGACAGTTCGACCGACCAAATCCTGACCCTGGTGACGTGTTACCCGTTCTATTATGTGGGGCCCGCTCCAAAAAGATTTATTGTCCGCGCAGAAAGAATTCTCCCGTGAAGCGGCACGACCCGTTGTTTGCTTCTCAAACACAATGTTGCCGGAACGCCTGTGTGGCCCGGCGGGATGCGTCCGAGGCCCGCGACGGCGCTGCAATCACCAGACTGGCGAGCCGCAATCAAACATGAGAGAATGTCGAAGCTGCGGCAGTGGCGGAACTGGCAGACGCACCAGCTTGAGGGGCTGGCGGTAGCAATACCGTGGAGGTTCGAATCCTCTCTGCCGCACCACTTTTTACCTCGCTGGAACGCAATAAATTCAAAAAAACATCCCACGCATCGCGCCAGTTGCACCCATCGCGTCTCAGGATTGAAAACAGCACCCCGCACAGTCTGAAGCCTATGTTACTGGGAGGGTTCAAGTAGCACAGGCTTCAGCCTGTGTGCCTTTGCCTTTTGCTTTTGCCTTTTGCTTTTGCTTTTGCTCTGTGCCTTTGCTCTTGCCTTTAAGCAGGTGGCCGGGCTTTGATCTTTAATTTCAGGGCGCATCGACTGCTGGCGCATGTCAAACTCAATTGCGCGGCGGGTGAGCGTCATTTGCTCCGTAAGCGGCGCGAAACTCGCTATTTCAAGACTTGATTCGCCGTAAAATGCCTGCCCCCCGGCCGTAAATGCAAATGAGTTGGTTGGTCATGGAATCAGGAGAGCCCAAAAAAAACGACCCTTCCTGCTCTTGCCTTCGGGAATGGTCGGGGGTAGCCTGATAGTGGGCCGGAAATCGAATACATAAGTCCCCAGACATCAGACATGCAAGAGCGAAAAAACAATTCACAAAAATCCCGAATCGATTCGCGGGAACGACTCTATCTGCTCCTTTCCGCGGGTGCGATCCTGGCGCTCATGGCCGTGGTTGCGACTACGGCGTTTTTATTTTCAAGGAGAAACAAGGCAGCCGAAGTGGCCGCGCCGGGGTTTGTCCTTCATGACCAGCAGGGCCGGCTGACGTCGCTTGCGCAATTTCGAGGCAAGGTGGTCCTGCTGACGTTCATTGACCCAGAGTGCACACAAATCTGCCCTCTCACAACCAAGAGCATGGTGGATGCGGTGAACATGCTCGGTCCGGCCGCTGCGTCGCAGGTCCAGCTGCTCGGAATCAATATCAATCCGCTGAAAACCGGCGTCGCTGACGTGGCCGCCTATACGCGCTCGCACGGGTTGCAGGGACGCTGGAGGTTTCTTACCGGCTCACCCGACCAGTTAAAGAAAATCTGGCATCAATACAACATCTACGAGGCGGTCGTGAATGGCGACATCGAGCACGAGGCGGCCGAGTTCCTGATCGACGCCAACGGAAAAGAGCGAGCTATATATTCCACGCCGATGAGCTACCAATCCGTCGGCGATCAGGCCAGGACGTTCGCCGAGGGAATCGCACCCCTGCTGCCCGGCCATCCAGCGGTCTCGGCGTCCAGCCAATCCTCTCCACAGCAGCAGGAGGCGTTCAAACCGACCGATACCGTCACTCTGACGGCGCTCGGGCCAGCGCGAAAACCGGTGGTTCTTGGGGGCGCGCATCCGCATCTGATGGTCTTTTTTGCCGGATGGCTTGGGCAGGACGCGGACCTGTCAAAGAATCTCGCCGTGCTCGACAGCTACGCGGCCCTGGCGCGGCGGCAGGGATGGCCTTCGCCCGTCGCGGTGGACGAGACCGCAGCCGAGCCGTCGCAGGCCGAGGCACGGGAAATGCTCACTCCGCTCGCGGCAAGGCTCCAGACACCCATCGTCGAGGACGCCAGCGGGCGTCTCGCCGATGGCTACCAGGTCGAGGACATGCCATGGGCCGTGCTCATCTCGGCGTCGGGAAAAATTCTTTGGTCCCACGACGGCTGGCTGTCAGCCGACAACCTGGATAAAGACATTCGCGCCGCTTTGGCCAGCAGCTGACCAAACCGAAGCCGGGGTCTGGCTTCCATGCGTCGCGCGAACGCAAAAATCCAAAAAATCCGATAAAAATCCAGCCTGGATGCGTCCACCTCGCCGGAAACGTCGATACGCCGTGCTTGCCGGAATTGCCTTCGGCAAGGTCCCCCCAGATCCCCTGAGACGCGTTCTCACTTGAATCGATGAGGAGTTGAGTCGCATAATCAAGGGTATTATGAGAAACACAAGTTATCTCCGTGTATCGCTCCTCATGGCATTGTCCTTCGCGTTCGCAAGCCTGCTCGTGCCTCGCGCCGACGCGGCTCAGAACATCAGCAAGACAGCCATGGCGGGTCCATATTCGGTCACGCTGAAGGTTTTGCCAGCCGAATCCTTTAGCGGGCCGAAAGCTGCAATGGTCCGAGATAATGGTTCCGAGCCCAATTTGCTGAACGGGCCCGTGCATCCCAACCACCACATGGTCGCTTTTGTATCGAAAAGCGGCAAACCAATGGAGAATGCGAAGGTCGCAATCCGTTACCGGTCACTCTCCTCCAAAATGAACAAATGGATGACACTCCCTGTAGCGCGCATGCATGTAGCGGGCAAGGGTCCTGCCACCACCCACTATGGCAATAATCTGATGCTTGCCCCGGGCAACTATCAGGTTCGTGTAACCGTGGACGGAAGCAAGCCGGCGATGTTCCGGATTACGGTAGCGTCCTGATTTCCGGCAGAAGTTAACGACGAATTACCAGTGGCCCTGGAATCCATCCTCCAGGGCCGCGTCATTTTTGTGCGTGTATTCGACCGTCGCGCTGCGCGTTTCGCGTTCTGTGGGGCGGATTCCCAGTTACCGATAGTCCTCGCGAGCCCAGCCGGCGCTTCTCCGAGATTTTTTCAACTATTCAGAAGGAAAAACCTGTCGAAGAAGGGGTGCGAACCGCCACGGCTTGCGACGCCATTTTTTATTGATGAGACTATTTATGAGGACTCATGAGGACTCGGCTGGAAGTTCGCGACGTTCGCGGAAGGTGTTGAAGAAAGCCTGTTTGGCGGCCGATCCCGGCCGCCAGATGCCGTGCCGCTCGTCTTACTTCGACGACGCAGGAGCAGGGGTTGCCGGGGCCGGAGCCGCGGGAGCCGGCGTCACGGGAGCGGGAGCCGCACCCTTTTCCTTGGAAAATTGTTGCAGCACCGAACTGCCGGTTGTTGACGCTGCCATCGTATTCTGGTGCATCGTCAGCGCCATGGACGTCAGCATGAACATGACGGCGCACCACGTGGTGGCCTTGGAAAGGAACGTGGCCGCGCCACGCGGGCCAAATGCCGTCTGGCTGCCAGCCCCTCCGAACGCGCCGGCCAGATCCGCCGCCTCACCGCTCTGGAGCATGATCACGACAATCAAGAGGCCGCAGATGATCACATGCAATGTGACCAGCAACACATAGAATTTCCAGCCCAGCGCGAGCAGGCCTAAACCCACCCCCAACGAAATCGCCCATTTCACTTCTTTCGGCATTGCTTTTCCTACCCTTCAAAAATTAACGATCGAGGCAAACACCTCGGGATTCAGACTTGCGCCGCCTACCAGCGCTCCGTCAATTTCCACCTGAGCCATCAATCCCTTGATGTTATCGGGTTTGACGCTGCCGCCATATAGGATGCGCAGCCCTGCGGCGGTCTCCGCCGAAAAACTGGCCGCTGCCTGGCGCCGCAGAAAACGATGCGCTTCGACAGCCATTTCCGGCGTCGCCGTGCGGCCCGTGCCAATCGCCCATAACGGCTCGTATGCAAGGATGATACGCGAGAACTCGGCACCGGTCAACGCGGCTACGCCCCCGAGGAACTGGGATTCGAGGATTTTCTCGGTTTTGCCGGCATCCCGCTCGGCAATCGTCTCGCCCACGCACAAAATCGGCGTGAGTCCCGCCGCCAGCGCCGCCTTGACTTTCCTGTTGGCGGTTTCGTCGGTCTCCCCAAAATATTGGCGCCGTTCGGAATGCCCGATGATCACGGCCCGGCATCCCGCCTCGACCAGCATGGCAGCGGAGACTTCTCCGGTGAACGCTCCCTCCGCCTCCCAGTACAGGTTTTGCGCCGCGATCGAAATGGACGTGCCCCGCGCGGCGTCCACCGCGGCTGCGATTGCAGTGAATGGCGGCGCGACAATAATGTCGCAGTGCGTCGAGGCGGACACCAGCGGCCCCAGCGCCGCGAAATACGCGCGCGCCTCCGCCTGCGTCTTGTACATCTTCCAATTCCCCGCGATCGCCGGTCGCCGCATCGCGCCTCTTCTCTCCCTGCTGTTTCCTGCGCTCTTGGCAGGACAGATGTCAGTCCGCCGGGCTTTTCCGCAGCCTGTGAAGCCTGTCCCGCAAAATGCTTTACGGCTTGTCCGTGAGCGCTTCGACGCCCGGCAACTTTCTGCCAGCCAGAAATTCCAGCGACGCGCCTCCCCCGGTAGAAATGTGTGAAATTTTGTCCGCAAGCCCCGCCGCGTGGATGGCAGCGACGGAGTCTCCCCCGCCGACAATCGACGTGGCGCCCTGAGCGGTAGCGGCGGCAACCGCGCGCGCAATTTCGAGCGTGCCCCGGGCAAACGCCGGCATCTCGAATACGCCCATTGGACCGTTCCATACAATTGTTTTGGCGCGCGCAATCTCCGCGCCGAATTTCGCAATGGTCTGCGGGCCGATATCGAGCCCCATCCATCCGTCCGGCGTGGCTCTTACGCTGGTTGTCTGGGTCCTGGTGTCCGCCTTGAATTCCGCGCCCAGCACATGATCGGTTGGCAGCAGCAGCCGGAAGTTGCGCTGTCTGGCATGGGCAATCATTTTGCGCGCGAGGTCCAGTTTGTCCACTTCCACCAGCGAATTCCCGACAGACAGTCCCTCCGATTTCAGGAATGTATACGCCATGCCGCCGCCGATCAGCATCGCGTCGGCGACCTTCGTCAGATTTTCGATCACTTCAATTTTGTCGGAAACCTTTGCGCCGCCCAGAATGGTGACGAAGGGGCGCTCGGGATTCGACAGCGCCTTGCCCAGATAATCCAGTTCGCGCTCCATCAGCAGCCCGGCGGCGGCCTGCTTCACGAAGCGCGTAATTCCCACGATCGATGCGTGCGCGCGATGCGCCGCGCCGAAGGCGTCGCACACATACAGCCCGTCGCACAAGGAGGCCAGTTGCCGGGAAAAATTCTCCTCGTTGGACTCTTCCTCGGGGTGAAAGCGAACATTTTCCAGCAGAAGCACGCCGCCGTCAGCTAACGCGCGGCTCTTTGCCTCCGCTTCCGGGCCAACGCAATCGACCGAAAACTCCACCGGAGCGCCGAGAAGTTCCGCAATTTTCGCAGCCACCGGTTTCAAGCTGTATTTGGGATCGGGCTTGCCCTTGGGTCGGCCCAGGTGGGACGCCAGAACCAGCCGCGCGCCGCGTGATCGGGCAAATTCCAGCGTGGGCAGCGTTTCGCGAATGCGCGTGTCATCGGCATCGCGTCCCCCACCGAGGGGAATATTGAAATCCACACGGACGAATACACGCTTGCCGGCAAGGTCCAGATCTCGAATCGAGAGTTTGTTCATGGTTTAAGGTAAAAGCCGCATTTCATGACAGCAATTTCCATTCCACATCGGCACGTGGATGATGTTTCGCGAATCACCGCACTACATCTTCGATGCCACCAGCTGAATCAGATCCCTGCAGCGGCTCGAATATCCCCACTCATTGTCATACCATGCCAGAACCTTCGCGCAATTGGCGCCCACAACGCGCGTGAAGCCGGAGTCCACGATGGACGAATGCGCGTTGCCTCGGAAATCGATGGAGACCAGTTCTTCCTCCATATATTCGAGGATGTTCTTCATCGGGCCATCCGCCGCGCGTTTAAATGCCGCGTTGATCGCCTCCACCGTCACAGCCTTGCTGGTAAACGCGGTGAGGTCCACCACGCTCACGTTTGGCGTGGGCACGCGAATCGCGTAGCCGTCCAGCTTGTCTTTCAGTTCCGGGATGACCAGGTGCAGCGCCTTGGCCGCGCCGGTCGATGTCGGGATCATCGAAAGCGCCGCCGCCCGCGCGCGCCGCATATCTCTGTGCGGCAGGTCGAGCAGCCGCTGGTCGTTCGTATACGAGTGGATCGTGGTCATCGTGCCGCACGTTATTCCGAACGTGTCCTGAATCACTTTCGCGACGGGAGCCAGGCAGTTAGTGGTGCAGGAGGCGTTGGAAATAATATGGTGCTTTGCGGGATCGTACATCTTGTCGTTCACGCCGAGAACCACGGTCAAATCTTCGCCTTTCCCCGGCGCCGTGATGATTACTTTTTTTACCGTGCCGCGCAGGTGCTTGCCTGCATCCACCGCCTTGGTGAACAAACCCGTCGACTCGATGACGATCTCCGCGCCCACCGATGTCCAATCGATCTCCCCGGGATCTTTTGTTTTGAATACCCGGAAGCTTTTGCCATCCACCGCGATGGAATCGTCCGTATGAGTCACTTTCTGGTGCAGATTTCCCAGGACCGAATCGTACTTCAGCAGGTGCGCCAGCGTTTTCGAATCGGTGACGTCATTGACCGCGACGAACTCGATCGCCGCATTTCCCAGCGACGCGCGCACGATGTTCCGGCCGATGCGGCCAAACCCGTTGATTCCCACTTTGATCGGCATGGTGCCTCCGGAAGAGTGAATCGCAGAGTCACTCTTCAATCCCTAACCGCACGATTGGCCCTTCTGAACACAAGCGCAGCAAGGCAGATCCCCGTCCCGGGACCGGCCCTGTCGAATTCAGGATCCTGCAATCTGCTGATGACCTCGCAGAATGAATTCACACCGCGCGCCGCTCCGCTCGGAACGCGATGAGGTGATGCTAGGGTGGACATGTGCAAATGTCAAAAGGATTCGCCCGTGGTGAATCCTCTCATGTTAATAGCAAACCATCAGTTTTTCGAATGCTTCGCCAGGATGCCCTGCAGCGGGCGCAGGCTGCCATCGATTTTGCCGGTCCGCAGCCCCAGAATCTTCGCGATCAGCGGGTACACGTCGACGTTTTCGAACGGTTTGACGGTAACTCCCGGTCGAATGTCGGGACCGTCTGCGTAGAAAATCGCTTTCATGCTGGGCATCTGACTTGGATCGAACCCGTGCCCGCCGCGTTGCGGCATCCTGGCGCCGCCGTTCGCATTTGGATCGTGCGCCACGATCGAATAGGGTCCGGTTGGCACCACGACCGGGTCGCCTGCTCGCGGATTCGAATTGAAGTGCAGGTGCGAAGGCACATGGGCGAGCCGGTACACCTTGAATTTGTCGCTCGCGCCCAGAAGCGAACGATAGGCTTTCTCCGCGTCGGCTTCCGAATTCGCGTAAAGCAAGGAACCCGAAGTTTCAAATTGAGACAAATCAGCCCATTTGTCCAGAATCACCCAACCACCCTGCAAATTTTCCATTCCGTGATCGGAAAGGACAATCAAGTCTACCGGCAAACTCGTGGCGGCAATTCCCGCGGATAGTTTTCCGATCATATCGTCCACCAGGCGGACCGCCGCGGCCGTTTCCGGCGAATCCGGGCCAGAGGCGTGGCCCGCATGATCGGTGTCCGCGTAGTACAGGGTGATGAAATGGGGCCTTGTGGCCGGTGGAAGCCGCAGCCACTGCAGCACTTGCTCGACGCGCTTCTCGTCGGGAAAATTGTCATCGTAGGGTACGTAGTAACTGGGCCGTTTGCCTTGAATCTCCGCCTCCGAGCCCGGCCAGAAAAACGTCGCCGCGCGCATGCCTTGCTGCTCGGCCAGCACCCAGAGCGGGGTGCCGCCATACCAACTTCCGTCCGTGGAGGTTTTCGAGTCCCAGTACTTGAACTGTTCTTTCCGCGCGGGATCATAAAAACTGTTGGCCACGATGCCGTGATGCTCGGGGTAAAGGCCGGTCACGATCGAATAGTGATTGGGAAAAGTCAGCGTCGGGTAAATTGGAATCATTCCGTCCGGAGCACTGGCCCCGCGCACGGCCATCGCCAGCAGGTTCCTGGCACCGTATTTTTTTGCGTAGTCGTAGCGGAACCCATCGAGAGAAACCAGCACAACGTAGTGTTTTGCCTGCTGCGCCGCCGTATTGGGCGGATTCGGTACCTGGATGACCGGGCTCGCGGATTGCGCAGCGCACACCGTCACCGCCAGGATCAGAACCAGCAGAGCGGAGCACGCGCGCGCGCAAATTCGGCGCAGACAAAGATCCATGCGTTCCTGATCCCGCGCGGGCAAAACAAGCTTCAACCCGTCTCCATTTTGAATTTGCGAACCGATCGCGGGCAGGTTGACTCCCCTCTGTTATCTGAATGTGCGAACTGGAACCGGACAGGCTGAAGCCCGTCCTGCCGGGAGTCCTGAGGACTATTTGGGAAACTGCTCTACCTGGGTGACTTTATCGCCCTCAAATTTCACGAAAATCGTTTTCGAGGGCGGGTGACCGTAAATCCAGTCTTCCTCTTCGTTGCCGTCAGGCTCTCTTTCGCGAACCTTGCGGTCCGGCCGGCCCATTGCCGCCAGGACCATATCATGATCCATCCCCACGACGGGCTGCTTGTCGCGGATGGCATTCTGTATGTCCGGGGGCAGTGTATCGACCCACTGCACGGCGGCGGAATGTTCATTGGAAAAGTCGAACAGCGGGGAAAGATACGCCTTCAATTCATCGGGCGTCATATCCGGCAGCGGCTTGTCAAAATCCAGATACACCGTGGCTCCCACATTCGTGTCCATGGGTTTATCGGGCACCGAGGTGGCGGAGGTGGTGGTCATCGTGGGCAACCCGCCGATTTCCAGGTGAATGCGATCGCGCAATCGCTTCTTGCCGCGCCCGCCGCCATTGATATCGATGATGATCTGGTGATCCTTGAATTCGAGCGCGGTAATTTGCGCCTTGTCGCCGGGATTGATCGCCGCACCGGAAGATCCGACGGCCATTCGCAAATGATTTTCGTCCAGCGGGGCGCCGGCCTTCAGATGGAAGCCTTTCTTTCCCGCGGGGATCGCCTCCAGGACCTGTACGAACTCCCCGTCCACATAGCGAACCAGAGCCAGCCGAGACATCGGCTGCAAGGGTTTGCTTACCAATTTCCCGGGCGGATTGGGTTTGCCTGGAGCATCGTTTCGTGCGGATTGGGTTTGGCCGCCGGCTGGGGACATCTCCGGGAGTACCGGAAGAGTTTCGCCGAGGGGAATTTTCGCGGGTTCGCTGGGAGGCCGCGTGCGAATGACTCCGGACACATCGGCGCTCAGCAGTAGAGCCGCCGTGGCCATCATGGATGCCAGCCAGAGCATTTAAACACCTTCTGGGCCGATTTTAACACCAATCCCCGGCTGGCCGCCATTGCCAGCTTCCTGCAAGAGCGGCCAGCAACGGGACCTCACGCAAATATCGCGCGCATCCGGTCCGGAAAAACCCTACATCTTGGTAACGCCGAAGCCGTCCACCTGCACTTCGAGGTGGTGATTGATGCGAATGCCGTAGATGCCGTCGGTTTTCGCAACGTCCCCGGATTTGGGCATCGAGTGGACCACAGTGCCGTTGATGACAAAATCGATCTTGTCCGGCTTCACGCGGACTTCCAACTCGTTGACGGAAGTCCCGCCGGCGGCGGGTTTCTTTATGACGGCGTTCGCGGTTTTGGGAAACACGGTTTGCGTGGAGGTGTCGCCGGTTCGCCGTTTGATCAGAAATGTTCCGTTATCGGTGATCAGGAAATAGAGATAATTCTGCGCGGCTCCTTCCAGGCCGCTGCCGCCAAACACGAGGCCGTAATACTCTTCGTATCCGGAATCCTTGATCAGCGTGAATTTCCCCTTGAGGGTGTAGCTGCCGGAAGCGACATCTTTAGGATTCCAGTAAACGGCCGCCTTCGGATTGGTCGCGCGGAAACCCGCGCCGTTCTTGACAAACGTGCTGGCGCCCGCGGCGTCAGGGTCCGAAGCGTTCATACTGCGATCCACGCGCATCTTCCAGCCTGCGGGAGCCTGCGCAAACAACGGCGCGGCGGCAAGCAGCGCGGTCGCCACAATTGCAACTCGAAGCTTCATCGGATTACCTCCTCATCGAACTCTGCCCCAACTACATAAAGATTCTCCGCCAACTTGATCCGCCCGGGAAGTTTTTTATTTTGCGATACGCGGGTCCACCCGCGGGCACGGTCCGGATCCTAAAGTGTCGTGCGAACCTGCACTCCCTGGCGATCGATCCGCACAGGCAGCAGCGTTGCGCCGGCGGCAGTGACGGCGGCTTCGACGCGCGCGCGCGATTCCGGCTCGATCAGAAGCGCCAGGCACCCCCCGCCGCCCGCGCCGCACACTTTCCCGCCCAGCGCGCCTTGCCGCCGCGCGGCCGAAATTACCCGGTCAATCAGCGGCGTGGAGATGGATCGAAGATTGCGGCGGCGAAACTGCCACTCCTCG
>Ga0307373_10012649_pt1 | contig 11945 bp, 10 predicted proteins | sample OX2MG_FD_202534 | JGI IMG/M metagenome (GOLD analysis project Ga0307373, IMG submission 202534) | Soil microbial communities from Risofladan, Vaasa, Finland - OX-2 | ecosystem: Environmental > Terrestrial > Soil > Coastal area > Acid sulfate soil | place: Finland: Risofladan, Vaasa | collected...
ACCGCTCTGCTGGCGATGGATCTGCAGCGAGACTTCCTGGAGAGCGCCGGGCGACTGCCGATCGCGCAGGATCAGATCGCCGGCGTCGTCGATGCGATGAATCGGGCGTTACGCCTCGCCCGCGACCGGCGCTGGCCGATCGTCTATGTCGTCAACGGCTACGATCTGCTGGACCCTGGCAACCTCTTCAGGAACTTCGCCGCGGTCCGGGGCTCGCAAGGCGCCCGCATCGACGAGCGCATCCTGAGACTGGCTGACGTGCTGACGCTGGATAAGAAGGCGCCGGACGCCTTCAGCAACCCGGCGCTCGCCGCCCGCCTGGGGTCCTGGCGCATCGGGCGGCTGCTGATCGGCGGCGTCTACGCCGATGCCTGCGTCACCGCGACGGCGATCTCGGCGCTGAAGCGGGGGTATGAGGTCGCGATCCTGGCTGACGGCGTCGGCGCGGCGTCCGAGCGCGGGCGCCAGCGTGCTTTGGCGAACCTGAGCCGGCGTGGCGCGAGCATGCTTCGGGGGAGCACCGAGGCCTTTGAGGTCGCCGGTGGCGCCCGCTTCTGCGACGGCGCCGCCCTAGGCGACTCCCGCGACGCGCGCTAGATGGGGCGGGGGCCGCGCGCGTCCGTCTCGAGAAGGCAGAGAGCTTAGTTGATACCCATTGGACGGTGGTCCCTGATCGCCGGCGTGGCGCTGATGAGCGTCGTCGCGGTCGCCGGCCTGTGCCTGGCCATCTACATGGCCTGGCTCTTTCACGATCTGCCGAACGCTTCCGAACTCGTCGACTACCACCCGCCGACTTCGACACGGGTCTACGCCTGGGACGGGACCCTGATCGGCGAGTTCTCCAAGGAGCGCCGCATCTACGTCCCCTATGATCAGATGCCGCCGCAGCTGGTCGAGGCGTTCCTCGCCGCCGAGGACCACAACTTCTTCAGCCACGGCGGCGTCGATATGGGCGGCGTCGGCCGGGCCATGTTCAAGGACGTGTTCAACTTTCTGCAGGGCCGACGACCGGAAGGCGGCTCGACGATCACCCAGCAGGTCGCCAAGAACGTGCTGCTCAACAACGAAGAAACCATCGGGCGCAAGATCAAGGAGGCCATACTGGCGACGCGTCTCGAGCAGGCGCTGACCAAGAAGCAGATTCTGGAACTCTACCTCAACGAGATCTGGCTGGGTCACGATTCGTACGGCGTGGGCGCCGCTGCGTACAACTACTTCGGCAAGTCGGTCACCAACCTCACCCTCGCCCAATGCGCCTTCCTGGCCGCCCTGCCCAAGGGGCCGGACAACTATAACCCCACGCGCCACCAGAAGGCGGCGATCGCGCGCCGCAACGCGATCCTTCAGGCCATGGTGACGCTAGGCTGGGCGCAGCCCAAGCCCGCTTACGCTGCCATGCGCGAGGACATCGTCGTCCAGCCGCCGCAGCGGGCCAAATACCACGACGCCGATTATTTCGTCGAGGAGGTGCGGCGCGAGGCGCTGCAGCAGTTCGGTCCCGCGGTGGACGAGGGCGGCTACTACATGCGCACCACGCTCGACCCGGTGCTGCAGACCGCCGCCCGCCAGGCCCTGATGGATGGGCTGGAGGCCTATGACCGCCGGCACGGCTGGCGCGGCGCCTGGGGCCGGGTGGCGATGACGCCGGGCTGGGAGAAGGCGGCCCTGCAGCACTCGCCGCCGTCCGAGCGTCGCAAGTGGGAGGTGGCGGCGATCGAGTCGACCTCCGGGGGCAAGGTCGAGGTCAAGATCGCCCGCGACGGTTCGCAAGGGGAAATCGTCCCCAAGGACGTGGCCTGGGCGACGGCCGGCAAGGGCCTCGCCGTCGGCGACCTCGTCTTCGTCGAGCCGGCCGACAGCGGCGGGTTTCACCTTCGCCAGGTGCCGCAGGTGAACGGCGCCATCGTGGTCATGGATCCCGCCGACGGGCGCGTGCTCGCCATGGTGGGCGGCTATTCCTTCTCGCTCTCCAGCTTCAACAGGGCCACCCAGGCGATGCGCCAGCCCGGCTCGGCCTTCAAGCCGTTCGTCTATGCGACGGCGCTGGAGAACGGCTTCACCCCGGCCAGCATCGTGCTCGACGCGCCGATCTCGCTGCCTGGCGCCAACGGAAAGATGTGGCGGCCGGCAAACTACGAGCATCGCTATCTTGGACCGCTCGTCTTCCGGCGCGGCCTCGAACTTTCGCTCAACACCATGACCGTGCGCATCGCCCAGAGGGTCGGCATGCAGAAGATCGTCGCCAACGCCATCAAGTTCGGGGTGGTGAACAAGATGGACCCGGTGCTGCCGATGGCATTGGGCGCTGACGAGACGACGCCGTTCAAGATCACCGCCGCCTATTCGGCCTTCCTGAACGGCGGGCGCCGGATCGACCCACACATGATCGAACTCGTCGAGAACCGCGACGGCAAGGCCATCTACAAGGCCGATGACCGTGAGTGCAAAAGCTGCAACCAGGACTTCACCGGCGACTTCGGCCCGACCTTCGCGCCGCAGGGCCAGCAGGTGATGGACCCGATCACCGCCTATCAGATCGCCACCATGCTCGAGGGCGTGGTGCAGCGCGGCACCGGCTACCAAGCGCGTGTGCTGGGCCGGCCTGTAGGCGGCAAGACCGGCACCACCAACGACTTCCGCAGCGCCTGGTTCATCGGCTTCACGCCGCAGTTCGTGGTCGGCACCTTCGTCGGCTTCGACGACAACCGCTCGCTGGGCCAGGGAGAGACCGGGGCCGTGGCGGCCGTACCGATCTTCATCGAGTTCATGCAGAGCGCCCTGAAGGGGTTGCCCGCGTTGAACTTCAAGGCGCCGCCGGGCACGGTCTTCGCCCAGATCGGTCCCAACAGGGAAGCGTTCCGGCCGGGCACCGAGCCGCGCCCCATCGCGGCGGCCCCGGCGAGTGCAGCCGCGCCGCTGGCGCCGGCCGGCGCGCCGCCGCCGCCGCCCGCAACGCGCCGGCTCAAAGCCACCATTCCGAAACGGCCGGACGACCTCAGCGGATTGTTCTGAGCGGCCTTCGCGCTTATCTGACGCGCCCGAGCTTCGAGGAGCACGTCCATGCGAGCCGATATCCTGGCGGCTGCGGCCGAGATCGAGCAGTCGATCGCCCTTTTGCGGAGGCGTCTTTGACTGGGCGCCGGCGCTCAGGAAGCTGGATGAACTGAACGCGCGGGTCGAGGATCCGGCGCTCTGGGACGATTCGGGCGCGGCGCAGGCGCTGATGCGCGAGCGCACCCGCCTGGCGGATCAGGTCGAGCGCGTGCGGCGCCTGGAGCGCCAACTCGCCGATGCGGTGGAGTTCGCCGAGTTGGCCGAAGCCGAGAGCGACGAGAACTCTCTCGATGACGCCGCCCACCAGCTGGCGCTGCTGAAGAAGCTGGCCGGCCAGGCCGAGCTCGAGGCGCTGCTCTCGGGCGAGGCCGACGCCAACGACGCCTATCTGGAAGTCAACGCCGGCGCCGGCGGCACCGAGTCAAACGACTGGGCGGCGATGCTGCTTCGCATGTACGTCCGCTGGGCCCAGGCGCATGGTATGGAGGTCGAGACCATCGAGGAAACGGCTGGCGAACAGGCCGGCGTCAAATCGGTCACCGTGAAGATCAGCGGAACCAACGCCTACGGCTGGCTGAAGACCGAGGCCGGCGTCCACCGCCTAGTGCGCATCTCGCCGTTCGACTCCAACGCCAGGCGCCACACCAGCTTCGCCTCCGCCTGGATCTATCCGGTGGTCGACGAGACCATCCAGATCGAGATCAACCCCGCGGACGTGCGCACCGATACCTACAGATCCTCCGGCGCCGGCGGCCAGCACGTCAACAAGACCGACTCGGCGGTGCGGCTGACCCACATCCCGACCGGAATCGCCGTCGCCTGCCAGAACGAGCGCTCTCAGCACCAGAATCGAGACCAGGCCTGGAAGATGCTGCGCGCGCGGCTGTACGAACTGGAGCTGCAGAAGCGCGAGACCGCCGCCCAGGCGCTGGAGGACGCCAAGAGCGACATCGGCTGGGGCCACCAGATCCGTTCGTACGTCCTGCAACCCTATCAGATGGTCAAGGACCTGCGGACCGGCGTCGAGACATCCGACACCGCCGGCGTCCTCGATGGCGACCTCGACCGTTTCATGGCAGCCTCGCTGGCGCAGCGCGTGGGCGCCACCCGAGACGCCGCCGCATAGGGGCCTCACGCGCCGCGCCACATGCAACCGTCATCTGGGGTCTGCAGGGCTAAGCTTCCTGTTTGCGCGCGGTTTCGGCAAGCGGGCGCCGCAGCGCCCGCCTGCACCGGAACACTACGCCTGGACCGCTGCCGCTCGGACGCCGAGGCCGTTGACAGAGTCGCGCGCCGGGGCGATCGGCTCGGGCTTCGGCGCACCGGCCGCCTGGGCGGGGCGTTGCAGGCGCAAGGAACGGCCCTGGAAGAAGGCGCCTGTCTCCATGGCGAGCTGTTCGTGGGTGATGTCGCCGTCGACGTGGCAGGCGCCGTAGAGCCGCACCTGCTTGGCGGTGACCGAGCCCGCCACCTTGCCGCGCACTTCCACCGCCTCGGCATAGATGCCGCCATCGACTTGGCCGCCGTCGCCGACGGTGACGTGGTCGACGCGCACGTCTCCCTTTACGGTCCCGTCGATCTGCAGTTCGCCACCCCCAGAGATGTTGCCCTCGATGATGGTGTCGGCCGCGATCAGCGACGTCGGGCGCTGGCCGCGGGGGGCTGCCGCGGGGCGGGCCTGGGCCTCCGGCTGGGGCGCCGGTGCGCCAGAGCCGGTAGGCTGCGCAGCGCCTGGCGCGGGGGCGGCGGGGCCGCCGCCTTGGGGGGTGTTGGGATTGGGTTTGCTGAACATTGTCGCCGGCCTTTACGAAGCGGAGAAGGATGTGAGCGCGCCGGCGGTGATCAGCCGGCGGCGGACGCCGCCGAATCTTCGGTGGATGTGACGGTCGCGGAGAAGTTCGTCCCGCCACGAGGCGCTAAGCGTCTGATGCTCATGGCGTCCCTGCGGCCCCGCAACCCTTAGTCCGACGGTCCCGAGATATGGCCCCATCCGAAGCCAAAGCGCAACCCGCGCTGCGGATCCAGCCAGCGTTGGCGGCCATGCCACAATTGCGCCGCCACGGCGCCACGGAAGCGCACTTCGCAATTCAGGAAGAGGCTAAGATTTCGTCCGCCGTCTTTCAGCAAACCGACCCGAGCGGCGCCGGCGCAAGGCGTCCCGACGAACTGCGAAACCCCCCGGCCACCGCGGCTGGTGCGGCTCCTCGCCGCACGACTCTCGTCAAGCCCTTGGAAGTTGCCGCGCAGCCGCCAGCACCTCATCGACGTGACCCGGCACCTTCACCTTGCGCCAGATGCGCCGGATGACGCCGGCCCGGTCGATCAGGAACGTGGAGCGATCGACGCCCATGTATTTGCGGCCATACATGCTCTTCTCGACCCAGGCGCCGTAGCGCTCGACCACGTCGTCGTCCTTCGCCGAGCCGAGCACGACGTTCAGAGCGTACTTTGCCCTGAACTTGGCGTGGCTGGCGGCCGAGTCCTTGGACACCCCAACCACCGTCGCGCCGGCGCTGGCGAACTCGTCTGCCGCGGCGGTGAACCCCTGGGCCTCGGCGGTGCAGCCGGATGTGTCATCCTTCGGATAGAAATATAGCACCACCGGTCGGCCCCTCAGATCTGCGAGCCGCACCCGGCCGTCATCGCCGGGCAGGTCGAAGTCGGGCGCCTCGTCTCCGGGCGAAAGCGTCATTGTTCGTCTCCTTGCTGATCAACACCGCTGCCGATCACGCCGGCCTCAGCAGCACGATCTTCTTGCGGCCGGCGGCGAGCTTGATCACGCCGTCGACGTCGACGTCGGCGAGCGTGAGGAGGCGCTGGGCGTCGGTTTCGGGCCGGTCATTGATCCGCAGACCGCCGCCTTGGGCGAGACGGCGCGCCTGGGATCGCGAGACCGCCAGACCCGCGTCGGCGACGATGGCGGCCAGTGGCAGGCCGGCCTCCAGATCGGCGCGCGCCACCGCGTGGATCGGCAGGTCGTCCGAGGCGTGGCCCTCCTCGAAGGCGGCCCGGGCCGCGCCCGCGGCCGCCTCGGCCGCACGGCGCCCGTGCAGCAGCGCGGTGGCCTCGTTCGCCAGGATCTTCTTGGCGTCGTTGATCTCCGCGTCCTGCAGAGCTTCGAGACGGGCGATCTCGCTCAGCGGCAGTTCGGTGAACAGCCGCAGGAACCGGCCAACGTCGCCATCTTCGGTGTTGCGCCAGAACTGCCAGTACTCGTAGGCGCTGCGCAGTTCGGCGTTGAGCCAGACCGCCCCCTCGACCGTCTTGCCCATCTTGGCGCCCGAAGACGTGGTGACCAGCGGCGCGGTCACGCCGAACGCGGCGGCGCCGTCCAGGCGGCGGATCAGATCGACGCCATTGACGATGTTGCCCCATTGCTCGGAACCGCCGAACTGCAAGGTGCAGCCGAAGCGGCGGTGCAGCTCGAGAAAGTCCACCGCCTGCATCAGCATGTAATTGAACTCGAGGATCGTCAGCGGTTGCTCGTTTTCGAGCCGGCTGCGGACGAACTCGAGCGTCAGCATTCGGTTGACGGTGAACTGCACGCCGAAGCTGCGCAGGAAGTCGATGTAGCCGAGCTTCTCCAGCCAATCGGCGTTGTCGACCGTCACCGCGTCGGTCGGGCCGTCGCCGAAGTGCAGGAACGGGGCGAACGCGCGGCGGATGCCGACGATGTTGGACGCAATCGCCTCGTCGCCGAGCAGCGGCCGCTGGCTCGACTTGTCGGACGGATCGCCCACCTTGGTGGTGCCGCCTCCCATCAGCACGATCGGCTTGTGGCCGTGCTGCTGCAGCCGGCGCAGCGTCATGATCTGCACCAGACTGCCGACGTGCAGTGAGCTGGCCGTGGCGTCGAAGCCGATATAGGCGACGATCGGCCCCTTCAGCGCGGCTTGGTCGAGGCCCTCGAGGTCGGTGGCCTGATAGACGTGCCCGCGCTCGACGAGAGAGCGGATGAGTTCCGAGCGCGGCCTGAAGCCGAGGCTGTGAGGTTGGGTGGGCATGGACGGGCTCCTCGGGAGGCTTTCGGCCGGAGACCGTCTCTTGGCAAGAGCCCGGCGCCGGCCTTCAAAGGCGGCGGGGCGTGAGTGACCGGCCGCTCGCTAATTCGAGCGTTGGTAGCGCTGGGACGAAAGGATGCGCGCGGTCATTGCCATTCGTATCGGCCAATACCCATGCCCGGTCAACGGTGAGGGGCCGCCGCGGAGCGCCCGGCTCGCCCATGGCTCTCCACGCCCCGACGACAGCCCTGGAGACGCCAGCGTGGCGCTCAAGTGGGTCTGGGAAGAGGTTGGATCGGATCGGGCCAGAGAGCTGGTGCGGGAAGATATCCTTTGTGGCGCCAGACCTGATGTTCATCGAATCCGCGAGCGTCCTACGCACGAAGGCCAAACGAGCCGAGCTGTCCGCCGCGTTGGTGTGTGAGGCCCTGGCAGCGATCGAGGCCATGCCATTACGGTCCATCGCGGTGCGTCCGCACTGTGCGGCGGTGCATGCAATCGCGCACGAACTCGATAGGCGAAGTTCGCCGCCGTGGGTCGGGCGCATCCAGTCTATCGCAGTTCGCTGCGACTGCTCGGCGCCTGACCTGCTAGGCGGCGTCGGCCCGGAGGCGCCGGTCCAGATAGCCGCCGACACGCTTTTCGACTTCGCCGAGCTGGTTGGTCCAGAAGTGGCCGGCGCCTTCGACGAGTTCGTAGTCGATGACGATGCCCTTCTGGGTCCGAAGCTTGGAGACCACGCGCTCGACCTCGATGGGCTGGGTGATGGTGTCGGCCGAACCGTGCAGGATGAGGCCGGATGCGGGGCAGGGGGCAAGGAATGAAAAGTCATAGGTGTTGGTGGGCGGCGAGACCGAGATGAAGCCGTCGGTCTCGGGTCGCCGCATCAGGAGCTGCATGCCGATCCAGGCCCCGAAGCTGTAGCCGGCGACCCAGCACTGGGTCGTGGCCGGATTGGTCGTCTGCAGCCAGTCCAGCGCCGTGGCGGCGTCCGCGAGCTCGCCGACGCCGGCGTCGAACTCGCCTTGGCTGCGGCCGACGCCGCGGAAATTGAACCGCAGCACCGAGAAGCCGCGCTTCATGAAGAGGTGGAAGAGCTGCACGGCTACGGGATTGTCCATGTGACCGCCGGCCTTCGGATGCGGGTGCAGGATGAGCGCGATCGGCGCCGTCTCGTCCTTGCGCGGCGAGTAGCGCGCCTCGATCCGTCCGGCCGCGCCGGTCAGCACCAGTTCAGGCATGTCCACCTTCGAGACCAGCCGGGCAATAGTTGACCACGGCGCTTGGTTTTCCTACATGCCCTCGCGAAGGCCGCTTTTGAAGAGGCGCCGTTCGCAGGGGCGGCGGCTTTTAGCAAGGACGGCTTCGACTTTGCGAGAAAATAGCGGCGCGCCATGCAGCTCAGCACCAAGGGACGCTACGCGGTCATGGCGATGACCGATCTGGCCGGCCGGCCGGCGGATCGCGCCGTGGCCCTGGCGGAGATCGCCAGGGGCCAGCAGATCTCGCGGGCCTATCTGGAGCAGCTCTTCGCTCGGTTGCGGCGTCGTGGCCTGGTGACCGCCAGCCGCGGACCCGGCGGCGGCTATCGCCTCGCCCGGCCGGCGGCCGAGGTGTCGGTGGCCGAAGTCGTGACCGCCGTGGACGAGCCGCTGCGCGCCATCCGCTGCGGCGGCGGAACACGTGGTTGCATGAAGGATGGCGCACGCTGCCTGACCCATGACCTCTGGGAGGAGACTGGGCGTCAGATCCGCGGCTATCTCGCCGGCGTCTCGCTCGCCGACGTGGTGAACGGTCGGCTGCGGCGCGAGCCGGCGAGGGCAGCGTGAGCGTCTACCTGGACTATAACGCGACGGCCAAGGTGAGGCCCGAGGCGGTTGTCGCGGTGGCGCGCGCCCTCGACGTCGGCGGCAATCCGTCGTCGATCCACGCCGCCGGCCGCGCCGCGCGGGCGCTGCTCGACGCCGCGCGTAGCGAAGTGGCGGCGCTGGTCGCGGCGCCCGCGGAAAGGGTGACGTTTCTCAGCGGCGGCACCGAGGCCAGCGCCCTGGCGATCGAAAGCGCCCTGGCGGCCGGTCATGATCGGATCATAGTCGGCGCCACCGAGCATGAGGCGGTGGTCGAGACCGCCCGCGCCGCGGCGGGGGCGGCGCTGGAGATCTGGCCCGTCGACGAGCGGGGCATCGCCGACCTCGATTGGCTCGAGGCGCGGCTGACGCACGCCGCGCGGCCGCTGGTCTGCCTGATGCTCGCCAACAACGAGACCGGAGTCATTCAACCGGTGTCCGAGGCGGCCCTGATGGTGCGCGCCGCCGGCGGCTGGCTGCACGTCGACGCGGTCCAGGCAGCCGGCAAGATCCGCATCGATTTCGACGCCCTGGGGGCAGACACCCTGGCCCTCTCGGCCCACAAGGTCGGCGGCCCGCAGGGTGTCGGCGCGCTGGTCGCCGGCCCGCGTGCGCAGCTGACCCGCCAGCTCCACGGCGGCGGCCAGGAGCGCGGCCGGCGGGCGGGCACGGAGAACATCCCGGGCATCGCCGGCTTCGGCGCGGCCGCAGCAGCCTCGGCGGCAGGGCTCGCCGACATCGCCGGCCAGCAAGCCTGGCGCGACGGGCTTGCGGCGGAGGCGGCGGCGCGGGGCGCGACGGTGCTGGGGGAGGGCGTGTCTCGCCTGCCGCAGACGCTCTGCTTCGCCACGCCCGGCCTCGCCTCGGAGGTGCAGGTGATGGCGCTCGATCTCGCTGGCGTCATGGTCAGCGCCGGCGCGGCCTGCTCGTCGGGGAAAGTGCGGTCCAGCCGGGTGATCGAGGCCATGGGCCGCGATGACCTTGCGCCTTGCGCCATCCGTGTCAGCGGCGGCTGGGGCTCCAGCGCCGCCGACTGGTCGCGATGCGCCGAAGCCTCGGCGCAGCTCTTCGCCCGCCACCAGTCGCGCCGTCGCGCCACGGCGCCGGCCTGAGGGATCCAGCCATGCCCGCCGCCAAACAGACCGTCGAGCACGTCGGGACGCTGGAGCGCTACAAGCATGGCTTCGTCACCGACATCGTCCAGGAATTCGCGCCCAGGGGGATTTCGGAAACCGTGGTCCGCTTCATCTCGGCGCAGAAGCGCGAGCCGGATTGGATGCTGCAGTGGCGGCTCGGCGCCTACGAGCGCTGGCTGGCGCTGGAAGAGCCGACCTGGGCGCGGGTGAAGTTCCCGCGCATCGACTACCAGGGCTCCTATTACTACGCCGCGCCCAAGCGCAAGGACGGCCCCAAGAGCCTCGACGAAGTCGATCCGGAACTGCTGGCCACCTACGCCAAGCTGGGCATTCCCCTGCGGGAGCAGGAAGTGCTCGCCGGCGTCGAGGGCGCCCCGAAATACGCTGTGGACGCCGTGTTCGACAGCGTCTCGGTGGTCACCACCTTCAAGAAGGAGCTGGCGGCGGCCGGCGTGATCTTCTGCTCGATGAGCGAGGCGATCCGCGAACACGGCGAACTGGTGCGCCAGTATCTCGGCTCGGTCGTGCCGGTGAGCGACAACTATTTCGCCTGCCTCAACAGCGCCGTCTTCTCCGACGGCAGCTTCGTCTACGTGCCGCCGGGCGTGCGCTGCCCGATGGAGCTGTCGACCTATTTCCGCATCAACGCCGCCGAGTCCGGCCAGTTCGAGCGCACTTTGATCATCGCCAACAAGGGCGCCTATGTGTCCTACCTGGAGGGCTGCACGGCGCCGATGCGCGACGAGAACCAGCTGCATGCCGCCGTGGTCGAGCTGGTCGCGCTGGAAGACGCCGAGATCAAATACTCGACGGTGCAGAACTGGTACCCCGGCGACGCCGAGGGCAAGGGCGGCATCTACAACTTCGTCACCAAGCGGGCCGATTGCCGCGGCGACCGCGCCAAGGTCTCATGGACCCAGGTTGAGACTGGCTCGGCGATCACGTGGAAGTACCCCTCCTGCATCCTGCGCGGCGAGGGCTCGCAGGGCGAGTTCTACTCCATCGCCATCACCAACCACCACCAGCAGGCCGACACCGGCACCAAGATGATCCATCTGGGCGCCAACACCCGCTCGCGCATCATCTCCAAGGGCATTTCGGCCGGGCGCTCGTCCAATACCTACCGCGGCCTCGTCAGCGCCCATCCCAGGGCCAAGGGCGCGCGCAACTTCACCCAGTGCGACTCGCTGCTCATCGGCAAACACTGCGCCGCCCACACTACCCCCTACATCGAGGCGCGCAACGGCCACGCCAGGCTCGAGCACGAGGCCACCACCACCAGGCTTTCGGAGGACCAGCTCTTCTACGCCATGCAGCGCGGGCTCTCGCAGGAGGAGGCGGTGCAGCTGCTCGTCAACGGCTTCGTCAAGGACGTGCTGCAGGAGCTTCCCATGGAGTTTGCCGTCGAGGCCCAGAAGCTGGTGGCGATCTCGCTGGAGGGCAGCGTCGGATGATCCTCGAGGCCATCGATCACGTCCAGATGGCGATGCCGGCGGGCGGCGAGGCCGAGGCGCGGGCGTTCTACGCGGCCCTGCTGGGTCTGGCCGAGCGGCCGAAACCGCCGGCGCTGGTCGGCCGTGGCGGGTGCTGGTTCGAGAGTGGCCGCGTAAGGGTGCACCTGGGGGTCGAGACGCCCTTCACTGCGGCCCACAAGGCCCACGTCGCGTTCCGGGTCGATGACGTGAGCGGCCTCGCCGGCCGCGCCAAGGCGGCGGGCTATGAGGTCATCGACGACGACGCGCTGGAAGGCCACGAGCGCATCTACATCCATGATCCCTTCGGCAACCGGCTGGAGTTCCTGAGTCAGCACCGTCGCCAAAGTGAAGCTAAATGAGTCCAATGCTTTGGATCGATAACCTGCACGTCTGCGTCGACGGCAAGCCTATCCTCAAGGGCCTTTCGCTGGA
>Ga0307373_10012650_pt1 | contig 11945 bp, 8 predicted proteins | sample OX2MG_FD_202534 | JGI IMG/M metagenome (GOLD analysis project Ga0307373, IMG submission 202534) | Soil microbial communities from Risofladan, Vaasa, Finland - OX-2 | ecosystem: Environmental > Terrestrial > Soil > Coastal area > Acid sulfate soil | place: Finland: Risofladan, Vaasa | collected...
GGACCATCACGTCGCGATAGGCGTCGAGCGCCTCGGGGAAGGTCGCCGGATGATCCGACTTGATCCGTTCCACGACCGCGGCCTCGTCGACGGTCGGGTCGATCTCCGCTGCCGCCGCGGTCCGGGCGGCCTTCTGCTCGGCGAGCTGGCGCCAGCCGATCTCGAGGATCGCGTCGGCGTCGAGGCCGTCGAACGCACGCAGGCCGATGAGCTCGTCGTACGCCTCGCGTCCGATCGCCCAGTCCTCGACGCTCTCGCCGAGCGTGCCTTCCAGCCACGTGGCGTACTCCACGACCGCCGTCCGCGCGGTCGCGGCCGCTCGCTCGAGCTGCGCCTGCTCCGCGCTCGGAAGCGCCGCCGAACGACCGGCTGTCACGATCTCGTCGAAGAGCGCCGGCAGGTCCTCGGCCGATTCGATCTCGAGCTGTTGCCAGAGCCGGACCTGTGGCAGCGGCGCGCGATCTCGGCAGGAGGCGAGGTAGGCAGGGATGGCCGCGAGTCGCCCCGCCGCCGACCCGAGTCGTTCGCGCAGCGGTGCGAAGTCGCGGGCGAAGACGAGGAACAGCGCCTCGCCGACGGTGTCCATGGCGGTCGACCGGCGCTCCCAGAAACGCAGCCGTTCGCCGTCGAAGAGTGAGCGCCGGACGTTGTGGATCTCCAGCTCGCGCTCGAACGAGGCCTCGGCGGACAGGCCGGCCGGATCGAGCGCCTCGACGGCGGCGAGGTGGGTCCGCTCGGCGGCGAGCTCGTGGAGCATCGCCTCGCGGCTGCCATCGCCGAGCCGGCCGTCCTCGGTGTGGATCCCGACATACGTCGCGAGGACCGGGTTGGCTCGCAGGAGTCTCCGGAAGCGCTGTTCGACGAGGTCGTAGAGGCGCTCGTCGAGGGGCCCCGGGGTCGCTGCTGCGGCCGGCCGCGAGAGGGCGATGTCGCTCAGTTCCGGTCCGCTCACCGGGCGCTCGCCGTTTCCACGAGCGCCGCCCGTGTCGCGCCAAGGGTTCGTTCGATGTCGCTCGCCTCGATCCCATGGTGGGTGACCGCCCGAACCTGGCCGTGGGGGTATTCGACCATCAGTACTCCTCGAGCCCGGAGGGCCGTCAGGAACGCCGCCCGGTCGCGCTCGACCCGGAAGATGACGAAGTTCGTCCGGACCCGCCGCGGGTCGAGCGGTCCCTCGGTCGGCTGGGCGACCCCGCCCGGCGAGGCGATCCCGGGCAGCTCGGCGAGCCCTTCGGCAAGGCGACGGGCGTTGGCGTGATCGTCGGCGAGGCGCTCGATCATCCCGGCCGGACCGTCGCGCAGGGCGATGAGACCCGCCGCCGCGAGGATGCCCACCTGGCGCATCCCGCCGCCGACGAGCTTGCGGGCGCGCCGCGCTCGCCAGATCGCGTCGCGGCTGCCGACGACCACCGAACCGACCGGGCAGGCGAGGCCTTTGGAAAGGCAGAAGGCCACCGTGTCCGCCGGTCCGGAGAGCTCGGTCGGTCGGACGCCGAGCGCGACGACCGCGTTCCAGAACCGCGCCCCGTCGACGTGGAGCGGGACGCCCCGCTCGTGGGCGATCGTCGCCACCTCAGCGGTGTACGCCGGGCTGAGGGGCTGGCCCATCGAGTGGGCGTGCGTGTTCTCGATCGTCACGAGTCCGCTGATCGGCTCATGGACGTCCGTCGGGTCGCGGAACGCCTCGCGGATGCGATCCGGATCGAGGGATCCGTCCGGACGCTCATCGATCGCCGTCACGCTCGTGCCAACGACAACGGCGTAGCTGGCCGCCTCGTCGCGCACGATGTGGCTCGACGCGCCGGCGATCGTCTCCTGGCCGCGTCCGAGATGGGCGAGCTGGGCGACGAGGTTGCCCATCGCGCCGCTCGCGACGAACAGCCCGGCTTCCTTGCCGAGCAACTCCGCCGCCCGGTCCTGGAGGGCATGGACCGTCGGGTCGTCGTCGAAGACATCGTCCCCGACTTCGGCCGCGGCCATCGCTCGACGCATCTCGTCGGTGGGCTTCGTGACGGTGTCGGAGCGCAGGTCGATCAGGTGGTCGGAGGCGTACGCCGGCATCGGTGCGCAGTATACCGGCCGGGTCCGTTGGGCCTGCCCAGCCCGGCGTTCCACGGGTCAGCGGACGTTGCCGCGACTGCCTCTTGATGGCGCAGCTGCTATCCTGCCAACTCGCCGTTCCCGGACCCGTGGTGTAGCGGCCCAACATGCCAGCCTGTCACGCTGGAGATCGCCGGTTCGAATCCGGTCGGGTCCGCCACCGCCCACGACGATCGCCATCTGCCGTCGCCGCAGATGGAACCTCGGGCGCGGCCTGCGATCGCCACAGCGGGACGATGGCGACGAGGAGGCTGAAGACCGTCGGCCAGAGCGTCGGATTGGCGACCACGATGGCCACCACGAGCAGCGGTTCACCGAGCCGCGGGCGGATGAGGCCTGCGATCACGGCCAGGCCGAGCCCGACCACAGCCCGAACGATGAACGGGACGGGCACGATGCTGGCGCCGACGCTCGGTGCGTTGACGGCGACGATCGTGACGAAGTCCGCCCATGTCCTCGGCGAGATCGCGATGCTTGCGAGCAGGAGACCGGCACCGACCGCGATGGTCAGGGCCGCGTCCCGCCAGCGCCGACGGACGATGAGGTAGACGATCCCGAGACCCGGCGCGATCTTGATCGCCGCTCCCACCGCGAAGAGGACCGGCCACCTCCGGATCGCGAGGACGATGAGCACCGCCAGGACCAGGTGGACGTTCCGATACCAGAGTTCGACGGCAACCGGGATGAAGGCGACGAGCGCGAACGCGACCAGCATCTGTCGGCCGGCCAGCCACCACAGGCAGGTCAGCAGGAGGACCGTCCAGGCGGTGGTGAATGTCCACTCCGGGAGGATTCCCGTCAGCGGTGCAAGGACCTCAGCAAGCGGTGGAGGATAGAAGTAGGCATACGGCGTCCCGGGACTCGCGCTTGGGTCATAGACCGATCCCCCGGCGAGCAGGCGCGCGCCGGCGCGCCAGTAAGCGGCCTCATCGGTCGGTTCGAACCATCTGGCCAGTGCGACGATGAGGAGGAGGGAGGCCCCGATCGCGGCAAGGACCACGAGACCGAGCGGCGGCAGCCGCCGTTGGCCGATCACGACGGGTTCGACGAAGAGACGTCGAAGCAGCGCCCCGCTCGCCGTGTGCACCCCCGCAGCCGTAGCGCGGCTCACCGGCCGATCGGCGCCGCGTGGCACGATCGGCTCGTCAGGCGAGGCCGGCGAACAGGTCGGTCTCGGGGAGCGCCACCTCTACGTCCCGCGACGCGCGCAGAACGTACGCTTCCCGTGACCAGGACTGGCGCCAGGCGTCGAGGCCGAAGGCCATGAAGCCGTGGCTGTCGCTGATCTGGGTCACGTGCCGTCGGAGGGCGTCCCACTTCGCGTCGATGACCTCGCTCACGTCCACCCACGTCGTGATCCGATCGTCTGGCACGAGGGCCCGCTCGATGAACGTCTCGAACTCGGCGAGTTGCTCGGGCGTCGCATCCTCCGGCGGCATCCAGAAGCTTCGTTGCCCGAGCTCGGCCAGCCGCTCGTTCATCGCCGACCGGACCGACGCCGGGATCGCCTGCTCGTAGAGCTTGCGTGGCGCCCACGGCTCGAGACCGCCGTCGGTCGCCGCCGGTCCACTGCCGCCGGACTCCGGGGTGAGCTGCTCGGGATACCAGGCCGGATCTCCCGCCCGCTCGAACGCCGGCACGCTCACCTGGTGGACCCGGATGTGGTCGGGGTGACCGTAGCCGCCGAAGTCGTTGTAGGTGGTCAGGACATCGGGTCGAAAGCGTCGGACGAACCAGACGAGGCGGCCGACCGCCTCGTCTAGGTCGGCGCGCCAGAAGGTGCGCGGATCGCGATTCCCGGGCCGGCCCATCATGTCCGAGTCGCGATAGCCGAGGTTCTCCCACTCCGTGACTCCAAGGACCCCCATCGCCTCCTCGAGCTCCCTCATCCGGATCTCGCCGAGCCGGCGATGGTTTTCCGGCGTGTCGAGCTCGGGGACGACGATCTCGCCCTGCTCGCCGCGGGTCGCCGTGATGAGGACCACGCGATGGCCGTCACGGACGGCCTTGGCCATGACGCCGCCGGTACCGATCGACTCGTCGTCTGGATGTGCATGGACGGTCATGAGAGTGAGGGGATGCGGTTCGCTCATCGGCGCATCGTAGCCTGAACGAGGGCCTCGACGGGGCCGTGGGCGCCCTGGCCAGCCGCTCTCATCGGGCGCGCGCCTGCCCAGCGGAGCGGCTCGCTTCATCTGCCAGCCACGCTGGCGTTCGCACGTTCAGTCCCCCCGATCGGTGCCGTCGCCGCCGACGACGGGCCACCGTTTGTGCGTGAACCGCCGGTCGGCTTGCGGCCGCGGCCGCGGATCGATGACTTCCCCCCGCCGAACGCCATCCGCATTGGCGGATGACAGGACGGGGCCCGGCCGGAGCCGGGAGGGGCCGACGGGCGGCCCGCGAGGAGCCGGGCGCCACGCTGCGTCCCGGCATTTGCACCGGGCATCTCGACGGGGCCGGGTGGGACTCGCTACGCTGCGCGGACCGACGCTCCGCTGGAGATGAGGCCGGTCCGTTCGATGATCTGCTCGAGCTGTGGCGCAGCCAACGCGGCCGCCGCGAAGTTCTGTAACGAATGTGGCGCGCGCCTGGGCGCCTGCCCGACGTGCGGGGCGTCGAATCCCGCCGCCGCGAGATTCTGTTCGGAATGCGGGACCCGACTCGCCGAGCTCGGTGCGACAGACGGGTCGGCGAACCCTGGAGCGGCCGCGACAGCGGGCGCGGCGGGCGCCAAGGACCAGCCATCCGGGTTTCCCGCGAAGCGGCCCACCGCCGCGCCGACGACCGAGCGCCGGGTCGTCAGCGTCCTTTTCGCCGACCTTGTCGGGTTCACGGCCCTCGCGGCAGACCGCGACTCGGAGGCCGTCCGGGAGCTGCTCAATCGCTACTTCGACACCGCCCGTGAGATCGTCGAGCGCTACGGCGGGATCATCGAGAAGTTCATCGGCGACGCGGTGATGGCCGTCTGGGGCACCCCGGTCGCCCTCGAGGACGACGCCGAGCGGGCCGTCCGGACCGCTCTCGACCTGCTGGAGGCGGTCCATGGCCTCGACAGCGGGGCCGACGGTCGCGGGCTCGAGGCGCGCGCCGGCGTCCTGACCGGCGAAGCGACGGTCACCCTCGGGGCGGTGGGCCAGGGAATGGTGGCGGGCGACCTCGTCAACACCGCCAGCCGGCTCCAGTCGGCGGCGCCGCCGGGGACCGTGCTCGTCGGCGAGGCGACCCAGCGGGCCGCCAGCCGCGCCATCGCGTTCGAGGAAGTCGGGGAGCAGCTCCTCAAGGGAAAGGCCGCGCCGATTCCCGCCTGGCGCGCCGTCCGGGTGGTCGCCAAGCGCGGCGGTGAGGGCCGCAGCGAGGGCCTCGAGGCGCCCTTCGTGGGACGTGACGACGAGCTCCGCCTCCTGAAGGATTTCTTTCACGCCACGTCGCGCGAACGGCGGGCGCGGCTGCTGTCCGTCACCGGCCAGGCCGGGATCGGCAAGAGCCGCCTTGCCTGGGAGTTCCTCAAGTACATCGACGGCGTCCTCGAGACGGTGTACTGGCACGAAGGGCGCTCCCCCGCGCTCGGCGAAGGAGTGACGTTCTGGGCCCTCGGCGAGATGGTCCGCCGGCGCGCCGGCCTGGCGGAGACCGACGACGAGGCCACCACCCGCCGCCAGATCGCCGCCACCCTCGAGGAGTTCGTGCCGGACGAAACGGAGCGGCGCTGGATCGAGCCGGCACTCCTCGTCCTGCTCGGGGTCGGCGATGCCGCGGCACGTGGCCGCGACGAGCTGTTTGCCGCGTGGCGGACGTTCTTTGAACGCATCGCGACCGACAGCCCCGCGATCCTCGTCTTCGAGGATCTCCAGTGGGCGGACCCCGGCCTGCTCGACTTCATCGACCACCTGCTCGAATGGTCGACGAGTCACCCGATCTTCGTCGTCACCCTGGCCCGGCCGGAGCTGCTCGACCGACGCCCGGCCTGGGGAGCCGGTCGCCGCAATTTCGTCGCGCTCTCTCTCGAGCCGCTGACAGAACCGGCGATGCGGCAGCTGCTTGGCGGGCTCGTCCCGGGGCTGCCGGACAGTGCCGTCCGGGCGATCCTCGGACGGGCCGGCGGCATCCCGCTCTACGCCGTCGAGACCGTCCGGATGCTCGTCGCGGACGGGAAGCTCGAGGAGGCCGACGGGTCGTATCGCCCGACCGGCGACCTCGGTGGGCTGGCGGTGCCGGAAACGCTCCATGCCCTCATCGCTGCCCGCCTCGACGCGCTCGCCGCGATCGACCGGGCACTCCTCCAGGACGCATCGGTCCTCGGCCAGACCTTCACGATCCCCGCCCTCGCTGCCCTGAGCGGGGTGGGGGCAGCGGTCCTCGAGCCTCAGCTGCGGGGCCTCGTGCGCGACGAGATCCTCGTCCTGGACACGGATCCGCGCTCTCCCGAGCGGGGTCAGTACGGCTTCGCCCAGGCGCTCCTCCGGGAGGTCGCCTACTCGACCCTGGCGAGGAAGGATCGGCGCGACCGTCACCTCGCCGCCGCGCGGTACTTCGAAGGGCTCGGCGACGACCAGACCGCGGGAGTCCTCGCGACCCATTATGTCGATGCATTCCTCGCCTCGCCGCCGGGCCAGGAGGCCGATGCCGTCGGCGCCCAGGCCCGCATCGCCCTCCGTGGCGCGGCCGATCGAGCGATCGCCCTCGGCTCGCACGAACAGGCGATCGCCTATCTCGAGCGGGCGCTGTCGGTCACGACGGAGCCGGCCGAGGTGGCCGAGATCCACGGACGAGTCGGCGCCGCCGCGGCGGCCGCCGGTCGGTTTGACGCTGCCGAGGCCGCCCTCGGGCGGGCACTCGAGATGGAGACCGCGCGGGGGGACCTGGTCGCGATCGCCCGGGCCACCGCCGCCCTCGGTTCGGTCCTCCTTTCGAGCTACCAGACGGAGCGCGCGCTCGCCCTCCTCGAGCCTGCCTACGCCACGTTGGCGCCTGAGCTCCCGGGCGATCCCGAGATGGTCTCGTTCACCGCGCTCCTTGCCCGCGGCTACCAGCTACACGAGGAGCCGCAGCGGGCGATCGAGTGGGCCGATCGCGCCCTCGCCGCCGCCGAGCGGCTCTATCTCGTGCCGGTCATCGCGGAGAGCATCACGACGAAGGGCTCGAGCCTTGCGATCACGGGCCGGGTCTGGGAAGGACTCGGCCTTGTGCGGGCCGGACGCCAGCTCGCCGACGCGAACGGGCTGACGGGCACGAGCCTGCGCGCAGCGGTGAGCCTCACCGGCTCCCTGACCGTATACGACCCGCGCTCGTCGTACGACGTGGGCCGCGAGGGCTACGAGCTCGCCCGGCGCCTCGGCCTGCGCCACCTCGCGGTCATCCTCGCCGCGAACGGCGGCGAAGCCGGCCTCTCGATCGGGGAGCTCGACGGCTCGATCGCGGCGCTCGAGGAAGCAGGATCGATCGAACTCGAGGCGGTCGACCGGATGACGGTCCTCGGCGTCATGACCGAGCTCCTCGCGGTGCGCGGCGTCGACGTGCGCGGTCGCCTCGCGGAGCTCGCCACGCTCGGCGACGAGGACGACCCGATCTTGGGTGCGACGATGTGGCTCGCCCGCCTGTGGGCGGCGCTCGCCGATGGCCGGATGGCCGACGCCCGCCACGCCGGCCTCATGGTCGCCGAGGTGAGCACCCTGAACCGGCCGTACGGCCTCCTCTGGGCGGTCTACGCGACGATCCGGGACGGCGACGCGGTCGCTGCCCGGAGAACGCTCGACGATCTGGCTGCCCTTGCGGTCCGCGGTCCGTCGCTGGACGCCGAACGGCTCGCCCTCGACGCAGGCGTGCTGTCGCTCGAGGGGCGCTGGCCGGACGCGGCGAGCAGATTCCAGGAAGCCGCCAGGCGGCTGCGCGATCTCCGCGTGGACCTCGACCTCGCCGTCATGCTCATCCTCGCCGTCTCCGTGGCGCCATCCGGCGATCCGTATGCGGCGAGCGCGGCTGCCGAGGCTCGCTCGATCCTCAACCGGATCGGCGCGCCGCCGTTCATCGTGCAGCTCGATCGCCTCCTTGCCGAGCAGGGCGGTCGGTCCGCCGCTCGCGAGGCCGCGGTGAGTTCGGCCGCCCAGGATCCCACGACCGTCCCGGAGCCGGGCTGACCCTCGGCATGACGGGACCGAGGACGGACGATGCGGGCGACCCGGACGACACGCCCGCGATCGTCGCCGTCCGGCGAACTGGCGTCCGGCACGCCATCGTGCGAACGCGTCCGGCACGCGACCCGCTCGAAAGCGCCGAGCTGCAGCAGATCGAGCTCGGCGACCTCGTCCGCACGATCGTCGTCCGCCGCGCCGAGGACGACTATGTCCTGGTCCTCGTCCCGGCCGGTCGGCGATTCGACTGGTCGCTCCTCCGTGAGCATCTCGGCGTCCGCCGGCTCGCCCTGCCCGACGCGGAGGAGGCGAAGTCCGCGACCGGCTACGAGCGCGGTGCCATCACCCCGTTCGGAGCGCTCGGCGGTTGGCCGGTCATCGCCGACGCCTCGATCGTCGGTCGACCGAGGGTGGCCATCGGCGGCGGTGCGCGTGGCGTCAACATCCACCTGTCCGCGGGCGATCTCATCGCCGCGAGCGGCGCGGTCGTGGCGGATGTGACGACTGCCGACGACGCTCCGGCGAGCGGGGCCGGGACGCGAGCGTGACCGCGGCGACCCCCGGACCGCTGTCCGGGATCCTCGTCGCCGACTGTTCGACGGTGCTCGCTGGTCCGTACTGCACGATGCTCCTGGCCGACCTGGGCGCCGATGTCGTCAAGGTGGAGCCGCCCGAGGGCGACGGCACCCGATCCTGGGGTCCGCCGTGGGTCGGCGCCGGTCGCCTCGCGCCGGACGACCCCGGCGTCGCCGCCTATTACCTGGCGGTCAACCGCAACAAGCGCTCGATCCGGCTCGATCTCGGGTCGGCCGACGGTCGCGATGTCCTCCGCCGGCTCGTCGCCCGGGCCGACGTCCTCGTCGAGAACTTCCGCGTCGGCGGGTTCGCCCGCCTCGGCTTCGACGACGAGGCGCTCGAGGCGCTGAATCCAGCGCTCGTCCATCTCGCGATCAGCGGCTACGGGCCTACCGGCCCGGACGCCGGACGGCCGGGCTACGACTTCGTCCTGCAGGCGGAGGCGGGCCTCATGTCGATCACCGGCTTCGCCGCCGAGGAGGGTGGCGAGCCGACGAAGGTGGGGGTCGCGATCGCCGACGTCGTGACCGGCCTGCACGGAGCGGTAGCCGTCCTCGCCGCCCTCGCGGGTCGCGAGCGTCCGGCCTCGCCGGCTGCCGGTCGAGGCCAGCGGATCGACGTCTCGATCCTCGAGGCGGCACTCTCGATCCTCGTCAACCAGGCCCAGAACGCCTTCGCGACGGGGCGTGCGCCGGGACGGCGCGGCAACGCCCACCCCAACATCGTCCCGTACGAGACGTTCGCGACCGCCGACGGCGAGCTTGCCGTGGCCGTCGGATCGGAGCGCCAATGGCGGCGGTTCTGCGACGCGCTCGGCGTGCCTGGCCTCGTCGCCGACCCGCGCTTCTCCGCGAACGCGATGCGTGTCGCCGAGCGCGCGGCCCTTCGACCGATCCTCGCGGCGCGGTTCGCCAGTGAGCCATCGGCAGCGTGGCTCGATCGCCTTCACGCCGCCGAGGTGCCGTGCGGCGCGATCAACGACGTCCTCGCTGCGCTCGCCCTGCCGCAGGCACAGGCGCGCGGGATGGACGCATCGGTCGAGCACCCGATCCTCGGCCCGATCCGCCAGGTCGGGATCCCGACGAAGCTGTCGGCGACACCGGCCTCGATCCGGACGGCGCCGCCGCTCCTCGGCGAGCATTCGGACGTGATCCTCGCGGAGCTCGGCTTCGGGCCGGCCGAGATCGCGGCGTTGCGCGAGCACGGGGCGGTGTGACCGCGACGGCCACCTCGATCGCGAGATCGGCCACTGCTAGACTCGCCGCGCCGGTGGCTCCATCGCCATCGCCGAATCGAAGGAGCCTCCCCCGATGAGCGACGACCGCGAGCGCTGGGCCCTCATCCTCGGCGCTTCGTCCGGGATGGGCGAGGCGACGGCTCGGGCACTCGCCGCGGCCGGCTATCGGATCTGCGGGATCCATCTCGACTTCCGGGCCGCCCTGGCCCACGTCGAGGAGGTCAAGGCGGCGATCGCGGCGAGCGGCTCGGAGGCGCTGTTCATCAACATGAACGCGGCCGATGACGAGAAGCGGGCGAGCGCCCTCGCGACGCTCGCGGCCCGGTTCGAGCGGAGCCGGGCGGAAGGACGTCACCCATACGTCCGGATCGTCATGCACTCGCTCGCCTTCGGCAGCCTCGTCCCGTTCATCGCCGACGATCCCAGGGGCGCGGTCGACCGCAAGAAGATGGAGATGACCCAGGACGTCATGGCGAACAGCCTCGTGTACTGGGTGCAGGATCTGGTCCGGGGCGGCTTCCTCGAGCACGGCAGCAAGATCTTCGCGATGACCTCGGAGGGGTCCTCGAGGGTCGTCCCGTCCTATGGCGTGGTGAGCGGCGCGAAGGCGGCCCTCGAATCGCACATCCGGCAACTCGCCATGGAGCTTGCCCGGAAGGGGACCGGCGTGACCGCGAACGCGATCCAGGCCGGGGTGACCGTCACCCCCGCGCTCATGAAGATCCCCGAGCACGACGAGATCATCCGCGTCGCCCGGGCTCGCAACCCGACCGGACGGCTCACGACTCCGCAGGATGTCGCGAACGCGATCCACGCCCTTTCCGAGGACGGCCTCGAATTCATCAGCGGCAACGTCATCCGGATCGACGGCGCGGAGTTCGTCAGCGGGTAGGACGCCCGGATCGGGAGCGCAGGGGATCGACCCGTGAGCGGCCGCGTCATCGTCGTCGGCTCGGTCAACGTGGATCTGGTCGTCCGTGGCGAACGGCTGCCAGGACCCGGCGAGACGGTGATCGGCGGCAGCTTCGAACGACATCATGGCGGCAAGGGCGGCAACCAGGCGGTCGCGGCGGCACGGCTCGGGGTGCCCACCCTCCTGATCGGGGCGATCGGTGACGACGCGCTCGGCGCCGAGGCGCGAAGCACCCTCGTCGCCGCCAACGTGGACGTGGCCCGACTGGCGACGATCCGCGGTACCCCGACCGGCGTGGCCCTCATCCTCGTCGATCGTGTCGGCGAGAACCTCATCAGCGTCGCCCCCGGAGCGAACGCCCGCCTCACCGCGGAGATGGTCGTCGAGGCGTTCGGTCGTCTCGGGCCGCTGGACGGCGACGTGGTCCTCGTCAGTCGCGAGATCCCTCCGCCTGCAGCCCGGCAGGCGCTCCGTTGCGGCCGGGACGCGGGGGCGAGGACCATCCTCAACCCGGCCCCCGCAGGCGGAATCGAGGAGGTCGATCTTGGACTCGCCGACCTCCTCACCCCGAACCGCGGCGAACTGGCGACGACCGCGGCCGCGATCGGCCGCGGGTCAGTCCCTGGCGACAGGATTGGCGATCCGACGGCTCTCGCCCGGACCCTGGTGGGCGGCCGGTTCGTCCGGGAGGCCGTCATCGTCACGCTCGGGGCGGGCGGTGCGCTCCTCGTGCCAGCCGACGGGAGCGAGCCAGTCCAGTTGCCCGCCCAGCCGATCCAGCCGATCGACACGACCGGCGCCGGCGATGCGTTCTGCGGAGCGCTCGTGGCGGCGCTCGCCACCGACCACACGCTCCTCGATGCGGTCCGCCGGGCGGTCGTCGCAGCCGGTTTGTCCACCCTGCTCCCTGGTGCGCGGGACGGGATGCCGACGTCGGTCGAACTCGACCGGGCCCTCGAGGCGGCTCGGTCAGGGAGCTGACCGTCGCTCA
>Ga0307373_10012651_pt1 | contig 11945 bp, 9 predicted proteins | sample OX2MG_FD_202534 | JGI IMG/M metagenome (GOLD analysis project Ga0307373, IMG submission 202534) | Soil microbial communities from Risofladan, Vaasa, Finland - OX-2 | ecosystem: Environmental > Terrestrial > Soil > Coastal area > Acid sulfate soil | place: Finland: Risofladan, Vaasa | collected...
CGCTTGACTTCCGCAGCACGGTGAGGCACTCGTTGTCGTACGGAGGTGTGCCGGCGGACCCGAAGTTCCGCTACCCGCGCCCTTCGAAGCCGGAGATCATGGTCATCGCCGACATCTCCGGGTCGGTCGCAGCCTTCGCCCGCTTCACGCTGCAGATGGTGTACGCGATCAGCTCGCAGTTCAGCCGGGTTAGATCGTTTGTGTTCATCGACGGGATCGATGAGGTCACCGACTACTTCAAGGCCACGGAGGACATCGGCGCGGCGATCCACCGCATCAACACCGAAGCGGACGTCATCTGGGTCGACGGGCACTCCGACTACGGGCACGCGTTCGAGGCGTTCTGGGAGCGGTGGGGCCGGGATATCAACCCGAAGACGACCGTGCTGCTGCTCGGCGACGCGCGCAACAACTACCACGCTGCGCAGGCCTGGGTCCTGGCGGAGATGTCGAAGAAGGCGCGCCACGTGTACTGGCTCAACCCCGAGCCGCGCTCCTACTGGGACACCGGCGACTCGATCGTGAGCCAGTACTCCACCCATTGCGACGGGGCGTACGAGTGCCGGAACCTCAAGCAGCTGGAGCGTTTCGTAGAAACGCTGGGCTAGTTCGGCTGACGAACGTCAAGTCCGGATATGTCCGCTCCCGGTCACGAGGTATTTGGTCGTGGTCAGCTCCCTCAGAGCCATCGGCCCTCGTGCGTGAAGCTTTTGCGTGCTGATCCCTATCTCTGCGCCGAAGCCGAACTCGCCCCCGTCGGTGAACCGGGTCGAGGCGTTGACGACGACGGCAGCGGAGTCGACCTCGTGCTGGAACCGCCGCGCCGTCGCGATGTCAGTGGTCACGATCGCCTCGGTGTGGCCGGAGCTGTAGCGCTGTACGTGATCGATTGCGGCGTCTAGATCGTCGACGACCCTCACGCTCATGATCAGGTCGAGAAACTCGCGGCCGTAGTCGTCGTCGGTCACAGGCGACACACGGTCCGGGCCGAGGATCCGGATGGACTCGTCGTCGCCGCGCAGTTCGACCCCGGCGAGACCAGGTTCGACCAGTGGGAGGAATCGCTCGGCGACGGCACGGTGCACGACGAGGGATTCGGCGGCGTTGCAGACGCTGGGGCGCTGCGTCTTCGCGTTGACGACGATCGAGGCGGCCATGTCGAGGTCGGCAGCTGCGTCGACGTAGACGTGGCAGTTGCCGTCGCCGTCGATGACGTAAGGCACCGTCGCGTGCTCGAGGATGGCGGCGATGAGCGACGGACCGCCGCGCGGGATGAGGCAGTCGATGACCCCCCGCAGGCGCATGAACTCGCGCACGGATTCGTGACTGGTGTCCTCGACGAGCACCAGCGCATCTGAGGGAAGCCCCGACTTCTCGTACCCCTCTCGCAAAAGCGCGGCGATCGACCGGTTCGACTCGAGTGCGGCGGAGCTTCCGCGGAGGAAAGCGGCGTTTCCCGACTTGAGGCACAACCCGGCGGCGTCGCTCGTGACGTTCGGCCGGTTCTCGTAGATGATCCCGACCACGCCGAGCGGGACGCGCACCTGTCGTATCTCCAGCCCGTTGGGCCGGACCCAGCCGTCGACGGTCTGGCCGACCGGGTCCGCCAGGGCAGCCACGTCGCGAAGGCCCGCGGCCATCGCGGCGACGCGCCGGCCGTCGAGACGCAGCCGGTCTACGACCGTGGCGTTCGACCCGGCCCTCTCGGCGGCGACCACGTCGGCGACGTTGGCTTCGAGCACCCGGTCCACGCCCGCCTCCAGCAGGTCCGCGGCTGCGTGAAGGGCGGAGTCCTTCGCTGCCGTCGAGGCGAGCGCGAGCACTTTGCTGGCAGCCTTCGCGCGGGCGCCGAGATCCTGCATCGTCGCGATGACCATGAGCAATCGTAGGCCGTAGCCTGCTCGTCATGCTTCCGAGCGTCCCCGAGGAAAGCGGGTCCTCCGGCCGCAACAGAGGGCTCGTGCGTGCCGGCCGGGCGCGGCCCGGATGGCTGCTGGCGCGCGACGCCGCGGGCGCCTCGGCCGGTTCGGCGCTCGCCGGCTTGGCCGTGAGCCTCGGCGCGCACTCCTCCATAGCGGGTGTGATCGCCGGCGGGGCGATCTGGGTCGTGGCGTGTGCCGGAGTTGCGCTCAAGGGTTGGCTGCGGAGTTTCCGCCGCTCCGGTGGTCCGCAGATCGACCCGTGGGCGTTGCCTGAACCGTGGCGCGGCCTGGTGCGCGACGCGGTGAACGCGGGACGGCGCTTCGAGGTGGCAACGGCCAGCCTGCCGGCCGGACCGATCCGCGACAGGGTGGCGGCTATGGAGCCGGCGGTCGCCAAACAGGTCAGGGCCGTGTGGGACTCGGCACGTCGCGGAGCGGTGCTGAGCGGTGGTTACCCACCTGGGACCCGGCGGGAGCCGGCATCGAGCCTCTCCGAACGCATGCAGGCCCTGCAGGACGAACGGGTGTCGCTCGGTAGCGGGACGGCCGGCCGGCGGGCGGAGCTCGACCGCGCGGAGGACGCGCTCGCGTCGCAGTTGCGCGAGGTGAAACGCGCGGACGCCGCCGCGGCCTGGTTGCAGGACGGACTGAGGTCATCGATAGCGCGGTTGGAGGCAGCGGTGACGTCGTTGGCGGAACTCGCTTCTCAACCCGCCGGCGGCGGGGACGTCGACACCCTGGGCACGTCGATCGAATCCGTGACGGACGAACTGTCAGCCCTCCAAGCCGGCCTGTCGGAGGTGTCCGGTAGCCTGCCGGCGACACGGGGCCTGCCGGTGAGGCGGCGTAAGCCCTAGCATGACGGCATGGGCATCATCGATGTGCTGCGCAAACGCTGGAGATACTTCACCGCGAAGGCGGACAGCCGTTTCGAGGCCAACGCCGACCCGAAGATCCAGCTCGAGCAGGCGATAGCCGACGCTCAGGACCAGCACCGGCGCCTGGTCGAGCAGGCAGCGAGCGTCGTGGCGAACCAGAAGCAGCACGAGCTCCAGCTCAACCGGGCGATCGAGGAACTCGAGAAGGTGAGGGCCTCGACCAAGCAGGCGCTGGTCATGGCCGACCAGTCGGGCCGCGGCGGCGACGTGGGCAAGGCGCGGGAGTACAACCAGACTGCTGAAGCGTTCGCCAACCGCCTGGTCGCGACCGAGAACCAGGTCGAGGATCTGAAGACCCTGAGCCTCCAATCGGCGCAGGCGGCGGATCAGGCCAGAGCCGCGGTGCAGCAGAACTCGTTGCTGCTCCAGCAGAAGCTGGCCGAGCGGCAGAAGCTCCTGTCCCAGCTCGACCAGGCGAAGATGCAGGAGCAGCTCAATCGCGCGATGAGCTCCCTCAGCCAGTCGGCCAATACCGAGGGGCCGTCGCTCGATCAGGTGCGCGCCAAGATCGAGGCGCGCTACGCCAAGGCGCTCGGGATGTCCGAGGTCAGCGGCCAGACGGTCGAGTCGCGGATGCTGGAGGTCCAGCAGGCGACGATGGGATCTGAGGCCAGGGCCCGGCTCGACACCCTCCGGGCGGAGCTTGGCTTCGCGAGTCCTTCCGAGCTCGGCCCGAGCGGGAACACCACGACCTCCTCACCGTCCGATACGCCGGTCGAGGCCCGGGAGGGTCCCGAGAGCGTGTAGAAAGGCGGTGTGTCGGCCTTCAATGTCGAGATCGGCCCCCGGGAAGCAGGCCTGGACGGCCGGGCACCCGTCGACAGGGCTGCGAACGCCGGCCAGACGCACCCCTCCACCCGGTACCTGAACCGGGAGCTGTCCCGGCTCGAGTTCAACGCCCGGGTGCTCGCCCAGGCGCAGGACGAGAACCTGCCGCTGCTGGAGCGGATCAGGTTCCTCGCCATCTTCAGCGAGAACCTCGACGAGTTCTTCCAGGTGCAGATAGCGAGCATCAGGGACAAGCTCATCGGCGGTTTCGGTAGCACGTCGACGGTGGACGGACTGTCACCCGCCGAGCAGTTCCAGGTCGTGCGGGAGAAGGTCGACGAGCTCCTCGCGGCCCGGCTCGCCACGTTCAGCGAGAGGCTCGTTCCGGCCCTCGCCGACGCCGGCATCGCGCTGACTGACTGGGATGGGCTCGACGAGTCCGACCGGGCGTACCTGGTGGGGGTCTTCGATCGCCAGATATTCCGGGTTCTGACGCCCCTTTCAGTGGACCCGGCCCATCCGTTTCCGGAGATCTCGAATCTCTCGCTGAACCTCGGGGTGGTGGTCGTCAACCCGTCCACTGGTGAGCGTCGCTTCGCCCGGGTGAAGGTACCCGAGTTGCTGCCGCGGTTCTTGGTGACCCCGGACGGTCACCGGTTCGTCCCCCTCGAGCAGGTGATCGCAGCCCAGCTGCCGATGCTCTTCCGGGGCATGACGATCGAATCGCACGTCTCGTTCCGCGTCACCCGCAATGCGGACCTCATCGTCGAGGAGGAGGAAGCAGACGACCTTCTCGAAGCAATCGAGCTCGAGCTTCGGCGACGAAGGTTCGGGCGTGCGGTGCGTCTCGAGGTCGACAACCGCATAACCGGCGAGGTGCGCGAGATCCTGCTGCGGGAGCTGGAGCTCGAACCTGGCGACCTCTACACGGTCGACGGGTTCGTCGACTACACCGGGCTGTGGGCCCTCTACGACCTCGACAGACCGGAGCTGAAGGTCGAGGCGTGGGCACCGATGACCCAACCGGCGTTCGCATCCGCCGACGGTGACCCGGTCGACTTCTTCTCGGTGCTCCGGGGTCGCGACGTCCTGGTTCACCACCCGTATGACTCCTTCACAACCTCGGTGGAGGAGCTCATCAAGCAAGCCGCGGCCGATCCGAAGGTGGTGGCCATAAAGCAGACTCTCTACCGCACGGGCGGGGACTCGCCCATCGTCGAGGCGCTCATCGACGCGGCCGTGGCGGGCGTCCAGGTCGTCGTGCTCGTGGAGCTGAAGGCTCGCTTCGACGAAGAAGCGAACATCGCTTGGGCGAGACGCCTCGAGGACGCGGGAGCCCACGTCGTCTATGGCATCGTGGGGCTGAAGACCCACGCGAAGATAGTTCTGATCGTTCGCGCTGAAGAGGGTGAGCTCCGCCGCTACTGCCACTTCGGCACCGGCAACTACAACGGGCGAACTGCCCGCCTGTACACAGACGTCGGGCTGTTCTCCTCGGACGAAGCGCTGACGGACGACCTCACGGAGCTTTTCAACTTCCTCACCGGCTACAGCCGCGGCATCGACTACCAGAAGATCCTGGTGGCCCCCGGGACACTACGCCCGGCGATCATCGACCTGATACGCGAGGAGGCCGCCGCCGGCGAGGCAGGCAGGGTGGTCATGAAGGCGAACCACCTGGTCGATCCTGCGATCATCGACGCCCTCTACGAGGCATCCCAGGCCGGAGCGCAAATCGACCTGATAATACGGACCATCTGCTGCTTGCGCCCCGGAGTGCCGGGGCTTTCGGAAACGATCAGAGTCCGCTCGATCGTCGGGCGCTACCTGGAACATTCGCGGATCTTCCTCTTCGGCGGAGAGAGCGAGCGCCCCCGACGCCTGTTCATCGGATCGGCCGACCTGTGGCAGCGGAATCTCGACCGCCGCATCGAACTCATGGCACCCATCTCGGACGAGGTGCTACAGAGCGAGCTCGCGGAGGTACTCGAGACCAACCTCCTTGACGACACCTGCGCATGGGAGCTGCACTCCGACGGCACCTGGACCAAGGTGGCGACGGTTCGCGGGATCGACACCTTCGCAGTGATGCAGGACCTCGCTCACGCCAGGGCCCGCCGGCGGCGGTCGGCCGAAGGCATCTCGGCATGAGCCGGAGGCTCCACGTCCACACCACGCGACATCGAGGCGCCGCAACGGGGTAGGACTTCCACGCTGGGTATCCGCGACTTGGACCCCAGTCCTGCGTACGTTTGATTCCTGGCATGCGGATAGGCGCAATCGACCTCGGTAGCAATTCGTTCCACCTGCTCGTCGCTGACACGAGCGGGCCCGGAAAGCTCCGTCCCGTCGCCAGGGAGAAGAAGGCGCTCCGTCTCGGCGACCTGGTCGCAAGGTACGGATCGATCTCCGATGTGGCAGCCGACGAAGCCGTGCTCACCGTCCGGCAACTGCGCAACCGGGCGATCTCGTCGGGCGCGCATTTCGTCTTCGCTGCGGCCACGAGCGCGTTCCGTGACGCGCCGAACGGCCGCGAGGTGCTGGACCGCATCGAGCTCGAGACCGGGGTGCACGTCAAGCTCATCGACGGTTGTGAGGAAGGGCGCCTGGTCTTCGAGGCCGTGCAATCCAGCGTGGACCTCGCCGACGAGCCTGTCGTGTGCCTGGATCTCGGTGGCGGGAGCCTCGAGATCGTGGTCGGCAACCAGGACGAGATCCTCTGGTCCGCCAGCCTGCCGCTCGGCGTGGCCCGGTTGCGGGCGCAGCTCCTCAGCTCGGACCCCCCTGACCCCCAGCAGGGCAGGCGTCTGTCAGAGCATGTCACTCAGGTGATCACGTCGAAGGCAGGCCCCGCGTTCGGCTTCCGCCCCAGGCTCATGGTCGGCGCAGGAGGCACTTTCCGGTCGATCGGCCGCATGGTGGCTTCAGAGCGGAATTCGACGATACCGGCCTCCATCAACGGGATGGTCATCGACCGGTCGGAGCTCCTAGCGGTGTCGGAGAGACTGCACCGTCTAACTGCTGACATGCGAAGGCAGCTTCCCGGAATCGGCCGGAGGCGGTCGGAGTTGGCGCCCGCCGGCGCCCTGATCGTCCTGGCTGCGTTGGAGGTGTTCGGTCACGACCAGATCACGGTGGCCGAGTGGACCTTGCGCGAGGGCCTGATCCTCGATGCCCTGGCCAACCGGGAGGAATCCGGATGGCTCGACGCCTCGCGCGTGCTCGCCCTCGCGATCCGTCACCAGGTCGATCTGTCTCACGCCGAGACCGTCGCCACTATCGCCGTACGGATATTCGACGCCGTCGTGGCCACCGGCGCGAGCTCCGGCGAGGAACGTTCCTTGCTCGCCCAGGCGGCGCTTCTTCATGACATCGGGCGGTCCGATGGGAACGACTCACACGGCAAGTCCGGTGCCCGCACCGTCCTGCGTGAGCTGGGCCGCTCCGGCAATCCGCACATCCTGGAGATCGCATCGTTGGTGAGGTCCCACAGCAGCCCCACACCGAAGCAGTCCTACGAAGCCTTCCGGGCGCTCAGGCCACGACGCCGGCAGGTCGTGCAGGACCTCCTGCCCCTGCTCCGTGTCGCCGACTGGCTCGCCAAGAGCTACGGGGCCGATGAGATCAACGTGGAGCCGCGTGAGGGAGGGATCACGGTCGAAGTCCCGGCTGCATCCTCGGCGGCGGGCTTCTGGGAGCTCAACCAGAGAGCGCAGCACCTCGAGCGGCACGTGGGCTGCCGGGTGGAGATCTCCCGCAGCGTCAGCGCTTTCGACTCGGCCGCCCGCTGATCACCGGCCGCATCGCCGCCGTGATCAGGAGCCGCCGGCGGGGGGCTTCTCCGCGTGGCCTCCGAACTCCTTGCGCATGGCCGAGAGGACCCGGTCGGCGAAGTCGGCCTCTCCACGGGACGCGAACCGCTCGAACAACGCGGATGTGAGCACGTTCGCGGGCACGCCCTCGTCGATCGCCGCCAGGACGGTCCACCGGCCCTCGCCCGAGTCCGACACACGCCCCGCGAAGGTGCTCAATGCCGGGTCCTGGCCGAGCGCATGGGCGGTGAGGTCGAGCAGCCACGACGAGATGACGCTCCCGCGCCGCCACAGCTCGGCCACCGCGGCGGTGTCGATGTCGTAGCGGTAGTACTCCGGGTTCGCCAGCGGCGCCGTCTCCGCGTCCGCCTCTTCCGCCGGGTGAGACCCGACGTTGGCCTTGTGCAGGATGCCGAGGCCCTCGGCGTAGGCGGCCATGATCCCGTACTCGATCCCGTTGTGAACCATCTTCACGAAGTGGCCGGCGCCGTTGGGCCCGCAATGAAGGTAACCGTGCTCCTCCATCGAGGGTTCACCGGTCAGGCCCTCCGTGCGCGGAGCCGAGTCCACCCCCGGAGCGATCGTCTTGAAGATCGGCTCGAGGTGCCGGAAGACGTCGTCCTCTCCACCGATCATCAGGCAGAACCCTCGTTCCAAGCCGAAGACTCCGCCGCTCGTGCCGGCATCGACGTAATGCAACCCCTTCTGCTTCAGGGCGGCGGCGCGGTGGATGTCGTCGCGGTAGTAGGAGTTGCCACCGTCAATGATGATGTCGCCTTCGGACATCGCGTCGGCCAGGCGCTCGACCGTCTCACCCGTGTAGGCGGCCGGCACCATGACCCACGCGGCTCTGGGGACGTCGAGCTTGGAGACGAAGTCCTCGATGCTGGACGCTCCCGTGGCGCCCTCGGTCTCGAGAGCCTTGACGGCTGCGTCGTTGACGTCGTAGACGACGCACGTGTGGCCGCCTGCCATGAGCCGGCGGACCAGGTTGGCTCCCATCCGCCCGAGTCCGACCATCCCGAGTTGCACGCTGGACCCTCCGTTCAGAGCGTGAGTGGTCCCCATACTGTCAGCCCCCGAACCTCCCGCCTGTCCGTCTCAGTCATCGGCGGGGGGCGGGGCCGGACCCCAGCCGGATCCGCCGGTGGGAGCGCGGCCGGATCCGCCGGTGGGAGCGCGGCCGGGAGGTGGACCCGCCGGTGGCGGCCAGAGAGGGTCGGGCGCCCATTGGCCTCCGCCACCCGGCTGCCAACCCCCCTGCGGCGGCCCGGCAGGTGGTGCGCCCCCGTTGGGTGGCCATCCTCCACCCGGCTGCCATCCGGCACCGGGCTGCCACCGGCCACCGTCGCCGCCCGGGGGGTACCCCCCGCCCCGCCGGTCGCGCTTGCGCCGGCTCACAACGACCGCCACCACCGCCACAGCCGCCCCCGCCACCACGAGCCCTACGACGATGAACGCCCCCAACCTGGTCGTCGCGGAGGAGATCGTGCTGCGGTCCCAGGCCGGATTCCGGGGGCCGAACATCGTCACGAGATCCTGGTACTCGTAGACCCTGAAGACGCTGGAGCCCCCGGTCCCGTGGACCGTTACGTGCAGCCACTGGAACCGCTCGTGGAACTTGTTCCACACCACACGGGCCACGTTCTGGGCGTCCGCGTTGGTCGCCGTCGCCGACACTTTGACGCTGACGTCCACCTCGTCTCCGGAACCCAGGTGGAAACTGACGCTCACCGACTGGTAGCCGGCGTCGCGCAGGGCCTGCGAGGTGTCGATCAACGTCGTGACCGCCGAGCAACCGGCGACCAGCAGGCACAGCGCGCCCACGACGGCGACGAGCAGTCCCCGTCTCAACGGTCGGCCTGCCAGCGAGCGGGTCACGGCAACAGCACCAGGTCGTCGCGGTGGACAACCTCGTGCGGTACGTCCACGGGCAGGTCGGCGGTCCGCCGGCCGGCGAGCTGGTTGACGATGGCCGAGGCGTGGCGGGCGAGCCCCTTGGCGAACACGCGCCCGTCGGGACCGGCGATCTCGACCGCGTCGTCGGCCGCAAACGACCCGATCGCCTTGACGACCCCCGCCGGCAGCAGCGACACGCCCCTCTCCATGAGCGCCGCTCTCGCCCCCTCGTCCACGACGATCGTCCCCGAGGACCCGACCGCGAAGGCGATCCAGAGCTTGCGGGCCGGGAGCCTCTCGGCGCGCGGAACGAAGATGGTCCCCACCCCGGGCTTGCCCGCGACCGCATCGACAAGGACAGATGGCCGGTCGGCTGATGCGATCACAGCACGCACGCCGGACCACGCTGCGATCTTCGCGGCGGCCAACTTCGATGCCATGCCGCCGCTACCGCGCTCGGTTCCCGGACCGCCGGCGATTGCCTCGAGCTCGTGGTCGACGGCGACGATCTCCTCGATCAACGACGCCTCCGAGTCGATCCTCGGGTCCCCCGTGAACAGCCCGGCGGTGTCGGTGAGCATGACGAGCAGGTCGGCCCGCACGAGGTGGGAGACCAAAGCGGCGAGACGGTCGTTGTCACCGAAACGGATCTCGTCGTCGGCTATGGCGTCGTTTTCGTTGACGACGGGGACCACACCGAGTTCGAGAAGCACGTTGAACGTTTGGCGCGCGTGGAGGTACTGCTGGCGGTGGACGAAGTCGAGCGGCGCCAGCAGAACCTGCCCACCGACAAGGCCATGCCTGGCGAGGGCCCTGTTGTAGTGGCCGACCAGGTGGCTTTGACCAACTGCGGAGACGGCCTGCAACACGGCGGGATCCACAGGCCGGTGCCCCGACAGCCCGAGCAGCGGGAGGCCGGCCGCGATCGCGCCGCTGGACACGACCACGACACGGTCGCCTCCCTGGCGCAACGCGGCGACGTCCGCGCAGAGCCGCTCGATGGCGTCGACGCGGATGTCCCCCGACTCGCCGGTCAACGACGAGCTGCCGATCTTGACGACGACGAGGCGCCCCATACCGCTTACTACTCTCGCACGCCGCGGCTATCCGGGCTCGTACTCGAACTCGAAGTCTCCGATGCGCACCCGGTCGCCCGAGCGAGCCCCTGCGCGCGCCAGCGCGCGATCGACCCCCATGCCGCGCAGCTTGCCCTGAGCGTAAGCGAGCGCGTCCGCGTCGGTCAGGTCCGACAGCGCGACGGCACGCAATGCCGAGCGGCCGAGCACGACCCACCCGCCGGATGAGTCCCTCTCGACATTGACGCCGGCCAGCTCGGGGCGATGTACCACGTACCTTCGCGGCTGCGGCAGTTGCTCCCTCGCGGCCTCGACCGCCTGGGCCATGCGACCGAGCAGCGGTCTCACCCCCTCCCCGGTGACCGCCGATATCCGCTCGCCTTCCCACTCGATCGCAGGATCGGCCGAATCCGACTTGGTACCCACAACCAGGCGCGGGCGTTCGAGCATCGAAGGCCGGTAGCGCTCCAACTCGTCGAGCAGGATCCGCTCCTGCTCCGCCGGCGGCCTGCCGTCCACGGGAGCGAGGTCGATGAGAATCGCCAGCACCCGCGCTCGCTCGATGTGGCGCAGGAACCGGTGCCCCAGCCCGCGCCCCTCGCTCGCGCCCTCGATCAGACCGGGGATGTCGGCGACGACGAACTCGTGCTCGCCGAAGCGCACGACCCCGAGATGCGGTTCGAGGGTGGTGAACGGGTAGTCGGCGACCTTCGGCTTGGCGGCCGAGATCGTCGAGATGAGCGTGCTCTTGCCGGCGTTCGGGAAACCGACCAGCGCGACGTCCGCCATCAGCTTGAGCTCCAGGTCGAGCCACAGTTCCTCGCCGAGCTCGGCCTGTTCAGCGAACGCGGGAGCGCGCCGGCGGTTGGAGAGGAACCGCGCGTTGCCCCTGCCACCCTGGCCGCCTCTCGCCGCGAGCCATCTGTCGCCGGCGGTCGCGAGATCGGCAACCACCTCGCCGGCAGCGTCGCGCACGACAGTGCCTTCTGGTACCGGGACCTCCAGGTCGGCGCCGTCGCGGCCGTGACGGCCCTTGCCCATGCCGTGGGTGCCGTTGCCCGCTCGCCGGTGCGGGTGGTCCTTGAACCCGTACAGCGACGCGACGTTGCGGTCGGCTACCAACCAGACGTCGCCGCCGCTTCCGCCGTCGCCACCGTCGGGACCGCCTTTGGCGACGTGGGCTTCCCTGCGAAAAGACACCGCCCCCGCGCCGCCGTCACCGGCTTTGACATGGACCTGGGCTTCGTCGACAAACGAGGACATGTCGGTGTGGCTCCCGCCGGCATGCGAATGCCAGCGGAATGAGGTCAGCCCTCGGTGAGGATGTCGACCAGCTTGCGGCCCTTGCGGCTGCCGAACTTCACCTTGCCGTCCTTGAGGGCGAACAACGTGTCGTCACCGCCGCGACCGACGTTTTCTCCCGGGTGGAACTTCGTGCCGCGCTGGCGCACGATGATCGAGCCGGCGGAGACGGCGGTGCCGTCGAATGTCTTGACGCCGAGCCGCTTGGCGTTGGAGTCGCGCCCGTTG
>Ga0307373_10012653_pt1 | contig 11943 bp, 20 predicted proteins | sample OX2MG_FD_202534 | JGI IMG/M metagenome (GOLD analysis project Ga0307373, IMG submission 202534) | Soil microbial communities from Risofladan, Vaasa, Finland - OX-2 | ecosystem: Environmental > Terrestrial > Soil > Coastal area > Acid sulfate soil | place: Finland: Risofladan, Vaasa | collected...
GAGCCCAGGACGTGCCCGATTCGTTCCCGTGAACCCTTTATCCGTGTAGATGCGATCTGCCGCCACGCCCAAGTGAACCCAGGCCGTTTCTTGGGCGGCGAGGTCCTGCTGGTCGGTCGAGCAACGCCGGCGCGATGGAAGAAGCCGCTGCGCTGGTACGCGAGGGGCAGTCCTGTTATCTGCCGCGTGCCCGCTCGATGATCGACATCATCGACGACATCGAAGCCCTACACTCCGGCCAACGTGCGCAGCGCACGGACCTGCGCGTGTTCGACAGCTATGAGAGTTTCATCGAACACGCGGACCAATCCAGCGACGGCGCCGAGTACAAGCGCCTGTTGAAGATGATCGAGAACCAGGGCTTCCAGCGGCTGCGAGATCTGCTGCGGGCCTGTGAGCATCCCGGTGCAGGCACCGTCACGCTGATGACGGCGCACGCCTCCAAGGGACTGCAGTTTGAGTCGGTGGCGTTGGGATCGGACTTCCCGACGGAAAAGGATCTCGCTGAAAAGCCAGAGATGTCGGCAGAGGAAATCCGCCTGATGTACGTTGCGGCAACGCGCGCACAGCGGCGGCTGGATGTAAGCCGCTGCACTTTCCTCAGAGGGATGTGCATCGAGGAAGACATCGAACGCGCCGAATCCACGGGGCGGTGTAGGGGGACGCGCAAGGCCGCGTGAGGAAGCTAACCGCCGGCGCAGAAAGAAACCCCCGATCCGAAGACCGGGGTTTGAGTGGCACATCTCAACCAGTGAGTGGATCACCGCGCAGCCGTTCAAGCTCGCGCACGCGAGCATCGAGCCGCTTGATGTGTGCGGTCATGTTTGGCGCTGCTGCAATGAAATTCGCGTTCTCGGGACTCGGCGTAGTGCAACGGCCGAATTTCCAGCTTTCCTTACCCTTGCGGCATGACTCACACGGCGATGAGTCCATCACAAAGCCGTCCGATATCCAGTCGTCGGCGCGGCCCAGCGTTGCCGTCGATGCGTCCTGGATGATCCAGGTCCACGGGCCGGCAGTCGCGCTCGAAGCTAACGCCAGCAGCCGTTCGGTCTCAGCGTGGAGGTCTGCAATCTTCATGGGTTTCTCCTGATAAATGCCCGTGAGAAACGGGCGAATGGTCTCAGGAAGCTATAGCGGAGGCGAAGATATTTGCCGCATTGTGGCGACCGGAACGCGGCTCGCCGGGTTGTTGAACCCCTGGCACCAGACCCTACGATGCAGTGGTTCCTTTGCCCAAGGCTGCGGAACATGGCTGCGTCTCAGTCGCCACAAGACTGGGGGGCTTTCTCTTGGATTGATGCTGTGCAAGGGCCGTTTACAACCGTCACGACCGTCACGCTCGACGCCGGCCGAGTCCGGATCAAGCACGCCGCGGTACTGGTTGAGTAGGGCAGGACAGGCCGGCGTGGGAGACTTCGCCGGCCTTGTTGATCGAAGCGTGGTTACAGAAAGGGCGGACAGAACAAAGACCCTGCACGGATGCAGAGCCTTTGAGTCACCATGCTGAGGTATAGCGCTACACAGCATGGTCGCCACCGGAGTGGACTTTAGCGCCCGATGCGTAAGCAGAGCGGGAACACTTGCAGGCTAAGGGAGATGAGCAACGTCCTGCGTCTCAACGGGACGTTCGAGCGTGTCGCGGTCAGGTATGGAAATCAAGCTTCCGAATCAAGAAGAATGTATTGTCACACCCCACATGAACCGTCTTGCACACGTCCGGAATATGGCGATCGGCGCGCTGCTTTTTGGGCTTTGAAACCTCATTGGTGATGACCCAACGATCATCGCGCTTTGCTAGCCCGTAGGCGATCAGGAAGGGTCCCGTCCGAGTTCGTTCAGTTCGAGATCGGTCAGGTCGGGTGCGTAACCGGCGGAGACGACCTGTGTGACTAGGCCTGGGTCGGGGTCCTCGTTCAGTATCAGATCCCGCTTGATGTCGCGCCGCTTGATCCAATCGACCAGGTCACCACTGCCCGCTGCGATCTCGTCATAGATTTCTCGCGGGACCTTCAGCTCGCCTGCAGCCGCCGCGTGTTGCAGCCAGTCCCAAAACTCCGGTACGCGCTCCAGGGGGTAATAGTCTCGGTTGGCGTCGATCAGCACATTGGCATCGAGCAGATAGAGCATCCGTCATCCACTGCGACGTTCAGGGGTAGGGGGTTCGGACAATTGCAGAATCTTGCCGACTCTTGTGGGTTTGATGCCCAGCACCTTGCTGGCCTTGGTTGTGCTGAGGTCGCCAGCGCGTAGCAGGCGCTGCGTTGTACCGAGTAACGCCGGGCCAAGCCAAGACCGCAGTACGACATTGGCGTCGGGGCCGGTACTGGTCTCGGAGCGTTCTCCTTTCCGGCGCTCGCGTTGGCGCGTCCAAAGCTCGCGATAGTGCTGTTGCAGCCTCTCCCACTGCGCGGTGCTCAAGCGCTGTCCGCGGTACAGCTTGTAGGCCACCATGGACCGGCTCACGTTGTGCGCTGCCGCGAAGGTGTCGATGGCTGCCACTGCGGTTCCCATGGCGAACTCGCGCGGCAGTACCAAGGCTTCGATCTCCGCGCTGGACACCAGCATCTCGGACGCCACGTCGTTGCAGAAGCGCTCGATGGCGATATCGGCTGTGGCGGGGCCGCTCACGCCGCTAGCTCCCAGCCAGTAGGTGGGTCAGTTCATGCAGCAGAGTGAACAACCACGCCGTCTTGGCGTCGCCGGCATTGATCACCACGAATGGCGCAACCGGATCTGCCAACGCGATGCCGCGGAAAGTATTCACGCTGAATGTGGTGAGGTAGTTACCCAGATTCCCCACCAGCTGGACATAGACGCCGATGTTTTCGACGCTTACCCTGAGTTCTTTGAATGCCGCCTCGGGGTTGCTCGCAGAGCGGAACGCGTCGCGGGAAAAGCCGATCGCCGTTGCGATGGATCTCCCGACGGTCTGTACGCCCATTTTCTGGTGCGTAGAGCCGATGAAAGGCAACGGCTGGGTATCCTCGTCGTCCTCCAGTGCCGCACGCAGCAAGCTCTGGCGAGTCTTGAGGTCTCGCAGCAGCGCGTCCAGCAACGCATTTTCGCCAGGGTCACTCTGTTCCGGTAGCGCCCGGAAATCCTTGCCGCGGTCGCCCCTGCGCGGGACGGCCTCGAGATAAAAGCTCACCAGTGGCCGGCGGTATTGCTCTGCCATGCGACGCAACATTGCGGAGCTGGATTGCCAAGTGCCATCCTCCAGTGCTGCGAGGCGCTCCATGCCGCTGATTCCGTGCGCTTCGTTGATTTTTAACTTGCGCGCGGCGACCTCAGGCGATAGTCCGGCGGTTGTTCTGGCCCACTGTAAGATTTTGGGGTTGATGGCAGGCATGGGTTTGGTCTTGCGGAGGTTGACCTGACTCAAGGGCCGGCACAGATTTTGGTTCAAATGCAGAGCGGAGCGGGAACAACTGCCGGCTACTCGTCTAAATGCAGTGAGTCAAAGCCATCAATTCGAAGCCGCTATGTGCTGTCGATTGCAGCTCGGCGCCCGCATTATCTGCTTGATTGCAGCGGGAGCAGACGGTAGAATGCGAGCCGTCTCTCCTGAGTCCACGTTCCATCGAACCGAAACGGTCGTGGTCGTGGCACAGATGTATCCACCAACAGGAGTTTGATATGAGCGCATCCCCGCAAACCACCACGAAGCCCGGCGTCGTTTACAGCCGGTCGCCAACCGCCGAAGAACTCGCACAGCCCGATCCGTCGGCGAACGAGGCATGGTTCATCGAAGCCTTCGCAGGGGTCGAATCCAAGACCCCGGAAAGCGAGGCCATCGCAGAAGTCACGCCGGAAGAAATCGAGCGTATCTTCAAGCGGTGGTCCGAAGAAGCTACCCAGTAACTGGTAGGCCAAATAGAAAACCCCGGATCTAATGATCCGGGGTGAATGTCAAGGGCGACGAGACCTCTCCAGCTTCGCCGCCTCCCACCTGACCAAGAAGTCGGCGGTGTTTGGGATATGCCCAACCAACCGCCAATCCTTAATCCCAACCTTAAAACCTTCTACAGCTCTCAGGTCGAAGCGAGTCGCACGATGCAGCCCTGTTCCAGCCAATTCGTCTTCATCGACGAGCACGCTGGAGGAAAACCACCGACTATTGAATCCATCTTCCCACCAACGCCAGGTAGTGCCGCGAGCTATAAGCACGCGACCATCTGTATCGGCATCAGTGATGACAACGCCGTAGTGCTGACCACCACGACCCTTGGTGAAAGTGCATAGGCAACATCGCCCTCCACAGCTTTACCTTGCTCTTTACGATACTGATTCTTCATCTCACACACTCCATCTCCCGTGCTGCTCAGGGGAGAACAGCGAAGAAGACGCCATGCGTTGAGCAGCCGGGGGTAGCAAATCCCCGCAACACATGGCGGAGATTCCCCGGTAGGGGTGGTCTCAGGAAGCTATAGCCGCCCCCTGAGTTTTTGCTGATCGGCAAAGAAACCCTCGATCCGAAGACCGGGGTTTGAGTGCTCAGACCCGGATCGAGTCGAGCAGACAAGGCACGACCGGGAAGCCCGATACGGTCTGGATGGCGCTCCCCACCAGTCCGGCCTTTTGAAGCCGCGCCAGGATGTGGGGCACACCGATTGCAACCAATGGGTGGCCCTCAGCGTCGGTCTCGTTGCCGAGATCGCAGTTTGCCGTCAGATGCGCCGGGGGTCCGTCCTCCCTGCGTAGTGAGAGGCAGAAACTGCCGTCTCGATACCGCATTGCCATGACGGCGCATGGCTGTCCTGCATAGTCGATCATGTGAATCTCCTGAAAAGCCGGTGAGTACCGGCGAGTGGTCTCAGGAAGCTGTAGCAGCCGGGCTGACTTTTGCTGCTTGCAAAAGAAAACCCCGGTCGAATGGACCGAGGTTGGAGTGGCACTTAGTAGTGCAGGGGATCGCGCAGCAGCCGACGGATGCCGGACAGCCTGAGCAACATCGCTCGGTTCAGGATTGGCTTGAGATCCATCATCAGATGCTCGATCTCGCGCGCCGCCTGTTCGCGGATGGTGCCGTTGTCGGCGAGCACCCAGCGCTGTAGCGCTGGGTCATGCACCGCCTGCCCCCGATTCCGCAGCTTGCCCAGATGATAGTTGACGTTCCTTTGGGAGCAGCCGATACGGATTGCAGCTTCCCGCGAGTGCAGCGGGCCGGTCTTGAGTATCGCCAGGATGCGTTCGGTCATCGCTTCTTCACGCATCTCGATGCGCGCGCTGGTAGTACGAGGTGAGGGCATCCGGTGCCGGGCGCAACCTGACGCCACGCCGGCCAGCGGGTCATTCTGCGGATAGGGACAACTTTTTGTACTGATGCAGCCATGAGGGGACTCCTGATACGCCGGTGAGAAAGCCGGCAAGTGATCTCAGGGAGCTGTAGCGTCACCGCAGGTTTTTGCTTCGCCCATGAGAAACCCCCCAGATCCGAAGATCTGGAGGGTTTAAATGGCGCATCTAATTGCCCATCACTGCACTCAGCAGTGCGTGTTCGACCCGATCCCGGACGGGGCCGGGAATGGCCACATTGCCGTTGGCGTCTGCGTTGGACGCTTGCAGGACAACCGCCTTGAGCGCCTGAAACATCTCGGGCGCCGCAGCGATCAGCCTGGCGTTTGCCAGATCGACCGGCATGTTGCCGATGATGTCGCAGATCGACCGCGGGCCCGAGCCGTTGTCGGCCATGACCGTGATCGTGTCGGGAAGCGGATCATCGTAAGACCCGACCGTCCAAGGCCCGACCGTCCAAGGCCCTGGCGTGTGATCGCCACCGCACACAACAGCAGAAACCACGCCGTCAGCCTTAACGTCCTCTGCTGCAGGCTCACCTGATAACCGGCCGATTTCCCGGTCCAGATACCAGCGGGCCTTGCGCAGATCCTCGACCGCATTGCCCTTGTCACCGCTACGCCAAATGTACTTCACCGCATTGCCGAGACAGAAATTCATGTGCTCGGTGACGGTGATGCACTCCACCCCGCTGGGGTGCTGCGTGTAGTGAGCAGGGTGATTGACGCTATCGTGCCGGGTCATCACGCCACCTCAACAACGAGATCGGCGATAGCCGCTTCGGTCAGCCGGCAGACCTTGGCCCAGGCGAATCCAGTCGGGATCTGACGGTGCGACCGCAGGACAACACCGGTTTTCACCAGCGCCTCGGCCATCCCGCGGTTCTCCGACCAGTCCTTGATGATGACTTCACCCCATTCCAGTTCTGCGTCCTCAAGGGAGCAGGTCGCTGTGGCGATCGGACAGCCATCTTCATCAACGAGGCGGAGGGCGGTCTGGCCGGACCGCTCGTACTGATCCCAGACAATCTTGCCGGTGTAGCCCAAAAACGATACGTTCATGTTGCGCTCCTGAAAATGCTGGTGAGTGCCAGCGAGTGATCTCGGAGAGCTATAGCGGCGGCCCGGATTTTTGCCACAGAAAAGGCCACCCGGAGGTGGCCTTGAATTGCGGGTCACAGCTAACGCTGCGCTCATGAGTCGCCCCTCGGTTTTGTGTTGGGCGTCTTGGTGCTCCAGACGCCGGAATCGCCGTCGTAGTCGCAGAGATCCGGCCAGGTTGTGCCGTACCACTCGACCGTTAGATCGGCGTGCAGATATGAGGTCGTGTCTTGCTCCGCGACCCAAAACGCCCAGACGTTGTCCCCGTCCTCAACCATTTTGTAGGTCGGATACCCCGGCGCGTGCTCGTCGAGCCAGGCTTCGATTGCAGCCCTGGCGTCGGCTTCTACTGGCCGCCCAACCAGCGGTTCCATGGCCGACTGGCTGACGCCAGGGCCGTGGACTGAGGTGTTAAATGTCAGAGAGGCACGCCGTTCTAATTCAAAATGGTTCATGTTTTCGACGAGTTTAGAGCGAGCTTCTTCAGGGGTATTCCCACATCCGTATGTGCCGTTCCCCACGCATGTCGCGGTGTAAGGGTGCGCACAGTTCGGAGTCTTGCGCACGCGGATTTTTTGCTGAGTCATTTAATCTTTCTCCAGAGTGCCGGTGAGTGCCGACGAAGTGTTCTCGGAGAGCTATAGCCGCGGCCGGGATATTTGCTGCCGCTCAAAAATAGAAAAGGCCACCCGAAGGTGGCCTGTGAGTGTTACCCGTCGGCACGTCGAAGCTGGCGTGTGACCTTCTGACGCGGCCGCTTGCGCGAGGGCTGATGCGCTCCGCCTTTACGCATGTCGGCCAACTGTGCTTTTAGCCCTGGACTGGGAAAAAGAACAGAACTTTTGCATTGCGTGCAGTCATACCAGACGCCACAGAACAACTGCTCTGGGGTTTGCCTTGACGATGGCCGCCACTCCATAAACCCGTGAGCATCCACAGGGCACCGTGGTCGTAGCGCCGGCATGTTGCGGATACGAACCTTACCGATCTGCTTCATGGCTATCTTCCTCCAGTTGTTCCAGAGTAAAGGTGGCCTGAATCCGTTCAGCGAAGTCCTGCACGGACATCCGTTCGTCTTCGGTTCCACGACACGGGTAGGCGATCTTCTTCAATATCCTCTGTGCCTTCTGCAACACGGCGTGGAGTTCGAGGATGTCGTGCTGCGCATCCTCGAAAGCACAGGTAATGGCAACGCCAGACTGCTGTGTAGCCATCGCCTTCGGTACGCATTGCCGCCACTGGTCAATCGTTCTGCTTAGGGTCACGGCTGCGTCTCCCTGAGTGGGCCGAAGCAGTCGCCACAGCAGGCCATATTGACCCTCTCGTCGATGTCGTAGACGGGGCGGACCTTGTTGCCTTCACGGTCAACCAGGTCCATCGCCATGCCACATTCGTCAGAACCGACGTACAACGGTGGTTGACGTTTGAGCACGCCCACTGCAGCCTCGTTGAAAGCACAGTCCACGCAGTGGATGTCTGCATCGTAGGTGTATCCGATGATTCGCATGTTGCTCTCCTGATATGCCGGTGAGTAAACGGCAGGTGATCTCAGGGAGCTCTAGCAACCCTTCCGATATTTCATCGGAGACCGGGCTTCTGTGACACGCTATCCGGCTTCTGTGGCACACCTTGCGGCCGGTAACATGGCGGCACCTGCCGTGCCGATGCCCGCAAGCGGTCATCGCCCCGCTTGGGGAGATCAATCGGGCGGGGCCAATCTGAACCGTAGGGTTTGATGCAGCTGCTGCAATCGACACCGGACAAAGGAGGTGGAGCTTCCGATCCAGGGACGGTGAATGGCGCACTGTTACCTGACGGATGCGGAACCGCACGTCCGGTGGTGTGGGAGGGCGGCCGGGGTGACTCGACCTCCTACCCGATGGTCGCTGCATCTGGCATGTGCCCGTTCTACAGATTCGGCGCCAGTGTCGAGTCACGTCCCTGCCGGGGCTTGTAACACGAGTCCGATCGCTTTCATCTTCTCTCTTCTGGGTGTGACATCCGGGCCACTGACGGTTGTGGCGACGGTGACCATTGGGAAGTAAGCTGCCCCGTGGTCGATTTGGGAGGGCATGAGTGGGCGTCGTTACCGCGAATCGCACCCTACAAGCGCGAGCCGCTTGCCGACTACGAGGTCGGCGGGAGAGCGTATTCGGTTAACCTTAGCGAGTTCGTTGGGGCTTTCGCAATCGAAGCGCCGGGCGATTGAATATAGCGTGTTACTTGGCCGCACCGTGTAACTCCGGAATCGGGGGCGCACTGCAGGCGGGTCGGCCGCCGCCAGCTGCAGAACCGGGCGTAGTGGGCGCGCGGTCTGGAGCTCGCTCGCCAGCGCGACCCACCGGCCGCTCATGCAATCGCGTTCGTAGGTCGCCCGCAAGAATTTCGGCATCGTGATCGACGTGCCGCTGGCGATGACTTGCGAGGGATCGAGACGCGGGTTGAGATTGCGAAGCGTGCGATACCAACCGTAGCGGGCAGCCCCGGCGTCGCCCAGGCACACCGAGATCTCGTCCAGCGAAGCGGGGCGCGCGAGCTCAATGTTGCCCGGCGCTCCGTCGATGGTTGGGAAATGGAGGTTGTAACGCGCGGGGTGAAGGAACAACCACGCCGCCGCCAGCACGCTTGGCACATACGCGCGAGTTTGCTCAGATAAAGCCGAGTACAGGTCTGGATTCCAGAAGCCAGCACCGCTGTTCTGTGTAGCCAGCCGACCCACGAGACCTTCACCCCCGTTGTACGCCGCCAGCACTAGCGCCAAGTTGGCGTTGAGCACTCCGAGTTCTTCGTTGAGGTAAGCCGCTGCAGCGCGTGCCTCAAGCACTGGATCGAAACGCTCATCGAAGTTGTCGACCGTCATCAAGCCGAAGCGTGCTCCCGTCTCGGGCATGAACTGCAAAGGGCCCGCGGCGCCTGCACGCGAGACGGCGTGCACGCGACCGCCGGATTCCTGTGCCATGAGGCCAAAGAGCACCGCCTCCGGCAAGCCGGCATCGCGAAAGGCTGGCCACATCTGCGCACGCAAGTATTGGTAGTCCACGTATGACCGGATCAGCTGCGGGCGTGCCCGCGTCAACCATATCTCGATGGCCGCCTGCACAGCGCTGTTGTGTGCCGCGAGACTGGACAGCTTGTTGTTCCCCAGAAGTGCGTTGGTGCGACGTGCCTCTGGCAACATGGCGTTTCTCTCCGCTCTGGACGCGACGCCCTGCCTGCCGTAGCGGCTCGCGTCACCACCACGGGCCTGTGACGCCGTCCCACCCGTCGCGCGCTCCGCATCTTCGTAAGCGACACGGAAGCGCGATACATCACAACCCTTTAGGTAGCTGCATGTCGCCCATTCGTTGCGCATGGTGTCGAGCGCAGCGTTCATCTCTTCTGCGGAACGGGAGCCGCCGCTCTGACGCACCTCTCCCAGCGTCTGGTTAAACTGATACGCGGTGCGATCCAGCTGTCGATACAGCGCGTCCACCTGCCCCGTGGGACGCTGCGGCGTGCTCGCACAGCCAGTCAACAAGCCCACTACGCCGGCAAATCCAAGCCAAATGCAACGTCGTACTGGCTGACTCAGCATTCCAGACCCTCATCGATTTCCAGGATACCCGCCGCAACCGGGTAGGGGTAGTACGCCCAATGCGTATCCAGTCATGCCGGTCACCGATTCCGGAGTATGACGGCCAGGGCGGTGAAGCGGTAGTGGATACTGTCACGGTGTGGAGTGCCGGTATCAAGTTTTGCCAGTAGTGGAATCATGGTGTTGGGCTTTTTGCTTGCGCATGGAGTCTCTTGGGAGGGCGAGTCGGAAACTGTTGTGGACGAGCCGATCGAGGATGGCGTCGGCCAGAGTGGGACCGGCGAGATAGGCGTGCCACTGGTCGACAGGGGAGCTGGCTGGTGATGAGGGTGGACTTCCTGGTCGCTCATCGCAACGTCCACCCCAAGCCTTCCATCTGGACCAAGAGCGCCCGCGACATCTTGCAGAAAGTTGTGCGCACCAGAAAAACTCTGGACAAAATGGTTCAAACAGCATGAAGCACTACACTAGAGAATATCAATGCGCTGAGATGGGCCCCGATCAGGCCTCGTGCTGAATCCTTGGAGTTACCTTATTGTCCTCAGGCTCAGGCTCAGGCTCGATATTGCAGCGCGCAACCCCTGGGCTCGCCCTGCGTATGTACTGCTGCGGTTCGTCCCGCGCAAGTGTGTGCCCATCTGATGGAATGGCTGCCAGGTCAGCCGGCACATCTATCAAAACGCTTCCTGATATAGAGTTGACTTTATGTCGTTAATACATGCTTTGCTGCTGTCGCTCATCCAGGGCCTGACCGAACTCTTCCCGGTCAGCAGCCTTGGCCATGCCGTCGTCCTGCCGGCGCTGCTCAATTTGCATATCGATCAACATTCAAAGGACTTCCTGCCTTTTCTGGTGGTCTTGCACGTGGGCACCTTGATCGCGTTGCTGGTGTATTTCTGGAAAGAGTGGGTTGGCATTGCACGTGGGTTGTTTCGATCTCGAAGCGATGGAGACGCGGAAAATTACCGCCGACTTTTCGGTCTTCTGATCGTTGGGACGTTACCCGCGATCATCCTGGGATTCCTGTTGGAAAAGCCGCTGCGGGCCCTGTTTGCTTCACCGGAACTGGCTGCCGCCTTCCTGGTGGTCAACGGCCTGCTGCTTCTGCTGGGTGAGCGCCTAAGCCACCGCACTCTTGATCCATCGCCAGGCGGACGTCTGGATCAACTGGGCTGGAAGGATGCGTTGGTGATCGGCACCTGGCAGTGCACCGCTTTCATCCCCGGCATCTCCCGATCCGGCGCGGCGATGATCGGCGGATTACGGGCAGGGCTCGACCACCTTCAGGCGGCGCGATTCTCGTTCCTGCTCACTGCGCCGGTTATTACCGGGGCGGCTGTGCTGGAAATCCCCAAGCTGTTGCGTACCCCCCAACATCTCGGTGCTATCGCCCCGGACATCCTGCTCACTGCCGGCGCGGTCGCGGGTCTTGCAGCATTCCTCAGCACAGCGTTTCTGATGCGTTATTTCAAGACCCATGAAACGGCTGCTCTCCGCCCCTATGCCTATTACTGCATCGCCCTGGGACTCGGCGCCTTGGCGTTTTTCCGTGTGTGACCCAATGGAAATGAGAGTTACCGTTGCGAGCATGCCGCAGCGCTGATGGAAACGGTAGGGACCGTTCGGTAAGCGTGTTAGGTCACCCCGGTATTACAAAATACGGGAACTGCAGAGGTAAGAACGAATGAAGCTGAAGCCACCTGATACCGCCGACGTCTGATGGTGGTTCGGATCGAGCATCAGTTTCATGTCGGGTTTCTCGTGCCTAGTACTGCAGGTGCACGCGCATGCTGATCACCGACACTGGACCGCGGTCGCGGTTGTAGGCGGGATTGTCGATAAACTGGTAATCCAGGCTTAGGGCAAGGACCGGCAGTAACTGGGCGGCATAGTAGGTTTCAACGATCTTCTCCAAACCATAGTGCGGCAGTAGCCCGTCGCCGACGAGGATGCCAAGCCCGCCCGCAGCGA
>Ga0307373_10012654_pt1 | contig 11943 bp, 8 predicted proteins | sample OX2MG_FD_202534 | JGI IMG/M metagenome (GOLD analysis project Ga0307373, IMG submission 202534) | Soil microbial communities from Risofladan, Vaasa, Finland - OX-2 | ecosystem: Environmental > Terrestrial > Soil > Coastal area > Acid sulfate soil | place: Finland: Risofladan, Vaasa | collected...
TGTTGCTGGGGACGATCGCATGAACCGAATCCTTGTGGGAGTTGAAGCTTGTGAGGAACGCGAGCGCCCCGCCGGCGATCACGGCGTAAACCCCCCACCCAACAGAGGCGACGTGCACACCGAACAGAACGCCGTTGTGCACCGCTGAGTGGATCTGATGCCACTGCCACCCACCGAGCACGGCGAGCCCCAACCCGAGCACCGGGACGATCATCGCCGCCCACTCAAACGCGACCAGAAGCAGGCCGATGATTGCTAGCGCGATTGTGAGCTTCCCATCACCGTTCATCCCGGACTGCGAACCGAACGGGCCGGAGACCCACGGACCGATCGATCCGATGATCGCGAAGACGAAACCGACCCCGGTCGTCGCGGCCGCGACAGTCAGATCCTCCAGGAAACCGCCGAGGGTTCGCCGGTTGGTCGGCATATCACGGACGCTACGGATCATGCGCATGCTGGGTGGCCGATCTCAACATATAGGCCGGCTCGCAGCCCGGTTAGGTGTTCCGGAATCCCCCGCCGCCCGAGTATTTGACGATGCAGCGCAGCGACGGCAGCTCGTTCAAGAACGCCCTGCTGGATCAGGCCCCGTGGCACTTCTTGTACTTCTTGCCCGACCCGCACCAGCACGGGTCGTTGCGGCCCGGCTCGTTGGCGTCGGTGTGGCGCTGCTGTACCACCGGCGCGGCTTCGGGGTCGGCCTCGGCGAGCCCGCCCCCCGCTGCGGCGCCCGCGGCAGCCGCGGCCAGCGCCTGCGCGCCGGCGGCGCCGCTGCCGCCTGAGTAGCTCACACGCCCGGCGCCGGTAGAAGAGCTCGACGTGGCGCTCGGGCTGCGTGCCGGAATCGGCGGCGGCGCCTGGGCCGGATCCTCCGCCACGGTCACCTCCACGTGAAAGATCATCCGGGCGAAGTCCGTCCAGACGAGGTTCATGAGGTCGCCGAACAGGGTGTAGGACTCGTTCTTATAGGCAACGAGCGGATCGAGCTGGGCCAAGCCGCGCAGACCGATGCCGTGCTGCAGGTAGTCCATGTCGTGCAGGTGCTCACGCCAGCGCTGATCGATGATCTGCAGCAGCAGGAAGCGCTCGAGCGCACGCATCAGTTCGTCCCCGAGCTCCTGCTCGCGCCGGTCGTACTGCGCGAGCGCCTCCTCCTGCAGTCGCAGGGTCAGATCCTCGCGGTCGACACGGTCGGGATCCAGCAACAGCAGTTCGTCGCTCGGCCTGAAGATCTCGACGACGCGCATCAGCAGTCCCGGGACGTCCCAGTCCTCTACAAAATCGCCCGCCGTGTACTCGCCAACGAGTCGATCGATCAAGTTGACGAGCTCCTCCCGGGAGGCGTCGCGCATGTCACGGCCCTCGAGGATCTCGTCGCGGTAGCGGTAGATCACCTCGCGCTGCTGGTTGAGCACGTCGTCGTATTCGAGCGTGTGCTTGCGCATCAGGAAGTACTGCTCCTCAACCTTCTTCTGGGCTTTCTCGATCTGCTTGGAGAGCATGCCGGCCTCGATCGGCTCCTCGTTGCCCTCCTCGTCGTAGGACCCGAGCCGGTCGAGGATCTTGTAGATCCGGTCGCCGGCGAACAGGCGCACGAGGTCGTCCTCGGCGGAGAGAAAGAAGCGCGACTCACCCGGGTCGCCCTGACGACCGGAACGCCCGCGCAGCTGGTTGTCGATCCGGCGTGACTCGTGGCGCTCGGTGCCGAGGATGAACAGGCCGCCGGCGCCGGTCACCTCCGCACGCGCGCTCTCCACGCGGCGCTCGATCTCAGGCAAGACGCGCTCGTAATGCTCCTGATAGTCGGGTCCGCCGGGCTCGAGTCCGAGCTTGCGCACCTCCACCTCGGCGAGGTGCTCGGGGTTGCCGCCGAGCTTGATGTCGACGCCGCGGCCCGCCATGTTGGTCGCGATCGTGACCGCACCGGGAAGGCCCGCGTCGGCGACGATCTCGCCCTCGCGCTCCGCGTGCTCCGGCTTGGCGTTCAGGACCGTGTGCGGGATCCCCCTCTTGCGCAGCCGCTCGGACAGCAGCTCAGAGACCTCAACCGAGATAGTGCCGACCAGGACCGGCTGGCGCTTGGCGTGGCGCTCCTCGATCTCATTGACCACGGCCGCCCACTTGCCGTCCTTGGTCTTGTAGACCTGATCGTTGTTGTCGTCGCGGATCATCGGGGCGTTGGTCGGCACCTGCACGACCGGCAGCTCGTAGATCTTCATGAACTCGGTCGCCTCGGTCAGGGCGGTGCCGGTCATGCCGGCGAGCTTGTCGTACTTGCGGAAGTAGTTCTGGAGGGTCACCGACGCGAGCGTCTGGTTCTCGTCCTGGACGGGCACGCCCTCCTTCGCCTCGACGGCCTGGTGCAGACCCTCGGACCAGCGCCGCCCTTCGAGGATGCGGCCGGTGTGCTCGTCGATGATCATGACCTCGCCGTCGATCACCGCGTAGTCGATGTCACGCTTCTTCAGCGCCTCGGCCTTCAGCGCCTGATGCAGGTGGTTGATCAGGTGGCCGTTCTCGGCGCGGTACAGGTGATCGATGCCCAGGAAGCGCTCGGCCTTGGCGACGCCCAGCTCGGTGACCGACACGGTCTCGTACTTCTCATCGAACTCGTAGTCGAAGTCGGCCACGAACTCCTTCTTGGAGCGAGGATCCATCCCGTCCGGGGTCTTGCCCGGCACCATCTTCGGTGCCAGCTTGGCGAACTTCATGTACAAATCGGCGGCCTGCTCGGGCGCGCCGGAGATGATCAGCGGCGTGCGCGCCTCGTCGATCAAGATGTTGTCGACCTCGTCGACGACCGCGAAGAAGTGGTACGGCGAGCCCGTTTCCGGCTTCGGACGGCCGCCGTGCTGGACCTTCTCCTCCAGCGTCGTCGCCATGTTGTCGCGCAGGTAGTCGAAGCCGAACTCCGAGTTGGTGCCGTAGGTCACGTCGGCCGCGTAGGCGAGTTGCTTGTCCTCGTATGCCTGCATGTTCTGCAGGATCCCGACGCTGATCCCGAGCATGTCGTAGAGCGGCTTCATCCACAGCGCGTCGCGCCGCGCCAGGTAATCGTTGACGGTGACGAGGTGGACACCGCGCCCCGCGAGCGCATTCAGGACCACAGCTGCGGTGGCTGTCAGCGTCTTGCCCTCGCCCGTCTTCATCTCGGCGATCGCGCCGTCGTGCAGGACCATGCCGCCGATCAGCTGCACGTCGAAGTGGCGCATCCCGAGCGACCGCTTACCCGCCTCGCGCACCAGCGCGAACGTCTCAGGCAGCAGGTCGTCCAGGCTCTCGCCGCCCTGCGCGCGCTCGCGCAGCTCGTCGGCCAGCTCCCGCAGCTCGGCGTCGGTGGAGCTCTCCATCTCGGCCTCGAAGCCGTTGATGCGCGCCACGCGCTGCTCGTAGGACTTGAACTTCTTGGCTTCGCCCATGCGAAGCGCACGATCGAGGAAGGACATGCGACTTAGGGTACTCCAGGAAAATCAGCCGGAACCGCCGGCGCAGTCCCTGTTCATAGCCGGGGCGGCCCCGCTGGGCCACCCCGTGATCAGCCCTCTGCGACGTCGTCCACGACGCCCTGTAGCGCGGCTGCCGGCTCCTCCGCCGGCACTTCGCCCACATCCGTGCCGATCACCTCCGGCACCCGCGCCTCGCGGCGCTTGCGGCGCTTCTCGCGGTGACGCTTCACCTGACGCCCGAGCTCCTCCGAAACCACGTTGATCGAGTGGCGCATGTCGTTGCTTGCGCTGCTCGCGCGCAGCGTCACACCCTTCAGATGCAACGTCGCCTCCGCGACCTGCGACTCGGAGATCGACGGGTTGTGCTCCTCGGCCACCTCCACCTCGAGCTCGGCCAGATCCGACACCTGCTTGCCGATCACACGGAATCTGCGCTCTACAAGCTCCCGCAGATCCTCTGAGACGGGGACGTTGCGCCCCTTGACCTCGATACGCATCGATCGACCTCCTTTGTGGAAGACGGGTGTGGTTTCGCGGTCGACTACACGTTAGTTCCACCCATGGCGTTTGTCGACCCGCCCGAGTGTTCTCTGTCCTTTTTACTACGTAATGACGTTCAACTGGACAACGAACCGGTGGCGCGGCGGCTGGCCCGGTGCGCTACTCACCCGGCCAGCGGAACCCCGGCTCGCTGAAGTCCACCGTGAGTGGACTCGACGGCAGCCCTGCAGGCGGATCGACCTGGTTGTATGCCGACGGCGCGAGGTCGTTCGGCGCGTCAGCGTGAAACAGCGCCGCCAGGTACTGCGCCTGGCCGCGACCGACGGAGAGCTCGGTCTGTCCGCCGCCGTAGGCGCCGATCCCGCGTTCGGTGCAGTAGTCATACATCTCACAGAGTCTGCGCAACGAGCCGATCCGCGAGGGCTTGAGATTGACCATGCGCGGGGCGAACGGCAACGCCTCGATATCGGCAATCGAATGGATCGGCGCGTCCCAGGTGATGCGCGCGCGTTCGGCCGATAACGCCTCGGCGGCCTCCGGGACGCTCAGGTCGGGATCCTCGAGCCAGGCGTTCGGGAACGCCTCGGCGACGCGGCGGTAGAGCACGGGATCGGCAAGCTGATCGACGCCGGTGCCCCGGTAGAAACCCTTGAAGTCGATCGAGTCGACCGACCCCGTCGTGACCAGCTCGTCGATCAACTCGGGCGTCCATGAGCTGGTCGCGTCGAGCTTGAAACGCAGGCCGGCATCGAGCGCCAAGCGCTTGCTGACCGGCTCGAGGCTGGGCGGCTCGCCGAGCCTCGTCGATGCGACGTATCGCATCGGCTGGGGCTCACGCGACAAGGCGGCGTGGAGCGTGAGGCCGTTCTGTCGCAACGCCAGGTCGAGCGCCGCACTCTCGAACGCCCACACCCGGTACAGGCGCGAGACCTCGCTCTGCGGCGGGACCGGGAAGAGGTCGAGCGCTTCTATGCGGTCGCAGAACTCCGCGAGCGTCCAGCTGCCCCCCAGGTCGTGAACCGGCCCGGCCGCCTCGAACGCGTCGTGATCCTCGGGTTGGTAGACGACATCTTCGCCGAGGCCGAGCGCGTCGCCACCGCTGAGCCGCACGAGTGTGCAGCGTCGCGTCATCTCGGGTGTGATCTCCGCGCTCAACGGCACGAGCGTGTAGCCGTCGACCGCGAGGCGTAGGTCAGCGATCAGGGCGAAGGTCGGCACGGCCGTTCAGTTTGACGGGTCCGGGGCGTCGGTGACGGAATGTCGCCCCTGCGATGCGGGGAGGGCGCCCCTCCGACGCGGTGGGAGAATGAGTCCGTGTCTCCGCCCCTGACATGGACCTTCTCGCCGAGCGTGATCGTCGGCGTCGGGGCCACCTGCGTGGCTTATATGTGGGCCTGGCGCCGAGCGCGCCGTCCGGGAATGCCGCACCCGCCCGGCTACGGGCGGCTCGCGCTCTTCGGCGCCAGCATCCTGTGCGTGCTGGCGGCTTTGGTTTCGCCGATTGACGCGCTCGCGACCGACGTGATGTTCGTGCACATGATCCAGCACGTATTGCTGCTCGATGTCGTGCCGATCCTGCTGATCCTCAGCCTGACCAAGGGTCTGTTGCGACCGATCACACGGCGCCTGACGATCATCGAGGACCGTGCCGGTTTCCTCGCCCATCCGGCGTTCGCGGCCCTCCTGTACATCGGCATCATGGCTCTCTGGCACGTCCCGCGGATGTACGACCTGGCGCTCGCCCACGGCGACATCCACGTGCTCGAGCACGTCTGCTTCCTGACGGCGGGGACGCTCTACTGGTGGCATCTGCTGTCGCCGATCCGCGCGCGCATGGCGCTCACCGGGATGGGAGCGATCGTCTATATGGCGGTGACGAAGTTCTTCGTCGGGGTGCTCGGGATCATCCTCGCCTTCTCGACCCACTCGCTGTACCCGTGGTACCAGGACCATCCGCACTACTGGGGGATGTCCGCGCGCGTCGACCAGAATGTCGCCGGCGTGCTGATGGCGCTCGAGCAGTCGCTGATCATGGGCACCGCACTCGTCTACATCGTCTACCGGATGCTCAATGACAGCGAAAAGGAGGCCCAGCGGCAGGAGCGATACGACGACGCGTGGGCCAGTTACCGCGAGCAGCTCGCGGAGCGGCGCGCCGAGAAGGCCTGAGGAGGAAGAAGGCCTGAGGCGACTGGTGGATCAACACTTGTGCGTGCCCCTGACCTCGCCCGTGGACTCGTTCGCCGACGAAGGCGAATTGGAGGTCGTCGCCGTATAGGTGACCGAGAACGGCCGCGCACCCTTCTCGCAGCCGATCGAGGCGAGGAAAGGGATGACCCTGCCAGCGTGCCTGACGGTCAGCTTCTTGAACGTCAGCGTCTCGGTCTCGAGCGAGCCGAACAGGCCGATGTTGCCGGCGTCATAGGACACGTCAGCCGGCTCGGGCACGTCGGTGACGAACGTCCTGCCGGCCTCCCTGACGGTGCCTGTCCATGCGGCCGCGGCGCCCGTCGTGAGACCGTCGCACTGGTCTGGGCTGGTCGTGAAGAAGAAGGTCAGCTTCCCGACCCCTCCGTTGTAGACCCATAGCCCCAGCGAACATGGCGCGCCGGGGCCGGCCAGGTTGGACGAGGGGTTCGTGAGCGCCGCCTCCACGTGACCGCTTGCAACCAGCGAGCGCTTCGGGCAGACAGCGTTCCACTTGCCGTTATGCCCGTTGTCCTCGTTGATCTGGTTCGGGGTGCATTTTGGGAAGTACTGGCCGTCCATCTTGAGGCCGTAGGTGGTCGTCCTGATCTTCACGAGCGGCGCGCCGACCTTGCCGGACGTGCTGCTGCCCATGCCGAGCCTCTCGACCAGCGAGACAGCGATTGGCCTGGCAGGTGACCCGTGGACGCCGGCCACGACGAAGTTGCCTGTATAGGTGTTCGGTGAGGCGCTCACGGGCCCGGCCGCGGACGCGGCGCCGGCTACAAAGAGGCAGAGCGGCGCCGTTATCGCCACCAGTTTCCGTCGCATCCTCTCACTCCTTCTCGCCGTCCTGAAGCGACTGGGGTGTCCGGCGGCTGCGCCGCCGGACACCGCAGCACGAGAGGTTCTCAGTACCAGCTGCTCAGCACTTGCCCGAGCCCTTGACCGTGCCCGTCCCGACGGTCGGTGCGCCGGTAGTGGATTCGGTTGCGGTGTAGGCGATCGAGTAGGCCCGCGAGCGCTTACAGCCGGTCGACATCAGGTACCCGTACGTCTTGCCGCCGTGCTTGGCCGTGAGCTTCTTCCAGTTCAGCGTCTCAGATTGGAGTGAGCCGAACAGGTTGATGTTGCCCGCGTCGTAGGAGACGTCCGCCGGCTCGGGCACGTCGTTGACGAACTTGCTGCCGGCCTGCTTGATCGAGCCGGTCCAGGCGGCAGCCGCTCCGGTAGAGAGGCCGTCGCAATCGGTCGCGTTCGCGATCGTGAAGAAGTACGTCACCTTGCCGACGCCGCCGTTGTAGACCGACAGATGCAGGAAGCAGGGCGAGCCCGGCCCCTTCAGGTTGGAGCTCACCAGCGCTGCCGTCGTGTGACCGCTGGCCACCAGCGCGCCCTTCGGACAGACGCCGTTCCACTTGCCGTTGTGCCCGTTCTCAGTGTTGATCTGACCCGCGGTGCACTTCGGGAAGTACTGGGCGTAGCTCTTCAGGCCGGCCACGGTCGAATTGATCTCGGTCAGCGGCGCACCGACATTGCCTGACGTGGTGCTGCCCATGGCCAGCCTCTCGACCATCGCGACCGGCGCCGGCTTCGCCGCCGATCCCCTGGCGCCCACGACGGTGTAGCTGCCGCCATACGTGTTCGGTGGGGCGGACACCGTGGCATACGCCGTGCCGGCTGCCAACAGGCAAAGAAACGCCGTCATCGCTAGCAGTTTTCGCATTCGTCTCACTCCTTCTCATTTACAGGTGCAGGTCCCATCTCGCCGGCCACGGGTCATGGGAGTGGTTGTAACTGCGGATAGAAGCCGCTGGCCGGACCTAGACCTGCACCCAGCGAACTGCGAAGCGCATCGCTCAGGCGCTCTTGCGCGTTGCAAGCAGGCGTCGGCACCTTTGTTGCGTCACCTCCTCCGTAGAACAAGGGTAGTTCGCTCTGGTACATAACGCTTCCCGATTGGCCGGGGATTGAAGCGAGCGGATGCGACGACTGCGACGTGCATAGGTATGTCCCGAAGACATCGAGCGCGGTGCCCAGTATGTTGGTCGAGCCTGTCAACGAGTGGCCACCTCCCGGCACCTCATATGCGTTGCTGCGGTTCGAATAGGGTCGCTGCTTCTGAGCGGTCAGCTCCTCCGGGCTCAGCGGCGCCGAGACGCGCACGTAGTGCAGGCGCTGGTTCGGGTTGCTCAGGGCCTGCCCCGCGCCCTCGCTCGAGGCTGCGGCGTTGGCGAAGAACGCCGCCAGCTCTCTGCGATAGGCGCCGAGGTAGTCGAACACGGGCACGAGCTGCCCCAGGAACGGCGTCAGCGACGTGAACAGCGTCTTGGCGGCGCCGGAGCCGGCGTTGGCGGAGACTGCGAGGAAGGAATCAAGCGCGGGCACCCCGGTCCGCGCTGCGCTCGTCAACGGTCCGAGGTCCGTCAGCACGGTCTGCAGGTTGGGCGCGAGCCTGGCGATCGCCTCGAGCGCCGGGCTCAGCTTTACGGCGGCCGGTTTGAGCTCCTCGACCAGCGGATTTGCCTGTCCGGCGAAGCTCTTCAGGCGCTGGATCGTGGCGCGCGTGCTCTCGAGGAACCCCGGGAACGCCCTGATCGCGGCGGCGAGCTCGGTGTTGCGTGCGGCGGTGGTCCCGAACACCGTGTTGGCGTTGCGGATCAAGCCCTGCAGCTGGCTTGGGTTCTGGCTGATCGCCGACAGCACCCGACCGCCGTCGGAAAGCAGTGTGCTCGTCGCCGTACTGTCACGTTGCAGCACGTCCAGGACGGTGCCGACATTGGTCGCGAACGGGTACAGCTCGGCGAGCGCGTCGTTGAAGGCTTGGCCGCGATTGGTAAAAGCGATTCCATCGTCCTGCATCCAAGTCTGGAAGGCCCTGCGCGTCTGCGGATCGAAGGTGTCGAGGATCTGGTCGAGCTGGACGGTGGGCGCGACGTGAGCTTGGGGCAGCTGCGCGCCGTCGCGCAGCATGCGCCCGCGCGTGCTGCCGAACGACAGCGCGACGTAGGTCTCCCCCAGCAGCGTCTTCTCGCGCAGGGTCGCCCGCGTGTTCACCGGCCGGGGCACGTACTTCGGATCGATCTGCAGCACCGCGCGCGTCAGCCCGGTCCGGTGGTCGAGCCCGACGCTGACCACCTTGCCGACCGTGACACCGGCGATATCCACGTCCGCCTGCGTGCCGAGCTGCACCGCCTGATCGAACTCGACGCTGATCCGATAGCCCTGGGGCACGAACGGCACCGAGCCGCCGAACGACAGCCACAGGAACAGCAACAGCGCCACGCACGACGCCGCGAACGCCACCATCGCGGCGATCCTGGCTTTGCTGGGGGCCGTCGTGTTCATCGCGCGTAGCAGTTCGTGATCTTCGACCAGTCGGGCGCGTTCAACATGTCGAGGATCGGAGTCAGCGATGGCGTGCCGGGCTGCAGCGCGACCTCGAGCAGGTTCAGTGACGGGCAGGTGGCCATGAACTGGCCCTGGATCAGCGGGCCAGTGGCGTCCTGAAGCGAGGTCAGACTGTCCAGGTTGTGCGCCAGCCAGCTGCCCCAGTACAGGTAGCTCGGCTCGCCGCCCTTCTGCCGGTAGGCGAGGGTGTTGACGAGCGTGTTCAGCACCCCGAACGAGCTCGCCAACGCCGGTGCCGCCTTGGCCAATGAGCCGGCCGCCGGCGCGAGCGTCGCCACGAGTCGGCGGATACCCGGATTGGTCGCGAACGGCTCGAGCTGGTGCTCGATCACCGGTGTCGTGTCCTTCGCCAGCGGCCGCAACGCGTCGAGCGCTGGACCCAGGTTCTTCGCGAACGGCTCGAGCTTCTTGAGCGCCGGGCCGGTCACGGAGGCGAATCGATTGACCTTCTCAAGCGTCGAGCTCGTCTGCTCGAGTGTGCTGGGCAGCAGCGCGATTCCCTGCTCGAGCGCCTGGTCCTGAGACGCGATCGCCTGGAAGTTCGTGTTCGACTGCTTAACGAGCGACGCGAGCTGGGTGTCGACGCCTCCGAGCGAGGTCGCCACCAGATCGAGGTTGTGGATCGCGTGACGCAGGTTCCCACTCCGCTTCGCGAGCAGCTTCGTGAAGTCGAGCGCGGAGCGGTCGAGCGGCGCGAAGCGCTTAAAGTCGGCAGCCAACGTGGCCGCCGTCTTCGCGCTCGGGCTGTTGGCGGTTGCGCCCTTGCCGTTGAACGCCTGCGCCCCGCCCGCCAGCAGCAGCAGCAGGTAGGTGCGCGTGTCGGCGTCGAGCGAGTCGAGGATCTGTTCGACGTTGATGTCGGGCTGCGTGCTGCCGATCCCGAGCGTGCCGCCGGCGGGCAGGCGACCCGCGCTCGGGGTTCCCGGGTCGAGCGACAGGTACATGTCCTTGAGCGGTGTGCGCGGCCGCAGCAGCACGGTGGCGTTGCGGTAGATCGGGGCGTAACGCTTGAAGATGTCCATCGTCACGACGGCCTGACCGTGCTCGAGCTGCACACCGCCGACGAGCCCGACCTCGACCCCGGCGATCGTCACCGACTGACCCTGCCCCGGGGTCACCGCCGCCGCTGTCGCGAATACGGCGTTCACCTGGTAGTAGCTGCGGCCGAATGTGAACGACGGCTGGTGCTCGAGGATGTAACCGACGGTCGCGATCGCGAGCACGACCAGCACGGCGACCGCGAGGAAGTCGCTGCGATGGGTTTTGATCGCGTGCCTCACGGCCCCTGCCCCTGGGTCGCGCTGTTCAGGTCAGGCGCTGTCTGCGTCAAGCACGGCACGCTCGACTTGAGCGCAGGCGCCCTGCCGGAGGACGGGAACGACGGGAACGTGCCCAACGCCGGCAGCACCGCGTTGCCGTACAGCGAGCCGGTCGCGGCCGTTGCCCGCGTCTTGATCCCGGTGGCGCCGCCGCCGACGGCGGCGCGCACATAACGGCCGTTGCCGTCGAAATTCTGAGTCGCACCGGCGAGGCCGACCGCGCTCTGGAAGAGCTGCTGGTCGACGTCGAGCCCTTGCGGCGGCGAGTTGTCGACCGTGATCTTCTCGTTGCCGGTCGGCACCAGCACCTTGCTGATGCACTCAGATAACCTTGCGGCTTGGCTGATCAGCGACGTCGTCGCCCGAACCGCCGCCGACGTGTTGCTGACTGCTGGCGTCAGCTCCTTCAGTAGGCCTTCGAGCTCGCTCGGTGAGTTGAGCTTGGTCAGCTGCTGCAGCCAGGGCAGCGCGACCTTGATCGTCGTGCCGAGTTGCTTGATGCTCGGTGTCAGGGCCTTCGCAAAGGCGTCGGTGGGCGCGAATGAGGCGTCGAGCGCCTTGTCGGCCCCAATCGTCGCACGCAGCACCGCCGGGAGCGCTGCGACCGCGGCGCTCAGGTCCTGCTGATGCGCCGCCAGTGCGCCCATCGTCTGATCGAAGCTGTCGACCAGCTCCGGCAGCTGTGCGCCACTCGCCGCCAGCCCCTTGAAGATCTCCGATTCGCCCTTGACGACGCCGGTCAGGTCGCCAGGATTGGTGCCGAGCAATGCCTGGTTGACGATCGCCGACGCCTCGAAGGAGTCGGCCGAGTAACTCAGGGCCTTGTTGAGACCCTGGGCGCCCGTGGTCCCGTCGGCGCCCGGCTTGTTGAGCGCCGCGCCGAAGCCCTGGACGAGCTTCTGCAGGTTCGCCCGCGCGCTCGTGTCGAGCGACGACAGGATCCGGTCCAGCTGTACGGGCCCAGAGGTGTTGGCGGCCGGTAGCGTCGCGCCCGAGTGGAGGATCGGCGACTCGGGCGTGCCCGGATGCAGGTCCACATAGAAGTTGCCCTCAAGGAAGATGCGCGAGCGGATGTC
>Ga0307373_10012656_pt1 | contig 11942 bp, 11 predicted proteins | sample OX2MG_FD_202534 | JGI IMG/M metagenome (GOLD analysis project Ga0307373, IMG submission 202534) | Soil microbial communities from Risofladan, Vaasa, Finland - OX-2 | ecosystem: Environmental > Terrestrial > Soil > Coastal area > Acid sulfate soil | place: Finland: Risofladan, Vaasa | collected...
GGCGAGGACTCCCCCGGTATCGGGGGCCGGGGGGCTGCCGGGCGAGGACTCCCCCGTTATCGGGGGCCGGGGGGCTGCCGGGCGAGGACTCCCCCGTTATCGGGGGCCCGGGGGCTGCCGGGCGAGGACTCCCCCGTTTTCGGGGGCCGGGGGGCTGCCGGTGCTTTTATATCACCGGCAGGAACTATCTCGACCTGCTTCAAGAGGAGAATGCTATTGCCCGAAGTTTTTCCATTTCGCGCGGTTCATTACCGCGAAATGTCCAGGCTCAAATCGCTGATTGCGCCTCCGTACGACGTCATCTCGCCGGCGCAGCAGCAGGCTCTCTACGACGAGTCCCCCTTTAACATCGTGCGGCTGGAGCTGGGCAAGTCCGGTCGGAACGAGGATCCCGAAAGTCGGTATCGAGAAGCCGCGGCCCGGCTCCGGCAGTGGGTGGTGGACGAGGTCCTCGTTCAGGACCAGGACCCATGCTTTTACGTTTACCGGCAAACGTATCAGCTCCCCGACCACGCGCCGCGAACGCGCACGGCGGTCTTTGCCGAAGTCGGATTGGAGGACTTTTCCACCGGTAAAATCCGTCCCCACGAAGAGACCTTCTCGGGACCAAAAGAAGACCGGCTCAAACTCCTCCGGGCCACGAGGGCCAACATCAGCCCCATCTTCGGTCTCTATCCCGACACTCCCGAAGCGGCCTTCATACTGGAGGAAGAGGCCTCGACGGCCGCCGCCGCCGATTTCATGGACACCGCCGGAATTCGACACCGGCTCTGGCGGCTGCGCGATCCAGACAAGTGCGAGATTGTCACACAGGCGCTGGCAGACAAAACCATACTCATCGCCGACGGACATCATCGCTACGAAACGGCGCTGGAGTACCGGAACGAACGCCGGAAGCAGACGCCCGATCTGAAGGGCGCCTGGTACGAGCGGGTCATGTTCGCGCTCGTCAGCATGAGCGACCCGGGCCTCGTTGCGCTCCCAACGCACCGTATACTCCGCGGCGCGGACCCGCGAAAACTGCAAGGCTGGCGGGAACGGCTTCACCGCGCTATTATCACGCCCGTAGCGCCCGACGCCGCATCGGCGCGGCAGGCCCTGCGGGGGTCACTGGCCGAAGACGGGCGGCGATTCGTGTTCGTTCAGCCCGGAGAGTGCTGGCTTGTAGTATGGGGCGCCGCCGTTGGCAGCCCCGTCGAACGCCTGGATGTCGCCCGGCTGCACCGCGAAGGACTGCCGGCCATCGCCGGATCCAGCGATCCGCATGAGCTTGGAATCACCTACACGCAAGACCTTAAAGAGGCCGTGAATACGGTCCAGCGCGGCGAGGCGCCGGCGGCGATCCTGCTCAACCCCACTCCCATAGAAGAGGTGGACCTGGTGGCGGCGAGCGGCGCCAGGATGCCCGAGAAATCGACCTATTTCTATCCCAAGCTGCCGACGGGCCTGGTGCTTCGAGTTGACACCGGAGAAGAATCGGTAAAAGAAGAAGGTAGACCGCATTGACCGCGGAACGGCCCTCGCCGGGTCAATCTCTTGAACCAGGTCCGGCTGCCCGGGTCGATCGTCCCAGCGGGGCCGCCAGAGCCGCTGAGCTAAACCGGGTCACCGAGATCGACGGGATCGCGGAGCAGGCCCGCGCCTGTCTCGAAGAAGCGAATCGAGCGCGGGAAGCGGCTCTTGCGCTCTCTCGCGAGCTCATCCGCTGCTCCGCCAATAGCATTCGCGCCATCCATCGCGGCGAGATGGATCAGGCGTCCACCCTGCTGGATCGAGCCGCAGGGCTGGCGTCGCAGCTAACGAACATAGCGCGAGGTGACATCTTCTACGCCGGTTATTCGCAGGATTCCCTAAAGGAGTTCGCCGAGGCGCGGTCTGTTTACGCGCTGGTGAACAACGAGCCGCTGCCCAACGCCGCCACTCTTGGCATCCCCTGGCCGGCGTACCTGAACGGGCTGGGAGAAGCGGTGGGGGAAATGCGGCGGCACTGTCTCGACCTGCTGCGCGGAGGCAAAACGAGTCGCGCAGAGTTCATCCTCGACATCATGGACATCGTCTACTCCGTCCTGGTGACGATAGACTACCCGGACGCTGTCACCTCCGGTCTGCGTCGAACCACCGACATGGTCCGGGGGATTTTAGAGCGCACGCGCGCCGATCTGACAACCGCTGTCCTACAGCAGCGGTTGGACGCGCGGATGGAAGAATTGAGCCGCCGGTTGACATAGGTCCATCGTCTCGGTGGCAACCTTTTCTCTTCCAAACGAGTCATGGAGGAGAGAAGCAAATTAGAAAAGGAGTTTTATCTGGTGCGAATCCATATTCCGGCCGCTGCGGCGGTCCTTACAATGGCAATGGCGGTCCCGGCATTGGCCGGACCCCACACGACGATTAAACACGCAGCCCCAACGGCGACAAAGCCCGCCGCTCCCAAGCTGAGCGGATCGGGCGCTCGCTATCTTGTTACAACCGGCAAGATTCTCAGCGGGGCGCACACGCTCCACGTCAAAGGGCACGCCACCGTGACGACAAAGGCGACCAAGGGCCCCAGCAAAACGCAGACTGCCGCGTTTGAGATGGCGCTGGGCCCCGGCGGAAGATTTATGTCGAGGAACAATGGCAAGGCGGGCGAGCAGTTGCTGGTCAGCACAGGCAGCGCTATCTATATCTATCGACCCGCTGCAAAGCAGGTGGTCAAGCTGCCGGCAAGCGATGCGGCACAGGGCGCATCCAGCGTCTACGGCCAGCTAATGCTCTTGATGGGAGTTGGTCCCAGGACCTGGACGTATAAAGGCGTCCACACCGTTAACAACCGGCCGTGCGATGAAGTAACCGCGGAATTACCCGGACACACCAGCACGATCTATCTGGATCGCGCGACACATCTACCGCGTCGGGTGGTGCTCACCGGAAAGCAAACAACAGGTTCCGGCGGTCTCACGGCCGACTTCGATCTCTTCCAAATGAACGGCGCCGTACCGGCCAGCCTGTTCAAATTCACCCCGCCCCGCGGCGTCAAAGTCATTGTGCCGCCGGCGCGGCCAACCGCCCCGCCGGTGAAGTAATCGCGGACGGAGGACGAGGGACGAGGGACGAAGGACGGGGCAAACATCTCGCTCCTCGCGCCCTCTCCTCCGTCCTCTGTCCCACACACTCACACACTCACCCTCTCACACACTCACACTCTCACCCTCCTCCGTCCGCGTTAACCGCCCAAGGAGCCTTTAATGTCAGATCTGACCGTTCCCCCCGGACCCGCGACGTTATACCGGCATGACCACCCCCCGGTTTGCAACATCAACGACGAGCACACCCGGCGCCTCTCGACCGGGCAGCGGATTGCTGACAGAGTCGCCGCAACCATGGGCGGCTGGCCGTTCATCATCTGCCAGACGGTACTCCTGATGGCCTGGATGAGCGTCAACGTGTATTTCGTGCTGCACCGGGGAGCTCTCAAGTCGTGGGACCCGTACCCGTTCATATTGCTGAACCTGGTGCTCAGCTTCCAGGCGGCGTACACCGGACCGGTCGTCATGATGAGCCAGAACCGCCAGTCTGAGAAAGACCGGCTGATGGCCCAGCATGACTACGAATGCAACCTCAAGGCAGAGGAAGAAGTGCGCGTCCTGATGCAGCACCTCGCCCACCAGGACGAGATCCTCGCAAAACAAAACGAGGTCCTCGCCGAAATCACCGCTCGTCTCGACGCCATGCAGCCATCCGCTCCCGCTCCGGCGCAGTAGTTTGACGCTCCGCAACAGCCGGCGCGGATATGAGGACAGCCCGCTTTGGCGCTCAGGCGGACACATCGCCGGGACTCGCCAGTTTGTCACTTCCGCTAGCTATTGCTATGATAGAGAATTGTTGAGCTGGATTGAGTTGAGCAGAGGAAAATTGCCATGTACCGCAAGAGCCGGCAGATCGTAAGTCATCAAAGGTCTGACCACGCCTCGTGGCGCGAATCGCAGCCGTCTGCTCCGAAGGGCCGACCTTGAGCTCCACGCAGAGCACCCATTGGATCGAGGAGTTGGGTCTCGACGGCGCCGGGTCGAACGACGCCGAGGGCCCAACGCTCTATCGGAGCGAACGTGAGATCGACACAAAAGCGCCGGCCCTTTACGCGCACTCCATGCGCCGGGCGTGGCAAGCGCTGGATCTTGACGCCATCTTTTGTATCGACCGCCGGCCGGTTGTTTACCTCAAAGAAGTTCATTCGATAGACGAGCCAGAGGTGGCACGTCTGCATCGTATCCTCTGGAACCACGGCACGGCGGCCCTGCTTGCGATTGTTACGCCGAAAGAGGTTCGCGTCTACTCGGCGCTTGCGCTGCCTTCATCCGGCAAAGATAAAAAGATCGGAGCTAGCGCGCTGGCGAAGGTATTCCGACGCGTGGCTGACGCGCTCGATCTCCGCCAGTTTTTAGAGAGCGTCGTAACTGGCGCGTTCTTTGACCATCACCGCGCCTCATTTAACCCGAAGCAGCGCGTCGACCGCTTCCTTCTCCAGAATCTGGAGGCCGCGCGCCGTTTGATGCTTGAGCAAACCGGCGGTGATCTTGACGCGCAAACCGTCCACGCCTTCCTGGGGCGCACGATCTTCGTCTGCTATCTGGTGGATCGGAAAATCATCGGTCCTGGCTACTTCGAGCAAATCGGCGCCCCGGACACATCGCAACTGCTCGACATTCTGGAGGACCGCGCGCGGGCGGGCTCGCTGCTCTATGGGCTCTTTGAGAAACTCAAAGAGGACTTCAACGGTGATCTTTTCAATATTGATCTCACGGCCGAGCAGCAGCGAATCGGCGCCGGGCATCTTGACGTGCTCCGGCGGTTCCTGAGAGGTGATCAGCTCGAAAACCAGCAGCTTTCTCTCGGTTTTTGGGCGTACGACTTCAGCATTATCCCGATTGAAACCATCAGCGCTATCTACGAGAGCTTCCTGACGGCTGAAGACGAGAAAGCAAAGAAGCAGACTGGCGCCTTCTATACTCCCCGGTTTCTAGCCGAGGTTGTGATTGATACGGCGCTCGCTGGCTGGCAGTCTATACTGGACAAACGCTTCCTGGACCCAGCGTGCGGCTCCGGTATCTTTCTTGTCGGTCTGTTCAATCGCCTTGCGGAGGAGTGGCGAAGAGCTAACCCGGCCGCGAGTTATGCGGAGCGCGCCCACGCCCTGCTGGGAATGCTGCAGGAGCAGCTCTTCGGAGTGGACTCAAACCTGACAGCATGCCGCATCACGGCATTTAGCCTTTATCTCGCCCTGTTAGATCAGTTCAACCCACCTGACATTCAGCAATTTCAAAAACAGGGTCACTGGCTCCCCCCATTGTTGGGAGATCCGCTCAAGACGAAGGGGGTGGGATCACCCCGTCCGCTCCTCAACGCCGATTTTTTCGCGCCGGATCTCAAGCTGCCGGTCGATAGCTTCGATCTCGTGCTCGGAAATCCATCGTGGGCGCGCGATCTAAAAGCGCTGAGCAGCGTCGTGCAGTGGAGCAAAAAGGAGCGGGTGGAACTTCCTCAGAAGCAGCTTGCCTATGCCTTTGTCTGGAAGGCGCCAGACCTGATTCGGAAGGCGGGGAGAGTCTGTTTTCTTTTGCCGGCCGCCCTACTATTCAACCGGGCCAAGAACCTGCTGGATTTCCAGCGGAAGTGGCTGGAGCGGGATCAGATAGATCAGATCATCAATCTCTCCGACCTGAGGCTCTACCTGATGGACGGCGCGACCCATCCCGCGTTTATCGCGCGGTATCGAAAAAAGGATGATGATGCGGCCCCGGGTTTCATCGACTACCTGGTTCCGAAGAGCGGTTTTGCCAGCCTGCATGCTGACGTTTTGTCCATCAACCCGGAGGATCGAATCGAAGTACGGGTTGATGAGGTTCTCGATGATCTTCAACGAGGAGAGTTTCCGTCGATCTGGAAGCAGGCGATGTGGGGGAGCCCGCGGGATCGCCGCCTGCAATCGCGCCTCTCGCTGCTGCCGCGTCTTGGGGCCATCGCCGGCAAAGCGCGTGAGCGAAAGCCCAAACGCTGGGTGATCGGCCAGGGGTTCCAACCCGAGTCGCCGTCGTCGAAGCGTCCAATCCCGCGACCCTGGCCTCCGAGCCACCTGATGCTTGAGGGAAAGACGGATCTGAACCTCGTACTACCCGAATCGGACTGCGGCGCCATTGGTGACAAGTACTCAACATTGCGCCGCCTCCCCGATGAGCGTATCTTCAAGGCGCCGCACACACTGGTGTCGCAGGGCTTCCGTATGGCCTTCGCGGATTTTGACGTGGTATTCCGGCATGCCATCCAGGGGATTCACGGTCCGGAGCAAGACGCCGAGCTGCTCATGTTTCTTGCCGCCGCTCTGGATTCCCCTCTGGGTCGCTACTTCTTCTTCCACACGGCTGGCAGTTGGGGCACGGAGCGAGACAAGGTGCTTGAGGAGGAGCTTTTGCTCTTTCCGTTTCCTTTGCCCGATACAATGGATGACTCATTCGCGGCGCGTCGATTAATCTCAAAGGTTTCGCGGGTTATGACCGACGCTAAGCGTACGTTTGCCGACGAGGTCATTGGTAGGGATATAGCTATTGCCCGCGTACGCGATCGGATCCGACCGCTGGTGTACGAGTACTACGGCATCGGGGAGACCGAGGCCATCCTCATTGAAGACACAATCAACGTCTGGGAGCCGAGCTCGACCCCGCAGCGAGGGACCCGCAATATCCCGGCGATCAGGCGCTCCAGCGTACAGGAGCGCGCGGAGTACATGACCACCCTCGCCCAAACACTCAACGAATGGGCGAGCGGCGGGCGGTACCGCATCCTGGCCCGCCAGTTCGCGCGGCCATCCCGCGACGCGGCTATCGTGGAACTCACCCGAACCACGGCGCAGACGGTCAGCGGCTCTAACCAACCGATCGAGTCCGATAGGGCGTTCGACGCGGCGATCTTGAGGATTCAACGCGCGCTTCCGGAGCGGCAGGGACATCTGAGATTCCAGCGTGGCCTGAAGGTCTTCGCGGGCGACAATCTCTACATACTTAAGCCGTTGGATCTTCGGTTCTGGACCGCAACGGCGGCGCTAAACGACGCGGATGAAATCGCCGCGGCAATACTGTCCGGCCACGGAGGATAAGGCCTTTATGGCAATATCAGGCCGGGCCTCCGACTGGGCAGATACCTTTCCCGATGGTTTTATTCCGGACATTCTCGCCCTGGTATTCTCGGCGTGGGCGCAACTCAAAAAACCGGCGATGGACGACCTTGAAGTCCCCATCACGCGGAGATTCTGCGCAAAACTCAGACAGGAAAAGAAGCTTCAGACGCTGCCATTCACGATCAGCCGTCAGACGAAGATCGATGACTCAGGCGGGATTGAATTGGGTGAGCTAGATCTCTGTTTCACCGCGGGCCGGCGTGAAGACGTTTATTTCGCATTCGAATGCAAGCGGCTGCGGATTCCTTATCCAAACGGCTGCCGGCCCAATAACAGCGAGTACGTTCAGGAGGGAATGCTCCGGTTCATTGAGGCGCAGTACGCTCACGGTCTTGAACAGGGCGGAATGATCGCCTACGTCATGGATGGCGACACGGCGAGCGCCATAATGGGAGTCAGCACGGCCATTCGACGCCGTCAGGGCGACCTGAAAATGGTCCCCGGAGAAGGACTGTTACGGTCTTCGATCGAGCCTGATCGCGAGGAGGCTCGTGAAACGCGGCATCATCTGCAAGTTCGGGCTTTCAAGATGCATCATCTCTTTTTGGCAGTGTGAGGAATCAGATGCAGCACGTTGTGACGGAGTCCACGTTCGACGAATATTCATTCTGGTTCCTGACCAGAATGAAGGAAAGAAAGCAGCACACACCTGAATTTCCGCTGGGGACGCTGGTGCCTGAGACACCCGAGGATCGATTGGCCGCTCTTAAACCGTTGAAGGGAAAGTGTCCGCCCTGGTTCGAGCGCGCTCGGTGGACCATCGTCAGCATGACCGCGGCGGACCTTGCGACGGTCGTTGTTGTTGACAATGAGAAAATTCGCGGTCTCGGGCTCCTCCGGACCGGTACTGACAGAACACTCGATAACACCGCTCGAATCGCTATCAAGATGGGCTACTTTGAGAGGCCCGATGCAGCAGATCCCCGGCACCAGGAATACTACCATAAGCTGCTTGAGGGTCAACTCAGTCTTTCGGGACCCGATCGCCTCGTACTGCGAGAGCTTCGCGCGGGCGAAGCTGCCCTCCACCCTGAGCCGAGCCCAGGGTATTTTCCCGCCCGGACTTTGTACCTTCATGACGGCTTCGGCCGGGCTCTTCCGCTAATGGTTCTCGTTCAGCGCGGCATATTGCCCGCGACCATCCCGGTTGAGGCGTTCGTCGCCCGTTTGCCAGACGACCCGGCGGCATGACCCTCCTTTGACGTTCGAAATTCGTGGCCGGGCAGTCGTACTCCCAGGGCGCCCCTCGCGGATTGCGCAATGGACCGCCGCTCCCAGGCATCCCGCTAACGATTCGTCAGCCCATCAAAGCCGCGCCACGCCCGCGCCAAATACTACAACGAATCTTGGGCGAGAAGCATCTGTCTTAGCAGTGCGGGAGTAGCTGAAAGGACAGATGCAAACAGATGGAGGTGGGTGGCCGCTGACGAAGCGTTTGGCTCTGCCCGGGAATTCCTGGAACGGGTGGGCAAGCTGGGGATGTGGTACTTTGGGGAAGTACCAAGAGCACGTACTTTTGGATGAAGCGGCCCAAGACAGCGGCGCCGGGGTGGTCGGGGAGGTGGCACAAGCCTGAGTTGGAGCGAATATTGGATGGAGAGCCTGTCGCCATGCAGACAGGAGCGATCAGGCAGAACTCGGTCCCACGTCGTGGAAGCGATGCGCGGTCAAGGGGGGCCAAGGGAACCATCGTCGCCGAGTTCGCGGCGATACGGGTGGTCAACGTACGCGAGGAGATTGCGGGAGAGGATGTCTGGCTGGCGCTGCGCCGAGACCTTGGGACGAAGGAGCATTGGGCGCGCGATAGAGACGGTCCAGTACGGCAAGCCAGGAACCAAGCCGGCGACGCTCTAGGAAGATAAAAACAGAGCCAGCTTCAAGAGTTAATCGACCGTTCGTTGTAGCGCTAGGGCGCCGTAATTGACAACCCACACTGGTTCTCAATGAACTCTAAAACCCGCACACACTTGTCGAGGTAATCCGCGACGCGGGCGACTGTGATGCCGGAGTCTCCACCGTGGGCGATGAGATTACGGTTATTAACAATACTATCAATCGCATCCTTCCTTCCATCTTCGGCCAGGAAATCATCCAACGCCTGCCCCCACGCGGGATCGAACCTCTTAGCTATCTCAACAAACTGCTCCGCCTTCGCGTTAGGCACGCGCTCCGCGTAGAACTGGCCATGTTTGGAGATTGGGCCTGCCGAGTTCGTTCGGATGTACTCCACATATATCGCGGACAGACTCCTCTCCATGAAACCGGCCGCTAGCACACAAATGTAGCGCGCCCATTCTGCCTGAAGCTGGAGGTCAGGACCGACAGGTCTCTGACTCATCCCTGGTCCGCCAACCGCGCCCAGATTGGCCGCGTTCTGGGTCCTGGAGATCAGGAGCTTTAGCTTTCTTAGCCGCCGATCAGAGTCCCTGATAACCATAACTATCCCGCGAACGCCGCGCGGGCCATGTCAATTCGGCGCTTGAGGTTTTCCTCGTTGGCCGTTGCTCTCGAAGTAACCCTGCGATATTCCTCGTCTGTCAGCAGTCCGTTGTACGCCTGCTGCATTGCGAGGAGGTCCTTCGCTTTATCGGAGTGTCTACGATACGCGAGAGCGATCATCATCGAGTCGAAGACGGCAGCGTTGAACGCCCGCTCGATTCGGAACGCTTTCGCGCCAGCGATCTTCCAAGCCAGATCAATCGTGTCGCGAAAGAGCGCTGCAAGTTCCCCGGTCTTCACAGGGCTTGCCTCTCTGTTTCTCTGTGCGAAGGAGCTAAGGAACTCCGTCATCGGTTGCTTGTACGTCGCCCTGTTAACATAGAGCGCTAGGAATCTGAGGATCAGTTCCTGGTCCTTCATCGCCTTATGTCGCGGCCCGAAAATTCGCCGCCACGGTTCGTATTGGTTGGCCAGCCCGATCATGTCCATCAGTGGGCCATGGCTGATTGCTGCGCGTATCTGTTGTGGAAGCAGTCGCCTGCCACCGGTATTGAGGCGCTCAAAGATGTGATAAACGCTGGTATCGTCGTCAGAAGGCGAATCCTGCTGGACGATGGTGGCGTGTATTATCGAATCTCTTAGCCTGACCTGGTCGGGTTCATCCAGTTCTTCATACGTGCGGTCGTTGAACCGCTTTTGTACCTCGACCAGTTTGAACACCTTGCGCGTCCTGCTTTCAGAGCGGGGGTCAAAGAAACCCGAGAAGTAGTAGTCTAAAGTCTTGAGCCTTTGCTGCCCGTCAATGACCAGCAGTTTCTGTGTGGTCTGCTCCCTATCAAAGAAGATTCCTGGCACAGGCAGACCGAGCAATAGGGACTCGATGAATCGCGAAGCATCGCGGATAGTCCAGACGTAGTCACGCTGGAATGTCGGTATGAGTATATCGCCCCTTTTGAGCCGTGAGACGAGCCCGTCTACATCAAAGTCAGCCCCGTAGCTGGTGATCTCGTAACTCACCGCGGGGACGGTGTGCTCGTCACCGAGCTCATCCTCAATCCTAGTACTATCTTCCGATTGGGCTTCGTCGCCTCCAAGCTCCTCATCGGCAAGCAACCCGCCGATAGCGGCGCTATCTGCTGACGTGCCCCCTTCTGAGACCGGCATAGTCCGTGTCGGCGTCGATGGTTCACTCGTGCGCATAAGTTCCCTTAAGTTTCTGACTGCGGCATCCGTGGCGAGTTTATCTTGCTGTACGAAAAGCAGGATAACGCCTCTCTTAATTATACCACTTCCATTTGACCGTCGCGGAGAAGGCGCCGAGCACGGCGCGCAATCGGGAAACGGCCGTCGGGACCGTGTGACTCGGGGGCTCGGGTTATGACGCTCTGAGCGCGGTTCGGAAGTATAATCGGCATGGCGATAGGGGTACGTGCTCGGCCGTCCAAGGGTCAGCCTCAACCCCCTACGGGGAGACTGGGGCAGATCTCGCCTGCGAGACAAAGGGTAGACGTAAGGCCGGAAAGCCGCGGCGTAAAACACCAGGCAGGTTGGCGATCCGGGCGGATAGCACTACAACGGGACCCGCGTTCAAGCATTCTTGATATTGTTCCTGACTCGGGCCGATGGGACCAGCAAGGCCATTCGACGCCGTCCGGGCGACCTGAAAATGGTCCCCGGAGAAGGCCTGTTACGGTCTTCCGTGGAGCCTGAGCGCGAAGAGGCTCGTGAAACGGGCCATCGTCTGCAAGATCGGGATTTCAAGATGCATCATCTGTTTCTGGCTGTGTGAGGACCCAGAGAGCGGCGCGCAGATAGCCACGCCGCTGATCACTATCACAGCCCGTACAACGCCGCCACTCGCTCGTCGATCTCCCGTTCCCATTCCTCGCAATCCACTCCCTTCGCATCCAGGCACCTCTGGACCAAGGCTGAGACCGCGGCACGATCTTTGTCGGTTGCGGAGGGGATAGGCGTCCTAAGCAAAAATGGGGTCTGCATCGCCAAGGCGCCGCCAACCATCCGGGTACAGGTCTGGCGCAGGTAGTCCCATACGGCCGCGGAGTTTAACACTCCCAGAAGATACAGATCCGCCGAAGGGAAAAAGAACACCTTGTTGTTAAGGACCAAACCGGAGGTATCCAGAGCGAATGACTGGTGCGTACAGATTTCCTGATAGACGATCTTCGGGCTCTCAAACAGCTCATAGTAACTGCAGCCACGAAGCTCCCACCAGTGGTCGCCCCTGTCCCACCTCACCTCAAGCCGCGTCTGCCATCGGCGCAGATGGTCTAAA
>Ga0307373_10012658_pt1 | contig 11940 bp, 7 predicted proteins | sample OX2MG_FD_202534 | JGI IMG/M metagenome (GOLD analysis project Ga0307373, IMG submission 202534) | Soil microbial communities from Risofladan, Vaasa, Finland - OX-2 | ecosystem: Environmental > Terrestrial > Soil > Coastal area > Acid sulfate soil | place: Finland: Risofladan, Vaasa | collected...
GATCCCGAGGCCGCGTTCTTCTCGGTGGTGGCGCCGCTGGTCGTCGCGGTGCTGTGGCAGCAGACCTTCGCGCCGATCGTGGCGCGGCCGATCGACATCGAGGCGCTGTGCCGTGCCCATCTGGCGATCCTGCTCGACGGCCTTGCCGCGGAGCGAGCGCCATGAAGATGCGCCTTCTCATGGTGCCGCTGCTTGCCGCCGCCGCCGCCGCGGGCGGCTATGCCTATTACCGCACGCTGCCGCGCGCGCAGGGTGCGCACGGGTTGGTGCTGCTCGGCAATGTCGACGTTCGCGACGTCGATCTCGCCTTCAAGCAGGGCGGGCGGATCGTCCGGATGGCCGTGGACGAGGGCGACCGGGTCAAGACCGGCGAGACCATCGCCGCACTCGACGAGCACTATTTCGCCGACGACCTGCGCATCGCGCGGGCGCGCGAAAGCGCCCAGGAGGCGAATCTGGCCAAGCTCGTGCATGGCTCGCGGCCGGAGGAAATCGCCCAGGCCCGCGCCAATGTCGCGCTCGCCGCCGCCAATGCCGAGAACCGCGCCGTCACGATGCGGCGGCAGAAAATGCTGCTCTCGACCTCGGTGGCGTCGCGGCAGGCCTATGACGATGCCGTCGCCGCCTCGCACCAGGCCGACGCGCAGCTCGACTATGCCAAGGCGGCGCTTCAACTCGCCGTGGCGGGCCCGCGGCAGGAAGACATCGACGCCGCCCGGGCACAACTCGCGCTCGAGCAGGCGAACGTATCGGTGGCCGAGCGGGCGCTGTCGGACGCGACGCTGCACGCGCCGTCCGACGGCATCGTCCTCACCCGGGTGCGCGAGCCCGGCGCCATCGTCGCTGCCGGCGAGACCGTCTATACCGTCGCCCTCCTCACCCCCGTCTGGGTGCGCGCCTATGTCGGCGAGCCCGATCTCGGCCGCGTTCATCCCGGCATGGCGGCGACGGTGCACACCGATTCCGCGCCGAACCGCGTCTATCACGGCCATGTCGGCTTCATCTCGCCGGTCGCCGAGTTCACGCCCAAGAACGTCGAGACGCGCCAGTTGCGCACCGATCTCGTCTATCGCCTGCGCGTCATCGTCGACGATCCCGACCAGGGGTTGCGCCAGGGCATGCCGGTGACGGTAACGCTCGACACCGCACCGGGCGGACGATGACAGCGGCGCCGGTCATCATCCTCGAAGGCGTGACCAAGCGCTTCGACGCGGCCGCAGCGATCGACGATCTGAGCGCCGCCATCCGTCCCGGCTGCATCACCGGGCTGGTCGGGCCGGACGGGGCCGGGAAATCGACGCTCCTGCGCCTCATCGACGGGCTCATGGTCGCCGATGCCGGCCGGATCACGGTGTGCGGCCTCGATGCCGCGCGCGCGGCGCCGATGGTCCATGGCATCGCCGGCTACATGCCGCAGCGCTTCGGCCTCTACGAGGATCTCACCGTGCGCGAGAACCTGGTGCTTTATGCCGATCTGCGCGGCGTGACCGGCGCGGCGCGGCGCGAGACCTTCGCGCGGCTCCTCGCCTTCACCGATCTCGAGCGGTTCCAGGAGCGACTCGCCGGCCGCCTCTCCGGCGGCATGAAGCAGAAACTGGGCCTCGCCTGCGCACTGGTGCAGAAGCCGCGCGTGCTGCTGCTCGACGAGCCGAGCGTCGGCGTTGATCCGATCTCGCGGCGCGAGTTGTGGCGCATGATAGGCGATCTGGTCGATGACGGTATCGCCGTGATCTGGAGCACCTCCTATCTCGACGAGGCCGAGCGCTGCGCCGAGGTTCTGCTGCTGCACCAGGGAAAGCTGCTGCATGCGGGACCGCCGGCGCAACTCACGCGGCGGATGGATGGCCGCAGCTTCCTGGTCGAGAGCGAAGGACACAGCCGCGCCTTGCTCGCCCGCGCGCTGGCCCGGCCGGAGGTCGCCGACGGCGTCGTCCAGGGCCGCGCGGTCCGCCTGGTCATGGCAGCGGGCGCGCCGGCGCCCGATGCGGCGATGCTGGGCATCGCCGGCGCCCTCACCGTCCGTGCCGTGCCGCCCCGGTTCGAGGACGCCTATGTCGCGCTCTTGGGCCAGGCCGCCATCAGGACCGCGGTACCCGATCCGGCAGTCGCGTCCCCCACCGAAAGCGGCGTCGTCATCGAGGCGCACGGCCTCACCAAGCGCTTCGGCAACTTCCTCGCCGCCGCCGATGTCGGGTTTGCGATCCGCCGCGGCGAGATTTTCGGGCTGCTCGGCCCCAACGGCGCCGGCAAGTCCACCACCTTCAAGATGATGTGCGGGCTGATGCGGCCGAGCGCCGGATCGGCCGCGGTCGAGGGGATCGATCTCTATCGCGCGGGTTCGGCGGCGCGGCGGCGGATCGGCTACATGGCGCAGAAATTCTCGCTCTACGGCGACCTTTCGGTGCAGCAGAATCTGGCGTTCTTCTCGGGCGTCTACGGGCTCCGCGGCGCGGCGCGGCAGACCGCGATCCGGCGCATGGTCGAGCGTTTCGGCCTCGAACCCTATCGCAGCGCTTCGGCGGGCGACCTGCCGCTCGGGTTCAAGCAGCGCCTGGCGCTCGCTTGCGCCGTCATGCACGAGCCTGCGGTTTTGTTCCTCGACGAGCCGACCTCAGGCGTCGATCCGTTGACGCGGCGCGAGTTCTGGCGCGACATCAACGTCATGGTCGAGCGCGGCGTCACCGTGATGGTGACGACGCATTTCCTCGACGAGGCGGAATACTGCGACCGCATCGCCCTCCTCTATCACGGCCGCGTCATCGCCGAAGGCTCGCCCGACGCCCTCAAGGCGCGCGCGCGCAGCGCGGCGCTGCCCGAGCCGACGCTCGAGGACGCGTTCGTCGCGTTGGTCGAACAAGATGCCAAAGCCGCCGCCTGATCCGGCGCCGCCAGCGCCGCCGCGGGCGCACCCGGCGCGACGGATCGCGGCGCTGGTGCGCAAGGAAATGCTGCAGGTGGTGCGCGACCCGAGCAGCATCCTCATCGGCGGCATCCTGCCGCTGCTGCTGCTGTTCCTGTTCGGCTTCGGGGTCTCGCTCGACCTCAGGAACGTTGCGATGTGCGTCGTCGTCGAGGTGCCGACGCCCGAGGCATCGAGCTTTGCCGCGTCGTTCGGGCATTCGCGCTTCTTCGCGGCGCGCGAAGTGCGCGACCGGCGACGCTGCGAGCAGGATCTCGTCGCCGGCAGCATCAAGGGGATCGTGGTGGTGCCGGCGACATTTGCGGCGGACAGCGTGCGCGGCGGCCCCGCGCCGCTCCAGGTGCTGGTCGACGGCAGCGAGCCCAACACCGCCGGCCTGGTCCAGGACTATGTCCAGAACCTGTGGCGCAATTGGCTCGCTCAGCAACAAGCGGCCAATGCGAGCGCGCCCGCGCCCGGGGTGACGCTCGTCCCGCGCATCTGGTTCAACCCGGCGCATGTGAGTACCGATTTCCTGCTGCCGGGGCTCGTCGCGGTGAACATGACACTGATCGGCACGCTGCTCACGGCGCTGGTCGTGGCGCGCGAATGGGAGCGCGGCACCATGGAAGCGCTGATGTCGACGCCGATCGGCATTGTCGAGCTGATGATCGGGAAGCTCGCCCCCTATTTCGTGCTGGGCATGATGGCGATGGCGCTGTCGGTGGGCACCGCGATCGTCGTCTTCGGCGTGCCGTTCCGCGGTTCTTTCGCCGTGCTCGCGGCGGTATCGGCGGCGTTCTTGTTGTGTATGCTGGCCTTCGGACTCCTCATTTCCACGATCGCGCGCAACCAGTTCGTTGCGAGCCAGGCGGCGCTCATCGTCGGGTTCCTGCCGGCGGTGATGCTGTCGGGATTTCTGTTCGAGATCGCGAGCATGCCGCTGCCCATTCGCCTTCTCACCTATATCATGCCGGCACGCTATTTCGTGCCGAGCCTGCAAACGCTGTTCCTGGCCGGCGATGTTGCCGCGGTGCTGGTGCCCAACGGCCTCGCCCTCGCGGCGATCGCGACCATACTGCTGGCGGCAGCAGCGCGCGTCACCCGTCTCAGGCTCGATTGAGACATGGCACGCCGCATTCTCTTTCTCATCGTCAAGGAGCTGCTCGCGGTGTGGCGCGACCCGCGCAGCCGCATGATCCTGATCGTGCCGCCGGTCGTGCAGCTCATCGTCTTCGCGTTTGCGATGACGCAGGAGGTGACATCCGTGCGCATGGCCGTGCTGAACCAGGATCTCGGCACCGAGTCGCGCGACCTCGTCGCGCGCTTCGCGGGCTCGCCCTATGTCGCCTCGGTACGGGCGCTCCGCGGCACCCAGGAGATCCGCCCGGCGCTCGATTCCGCCGACGACATCATGGTCCTCGTCATTCCGCAGGATTTTTCCCGCGACCTCGCGGCCGGGCGCCCCGCCACCGTGCAGGCGCTGCTCGACGGTCGGCGGTCGAACGCGGCCCAGATCGTCGAAGGCTATGCCGAGCGGATCGTCGCGCAGTTCAATGCCGACCGGGCCGCGGAGCACGACCTGCCGCACCCGGCCAGCGTCCTCGTCGGCCGCGCCTGGTTCAATCCCAATCTCACCGCGCGCTGGGCGACCGTGCCCGGTCTCCTCGGTACGCTCACGATGTTGCTGGGCATGGTGGTGACGGCGCTCTCGGTCGCGCGCGAGCGCGAATTGGGCACGTTCGAGCAACTCCTGGTGTCGCCCCTCGCGCCGGTCGAGATCCTGATCGGCAAGGCGGTGCCTGCGTTCCTGATCGGCATCGGCGAGGCGAGCCTCATCCTGGCGATCGCGGTCTTCGTCCTCGAGGTGCCGTTCGTCGGCGCGCTGGGCCTGCTCTATGCCGGCATGGCAGTCTATCTCGCCGCCGTGATCGGCGTCGGGCTCTTCATCTCGTCGCTGGTCGCGACGCAGCAGCAGGCGATTCTCGGGGCGTTCACCTTTTTCGCGCCGGCGATCCTCCTGTCCGGATTCATCACGCCGGTGGAGAACATGCCGGATTGGCTGCAGCCGATCACCCTCGTGGACCCGATGCGCTTTTTCACGGTGATCGCGCGCGGCGTGTTCCTCAAGGCCATGCCGGCGTCCGAGGTGGCGCAGAACCTGTGGCCCATGGCCGTCATCGCCGTTGTCACCCTGTCGGCGGCGGCATGGCTGTTCGGACGCCGCTTGCGCTAGGCCCCCGCGCCGGCGCGATGCTACCATGCGATCGATGCGAGGCTGCGGCGTGCGCAGCCGCAAAGGGTGTTGTGCATGTCGGTGTTCGGTTTCTTCGAAAGCCTGCTCGAGCCGACGGCGCTGGTGCCGACGCCGCCGCCGACCTCGGGCCTGGGCGCTTTCTACTGGCACTATGCGCGGCAGGTGAAACGGCTCATCGTCGTGCTGTTCGTGGCCGGATCGATGGTGGCGCTGCTCGATGCCACGATCCCGGTCATCATCGGCCGGGTCGTGGCGATGATCTCGCATTCCGACCCGATGGCAACGGTGCGGGCGGCGTGGCCGCAGCTTGCCGTGATGGCGCTGGTCGTGCTGGTACTGCGGCCGGCGGCCATCGCGTTCCAGAGCCTCGTCACCAACCAGGCGATCAACCCCGGCTTCACCAACCTGGTGCGCTGGCAGAGCCACTGGCATGTCGTGCGCCAGAGCTGGACCTTCTTCCAGAACGATTTCGCCGGCCGCATCGCCAACCGGGTGATGCAGACCGGCCCGTCGCTCCGGGAGAGCGTGGTCTCCGCCACCAACGCCGTCTGGTACATCCTCGTCTATGGCAGCAGCGCGCTCGTGCTGCTGGGCTCGAACGATTTCCGGCTGACGATTCCGGTGCTGCTGTGGTTCGCGGCCTATGCCTGCGTGCTGCGCATCCTGGTGCCGCGCGTGCGCGTGCGCTCGCGGCGCATGTCGGAGGCGCGCTCGACGCTGACGGGCCGCGTCGTCGACAGCTATACCAACATCCTGACGGTGAAGCTTTTCGCCGATCCCCGCGACGAAGACGCCTTCGTGCGCGCGGCGGTGGACGATCACACCGACGCGTTCCGCGGCCAGTTGCGTCTCATCACGCTGTTCGGGATTTCGCTCACGGTGCTGAACGCGGCGCTGATGGTGGGGACGGGCGCCGTGGCGATCTGGCTGTGGGCGGGCGGCCGCATCACCGTCGGCGCCGTCGCCATGGCGCTGCCGCTCACCTGGCAGATCGCCAACATTGCGGGCTGGGTGGCACAGAACGTGACCTCGATCTTCGAGAATGTCGGCACGGTGCAGGACGGGATGCGGTCCATCGCCGTGCCGCGCCTGATGCCGGACCGGCCCGGCGCCGGCACGCTGCGCGTCAGCAGCGGCGGCGTCCGCTGCGAGGGCGTGCGGTTCGGCTATGGCACGGTGCGCGGCGTGCTCCACGGCATCGATCTGGCGATCGCGCCGGGCGAGCGGGTCGGCCTGGTCGGGCCGTCGGGCGCGGGGAAGTCGACGCTCGTCAATCTGCTGCTGCGCTTTTACGAGCTCGAAGGCGGCCGCATCCTGATCGACGGCCAGGACATCGCCGAGGTGACACAGGAGAGCCTGCGCGCCACCATCGCCATGGTGACGCAGGACACCTCGCTACTGCACCGCTCGATCCGCGACAACATCCGCTATGGCCGGCCGGCGGCGAGCGAGGAGGAGGTGCGCGAGGCGGCTTCGCGCGCCCATGCGCTCGAATTCATCGCGGGACTGGAAGACTGGCAGGGGCGGCGCGGCTTCGACGCCCATGTCGGCGAGCGCGGCGTCAAGCTGTCCGGCGGTCAGCGCCAGCGCATCGCGATCGCCCGCGTGCTCTTGAAGAACGCCCCGATCCTGATCCTCGACGAAGCGACCTCGGCGCTCGATTCCGAGGTCGAGGCGGCGATCCAGGAACAGCTCGGCGAGCTGATGAAGGGCCGGACCGTCATCGCCATCGCCCATCGCCTCTCGACCATTTCGCGCATGGACCGACTGGTGGTGCTGAACCAGGGCCGCATCGTCGAGACCGGCACGCATGCCGAGCTGCTGCAAACGGGCGGCACCTATGCGCGGCTGTGGCGGCGCCAGTCGGGCGGCTTTCGCATCGACGATGCCGTGCGCGAACGCGATCCCGCCGCCGCGGCGGCGCTCGATGCGGCCGGGTGATTTTCAGCAACGGTTCGGATAATCTCGCGAAGGACGCGGGGAGCGCGAAGGGGGTTCGCCGGAACAAGATGAGCATCCCGGAAAGCGCGACTTTCGATTACATCATCGCCGGCGCCGGCGCGGCGGGTTGCGTGCTGGCGAACCGGCTATCCGCCGATCCGCGGGTCCGGGTCTGTCTCGTCGAAGCGGGGTCCTCGGACCGGCGGCCGCTGACCCGCGCCAAGGTCAACCTGCCGGTCGGCAACACCATTCTCCTGTCGTCGCCGAAATTCAACTGGGGCTATTTCTACAAGGGCGAGCCCGGGCTCCATCATGACGGCGTCGCCGCCCATCGCGGCCGGGTCTCGGGCGGCTCCAGCGCCGTCAACGGCATGGTCTATATGCGCGGCCATCGCCGCGACTACGACCGCTGGGCGGCGCTCGGCAATCCCGGCTGGAGCTTCGACGAGGTGCTGCCGTTCTTCAAGAAGCAGGAGAACCACGAGTGCGGCGCCGACGACTTCCACGGCACCGGCGGCGAGCTCAACGTTGCGCCGCTGCGCTGGGTCAATCCGCTGACGCGGGCCTTCATTGATGCCGCGGTCGAGACGCAATTCGCGCGCAATCCGGACTTCAACGGCGCGATGCAGGACGGCTTCGGCACCCAGGAAGTGACGCAGCGCAACGGCCAGCGCTGGAGCAGCGCCCGCGCCTTCCTCGATCCGGTGCGCCATCGCCGCAACCTCACCGTTCTGCATGACACGCTGTCGCTGCGCGTGCGCTTCGAGGGCAGGCGGGCGGTCGGGCTGAGCGTGCGCAACGGCGGCGCCGAGCGCGACCTGGCGGCGCGGCGCGAGGTGATCCTGGCGGCCGGCGCATTCAATTCACCGCAATTGCTGCTGCTGTCGGGCGTTGGCCCGGAAGCGGCGCTGCGCCCGCATGGCATCGCCGTCGTCCACGACCTGCCCGGCGTCGGCCAGAATCTGCACGACCATCCGAGCGTCTGGGTGCGGATGGAGGACCGTTCGGCGCGGAGCTATGCGCTCACCGCCCGCGCCGCGCCGTGGCTTGCCGCTGCGGTCGTGTCCTATGCGCTGCTACGGCAGGGGCCGCTCACCTCGAACGTGGTCGAGGGCGGCGGCTTCATCCGGACGCGGCCCGAGTTGCCGGCGCCCGACCTGCAATTCGTGTTCATGCCGGCGATCAAGGATTTCCGGCGCTGGATCGGCCGCGAGCACGGGTTCGGGGTGGGCGCGACCCTGCTGCAGCCGAAGAGCCGCGGCTTCGTCGCGCTCGAATCCGCCGATCCGGCGCGGCCGCCGATCCTGCAGCCGCATTTCCTCGACAACCCGGACGATCTCGCGACGCTGGTTCAGGGCATCCGCATCGCCCGGCAGATCCTGTCGGCACCGGCGCTCGCGTCGGCGCGGGGCAAGGAACTGACGCCGGGGGAGGACGTCACCACCACCGCCGCGCTCGAAACCTATGCGCGCAACACGCTCCAGACCTCGTTCCATCCCGCGGGGACGTGCAAGATGGGTCCCGATTCCGACGCCATGGCGGTCGTCGATGCCGAGCTTCGGGTGCGCGGGCTCGAGGGGTTGCGCGTCATCGACGCGTCGATCATGCCGGCGGTCGTCAGCGGCAATACCAACGCGCCGACGATGATGATCGCCGAGCGCGGCGCCGCCTTCATCGCCGCCGCCGCGCATTGAGCTTTAGCGGCGGCAGCGCGCGGTTCCCCGATTAACGACCCGCATATCGCGCTATCTGCCGCGCCTTGTCTCGCGGCGGTTCTTTCGGTAAAGGGCAGGCGGGCAAGGAGGCCTGCGGCGATGAGCGACGGATCGGGCGCAGCCAAGGACGCCATTCGCTTCTACCTCGACGGGGTCGAGGTCGAGGCGCGGCCGGGCGAGACCATCTGGCAGGCAGCGGACCGTGCCGGGGTCGAAATCCCGCATCTGTGCTGGCACCCGAAGCCCGGCTATCGCGCCGACGGCAACTGCCGCGCCTGCATGGTCGAGATCGAGGGCGAGCGCGTGCTCGCCGCCTCCTGCATCCGCAAGCCGGCGCCGGGAATGAAGGTTGCGGTCGCGAGCGAGCGCGCCCGCTTCTCGCGCAAGATGGTGTTCGAGCTGCTGCTCGCCGACCAGCCCGAGCGCAAGACGGCGCATGATCCCGGCGCGCGCTTCTGGCGCTGGGCCGACCGGGTCGGGATCGGCACGAGCCGCCTGCCGCCTTCCCACCATGCGCCCGCCCCCGACGTCACCCATCCGGCCATGGCGGTTCATCTCGATGCATGCATCGAATGCACGCTCTGCGTCCGCGCCTGCCGCGAGGTTCAGGTCAACGACGTCATCGGCATGGCGCGGCGCGGCCCCAACGAGAAGATCGTGTTCGATTTCGACGACCCGATGGGCGGCTCGACCTGCGTCGCCTGCGGCGAATGCGTCCAGGCCTGTCCCACCGGCGCCCTCATGCCCAAGGCGGTGCTCGACGACGCCGGCGTCTATGCCCACGCGCCGGACCGCGACGTCGAGAGCGTCTGCCCCTATTGCGGCGTCGGCTGCCAGATCGTCTATCACGTCAAGGACGACAAGCTCCTCTTTGTCGACGGCAAGGAAGGCCCGGCCAATCTCAACCGGCTCTGCGTCAAGGGCCGGTTCGGCTTCGACTATGTGCATCACCCGGACCGCCTGACCCGGCCGCTCATCCGCAAGGATGGCGTGCCCAAGCGCGCCGACGACCAGGTCGATCCCCGCAATCCCTGGACCCATTTCCGCGTGGCGTCGTGGGACGAGGCGCTCGACCGCGCCGCCGCCGGCCTGAAGCGCATCCGCGACGCGCATGGCGGCAAGGGCCTCGCCGGCTTCGGCTCGGCCAAGGGCTCGAACGAGGAGGCCTATCTCTTCCAGAAGCTGGTCCGCGCCGGGTTCGGCACCAACAATGTCGATCACTGTACCAGGCTGTGCCACGCCTCGTCGGTGGCGGCGCTGATGGAGGGGATCGGCTCGGGCGCGGTGACGGCGCCCTTCAACGCCGCCGAAGACGCCGAGGTCATCATCGTCATCGGCGCCAATCCGACCGAGAACCACCCGGTCGCCGCGACGTTCTTCAAGAACGCGGCCAAGCGCGGCAAGACGCTCATCGTCATGGACCCGCGCGGCCAGGCGCTGGCGCGGCACGCGACCCACATGCTGCAGTTCACGCCGGGCAGCGACGTGGCGCTCCTGTCGGCGCTGCTCAACGTCATCGTCGCCGAGGATCTGACCGACAAGCAATACGTCCAGGCCCATACCGAGGATTTCGCCGCGCTTGCCGCCAGCGTCAAGGACCGCACGCCCGAGCGCATGGCCGCGATCTGCGGCATCGACGCCGAAACGCTGCGCACCGTCGCCCGGAAATATGCCCGCGCCGAGGCGTCGATCATCTTCTGGGGCATGGGCATCTCGCAGCACATTCACGGCACCGACAACGCGCGCTGCCTCATCGCGCTCGCTCTCGTCACCGGCCAGGTCGGCCGGCCGGGCACCGGGCTTCACCCGCTGCGCGGCCAGAACAACGTCCAGGGCGCCTCGGATGCCGGCCTCGTCCCGATGTTCTATCCCGACTACCAGTCGGTCGAGACAACGGAGCGGCGGCAGTTCTATGAAAAACTGTGGAACGCGAGCCTCGATGCCAAGCGCGGCCTGACCGTGGTCGAGATCATGACCGCGATCCACGACGATGTGGTCCGCGGCATGTACATCATGGGCGAGAACCCGGCCATGTCCGACCCCGACGTGGAGCATGCGCGCGAGGCGCTGGCGAAGCTCGAGCACCTGGTGGTGCAGGACATCTTCCTCACCGAGACAGCGCGCTATGCCGACGTGGTGCTGCCGGCTTCGGCCTGGCCCGAGAAGACCGGCACGGTGACCAACACCAACCGCCAGGTGCAGCTCGGCCGCACGGCGCTGCCGCTGCCCGGCGAGGCGCGCCTCGACTTCGAGATCATTCAGGAGATCGCGCGCCGTCTCGGTCTCGACTGGCGCTATGCCCACCCGCGCGACGTCTTCGCCGAGATGAAGCTGGCGATGCCATCGCTCGACAACATCACCTGGGACCGGCTCGAGCGCGAAGGCGCCGTGACCTATCCCTGCGACGCCCCGGACCGGCCCGGCAACGACATCGTCTTCGGCGACGGCTTCCCGACCGCGACCGGCCGCGGCCGGCTCGTCCCGGTCGAGGTACTGCCGCCGGGCGAGTTGCCGGACGCCACCTATCCGATGGTGCTCACGACCGGCCGCCAGCTCGAGCACTGGCACACCGGCGCCATGACGCGAAGGGCGAGCGTGCTCGATACCCTCGAGCCCGAGGCCGTGGCGAGCCTCGCGCCGGCCGATCTGCGCCGCATGGGGCTCGCGCCGGGCGCCAGGGTCCGCGTCGCGACGCGGCGGGGCGCGATCGAGTTGATGGCCCGCGCCGATGCCGCGGTGCCGCAGGGGATGGTGTTCATCCCGTTCTGCTATGCCGAGGCCGCGGCCAACATCCTCACCAATCCCCAGCTCGACCCGTTCGGCAAAATCCCCGAATTCAAGTTCTGCGCCGCCCGGGTCGAAGCGGCCGAGCATCCCGCGCCTGCGACTGGTTGATCTAGCGTAATCGTAACGGTTTTCTATCGTTGAAGAACTGCAACGGTAGACGAGCGTCAATGGTCTTGCAGGCACTTGGCGACTAGCTCAAAATTCAGGCGGCTCCTCTTTAGGGTTACGAGGAGCCGGGGCGAGCAGGCATGCTCGGACGCCAAGCGACGGCACGCCCCAAGGCGTGCCAGCAACAAACATGGGGTGAGGAAATGTCTCAATCGACTTCTGCCAACGCGGGC
>Ga0307373_10012660_pt1 | contig 11940 bp, 10 predicted proteins | sample OX2MG_FD_202534 | JGI IMG/M metagenome (GOLD analysis project Ga0307373, IMG submission 202534) | Soil microbial communities from Risofladan, Vaasa, Finland - OX-2 | ecosystem: Environmental > Terrestrial > Soil > Coastal area > Acid sulfate soil | place: Finland: Risofladan, Vaasa | collected...
TGCGTGGGCGCCGGGTTGCTCGCCAACGCCGTTTGCGTCTCGGGCGTCTGCTGGAGCTGCTGGTAGCGCCACTGCTCGTACTGAAGGCCGACATTGCCGGACTCCACCTGCCAGCCTGACGGGTTTGACGGCGTGTAGGTCAGCACCCGCCGCTCGAACACCTGCACCAGGACCTGCCTGGAGACGCCACCGACGAGCACGTTGGTCCAGTACGCCTCGGTCAGGGGATAGCCGGTGGCGTAGAAGGGGTTCTGGAAGAGTTGGCCGGTCGATGTCTGGCCGTTCTGCTCGACCAGCCCGGTGCTGGTCATGAACGCCCAGAACACCGACGCCACCGTGTGCTTGGTCGGCGCTCCCACGTCCTGCGCCGTCACGTTGTCGCTCGAGAGCGACGGGTCCGTCCCAACGGTCCCCGCCCGGTCCACCGTCTGGGTCAGCACCCAGCCGCTGGGGATCGGCGCGTTGCCCATCAGCCCATTGAACGTCGCGTAGGTCGGTCCGTTCGGGTCGTTGAGGTCCCCGGCCACGTTGACCAGGGCCGGCGGGTACTGCTCGAAGGTGTTGTCGCCGAGCTGCATGTTGCCGGTGATCAGTTCCTTGGCGAGCAGTCCGTTCGTGACGTACCAGATCGATGACTGGTCGCCTTCGGGGTGCGTGATCTCCATGCGCGTCTTGTCGAAGTACTGCACCAGCCGCCAGCCGCTCGACGAGTCCCAGTAGGGCTCGACGAGGGCGGGGCTATCGGGACTCGGTCCCCACATCCAGGTGCGACTGGCCTGGCCGGCGGCCACCGGCTGGTCGGTGTAGGCCCAGGTGCCCTGGAAGTGCGGGCTGGCCAGCGCCGTGTCGGCGCGCGCGGCCGGCGCGACCGCCACCAGGGGTAGCAGTGCCAGCACCAGCCCGATGGCGAGTACGACCGAGGCACGATGCCAGCGCAGATTGTCGTCCACCGGACTCCCCTTCCCGAGCCGCGCGACACTCCCCAGCACCCGTTGCCGGATGCACCGGCGCGTGGCCCCGTCGTCTCGCCCGCCCCCACGACCGACGAGACAGCGGCAACTCCGGTCGTCGCGCCGCAGACCCGACCCCTGCGTCGACCTGAACCACCAGGATCTCCACCAGCCAGGTCAGATGCAGACCCAACGTAACAAGCGGGTTGGGTTTGTGGACGCGAGGCCGCTGAAGTGGAACAGAATGGAACGGCGGGAGACACCCGGGTGGCGGTCGTCGCGCGGACGGCGAGCCGCGCCGGCGCGATCCGGAGCTACCGGCCGGGGATGCCTGTATCGCCGGTGGTCAGCGACGCTGGCTCCCCGCCCGGGCGAGGGTCATAACCTCGGCGGGGGTCATGGCGCTCCCCTCGGCAAAGGCCGCATCGAAGCGCTCCTGGCCGATCAGGTCGAGCACCATGGCGACCTCGCGCTGATAGATCGCGTCGGCGGCTGGCGGAACCGTGATCTGGAACGCCTGCTGCAGCGCCCGAGAGGCGCCACAGAGCCGGGCTGCCCGGACGCCGTCGCCGCGCCGGTGCGCCACGGCGGCGAGGCCGAGCACGGTCAGCGAGGTTTGCAGCCGGTCGCCGGTCTCCTCGTGGATGCGGAGCGACTCGGAGTAGGCATCCACCGCCTCGTCGAGATTTCCGGCGAAACAGAGCGCTGTCCCAAGGTAGAAGGCCGCTCCCCCCAGAAAGGACGTGCGGCCACTGGCACGCAGGCGCTCGTCTGCCTCGCCAAGCCACGTCACCGCTCCGAGGACGTCGCCGCTCAGCAGCGCCTGAACTCCACGGTCACGGAGCGCGCGCGCGAGGCCCACCTCGTCATGCGTGTGGCGGCAGAGGTCCTCTGCCTCGTCGAAGTAGCGGCTGGCCGTCGCGAGGTCGCCCAATAGGACACAATGGGCTAGCCCGAGGTCGCTCAGAGCGCGGGCAATACCGTCCTCATCCCCGACCATGCGCCAGTGCTCGAGGGCCGTCTCAAACCACGGCAGGGTCTGCTCGGTGACGTGGCCCGAGTATTCACCAAGGGCAAACTGCCGGTAGACGAGCGCCTGGCCACGCTGGTCTTCGAGTTCCTGCCAGAGCGCAAGCGCCTGCCCCCCGTACGCCTCGGCCTGGCGGAGTTCCGATTGGATCGAGGTCATCGTGCAGGCGCCGGTGAGGAGCGACGCCAGCAGTCGGGGGGTTGTCTGGTCGCTCCTATCCAACGCCGCCTCCAGCCAGTGCCGGCCTTCCGACACTCGACCGTACTCGAGCCAGTAGGGCCAGAACGCCGCGGTCAGGCGCACGAGCAACTCCGGGTCGTCGCGGGTCGCGGCCCAGCTCAGGGCGGCGCGGACGTTGTCGAGGTCGGTGTCGACCCGCTCGTACCAGTCGCTCGGGCGCGCATCGGGCACGTAGGGCGCCGCCGACTCGGCCAGCGCCAGGAAGTGGCGGGCGTGGCGCTCCCGCAGCGTGTCCCCGTGCCCCGTCGCCGCGAGGAGCTCGGCGCCGTACTCGCGGATCGTCTCGAGCATGCGGTAGCGCCGCGCGCCGCCGGGCGCGGCCGCGGCCACGCGCACGACGAGGCTGGCGTCGACCAGGGCCGTCAGCGTCTGCTCGACGTCGCCCGCCGTCATGCCTTCCAGGGAGCAGACCTCGACGGCGGCCGGCTCGGTCCAGCCGCCGACGAACACGCTGAGGCGGAGCAGGAAGGCGCGCGCCGGCTCCGGGAGGAGGTCGAGGCTCCAGGCGATCGCGTCGCGCAAGGTCTGCTGGCGCGGGAGGACGTCGCGCGGGCCGGCGCTGCCCAGGTCGAGCCGGCCGGCGAACTCGGCCAGCAGCCGCTCCGGGCCGCGGTCGCGCGTACGGGCGGCTGCCAGCTCGATCGCCAGCGGCAGGCCGTCGAGCCGAACACACAGCTCCGCCACCGCCGCCAACTCCTCGTTGTCGTCGAGCGCGCGGCGCGGATTGGCGCTCCGGGCGCGCTCGAGGAACAACTCGACCGCCGGGTTGGTCAGCAGCACCCGGCGCGGCCGGTCCGGCTCGGGCAGCGGCAAGGGCTCGACCGGCCACGCGTGCTCGCCGTAGACGCGCAGCGGCACCCGGCTGGTGGCCAGCACCTTCACGTGCGGCGCGGCGCGCAGCAGGGCGACGACGTCCGGGCCGCAATCGACCACCTGCTCGAGGTTGTCGAGCAGCAGCAGCACGCGGCGTGTCCGCAGCCAGCCGGCCAGGCGCGCCTGGAGCGACGAGTCGAGCACGTCGCGCAGGCCGACGGTTTCGGCGACGGTCTTGACGACCAGCTCGGAATCGGAGACGGCGACAAGCGGGACGAAGAAGACGCCGTCAGGGAAGGCGTCGAGCACCTCCCCGGCCACGCGCAGCGCCAGCCGCGTCTTGCCGCTGCCGCCGGTGCCGGTCAGGGTCACCAGACGCACGCCGTCGCGGCTGAGGAGCTCGGCAAGGCCGGTGACCTCGTCGACCCGACCGACGAAGGAGGTCAGGCCGGCCGGCAGGTTGTTCCGGGTCGGGAGCGACCAGCGCTCGAGCAGCGTCCGCTCCTCGGCGGACGGCGTCCGCGCCAGCGCGTCGATCGGAGGCAGGTTGGCGGCGCGGAGAAGGCGGTTGGCGCTGACCTTCGGCAGGCTGAGCGCGGCCGCCACGCCGAGCAACCCACCGCGATGATAGGGCTTGACCGACTTGCCGTTCAGCCAGCGGCTCAGCGTGGCCGAGGACAGCCGCGCCCGCTCGGCGAGCTGGGTCTGATTGAGGCCGCGCTCGTCCATGTACTGCTTCAGCAGCGACGCCAGCGGAGTCGCGTCCTGCCGCTCACCCGCGCCACGCATGCGCCCGCCCCTCGTCGCACGCTCCCACCTCGACTCTGGCTGTGTTATATACAGAATACCGGGAAAGACGCAGCGAACAAAGTCCGGGAACGCCCGAGCCGGTTCTACTCGTCAGACGAGTACGGGAGGCCCGCCACGCGGCCGCCGCCCGAACTGGGACCAGGAGACGGTGCCGACGAGCGCGATGGGGACGATCGCCGCCCGAGTGGGGCTGACCCGGCGAACAAAACTGGCGTGGGGGACGTCCGGGCTGGGGGTCGAGGCGCTCCGACAGAGCCGCAACGCCTGGCTGGTCTTCTTCTACGCCCCGCCCGCCGGTGCCGGGCACGCGGCGATGCTGTCGCTGGCCACCGTGAGCGTGCTCCTCTTTGCGGGCAAGCTGCTGGAGGCGTCGGCCGATACCCTCATTGGCTACTGGAGCGATCGCACGTCGTCGCGGCTCGGCCGGCGGATCCCGTACGTCGTGCTGGCGACGCCTCCGGCGGCGGTCTTCGCGGTGCTCCTCTTCGCCCCGCCGGTCCGGACGCCGGGGGCGCTGATCGCCGCCTACTTTTTCGTGGCGCTGGAGTTGTTCTACCTCTTCAACAGCCTGGCGGGTGTCCCCTACGAGGCGCTGTTACCCGAGATCGCGCGCACGAACGTCGAGCGGTTGTCGCTGTCCGCCTGGCGCGTCTACGGCGGGGTGATCGGCGCGGCGCTGGGACTGGTCGGCAGCGGACTGCTGATTAGCCACATCGGCTTCCGGGACATGGTGGCGGTGATCGCCGCGCTGATGGTCGTCACGCGCTACGCCGGAGTCGTCGGGGTGTGGCGGCACGTGGAGCGTGAGACGCCGCCAACCCACCTGTCGCTGGTGACGACGCTGCGGCTGACGGCGGCCAACCGGCGACTGCTCGTCTTCTTGCTCTCGTTCGTCCTCTTCAGCACCGCGCTGGCGATGCTGGTCGGCCTGCTGCCCTACTACGTGACGAGCGTGCTCCAGGAGGGCGATACCGGCACCTGGTCGGCGCTGCTGACGGCGGTCGGGATCGGCTCGATGGGACTGGCGCTGCCCGTCTTCTCATGGCAGGCCCGCCGCACCTCGAAGGACCACGCCTACCGGCAGGCGATGCTGGCGGCGGCGGTGGCCTTCCCGGTGCTCTTCGTGGCCGGCTCGCTGCCGGGGATCGACCGGACAGTCCAGGCGCTGGTGGCGCTGGTGATCGTGGGGGCGCCGCTCGCCGGGGTCTACCTCTTCCCGGGCCCGATCATTGCGGACCTGTGCGACCTGGAGGCTCGCGAGCGGGGGCTGCGGCGGGAGGGGATGTTCTACAGCGCGCAGGCGTTCATGGACAAGGTCACGGAGGCGTTCGCGCCGCTTCTGCTCGGTCTGCTCCTGCTGCTCGGTGACCGCCCGGGCGACACGCTGGGCATCCGGCTGGTCGGCCCGGTCGCCGGCCTGGTGGTGCTGGCCGGCTATCTGGCGCTGCGCGCGCACGAGCCGGCGGTGGGCAGGGCGACGTGAGCTGTCGGCGGAAGCTGGTCGCCGCGCAGCCGGACGACGAAGGATCACCATCGACGTAACTGGGCGGGTTTGAAACCCGCCCCTACGAGGCGCGAGGATCGGGCGGCACAATACGGGTTACGCCCCGCCGGGGTGGTCGAGCGACTGCTCCAGCAAGTCGAGGTACTCCCGCATGGTGGTGAAGGCGTCGTCGTACGGCTGCGCGGTCGTCAGGTCGACCCCGGCGTCGCGCAGCAGATCGAGCGAGTCCTTCGACGAGCCCGCCGCCAGGAAGGCGAGGTAGCGGTCCCGCGCGCCCGCGTCGCCCGCCAGCACCCGGTGCGCCAGCGCCGTGGCGGCGATCAGGCCGGTGGCGTACTGGTAGACGTAGAAGGCGCGGTAGAAGTGGGGCACCCGCGCCCACTCCAGCTCGACCTGCGGGTCGACGGCGAAGTCGGGCCCGTGGTAGTCGGCGACCAGACGGCTGTACTCCTGCATCAGCCGCTCCGGGGTGAGGCCTTCGCCGGCCTCGACGATGCGGTGGGTGAGCAGCTCGAACTCGGCGAACATCGTCTGGCGGAAGATGGTCGTCCGGAACGTCTCGAGCGCGTCGTTGACGAGATAGGCGCGCTCGCGCGGGTCGGTCGTGCCGGCGAGGAGGTGGGCGGTCAGCAGCCGCTCGTTGAAGGTCGAGGCGACCTCGGCGACGAAGATGGTGTACTGCGCGGTGGGGTGCGGCTGGCCCGCCGAGGAGAGGTAGGAGTGCATGGCGTGGCCGGCCTCGTGCGCCAGGGTGAAGGCGTCGTTGAGGGCCCCGGCCCAGTTCAGCAGCACGTACGGGTGCACGCCGTAGACGCCCATGCTGTATGCGCCCGAGCGCTTGCCGGGTGTCTCGTGCACGTCGGCCCAGCGGGAACCGAGCCCGCCGGTGAGGGCCTCGACGTAGCCCGTCCCGAGCGGCGCGAGCGCCTCCAGCACAGTGCCGCGGGCCTCAGGGAAGCTGAAGCTGCGCTCAGGCATCTCGACCAACGGTACATACAGATCGTACATATGGACCTCGTCGAGCCCCAGCGCCCGCCGGCGCAGCCCGACGTAGCGGTGCAGCAGCGGCAGGTAGCGGTGTACGGTGGCGATCAGGTTGGTGTAGACCTCGCTCGGGATGGCCTCGGGCTGGAGCGCGGCGTCGAGCGCGCTGTCGTAGCGCCGGGTGCGGGCGTAGAAGGCGTCGCGCTGCTCGCTGGCGGTCAGGAGCGCGCCGAGGGTGTTGCGGTGGGTGAGGTAGGGCGCGTGCAGCGCCTGGTAGGCGTCCTGGCGGACGCGACGGTCCCGGCGCTCGACCAGCCGCAGGTAGCGGCCCTTGGTGACCTCGAGCTCGCTGCCGTCGCTGTCAACGATCGTGCCGAAGCGGGTGTCGGCGTTGTCGAAGAAGGTGAAGACGTTGGACGGCGTCTGGGCCATCTCGGCGGTCTCCGCCAGCACCTCCTCGACCTCGGCGGAGCGGACGTGCGGCCGCTCGCGGATGATGCGCTCGATGGTGCGGCGGAAGGGAGCGAGGCCCGGCTCGGCGTCCAGCGCGGCGCGCAGCTGGTCGTCGCTCAACGTCAGCAGCTCGGGGGCAATCCAGGACGAGGCGCGGCCCAGCGCGACGGCGAGGGCCATGGCCTGCTCGTAGCGCTGGATGGCGGCGCTGTTGCGCGTATCCTGGTCGCGCTCCAGGGCGGCGTAGCCGAACAGCCGGTCCAGGCGCTCGTCGATCTGGTCCGAGAGGGTGAGGACGGCGAGCAGCTGTGCCGGACCCTGGCCCAGTGTGCCGCGCAGCGCCTCGAGCCGCGGGACCTCGGTCTGCAGCGCCTCTCGCTCGGCCGACCAGGTCGAGTCGGTCGGGAAGATGTGCGCCAGGTCCCACGTCTCGTTCTCGGCCAGCGCATCGCGCGTCAGCTGCGCCATCGTTCGATTCCTCCTCGCCTCCATACCCGGATGCCGTCGTCCTCGTCGCCGCCGTTCCGCGGCCGGCGTTCCCGCGCGCCACACCGGAGCCCGCGGTGCTTGAGGTCGGGACAGTCTACACGCTCCACATGCCGCGCGGGGGCCGGTGTTCAGGTCGACGCCGATGCTCTATTATGGTCTCCGCGGACGCGCGAGCGGTCGCCGGTCTGGTCATGGGACGCGGCCTCTGCTATGGTGCGTCGCTGAGGTCACACGCACGGGCCGCGCGGAGCAGATGCTGAAGCTGGTTTCCCGCGACAGTCGACGACGACAACCGGCGAGAGGAGCGAGGGTTGCTGGAGAAATGGCTGCTGGTCGAACTGGGCATGATGGGCCTGTTCGGCGGCGGGTGGAGCATCCTGGGCACGCGGCTGATCCGCGATCAGGGCACGGCCACGCTCGCCCGGATCGGCTACGTGGCGGGCGCCGTCGCGATGCTCGCGTCGGTCGTGTACATCCTCTACGGCCTCATCCACTACGCCTAGCGCTCGCGGTACCGCGGACACCTTGGCGGGCAGCTGGCCCGCCTTTTTCTATCTGGGCGCGCTCGACGGACCGCGGACCGGAGACTGGCGTCGCCTTGCCGTGGACGGGTCACTCATGCCCTGCCGAGGACGATCAGATCCATCGCGCGCAGCCGCTCGGGGTCGGCGATCAGGTCGACGGCGACGATCCGGTCGCCGGTCGTGAAGCGGTAGACGACGCGCGGTCGCCCCTGCACCAGCCACACGGCACACGCCTGGCCCTCGATCAGCGCCGGAGTGGCACCGCGCGCGATGCTCAGGAAGCGGGCAGCGTCGTGCGCGCCGTGGATCTCCGGCGGCGCGCCCAGCTTCACCGCCGTTTCGTCCGCGCGCAGCGCGATGTCGGGGTCCAGCACGGCGAGCAGGGCGTCGAAGTTGCCGTCGCGGGCAGCGGCGAGGAAGGCGTCGACCAGCCGGTCGTGACGGAGCCCATCCGCATCCCGGTCCGTACCCTGTCCCTGCACCCGGCGACGGGCACGGCTGGCAAGCTGGCGCGTGGCGGGCGTGCTGCGCCCGACGATTCGCGCGATGTCCTCGAAGGGCACGGCGAACATGTCGTGGAGCACGAACGCGACGCGCTCCGCGGGCGAGAGCGTGTCGAGCACGACCAGCAGGGCGAGCCCGATGGAGTCGGCCAGGAGCGCCTCGCGTTCCGGATCGGCTTCCAGCGCGGAGCCGGCGACCGGCTCGGGGACCCGCGCGCCGGCCGGCAGCTCGGGCCGTGACCGCCGCGCCTGCAGCATGTTCAGGCACACCCGCGAGACGACGGTGGTGAGCCAGCTGCCGAGATTCTCGACGGCGTCGACGTCCGAGCGGCTGAGCCGCAGCCAGGTCTCCTGAACGGCATCCTCCGCCTCGCTCGGCGAGCCAAGCATCCGGTAGGCAACGGCCGTCAACCGACCCCGGTACCCCTCGAACCGCTCCGCCAGCCAATCGCTCTCGTGCACTGTCACACTCCTCCGTTGCGATCGGTCTTTAACCATAGGACCGGCGTGAGGGCGCCGATGTGACCGGACCTCTGGAGAGATGGGAGCATTCGATCATGACGACGACCAGCGCGGCGCGACCGCCGCGCATACAGAACCCGGCCGCGCTCCTCCCCGACGCCATGGGCGCGATCCAGTCGATGATCGCGGCGAGCCAGCAGGGCGGGGTGCCGGCGGCGACGCTGGAGCTCGTCCACCTGCGGGCCAGCCAGATCAACGGCTGCAGCTTCTGCGTCGACTACGGAGCGCGCCACGCACTGAAGGCGGGCGAGAAGGCCGAGCGGATTGTCGCGGTGTCGGCCTGGCGGGAGGCTCCGTACTTTACCGACGCCGAGCGCGCCGCGCTCGCCCTCGCCGAGTCGGTGACCCGGCTCTGCGACCGGCCGGACCCGGTGCCCGACGACGTCTGGGACGAAGCCGCCCGGCACTACGACGAGCGGGCGCTCGCGGGGCTGCTCCTCTGGATCGCCACGACCAACGTCTTCAACCGCCTCAACGTCAGCACGCGCCAGCCGGCCGGCGCCTGGGGCTGAGCGGCCTGAGGCCCCGCGACCGGGGAGATGGAACGATCCAGATCTGACCATCAGGTGGTCTTCGGATGGTCTGGCCGACGGAGGCCCCGGCTGAGCCGGCAAACGCCACGCCCCATGCCCAGCAAGGGCGGAGCGGGCTCACCGCAGCGTGTAGCGCAGGAAGAGGTGGCTGCCGCCGCGACGGACATCGACGAGCCGCGTCCAGAGCGGGTGCTCGGGCGCGAAGACGCGCCCCATGGCGAACCCCGGACGCTCGAGCGGCTGGGCGCGGCCGGCGATCTGCGGCGCCAGGGTCAGGAAGAGCTCGTCGACCTGGCCCTGCTCCAGGAACTGGGCCATCAGATGGGGACCGACCTCGAGCAGGATGGTGTCACGGGCCCCGGCCGCGATGGCCGCCTCGATGATCTGCCGTGTCGACAGCGACGCGCCCGAGCCGGCCGCCACCGCGGAGATCCCGCGCGGCAGGCCGGTGGCACCCAGACGCGTCAGGCCGGCCGGCGTGGTCACGATCAGGACCGGCGCCGCGCCCGACCGGAAGACGGGCAGGTCGAGGTCGACCACTCCCGACGCCGTGACGATGACACTGAGCGGCGCCTCCGGCTTGCCCAGCGCCCCGCGAAGGGCTCGATAAGCGTCCGCGAGGGGAGGATAAACGTAGTACGGAGTCCAGCGATGCTCCGGTGACGCGCGCAGGGTGCCGGCGCCGACGACGACGGCGTCGGCCACCGCGCGGAGGAGGCCCATCACCATGCGGTCGTGCGGCTCCCCGCCGCTGATCTCGCGCCCGCCCTCCTTGCCGGGCACCGCCAGCGAGACGACGCCGTCGAGTGTCTCGACGAAGTTAGCGTAGACCAGCGGCCCGTCCGGGTGCTCCGGCAACGTGAGCGGGCCGTAGCTGCCGCCGATGACAGGCGGGAGCGGCAGCAGATCGCCGCGCTCGTCGACGCGCAGCAGGTCGAGCGGCGGCGGCAGCGCGCTCATGGCCGCAGCCCACAGGCGGTGAAGAACTCGGCGCGCAGGGCGGGGTTCTCGTCGTAGGCTCCGCGCCAGAAGGTCGTGCGCGTCAGCGGCGAGACTTCCCGCACCCCGCGCATCTGCGTGCACAGGTGCCGCGCCTCCAGGTAGACCGCCACCCCGTGCGGCGCCAGCATGGCCTCCAGCGTGTCGGCGATCTGCTGGCCGATGCGCTCCTGCACGGTGAAGCGCTGGGCAAACAGCCGCACCAGCCGGGTCAGCTTGGAGATGCCGATGATGTGCTCGTGGGCGATGTAGCCCACGTAGGCGCTGCCGAAGAAGGGCAGCACGTGGTGCTCGCACAGGGCGTGGAAGGGGATCGGTCCCTCGATCACCTGGGAGAGGCGGCAGTCGGGTCCGCCGCGACACTCGGTGGCGAACACTTTGAGCAGCTTGGGATCGCCGTCGTAGCCGGCGGTCACGTCGAATAGCGCGCGCACGAAGCGGCGCGGCGTGTCCCGGGTGGAGGGGGTATTGACGTCCATGCCGAAGGCGGTCAGCATCTCGGCGACGTACCCCTCGAACCGGCGGAACTGTTCGTCGGAGACGCGCCGCCGGTGCAGGTCCATCTCCCGCTCGAGCATGTCGTCCTCGGGCTCTCGATCGTCGACCATCGCCGTTCCTCTCACGAGCGCTCCACCCGGCCGACCCAGGCCCAGGCGCCGAGCATGCCCCCAGCAATGCGCCCGCCACCATCCGGCCGAGACGGCCCGGTCCCCACGACACTACCGAACAGCGGCAACGCAGCAGGTCATCCCGGGGGGCGCGATTTGACGACAGGGAACCGCCCGGAGCGGGGTGACTCCGGGCGGCGCAACGAGGAGGGGTTACGTCGAAACGCGTCGGAAGACGCGCGCTACGGCGTGGACGAGTTGCTCAACTGCTCGAGCACGTAGCACCTCGCGACCGGCGCCGAACCGTTGGTCGACGACATGGTCTTCATCACGGCGGTGCCGGCCGCAGGCGGCTTGGGCAGGCTGCCGCAAGGCACCTCGGTGGCGCCGGCGGGCGGCGTGCCGCGGACGCCGGTCATAGCCGGCAGGGGCGGCAGCGTCGTCGGCGGGGTGCCGCTGCCGATGGAGTAGCAGGTGGTGCCGCTATCGCTCGCGTTTTCGTTCGTGGCGGGGGTAGCGCCGGCGCGGGTCGGGCAGGGGATCTGCTTCGCGCCGGGCGGCGTGCCGTCGTTGCCAACTTTGATGACGGCGGCAGCACCGGTGCCGGCTCGCGGCGCGGCTGTCGGGTTGGCGCAGTGCACGGCCGTACCGCCATCCGTGCTGGTCACCGCGGCGGTGAGCATGAGCACCCGGCCGCGGCAGCCCCGTCGACCTGCCGACCACAGATCTCGTCGCCATGCATCGCCGGCAGGTCCCGGTCGAGCACGACCACGTCGTAGTCGTTCTCCCCGGCCCGGGCGAACCCGGACGTGCCGTCGAACGTCACGTCGACCGCCATCCTGGCCCGGCGACGGCCGGACCGCGCCCGCCCTGAGGATACCGCGCCGGTGGTTTCAGCACGGTTTCAGAGCGGGGCGCTCGCCGGTCGCCGCCCGGGACGACCCGTGCCGGGAGAGGGGTGCTTCCACCGGGGAGTCC
>Ga0307373_10012661_pt1 | contig 11939 bp, 12 predicted proteins | sample OX2MG_FD_202534 | JGI IMG/M metagenome (GOLD analysis project Ga0307373, IMG submission 202534) | Soil microbial communities from Risofladan, Vaasa, Finland - OX-2 | ecosystem: Environmental > Terrestrial > Soil > Coastal area > Acid sulfate soil | place: Finland: Risofladan, Vaasa | collected...
GACTCATGAAGCCGCACGGCCTGACCGAAACGATGGGCAGCTACGCCCGGCACGCGACCCGCCTCGCCGAATCGGCGTCCCGCCAAGCCCTGGATCTGGCCTCGGTGAAGGCATCCGAGATCGATGTCATCATCTCCGTCTCCTGCACCGGCTACCTCGTGCCATCTCTCGATGTGCATCTCGTCGAGCGACTCGGCCTGCGGAGCGATGTGGTCCGGATTCCGATCACCGAGCTCGGATGCTCCGGCGGGGCCGCCGCGATCGCGTTGGGCCACCGCCTCCTGGCTGCCCACCCCGACCAGCGTGTGCTCGTGGTCGCCGTCGAGCTGCCATCCCTGACCTTTCAGCCTGGAGATGCCTCGATCGACAATCTCACCGCCTCCATGGTCTTCGGCGACGGGGCGGCTGCGGCGGTGATGGCGGGATCTCAAGTTGCCGGCTCCCGCGGCCTGACGGTCGAGGCGGCGGCGTCCCATCTGGTACCGGGCACCGCCGGGGCCCTTGGTTACGATCTCCGCGACGACGGATTCCACGTGGTCCTCGACCGGCGTCTGCCTCGGATCGTCGGCCGCTCGATCGGAGAGGTGGCGCGCGCTTTCCTGCAGCGGGTCGGGATGGAGCGAGTCGAGTTCCTGGCAGCGCACGGGGGCGGTCCACGTGTCCTCGACGCGATCCAGTCAGCGCTCGATCTCGATCCTGCCGTCCTGGCGCCGTCCAGGCAGACCTACGTCGAGATTGGAAACGTCTCCTCGGCCTCGATCCTATTCACCCTCGCTTCGATCCTGCCGTGCCTTGGCTCGGAGCGGGTGCCGGGACTTGGGGTGGGGCTCGGCCCCGGCGTAAGCATCGAGCTCCTGCAGCTCACCTGGACCCCTTAGAAGACGCCGGGGAGCAGCCTCGACTTGCCCCGGAACGCTTCGCGGTAGGCGGCCGAACGCTCGAGTTGAGCCTCCTCGGCGCGAATCCGCAGTGCGAGGGCGATTCCGTTCAACGCCGACAGCCCGAGCGCGCTGAGCCAGGCCCCGCCGGCCATCGGCAGAGCCACGAACTCAATAACCAGGGCCAGGTAGTTCGGATGCCGCAGGAACCGATAGGGACCGCTGGTCACCGGCTGCAGGTCGTCGGGCACCTGGCCGCGGACGTTCCACGAACCTTTGAGGCTTTGGATGCTCCACCAGCGCAGGCCAGTGGCCGCGGCAAGCACGGTTAGCCAGGCGAGAGCAACCCGGCGATCAGGACGCCGTCGGGCCAAGCGGATCTCCAACGAGGGCAGGAGCAGTAAGCCAAGGTGGGCGGCGACGATCAGCGCGTACGCTCGCGGTGCGGAGGGGGCACCTCCTGTGCTGCGACTGTTGCGCCGCGAAACAGAGAGTTCGCGGATCCGCTCTGCCGCGACCACGGCGACTACGCCGGCATACCACCATGGCATCGCGGCCCAAGCGTAGCCGGATATTTCCGAAGGTCAGGCCGGCCCTGGCGTGAGGTTGTAGCCGTGCACGCTAAAGGCCCTCTACCTGAGCCTTTCTCCCGAAGCCTGGGAGGGGAACCGTAACTCCCTCCTGTATCCCCGTGTGCCTTCGCACGACGAATGTCAAAGCTAGAGGAGCTCCCCTTGATGGCCCCGAGAACCTTCACCGCCAGCGTTTTCGTCGTCGCGCTGCTGAGCGTTGCCTGCGGCTCGACGACGCAGCCGGCCGCCACAACCAGCCCTGCGCCGGCAGCATCGCCCAGCGCTGCCGCGGTGGCTGGAACCACGGTCGCCGTGGCGACCAATAAGCTGGGCCAGATCCTCGTTGACGGGAGGGGGATGACGGTCTACCTGTTCGTCGCGGACACCGGGACGGCGTCGACCTGTTACACCTCGTGCGCCACGATCTGGCCCCCTGTCCTGACGACCGGCGCTCCCCAGGCCGGGACGGGAGCCGACGCCTCGCTGCTGGGTACCACGAAGCGGACCGATGGGACAACCGAGGTCACCTACGCCGGCCACCCTCTTTACTACTTCGTCAAGGACAAGGCGCCCGGCGACACGACCGGACAGGGCGTCAACGGCTTCGGCGCCCTCTGGTGGGTTCTCTCCCCAACCGGGGCGGCGATGCACTGATCGTCAACGCGATCGCCTGCCGACGTCGGGTGTGACTGTCGATTTCCGAGCAGGTTCTTCGGCCTGGTGCTAAGGGTGACCAGTTGGTGCCGCCCGATGGACCGAGATCAAGGAGTGTTTCGATGGCAAATTTCCTTCTCCTTTACAGCGGCGGCGGGGTGCCAGAGGGCGAAGCTGCCGAAAAGCAGGTCATGGAAGCGTGGGGACAGTGGTTCGGCAAGTTGGGCGACGCTGTCGTCGATGGCGGCAACCCCACGACGCCCGAGTCGAAGACGATCTCCAGCGACGGCAGCGTCACGGACTCGCCGGCGCAGGTGACCGGCTATTCGATCATCGACGCCAACTCGTTGGCGGATGCCGCCGAAAAGGCCAAGGGCTGCCCAGCTCTCCAGGGTGGCGCAAAGGTGATAGTCTTCGAGACCTTCGAGGCAATGTAGACACCGGAAGGGGTGGGCGGCTTTATAGGCCGCCCACCCCTGTCTGACTCAGGGACCAATCGGCTCAGGTAGCGGCCGCGCACGCCTTATCTGTCCTCGCGGCCCTGGTCGGCATCTTCGCCACTCGCGGCGGCACCGCCGAGCTGAACTTGGGCTACCATCGGGTGGTACTGGTGGTCTTGGTGATCGCACTACTAGCGCTCCTGAACCGCCCGGTTCGCTGGCTCAGATTCAGAGAGCCCGCTTGATCGAGAACCCGGCGTCAGGTGAGCAGATCCGGATCCTCACCACCGGCGAGGAGACCGGCGGGCAGCTTCTCGCCTTCGAACTCCATCTGGAGGCGGGCGGCCACGTTCCCGCCTCCCACCTACACCCGGCCCAGGAGGAGACTTTCTCCGGCCTCCAAGGGCGGCTCCGGCTCCGCGTCGGCCGCCGCGTGCGCGTTCTGTGTCCAGGCGACGTGGCCACCGTGCCTGCCGGCGTTGCACATGGCTTTTCCAACTCTGGCCCCGGTCCGGCAGTGGTGCGGGTAGAGGTGAGACCAGCGCTGCGGACCGCCGAGATGCTGGAGGCTGCCGCGCTGCTGGGCGAGCGCCCGAGCCCGCTATCGCTGGCACGCTTTCTCAGCTATTTCGCGGCGGAGGTGCGCGCGCCGCTCCTGCCTGGGGTGGTGGCCAGGGTCGCACGCATGCTGGCCCGACTTTGTGGAGAATCGAGCGCGTCCTGAGCGCGATCTCCGTCCGGAACCTGATGAAGCGCTATCGGGGCGCGGCCGCCAACGCCGTCGACGGCATCAGCTTCGAGGTCCCCGACGCGAGCTTTTTCTGCTTGCTCGGTCCGAACGGCGCCGGCAAGACGACGACCGTCTCGATCCTCTCCACCACGCTCCAGCCGACGACAGGAGAGGTGAGGGTCGCGGGGTACGACCTGAGTCGGGAGCAAACGGCTATCCGTGCGAGCCTCGGCGTGCTCTCGCAGCAACCTTCGCTTGACCTCAACCTCACCGCGGAGGAGAACGTCCGCCTCCACGCCGTCCTCTACGGGCTACATCCGTGGCGTCCCCTCTATCGCTGGATGCCGGTCGCCTACCGCGGCCAGGTCGAAGCGCTGGCAGGAGTCCTCGGGGTGGCGGACCTGCTCGGGCGGCGCGTCCGCTCGCTGTCGGGAGGTACCCGCCGCAGGCTCGAGATCGTTCGAGCTCTCATGCACCGGCCCGGCATCCTGATGCTGGACGAGCCCACAGCAGGGCTTGACCCGGAAGCCCGCCGTAGCCTATGGGAGCACCTTGATGGGGCCCGCCGAGAGTTGGGTACGACCATCTTCCTCACGACCCATTACCTCCACGAGGCAGAGACCGCGGACCGGGTCTGCGTTCTCTTCAAAGGCCGGGTACTTACCAACAGCACCTCTGCGGAGCTCAAGGGCGAGGGCGTCGAGGTCTGGGTGGACGCGGCCGACCGGGCCGCACTCCTCCGCGCACTGGCCGGCCTCGGCTGCAGCGCCTCCGGCGCAGGCCCCTTCCTAGTACGGCTGAAGCGCCGCACCGCGCAAGAAGTGATCAGTGGCCTCGGCGTCACGCTGACCGTGCTGCGCGTCGTCGAGCCCACTCTTGAAGATGCTTACCTGCGGCTGCTCGAGCGGGCGCGGAATTGAGAGCTCGAACCGTAACGACTTCAGGTCACCAAATCTGGGCACTGGTGGCGATCGCATCCCGGGACGTCGTCAAGCTTCTGCGCGACCCTACCCGGCTCGTGGTCAGCCTTGCCTTCCCGGTCCTCATCTTCGCGGGACTCGGCAGCGTTCTCCAGCCCACCTTGGGGAAAGCGACCGGGCTCGACGCGGTGACGCTGATTTTCACCGGCGTGCTGGCTGCCTCCCTGTTCCAGTCGGCGGCGGCGGGGATGATGTCCCTGATCGAGGACCGCGACACCGACTTCGCGCGCGAGATGTTCGTGGCACCCATCTCTCGCCTCACCATCGTCGCGGGCAAGGTCGCGGGCGAAACCCTGGTCGCCCTGGTCCAGGGCCTGGGGATCGTGGCCTTCGGCCTGGCTTTCGGCGTTCACCTCGATCCCGGACACCTCCTACTCCTGGTGCCGCCCTGCATCGGTTCGGCGCTGTTGGGAGCGGCCTTCGGCCTGGCGACACTGGCCTCACTGCCGAACCAGCGCGCCGCCCTACAGGTGATGCCGTTCGTGATCCTGCCCCAGTACTTCCTGGCTGGCGTGGTTGCTCCACTACGCGGACTTCCGGCTTACCTCAACGGCCTTGGCTGGGCCATGCCGATGCGCTACCCGGTCGACCTGACCCGAGCCGCCTTCTACCTCCGCCGGCCGGGTTACGGCGGCGCCGTGGCGGAAAGTCCGCTCCTGGACGCGGGCGTGACCGCCGGGCTCTTCGTCCTCTTCCTCATCCTCGGAGCCCTGCTCTTCGACCGCCGCGAGAAGGCTCGTTGAGCCTCCACCTCCGACGCTTGGGCCAGCCAGCGAGCCGCCGCTGGGAGACGATTCCGGTTGCGCCGCATGGCGGCACAAAGCTCGGCTTCAGCTTCCGCCTGCCCCAGGCCGAACTGATGGGCCTTTACCCGCCGAAGGCTCTTGGAGATCTGCTGGAGCTGGGCTTCGACACGGTCAGGCTGGCCGCGCTCTGGAATCGTCTCGAGCCGGACGCGGGCTCCTTCGACTGGTCCTCGCTGGACGGGCAAGTCGAGACCGCGACCAAGGCCGGGATCGAGGTCATCCTCGCCCTGGGACCCCTCAAGAACTTCGGTTACCCCGAATTCCACGTGCCCGGCCACCACCTTCCCACGCCCCTCCCGGAGGGCAGGCTGGTAACGGCCCGCTCGCATCCTGAGCTAGCCCACTCCGCGCTCGCGTTCCTGGAGCGCCTTCTCGAGCGATACCGAGGGGTGCGCTCGATCACCGCCTGGCAGGTGGAGCACGAAGCGATAGATCCCCTCGGGCTCGAGCACTCCTGGCGACTGGCGGTGAGCCTCGTGTCTGAGGAGGTGGACTTAGTCCGGCGCCTGGACCCCTCCCGACCGATCGTCCTCAACGCCTTCCTGCCTATGTCCCGCCCGGTGGCGTTGCAGCAGCGATGGCGGACCAGGGACCAGGGTGACTCGCTCGCGCTGACCCTGTCGGCCGCCGATATCGTGGGCCTGGACGTGTATCCGAGTCATGCCCTGACGCGGGCGGGAGGGTTGAGCGCCTACCTGGACGCGAGCGAGGACGTCGTCCGCGGCCGCGTCCGCAGCGCGATGGAGGCCGCCCGGCAACACGGCCGGCGCGTGGTCGTCACCGAGGGCCAGGCGGAACCCTGGGAAGCGGTGACCAATCCGCCCAACCCAGCCGGATTGGTAGCCGCTAGTTGCCCGCCAGAACGCCTGATCCAGACTTACAACGCCTGCCTCGCGGCAGCCGGCGGCGACCTCGAGGCCTACTTGTTCTGGGGCGCTGAGTACTGGCTGCAGCGGAGGGTAAGCGGCGACGTCAGTTACCTCGGCGCGATCGAGCGATTGTTGAAGACCCGGTAGTCATCCCTGCCGGTCGAGTCGCGGTGTGGCCTCCGTGGTCCGCCGAAATTCACTCAGGTTACCGTCACGAAAGCGGTCACTTGGGGACTTGATCGCCTCTCGACTGGTCGATGCTGGCACCACATACGTCGGAACCTCAGCGGGGGCGAAGGCTATGGCCTCAATCGAAATGAGCGCCTGTGGGGTTGGGAAACCGCTGACGACGGGTGTGGTACGCGCCGGAGGCGGAGAAGCGAAATGCGCGCAGGAAGGAAGATGTCTGCAGTGCTTGCACTGTGCGCTGGATCGGTCAAGAAGACCGTGACCTTGACTACGTCGTTCAGGCCACGCGCACCGGCCTCGACCAAAGTTGCTTCGAGGTTCTTCAGCGCGTGTTCTGCCTGTCCCTCAATCTGATCGGGCCAGGTCTGCGTCGACATGTCCAGTCCCAGAGTTCCAGCTATGCAAACGAGGTCTCCCGCCAACACCGCCTGGCTATACCGCGGGTTCGAAGGCACGCGGTCAGTGAAGGCGCTCGTTGACGCCGGCTGCACGGTCAGCCGTCCCGAATTCGGATCGCGTTGGTGAGGGTCAGCGGCCCGGCCACGGCGACCTTTACGGCCGCTCGGCGTGACGCAGGCCCGTCTTGAGCTCGGCGACGGCGCCCAGTCCCTGCGGGGCTGTGACGCGCCCGACCGTCTCGTAGATCTCCGTGGAGTCGTACAGGTAGGTCCTAGCCGCCTATGCGGGAGCGCGGCCTCGATGCCGGCGAGCCTCCGGTCGAAGCCCATGATGAAATCGCTGCGCCGGACCTCGCCCCCACTGACGACGTCGATCCCCGCCCCTTCCTGGTCGGCGATGGCTAGTGCCGCCGCGTCATCGATCGCCTCTTCGACGTCGGTCGCGCCGAACTCCCCTCGGCCGATCGCATCGAGGACTGTATGGAACCAGCCGGGAGCGCCGTGCCTGCCGATGACTGTGGTGGGGATCAGCGGGAGTCCCGGAGGCAAGGCCATGCTCAGGATTCTCTCCCATACCGGGAGTGGGGCCAATGCACCGCGCGGCCGGCGGCAGGGTCATGGCGCCGGGGGAGCCTCAGGCCTGGAAGAGCTGCTTCGCGATGGCGGTGGTGTAGGTCTGGGCCTCCAGTTGAGACATGCCCGTCCGGAGCAGCGCGACCGTCACCACCCTCGAGCCCTTTCTCGCATCCAGGGTCGCCGAGTCGCAGACGGTGTCGGCCCCCTTTCCGTAGTACAGCATCGCCTGGTCGCCGACGTTGGCAACAGCGGAGGCAGGGTCCTGGTAGGAACCGGCACCGGCCTGGACGAGGGTGGAGAAGTCGGGGTTGGCGGTGAAGATCGAGATGGTCAGTGAGCACCCTCCGCCGACGTCGAAGTTGCAACCGGTTGACGTGAAGGGCCCGGTGGGGATGTCCGCCGGCTTGGGGTTGCTGACGGGGGCTCCGATGTCGAGGCCCAAGTTGGCCTGGCTGATCGCCGTGCAGCCAACGAGAACCCGGGGCGTCGCGGCCGCAGTCGGGGCGGAGGTCGGAGCCCCGCCGCCGACGGCACTCGGCGTCGGGGTCGGGCTCACGGCGCTGCCGCCGCCACCGCAGGCATAGGCAATGATCGCGGCCAGGAGGACGATCGCATGCCTCACGATGCCGGAATCCTAGTCACGCCGGTGCGGGCACCGCGTGGATGGTGGTCGATCGCTTCCGGTGAGGTCCGAAGACTTCTCGACGCCGCCGATTCCGCCAGCAGCTAGCTCTGAGCCCCGAACACGATCACGGCGCGCAGACAGAGTGCGCCGGCCAGCACCAGCGCCGATGCGAGACCCGGCGAGAAACCGCGTGCCCGGCTGCCGGCCAGGAAGGGTGACACCAGCCCGGCGAGCACGATCACCCAGAGCACGATGCCGACCCCGCCGAAGAGACGCCCAGCCGAACCGGCGACTGCGACGGTCACCAGGAAGATGACCACCAGCACCGATTCGATCACCACGAAGTACCGATCAACGACTGAGAGAACTTCGACGCCCCCCGAGGCTTCGGACCGACCCCGGGCACCCAGCAGGATGAGCAGGGCCGCGGCGCCGCTCAGGGCCGACGCGAGAAAGAGGCCGCCAAGCGGCCAGCCGTCGCTCCAGACCGGCTGGTTGGAGACGCTCAGGAGCACGCCCGTGTAGGCGCCGACGAAGAGCGCCAGGACCGCTCCGACAAGGGCGACCAGCTTGCCGGGCATCCCGTTGAGAAGAGCTCGTACGGGGGCCAGGAGTGACTCGATAAAGGAGATGAAGGCGAAGATGGAGTAGACCCCGAGTCCCCAGACGCCCAGTGACATCGGGGACCAGTAGTTGAAGTTGAGGCCGCCCGAGGCGCTGTTGATCAGCATGTGCCAGAAGCGGAGCGGCTGGCCGAGGTCTACGGTCAGGAAGATCGGGCAGAGGATGATGAGCGGAAACGCGGTGAGGAAGGCGATCCGGGCAACCCTCTCGTCACCGGCGCCGCCGAACAGCCTGAACATCGCGCCCAGGGTGTAGCAGCCGGCCGAGAGTCCCGCGAAGAAGAAGTAGGCGAGGATCAGCCAGGTCCATTCCGGTGCCTTGACGAAATGCTCCGCCGCGCCCATCAGGAGCCCTCCGCCGGCGGGGACGAGACAGGGTGCTCGCCGCGGCGCCGGAAGGCGATGAGGCCCGCGATCAGCGCGGCCACGGCGGTCAGCGCGCCCCCCAAATACCCGGGGAGGTTGTTGCGCGAGGGCAGCACAGCGTTGGCCGCGTTCGGCAGCTGGTAGACCTCGGGGTCGTCCATCAGCAGGAAGAAGTTGTTGAGTCCGCCGTAGACCTTGTCGTCGCGGCCGTAGAGCTGGGCCTTGGAGTAGCCCTGCTGGCGCACGGCCGCCAGGCGGGCATCGGCGAGCTGGTGCAGCTGGTCCACGTCGCCGAACATGATCGACTGGGTGGGGCAGGCCTTGGCGCAGGCCGGAGTCAGGTCGTTCTGGAGGCGGTCGTAGCAGAGCGTGCACTTGTGGGCGGTGCCCGTCGCCTTGCTGAAGCCGATCACGTTGTAGGGACAGGCGGCGATGCAGTTGCGACAACCGTTGCAGACGTCCTGCTGGATGAAGACGGTGTCGAACTCGGTCCTGATGATGGCGTTGGTCGGGCACACCTCCATGCAGGAGGCGTGCTGGCAGTGCTTGCAGACGTCGGACATGATGAGGAAGGCCTGGCCGCCGCCGGTCGAGACCGGCTGGTCGATGAGGTTGCCGTTGGCGGGCATGTGCTCGATGAACTTGACGTGGCGCCAGTTCTCGGCGTCCAGCTGGCCGGTGTTGTCGAGGCTGTCAAGCAGCAGCTCGGGCGGGTTGCCCTGGAGCCCGTTCCACTCCTTGCAGGCGACCTCACACGCCTTGCACCCGATGCAGATGCTGGTGTCGGTGAAGAACCCGGCGCGTTTGACGGCCATCTCTCAGAACCCCATCAGGTTGGGCGTCAGCTTGCGGTAGCCCTGCTCGCGGGCGTAGAGGTCGAGGGGAAGCGCCAGCATCTCGTCGACCGGCGGAACCGCGGCCGGGTCCTTCGGACGATCCACCGTGACGAGGTAGCCGCGGCATACCTCGCAGGCGTCGATCCGAAGGCTCGGAAACCGATCGTGGTCGGCGAAGATGGGCAGCTTCGAACCCTCGTCGTTGCCACAGCCAGCGCAGACCATCCTCGGGTAGGTCCAGCTCGCGGCGCAGCGGGAGCAGACGAGGACCCGCTGTGCCGTCACCAGCGCCTCGTCGGACAGTCCGAAGCAGGCCAGCTGGGGAAGGCCACCACAGGCCGGGCAGTGACGTTGATCGGCCGGGTCCCAAGAGCTCGTCCGTGCAAGCTCGGGAACCAGCTCCAGCACCGCCATCGTGGAGGCTCGGGCAAGGTAGCGGTCGACCGGGGACTGGTCATCGCCGGCGAGCCACGCCGTCACCATGGCGCCGCGGTCTCCTTCGTGGAATGTGCTCACCACGGCCTCGCGGAGCGCCTCCGGTCCAGCGACCAGCGTCCGCGCGACCACCCGGGGCATCACGCTGTCGATCACGTAGGCGACGAGGTCCCCGGGGCGGGGCGGGGCGGCGGACACCTCCGCGGCGGTCTCCGACCAGGCATCGCAGAGGGCGACGTACAGCATCAGCTGGTCCGCCACGGGCGAGTCACCGGCGAGCAGCTGCTCGGCACGCCGGCGCCGGTCACTCCACGCTCGGCCGGCGGCGAGGGGCGTCTCGATCACGTCAGTCGATCTTCTCGATGTTCACGAGGAAGGACTTGAACTCGGGGGTGCGGCTGTTGGCGTCTCCGACAAAGGGGGTCAGCGCATTGGCCAGCCAGTGCTGCGAGAGCTTTGGGTTGGCCTCGGCGGAGATCCCGACAAATCCCCAGTGGATGGGAATGCCGATGTGGAACACCCGCTTGCCCCCGACGGTGAGACCTCCGAGGCGCTTGGTGACCAGTGCCGCGACCTCGAGCCGGCCCCGCGCGGAGGAGACGCGAACGCGGTCTCCCGTCTTGATGCCCTTCTGGGAGGCGAGCTCCTCGGGGACTTCGACGAAGGCCTGTGGCTGCAGCCCCACGAGGAGTGGCACGTTCTGGGTGACGTAGTGCTCGTGCTCGGTCAGCCGGTAACTGGTGGCGATGTACGGGTACTGAGCGACCGTTCCGAACCGATTCGGCCGGCCCGCCGCCTGGTCATAGAGGAACGCGACCGGCGACTCCGACTGGTTCGGGTGGAGAGGATTCGGGATGGGAGACTCGATCGGCTCGTAATGCTCGGCGAAGGGACCGTCGAGCATCGAGTTGCTGAAGAGCCGGCCGGTGCCCTCCCCGTTCATGATGAAGGGGAGCCAGGCGGTCGGATCGAGGGTCAGCGGCTTCATGGTCGGTGGGTAGTCGGGTACGTCGCCGGCCCACTTCGCACCGTCCCACCTAATGCCCGGACGCTTCGGATCCCAGGGGTTGCCGGCAAGGTCGGCGGACGCCCGGTTGTAGAGGACCCGGCGGTTGAGAGGCCAGCTCCAGGCCCAGTTGGGGTAATAGCCCATGCCGGTGGGATCGTTCGCCGAGGGATCGTCGACTCCCTTCCGCCGCTTCATGTTGTTGCCCGCCTCGGTGTAGCTGGCGGTGTAGATCCAGTTGCCGGCGGTGGTCGTTCCGTCCGCCTTGAGCAACCCGAAGGAGGCCATCTGCTTACCCGTCTTGAGGTCCTTGCCGTTGATCTCCCGGGCCAGCTCGTCGAACGACGGCTGGATGGGGTTCGCGTAGTCGAGGGTCATCGAGTTGATCGGGTCGGGGAACTTGCCGCCGCCCGACGCGTAGAGCTTCTTGATCCGATCGAAGAGGTCGGCCAGGATCCAGTGGTCGTGGCGGGCCTGGCCCTGCGGCGGAATGACCTGGTCCTTCCACTGCGCCCAGCGGCCGCTGTTGACGAAGGAGCCCTCCTTCTCGATCCAGTGCGTCGTGGGAAGCAGGAAGACCTCGGTCTGGATCGAGGCGGGATCCTGCCCCGGGGCTCGCCAGAACTCCGAGCTGGTGGTCGGGAAGGCGTCCATCACCACCATCCACTTGAGCTTGGCCAATCCCTGCATCACCTGGTTCGTATCAGGGCCGATGCTGGTGGCGGTCATCCCCGACAGGATCAGGCCCTCCATCTTTCCCTTCAGGGCCTGGTCGAAGATCGACATCCAAGAACTGTTGACCGCGGGCTTGGGGATGTAATCGAAGGCGAACTCGTTGGCGGCTGTGGCCGCCGTCCCGTACCAGGCCTTGAGGAGACTGACCATGAAGTTCTTGTAGTTGGTGCCGAAGAAGTTCCACGAGTTGGGGTCGGACTTCGTGGGGGCGCTCTGGGCCA
>Ga0307373_10012662_pt1 | contig 11939 bp, 11 predicted proteins | sample OX2MG_FD_202534 | JGI IMG/M metagenome (GOLD analysis project Ga0307373, IMG submission 202534) | Soil microbial communities from Risofladan, Vaasa, Finland - OX-2 | ecosystem: Environmental > Terrestrial > Soil > Coastal area > Acid sulfate soil | place: Finland: Risofladan, Vaasa | collected...
AGCCGGCAGATTTACCCCGGGTTCATTGATGGTCAGGGAACTCGCATCGTAAGCCAAGCCATTATTGATTGCGTAAGTGCAGGCCGCCTTCTTGGCGTCGTCAGATTGTGACGTACAATTACTGTTTACGTTGTAGAATGTCTGACCGCCATTTAAGAAGCTTGCGCCGGCCAATGATGCCGCGTCGGCGCCCTTCTGCAACTGCGCCCACTGGTAGTACATGACACCGATGTCGGTGCCGAGTGCCATTACACCCATCATGGTCGCAAGGACCAGCGTGAACACGACCGCCATCTGGCCTTTGGCATATTTCGAGAGCTTCATAGCTCGACTCTCCTTGGCGAAGCGACGCCCGCGAAGCGAATTTGCCGCGCACACGGCCCAAGAGCCGGTATGCATCTCAGCGAAGCCCGAACGCTGCTCGGTCGTTGCTGGACAGGATCATCATTAAGTGTCTTCAAAGTATTGTCAAGAGTGCTATAGAGCCAAAATGCAAATCAGCACCGCAATAAGATACACGTTAGCTAGTTAAAACTATCTCAGACAAATGTACACCGGGTTCAAGGCACTGAGAGTTGAACGCGACCTGATTATGCCTCCAAGCATCTATTTGGAGTGCGTCGCTTAGGATAGAATTTAACGATTAATGATAACTAACGCAAGAATAAACCTAAGTCAGCGTAACAAAGATAAGGCTTCCGCGAGAGCGAAGCGACCTTCATAAAGCGCTCGCCCGGTGATCGCTCCCACGATTCCTTGCGCGAATAATTCTTTGAGCGACCGCAGATCTTCGAGTCGGGCGACGCCGCCCGACGCGATCACCGGTACCGCGGCGAGGCGCGCGGCCTCGGCGAACATCGTGAGGTTGGCGCCGGACTCGGTGCCGTCGCGCGCAATGTCAGTGACGATCACGGCGGCGACACCGGCGTCGCGAAAACGAATCGCGGCGTCGGCGATCGTAAGGTCGCTGGTCTCGACCCACCCTTTGATAGCAAGCTTGCCGCCGCGCGCATCGAGCGATCCGAAAACGCGCCCGGGCAGGCGCTGGCACGCTTCCCGCAATAACTCCGGCTGGAGAAATGCGGCCGAGCCGATCGAAACGTAATCGGCGCCGGCCTCGATCGCGGCGCCGATCGCTTCGATCGTGCGCAGTCCGCCGCTCACGTCGAGCCGGCAGTTGACGGCTGCGCGAATCGCGCGGATCGCGGCCAGATTGCGCGGTGCGCCGGCGATTGCGCCGTCGAGATCGACGATGTGAATGAGTTCGGCGCCGTCACGCGCGAAGGATCGCGCGGTGGCCGCGGGATCGGCTCCGTAGACCGTCGCGCGATCCATGTCGCCGCGCAGCAGGCGGACGACTTCGCCGCCTTTCAGATCGATCGAAGGAATAACGGTGAAATGTTCAAACACGCGCGGCTCGTGATTGTCAGATCGCTCCCGCGGCGCACTCAGCTAAGCGTGCCCTTGGTCGAGAGCACGCCGCTCAGCCGCGGCTCGACGCCGGTCGCCTGATCCATCGCGCGCGCCAGCGCCTTGAAGGTGGCCTCGACGATGTGATGCGGGTTGCGCCCGGCGATCAAATTAAGATGAAGGTTCATGCCGGTTTCATCGGCCAGCGCCTTCATAAAATCGTGCACCAGCATGGTCTGGAAATTACCCACGCGCTCCTGCGCGATGGTCACGTTGTAAGCCAGGTAAGAGCGTCCGCTGATATCGACCACCGCCGTGCATAAGGCCTCGTCGAGCGGCACGGTCGCCTCGCCGAAGCGGCGGATTCCCGAGCGGTCGCCGAGCGCATCGCGAAACGCGCGGCCGATCACGATACCGACGTCTTCGACCGTGTGATGGTCATCGATATGCGTATCGCCGGTGGCCGCGACGCGCAGGTCGAAGAAGCCATGGCGCGCGAAGCTGTCGAGCATGTGATCGAGGAACGGCACGCCGGTCGCGATTTCGGCGCGGCCCGATCCGTCGAGCCGGAGCGCGACCGCGACGGTGGTCTCGCGCGTGCGGCGATCAACCTCGGCCATCCGCAACGGGATCGCGGACGGCGCCTGACGCTGATCGCGCGGGCGCGACGGCGCGGTGATCGCGGCAGCGATTTTGGTTTTCTCTTCCATCTTCAATGTCCATGGCCGGGTCTCGGCCGTGTTTCATTCTTGCGACTGTTTGTTTCAGCCACGTGCCGCTTGGTGGCGCGCACGCGCCCGGCGCCGCGTACTTCGATCGCCCGCGCGTGCGCCTCAAAACCCTCCATCCGGGCCAGCCGCGCGGTCGCCGGTCCCAGCGCGCGCAGCGCATCCGCCGAAGCCTCGATTATACTGGTTCGCTTGACGAAGTCGTAGGCACCCAGCGGCGAGGCGAAGCGCGCCGATCCGCCGGTCGGCAGGACGTGGTTGGGGCCGGCCAGGTAGTCACCCAGCGCCGCCGGACTGCGCCCCCCGACGAAGACCGCGCCGGCCGCGTGTATCCGCTTGAGCAAGCGGCCGGGCCGGGCGACATCGAGTTCCAGATGCTCGGGGGCGATGCGGTTGGCCAGGTCGATCGCCTCATCGAGGTCGCCGACGATAATCGCCGCGCCGCGCCGGTCGAGCACCCGGCGCACGTCCGCGGCGCGCGGCAGGTCGGCCAAGGCCTGCTCGATCGCCTCGGCCACCGCGACCGCCATCGCGCGCACCGGCGTGACCAGCACGGCCGACTCGTCGCCCGAGCCATGCTCGGCCTGGGCGATCAGGTCGGCGGCCACCCAATTTGCGTTGGCATGCGCGTCGGCAACGATCAGGACTTCGCTCGGCCCAGCCATCTTGTCGATATCGGTCACGCCATAGACCATCCGCTTGGCTGCCTGCACCCAAGCGTTGCCCGGACCGACGATCTTGTCGACCGGGCGAATCGATCCGGTGCCATAGGCGAGCGCGGCGACCGCCTGCGCCCCGCCGATGCGATAGACCTCGCTCACGCCGGCGATCGCGGCGGCGGCCAGCACCACCGGCCGATCGCCGGTGCGCGCGGCCGGCGAGACCATTACGATCTCGCGCACCCCGGCGACGCGCGCCGGAATCGCGTTCATCAAGACCGACGACGGATAGGCGCCCATCCCGCCCGGCACGTAGAGCCCGACCCGTTCGAGCGGACGGATCATCTGCCCCAGGCGCATCCCGTAGCGGTCGCGGTAGCTGAACGAACGGTCGAGGGTGCGCCGATGGAACTCCGCGATGCGCCGGGCGGCCAATTCGAGTGCCCGCCGATCGGCCGTGGGCTGGCTGGCGCGCGCGGCGGCCAGTTCCTCGGCCGTGACCCGGAGCGTCGCCGCGGTCAGCTTGACGCCGTCGAAGCGCCGCGTCAGCCGCACCAGCGCGCGGTCGCCGTGGCGGCGCACGTCGGCGATAATCGCGCCGACCTCGCGATCGACGTCGCCGCCGGTCTCGCCGCGGCGGCGGGTGAGTTGGTCGAGAAAGCGGCCGCAGGCGGGCGTGGATGAATCGATCAGGCGCAGCGTCATAGATGGGCGAAGTTTTGCACGATGCCGTCGTCGCGCCTAATCCGCCACCCGCTCGATCCGCGCGCCGACCGAGCTGAGCTTGCGGTCGAGCGCCTCGTAGCCGCGATCGAGATGATAGACGCGGCTCACTTCGGTGGTGTTGTCGGCGACCAGGCCGGCCAGGATCAGGCTCATCGAGGCGCGCAGGTCGGTCGCCATCACGGGAGCGCCGCTTAATCGGGTGGGTCCGCGGACCACGGCGGTCGATCCCTTCATGACTATATCGGCGCCCATCCGCATCAGCTCCTGGGCGTGCATGAAGCGATTTTCAAAGATCGTCTCGGTGATTACCGACGTGCCGGCGGCCTGTGTCAGCAGCGCCATCATCTGGGCCTGCAGATCGGTCGGAAAGCCCGGATGGGGCAGCGTGCGTAACTCAACCGGGCGCAACGGACCGCTGCGCGTGATGCGCAGGCCGCCCTCGAGCGGCGTGATTTCGGCGCCCGCCTCGCGCAACTTGATGATGACCGCGGCGAGCTCATCGACCGGCGCCCCGCCAATTGTCAGGTCGCCACCAGTGATCGCCGCAGCGACCATCAGCGAGCCGGCCTCGATGCGATCCGGGATGACGCGGTAGTCGGCGCCATGGAGCCGATCGACGCCCTCGATTTCGATCACGTGAGTGCCGGCGCCTTCAATCTTCGCGCCCATCGCATTGAGCAGGCCGGCAAGATTCTGTACTTCGGGTTCGCGCGCGGCATTCTCGATAACGCTGCGGCCGCGCGCGCGCACCGCGGCCATCAGGATATTTTCGGTCGCGCCGACGGAAGGGTTGTCGAGCCAGATGCGCGCGCCGCTCAGCGCGCCGGCATGCGCCTCGACGTATCCGTTGCGCATCTGGATACGTGCGCCGAGCGCGCGGATGCCCGCGATATGCAGGTTGACCGGCCGCGCGCCAATCGCGCATCCGCCAGGCGTCGAGACCCGGGCGCGTCCGCAGCGCGCGAGCAGCGGACCGAGCGCAACGAACGACGCGCGCATGGTCTTGACCAGTTGGTAGGGCGCCTCATGCGAGGTGAGCACGCGGGCGTGCAGCTCCACATCGTGGTCGCCGGTCCAGCGCGTGGCAACGCCGAGGCCGGCGAGCAGCTCCATCGCGGTGGTAACGTCGCGCAATCGCGGCACATTGCGGATTATCAGCGGCTCGTCGGTGAGCACCGCGGCCATCATGATTGGCAGCGCGGCGTTTTTGCTACCGCTCAATTCGACCGTGCCGCATAAGGGCGCACCGCCGTGAATGATCATTCTATCCATCGTGGTCCAGAAGAGCCGCGGCCGGTTCCGGTCATGGAGGCAACATATCCGCCGTCGTGCGCCGGCCCCATTGTGCCAAACCGCGGGCGGCAACGCACGATAATCGAACTGCGAATTTTATATTAAACCACCATCGCGGTCGCGCTGGGAGCGCACGGCGCAATCGAAAATTTGCCACAGTCGCGATATAGTTTCCGGCGAAGGGCCCGTTCGGGCCAAATCAAAGTGGGGCAACCACGTCAGGGAGACGACTCATGGGAATTCTGAGCTGGCTGGCAGTGGGACTGATCGCGGGGTTCATCGGCAGCAAAATCGTCAACAAGAGTGGCGAAGGCATGGTCCGCGATATCATTCTGGGAATAATCGGAGCCATCGTCGGCGGTGTGATCTTTCAGGCGTTGGGCCGGGGCGGCGTCAACGGCTTCAACCTGTACAGTATCTTCGTAGCGGTGATCGGCGCGATCATCATTCTGGTCGCCTATCACATGATCATCGGCACTTCGTCGCGCGGATAAGCGGGCGGCGATGCGGCGCGCCTAGCCTCACGATGCGGCGTGGCCGCGCCCGCGAACCACGCGCGCCCGTCCCGCGAGATCGTTTAACGCGGTCACCTCGATGAGGCCGGCCGCGCGCATAATCGCCTCAACCGCGGCGCCCTGCCCGTCCCCGATTTCGACCATCAGCGCCCCGCCCGGCGCCAGATGGTGCTCGAGTCCGGCGGCGATGCGGCGGTAGAAGTCCAGTCCGTCGCGCCCGCCCGCCAGTGCGACCCGCGGCTCGAAGCGAACAATTTCCGGCGCGAGTCCGTCGATCTCACGGTCGGGGATGTAGGGCGGATTCGACAGCACCAGGTCGAAGCGTCCGAGTGCCGCGGCGCCGCGCGCGGCATCGGCCTCCCAGCAATCGGCCCGGATAAACTCGATCCGCGCGGCGTATCCGAGTCGCTCGGCATTGCGGGCCGCGAACTCCAGGGCTCCATCCGCGATATCGGTGGCGACGATCCGCGCCGCGGGCGCGTGCGCGGCGATCGCAATCGCGATTGCGCCCGAGCCGGTGCCCAGATCGAGCACGCGCCATTCGGGATGCGCGGCGAGTGCGCCCAGCGCGGCCGCCACCAACGTCTCGGTCTCGGGACGCGGAATCAGGACCGACGGCGCGACGTCGAGATCGATCGCATAGAACTCGCGCCGGCCCACGATGTAAGCGAGCGGCATTCGCGCCGCGCGCAAATCGATTAGCGCGTCGAAGCGCGCGCCGAGCGCGTCATCGAAATCGATCAAGGCGGCGATCACGCGCTCGCGCGGTACGTTGGCGGCAGCGGCCAGCAGGAGTTCGGCGTCGAGTTGCGGATTGTCGGCGCCGGCCGCGCGCAGAGTCTCGACCGCGGCATCCAGCCGCAAGCGCATCTCGTCCGCCGCCGCGCGCCGCGTCGTCCTGGACATCGCGCGCCTCAGACGCCGAGCGCCGCGGCCTGTTCCGCCGTGGCCAGCGCGTCGATCAACGGATCGATCGCGCCATCGAGTACCTGGTCGAGTTGATGCAGCGTCAGGTTCACGCGATGGTCGGTGACGCGCGACTGGGGAAAATTGTAGGTGCGGATGCGCTCGGAGCGATCGCCCGTGCCGACCATCGAGCGGCGCGTCTCGGCAGTCTTGGCGTCCTGCTCGGCATGGGCCAGTTCGAGCAAGCGGGCGCGCAGAATCTTGAGCGCGCGGGCCTTGTTCTTGTGCTGGGATTTCTCGTCGCGGCAGACGATGACCATCCCGGACGGCAGATGCGTGATGCGCACGGCCGAGTCGGTGGTGTTGACGCTCTGACCGCCCGGCCCCGACGCACGCATCACGTCGATGCGCAGATCCTTTTCCTCGTTGATGTTGACTTCGACCTCGTCGGCTTCGGGCATCACGGCGACCGTCACCGCCGAGGTGTGGATGCGGCCCGAGGCCTCGGTGGCCGGGACGCGCTGCACGCGATGCACCCCGCCCTCGAACTTGAGACGGCTGTAAGCGCCGCGGCCGGTGACCAGCGCGACGACTTCCTTGAAGCCGCCGAGGCCGGTGGTGCTGAGGCTCAGCGCCTCGATTTTCCAGCGCTGCCGTTCGGCATACCGCGAGTACATCCGGTAGAGCTCGCTGGCAAAGAGCGAGGCCTCCTCGCCGCCGGTGCCGGCGCGGATTTCGAGCACCACGTTGCGTTCGTCGTTGGGGTCGTGCGGCGCCATCAGCTCGCGCAGGCGATCCTCGAGCGCGGCCTGGCGCTTGTGCATCGCGGGCAGCTCGCCGCGCGCCAGTTCGCGCAACTCGGCGTCGTCGCCCTCGAGGATTGCGCGATGGCCGGCGATCTCCTCTAGCAGAGTACGATAGCCGCGCACCGCCGTTGCGACGTCTTCAAGCTGCGAGCGTTCGCGGGCGATCTGGGCGTATTCGCGATTGTTGCCGATTACCGCCGGATCGCTGAGGCGCCGTTCCAGATCGGCATAGCGGTCCTCGATTCCCTTGAGCTTGTCGATCATCTGAGCTTGCCGATCATTTGAGGCCGCCGATCATCTGAGCCTGACGGTCATCGAAGCGCGCCCATCATCTGCCCATCGGGGGGCAGTTAGTCGGTAGCGCGCGCCAGCCTGAAATAAAAACGGCGCCCGACCGAGGCCGGCGCCGCACCGTATGTCCCGTGCGCCCAGGCACCTTGCGGCGCCGCGGGCGGCGGGAGCTCAAATGCTACTTCTTGCCGTACTTGCGATTGAAGCGCTCCACCCGGCCAGCGGTGTCGACCAGGCGCTGGGTACCGGTGTAGAACGGATGGCAATTCGAGCAGACCTCGACCTGAATCGCGGGATGCGTCGAATGCGTTTCAAAAGTATTGCCGCAGGCGCAGGTCACCACGCAGCGGCGGTATATCGGATGAATTCCAGCTTTCATGTGACTCTTTCAGCCTGTCGTCTCCGGTTGGACAGCCTACCATCGCCAACCAACCAGCACAATTGACCCCCTGAATCTAACGATGAGCGCACGAAATGCAATCCGTGGACCCGCGCGCGCGGAGCAAACGCAACTCCCGGAGTGATCGCCGACGGCCGCCAACGGGCTCGGCGGACGCATTGCGGACCCATTAGGGATTTGTATATTCAAACGAATCCAGATTAGTATAGCGCGCTGTTGGAAACGCCATTCACGTACAGTCGGCGCGGCTGAATCCGCGATGAGGATGCAAGGTATTCGAGCGTTGATGTTCGCCGTCACAATTGCCTTTGCGGGCGGATGCGCGTCCTCGGCCTCCGTCGCGAAACCGCACGACGAAACGGTCAACGTTGGCTTCCCGGCCGGCGGCGCGGCGAACGGTTCGGCCCCGGCGCCGGCCACGGTCGATCAGAGTCCGCGCATAATCACCAACCTCAATCAGCTATCGGCCTTAAACACCGCCCCGCCGATCGTCGATCAACAGGCGCTGCTCGCCAGCGGTACGCCGGCGCTGGACACCAAGCAGACTACCTCCGGCCGCTCGGCCGTCGATACCAATCTGGCGCGCCTGTTCCTCGCCGATCCCAACTCCCAGGCTTACCACGAGGGGCCGCAGGCGGCCGGCGACACTATCCTGCTCAATAACAAGGCGCGCCAGTTCCCCGAATTCAGCTATGCGCTGTTAAATCGCACGCTGACCGCGATGCAGCGAATCGAGACGGCGACCTACAATGGGCGCAAGCTGCCCGATGAGATTAAACCGGTAATTCTGATTGCCGTAATGACTCCGCAGGGTCAGCTTACCGACCTGACCATCGACCAGCGGTCGGGCGTCGCGGTGGTTGACCGATCGGTGATCGACGCGTGCAAAAAGGCGCTCTTCGCATTGAGTCCGCCGCCGGATGCGCGCTTTAGTGACGGCAGCTACCGGATGCGCTTCGAGGCGCTGGTAAAGAACCACACTTATGATCGTGAGGGACAATACGACTACGTCACCCACGTCGGACTTGCGGTGCTGTGAGGCGGTCGCCCGATGATTAATCGTCTTCGATCGGCGCGGCATCTGATCTCTGTCGGATCTGCTAGGATACGCAGGATGACCCGCCGCCTTCCTTATCGCCCGCCCGAGGGACTCTCAGTCCCGATCGTGACCGTGCTCGACCGTGCCGGCCGGGTGCTCCAGGACGATCAGCGCGCGGTTATCCGCTACGCGATTCAGGACGGCGATGGCGCCGATATCATCTTTGCCGCGGGCACCACCGGCGAATGGAACCGGCTCGACAATCCGCGCCGCCAACTGGTCTCGCGCATCGCGGTCGAAGAATGCCGCCGGGCGTCGCGCGCGGGCTTTGCGGTCGAGGGCTGGGTCGGTATCACCGCCCATACCAGCGCGGAGACGCTCGCCAACCTCGATTATGCGCTCGAGATCGACGCCGACGCGGCGGTTGTCGCGCCCTTGTCGATCACCGATGTCGATGACCCGGTCGATTTCGTCACGCGCGAGATCGGCGGGCTGTTCGAGCGGCGCGGACGGCGCCTGCCGATCTTTCTGTACGACAACGAGGATATCGCCGCGGTCGGCAAGGCGCCCCATCTCCATACCCGCGACGTCAAGCGGATGAGCCAGCTCGACTACGTCCGCGGTATCAAGGTGACCGCGGGCAAGGCCGTGCTGGGCAACTACACGCGCGCCGCCGCGCACTTCAAGAGTCACGCCGAATTCGCGATCTATCCGGGCAACGCCTACCTGATCTTCGATCTCTTCCGCCCGCGCGCGGGGCTCGCCGGCAATCTGCGCTATCAATGGAATCGCTACCTTACCAGCGCCTCATTGCCTTACGGCGTGGTCGCCAACCTGATGCCGCGTGAATGGCGGCGCGCGTGGCAGGTATGCAGCGCGGGCGAAGAATCGCTGATGGGCCGCTACGGCGGCATCATGAACGAATTTCGCGCGGCCGGCGAACTGACGCGCGGCGGCAAGAGCTATCGCCCGACGGTCGCCTGCCTCAAAGCGGCGCTGGCGCATATCGGCGTCATCTCGAGCGACGCGGTCGCCGAGGGCACGCCGGCACTCGACGCCAATGAGCGTCGCGATTTTCTGCGCCGCTTCACCGACGTGCGCCGGCGCGCCTGCGTGACCCTCGAGCCCGAAAGGCTTAGCCATTGGACCAGCCGGCGGCCGGTGCTGATACGGGCCCTGCAAGATGCCTGACGCAAAGCTTGACGATGCCTGACGCGAAGCTTGACGCCGTCGGTTGCGGCAGCATGGTGGTGGACTTGTTCCATCGCACCCCGCGCATCATCAGCGCCGACGAAAAAATCCTGATCGATGGCGGCCGGCCGGGCGCCGGCGGCGAGACCCCCACAGTCGGCGGCGTGGTGCTCAATCATCTCGGATGGGCACGCGTGCTCGGCCTCGAGGTCGGTATCTTTGGCAAGATGGGCGACGATCGCCACGGCGACTTTCTGCGCGGCGGCATGAACGCGCTTGGCATCCATCATCATCTGACGCTCGACGGCAGATCGAGTTCGTGCGCGACGATTTTCGTCGATCCGGCGGGCAATCGCGCAATCTACATGGAGCGCGGCGCGACCGCCGAACTTAAGCCGGCCGAAATCCGCCGCCGCCACGGCGCCTTCATCCGCAACGCGCATCTGGTCTCGACCGAGATCTCGCAACTCCCGCTCGCCACCGTCATCGCGATTCTGCTCTTCGCGCGTGCCCACGCGATTCCCACCGTGCTCGACGTCGACGTGCCGCCGGCCGACGCCTGCGCCACGCTCGGCTCGCGCGCCGAACTCGAACGCGCACTCAAGCTCGCGACAATCCTGAAGCCGGCCAAGGCCGCCGCGCGCGAACTGGCCCCCGGATGCCGCGACGGTCTGAAGCAGGCCGAAGCGATTCGCGCGCGTTACGGCAGCCGCGCCGTGGTCATCACGGAGAGCGAGCGCGGATGCGCAATCGCGACGCGTGACGGCTCGTTGCGCGCCCCCGGCTTTCGCGTCCGGCAGGTCGATTCGACCGGCGCCGGCGACGCCTTTCTGGGCGCGATGCTGGCCGGCCTGCGCTGGGGCCTCGAATGGGACGCGATCGCGCGGCTGGGCAACGCGGCCGGTGCAGTCTGCGTCACCCGGATGGGCGCGTTTCCGGCCGGACTCGAAATGCGCGACGAGATCCTGAAGCTCTACGGCGCCGCGCTCCCGTCCGCGGCCCGCGTTCCGCGTCCGCCCGCCGTGGCCGACTCGAAAGCGCTCGATCCGGTGACCGAGGTCGAGCGCTTTTTCACGCTCGGCCTGGCCGAACTGGCGACCCTGCGCGAGGCCGTCGAACTCGACGCTATCGTGCGCGCGGTCGCCCTGATTCGCGCCGCCGAGGCGCGCGGCGGGCGCGTCCACGTGACCGGCGTCGGCAAGCCCGAGCATGTCGCTCGCTACGCCGCCAGCCTGTTCTGCTCGGTCGGCACGATGGCGACGTTTCTCCATGCGACCGAAACGCTCCACGGCAGTCTCGGCCAGGTCGATCCGCGCGATGTGGTCATCGCGATTTCCAACAGCGGCAACACCACCGAACTATGCGGCGCCGTCACCGCGGTCAAGGAGCACGGCGCGCGGATTATCGCGGTGGTCGGCCGGCTCGATTCGGAACTGTCGCGCACCGCCGACCTGGTGCTGCATGCGCCGGTCGATAACGAGGGCGGCGTGCTCGGCCTCGCGCCACGTATCAGCGTGCTCGGCCAGGTTTTCGTGGTCGCGGCGCTCTCGGTCGCACTCGAGGCGGCGCGCGGTCTCACGCTCGAGGAATACAGCCGCTGGCATCGCGCCGGATCGCTTGGCGAAGCCGCTCGCCGGCTGGCCGCGAAACGCGCGATCGAAGATGCGGCGCCGCCGGCCGCGGGCGCGACGCTCGCATTGGTGCCGCGCCGCCGCCGCCGCATCCCAGGCGACCGCTAACGTTGAATCCTTCGCTTTACCAGGAAGGCTCACGAGAGTGGTCTCAACTGGCAACACACGATTGACATGGTGCATTTACCGCGAGTAGAGCAGATGGTACCAACCACAAATTGCCCTATCTGTACACTTCGGTGCTTAGCTAATGCCACTCATTAACTGCCCTGACTGCGACCGAAATATCTCTGATCTAGCACCAGCTTGTATTTACTGCGGACGACCAAATGAATCGTTTGCAA
>Ga0307373_10012663_pt1 | contig 11938 bp, 9 predicted proteins | sample OX2MG_FD_202534 | JGI IMG/M metagenome (GOLD analysis project Ga0307373, IMG submission 202534) | Soil microbial communities from Risofladan, Vaasa, Finland - OX-2 | ecosystem: Environmental > Terrestrial > Soil > Coastal area > Acid sulfate soil | place: Finland: Risofladan, Vaasa | collected...
GTCGTCGTCGATCCCGAAAAGGCCGCCGCGGTGCTGCTCTGGGCGACGCAGGAGATGGAAAGCCGCTACATGAAGATGCGCGAACTGGGGGTGCGCGGGATCGACGGCTACAATCAGGCGCTCGCCTCGGGCACTTCGGTGACCGACTTGAAGGCGGCCTCGGGCCCGGGCGGCGCAAGCCACGGCATCGACGCGGCGGCGGAGCCGCTCGAGCACAAGAAGCTGCCGAAGATCGTGATCGTTATCGACGAGCTGGCCGACCTGCTGCTGAGCGAAGGCAAGACCGTCGAGCGCGACATCACGCGTCTTGCGCAGAAGGCGCGCGCCGCGGGGATTCATTTGATTCTCGCCACGCAGCGTCCGTCGGTGGACATTATCACCGGCATCATCAAGGCCAATCTGCCCGCGCGCATCTCGCTCCAGGTGACCTCGCGCGTCGATTCGCGCACCATTCTGGATTCTATCGGCGCCGAGCGGCTGCTGGGCGCGGGCGACATGCTGTTCATGCCGCCGGGAACCGCCAAGCTGCGCCGCCTGCACGGCCCGTTCGTGTCCGAGCATGAGATTCGAAAGCTCACCGATTTTCTGCGCGAGCAGGGCGCGCCCGAGTACCGGATGGAGATTCTCGAGACCAAAGCGCCCAGCGACGATGGCGGCGGGCCGGGCGACGACGAACATGACGAGATGTATGATGAAGCGGTCCGGATCGTGCTCGAGTCGAATCAGGCCTCGATCTCGATGATCCAGCGGCGCTTGCGGATCGGCTACAACCGGGCCGCGCGGATGGTCGAGCAGATGGAGCGCGAGGGTATCGTGATGCCGGCCGACGGCGCCAAACCGCGCGAGGTGCGCCTGCGCGGGGTCAGCTAGGGGGCGCTCCCGACCATAATAAATTCTTGGGACTTGGCGCCGAATCGGCGTTACACTTGAAGGATTCGGACGGCGGTAGCGTCCCTACCAATGGCGCGAACGAGGTGGCGATTGGCGCGTGGTCATAATATCCGGCATCCGGCGCGCGGCACCGTATTTGCCGCGGCGATCGCGGTGCTGATGCTGATGGTTCGCGCCGATGCGCGGGCGGAAACTTCCGTCGCGGCTGATCCCGCGAAGCCTGCGGCGGCGGACGTTAGCGCGACGCTCGACGCGCTGCAGCATCATTACGATACCACGCGCTCGTTCAGCGCCAGTTTCATCGAACAGATCGCCGCGGTCGGCGCTCCGGTGCGGACGCGGCATGGAACGGTCGCGTTTCGCAAGCCGGGCATGATGCGCTGGAACTTCGACGCGCCCGACAAGGAACTTCTGGTCAGTGACGGACGCACGGTTTACAGCTACGATCCCGGCCTCGAGCAGGTGATGGAGACGCCGCTTAGGGACGCTTTGCGCGCGCCGGGCGCGACCGAGTTTCTGCTCGGCGCGGGAGATGTCCGCACGGACTTTATCGCGTCGGCGCCCAAATCTCCCCCGCCGCATGACGGTCTGGCATACGTGACGCTGCGGCCCCGGCAAGGCGGCAACAGCATCGAGCTTGGAATTGAGCCGAAGCGCGGCGATATCCGCCGGCTTAAGATCGTCGATCAACTCGGCAATACGACCGCACTCGAATTCAGCGATCTGCGCGATAACCCGCGAATCTCCGACTCCGAGTTTCAATTCACCCCGCCGGCCGGCGCCGATATCGTTTCGCCGCAAGGGCAACGCTGAGCGCCGCGCCTATCCGTCATCCTCGAGGCGGGGCGATTGCCTCGTTTGATGACGGCGAGTAGAGATAAATGTCCCGCAAGGGACCGACTATGGAGAAAGTGCATCTTCTCACTCTGGGTTGCCCCAAAAATCTCGCCGACAGCGAGTTGATGCTGGGAGCGCTCACGCAGGCCGGGTTCGAAATTACGCTCGACCCCGAAGATGCGCAGATTCTTGTGGTCAATACGTGCGCTTTCATCGAAGCGGCCAAAAAGGAATCGCTCGACGCGATTCTCGAGGCCGCCGAGGTCAAGCGGCGTGGCGCGGGCAAGCGCCTGGTCGTCGCGGGGTGCCTGTCGCAGCGCTACGGCGAAGAGCTGCGCGAGAAGCTGCCCGAGGTCGATGTATTCGTCGGCACCGGAAACTTTCTCGACTTGCCGGAGCTGCTGCGGCGCACCGAAGCGCCCGAGGCGCGCGCAATTCCGTATCCGGGTGCGGCGCATCTGCTGCCGCGCGCCGCGGCGCCGCGGGTCAAGACCGGAAATTTCTTCACCTCTTACTTGAAGATTTCCGAGGGCTGCAACCATACCTGCGCGTTCTGCATTATCCCGAAAATCCGCGGACGCCACGAAAGCCGCCCGATCGATGATCTGGTGGCCGAGGCGCGCGCGCTGGCGCGCGGCGGGGTGCGCGAGCTCAACCTGATCGCGCAGGATCTGACCGCCTACGGGCGCGACCTGACGCCGCCTGCGTCGCTCGCGGCGCTGCTGCGCGAGCTGGCCCGGGTCGAGGACTTGCACTGGATTCGGCTGCTCTACTGCTATCCGAACTTCGTGACCGACGAGTTGCTGGATACGATCGCGGAACTGCCCAACGTGCTCAACTACATCGATATTCCGCTCCAGCACGCCGATGACGCGATGCTGCGTGCGATGCGCCGTGAACGTTCGGGCGATGCGCTGCGCAAGCTCATCGCGCGGGTCCGCGCGCGCATTCCCGGCGTCACGCTGCGGACCTCGTTTATCGCCGGCTTCCCGGGCGAGACCGAAGCCGCGTTCGGCCGCCTGGTTGATTTCGTGCGTGAGATCGAGTTCGACCGCGTGGGGGTGTTCACCTACTCACGCGAGGAAAATACCTCCGCCGGCGATCTTCCGGGGCAGCTTCCCGAGCGCGTCAAGCGCGCGCGGCGCGCGGCCCTGATGGCGGCCCAGGCGGACATTTCGCTCAAGAAAAATCGCGGCCTCGTCGGCCGCGAAGTCGAGGTTCTGGTCGAAGGTCCGTTGCCCGGACACGCCACGCGCCTGCGCGGGCGAACCTCGGGGCAGGCGCCGGATATCGACGGATCGGTGTTTCTAAAGGGAGAGGCGGAGCCCGGCGAATTTGTCCACGCGCGGATCGAGCGGGCCCTAAGCTACGACCTGCACGCATGCATCGCCGGGGTATCGCCCGGCGAAGAGGAGAGGGTGGCAAGCCATGGCTAAAAAACCAGTTGCCGCAAACCGGAAGAAGTTCCTGGCCAAGGTGCGCGAGCATCTGCTCGAAATGAAAGAGAAGCTGCACGGCGAAATCGAGTCGGAGCTGCGGACCGAGCGCGAAGGCAACAAGGACGAGGGCATGGACATTTATGATCTCGCCTCCGAAGAGCGCGACCGCGAGATCAATTTCATCCTCTCGGATCGCGAGCGGGTCAAGGTCAAGCAGATCGACGACGCGCTCGAGCGGCTCGAGGATCATAGCTACGGGGTCTGCGAATCGTGCGGTCTCGAAGTCGCTGAGGAGCGGCTGAGCGCGATGCCGTTTACGCGCCTGTGCCGCGACTGCCAGCAGGACATGGAGCACGAGGCCAAGTCGCAGCGCCGCTTCGACGACGAGCGCAACACCAACACCTATCGCAAGCTCGGCTCAACCGACGGCGACGAAGAAAACATGTGACCGCCCCGCGCGCCGCGCCAATTCAACCCTCACCTTGACTGGGAGACCTTTGCGTATCTCAATCGGACGGGCTACTGGCGCGGCTCGCGGGATTCCTCGCTGCGCTCGGAATGACAAGTTCTCCGTATTTTACGTCAATCCGAGCGAAGTCTGCGGAGCCGTCAAGTCTCTATTGGTGACGCGGGCGTCCGGCCCGCGATCGACGGTGGGCGAGGCGCCACTGGCACACCGCCCGCCCTACCAATTCCGACAATTCGATATTCCTGTCGGGCGTCCGTCTCGATGATGATGGTGCCGGCTTCACGCGCGTCGCTGGCGTCTAGGGAATTACGCGGGCTTCCTTCAGGCGGCCGATTTCTTCCCAGTCGAGGCCGAGTTCGAGCAAGATTTCTTCCGAGTGCTGGCCGAGTTCCGGCGCCATCGCGGTGGGCGCCCACGGGGTGCCGCCGAAATCGCACGGCGATGCGACCATCTCGGCTTCTCCGTCGGCGGTCGGGACTTTGACGAACAATCCGGCGGCGCGCGCCTGCGGATCTTGCAGAAGATCCTCGGTGGTCTGCACGGGCGCCCACCATACATTTTCGCGATCGAAAATCGGCGCCCACTCCGCGAGCGTTTTCCGCGTAAAGATCGAGTCGAGCAGATCGACCAGCGCCGCCACGTTCTCGCGCCGCGCCAACATCGTGTTGAACCGCGCGTCGTGCGCCAGCTCGGGCCGCTCGATCGCACGCAGCACGTCGGGCCACATCCGATCCCCTTGCAAGCCCAAGAGCCAGAACCATTTGCCGCTCGAATCGTGATAGCAGGTGATGAGCGGGTTGGGGACCGTATGACGCGTGCCCGCGACCGTCGGAACGCCCAGCCGCAGGCGGATGTTCACATCCCAGCCGATGAAGTAGCCGCCGACCCGCATGAGCGAAGTCTCGACTTTCTGTCCCTGCCCGGTCTTTGCACGCGCGAGCAGCGCCGCGCAGATCGCGCTGGTGGCCGTGATCGCCGTCGTGTGATCCCCCATCGCGCCGCGCTGGATGGTCGGCTCCTGACCCGCGGGCGTCAGGGTCGAAACGACGCCGGCGCGCGACCAGAACGCGCCGACATCGTAGGCCGCGCGATTGATTTCCGCGCCGCGCGAGCCGTAGCCAGTGACATGGCAGTACACCAGGCGCGGATTGAGATCGCGCAGATCTTCGTAGCGCATCGCGAACTTCTCGAGCGCCTTGAAGCGTAGATTGGTCAGGAATACGTCGGCGCGCTTGATCAGCTCGCGCGCGATGCGCAGGCCGTCGGCGCTCTCGAGATTGAGCGCGATACTGCGCTTGCCGCGATTGTCGAGTTCGAAGGGTGGATTGACGGGAACCTCGAGCCCGGCGCTCTTGAGGAACAGGCCGCGAAACGGATCGCCCTCGGGCGGTTCGATCTTGATCACGCTGGCGCCCCAGTCGGCCATGATTCCGCCCGCCGCGGGAGCGGCGACCCAGAAGCCAAGTTCGACGACACGAATTCCCTCGAGGGGTCCAGCCATCGCGCACCTCTTAAGCGCGGCGCTACGGTGATTGTTCGGGCGCGCGCATCGACAATTGATAGCAAAAGCATCGCCAAGCTAATAACTGCGTAAAGCCCGCACGATCAGGATTGTGTGGCTCGCGCTCGGCACGTAGCATCAGGAAAGCAATTCGCGCGCCGCGTCGAGTATCGCACGCCGAGTGCGCAGGAGGAGCGTTTAGACCCGGATGCTCAATCGAGCGCTCTTATGAGGATCTTCATTGACGCCGCGGCGCAACGCGGAGCCGAAGCGGCGCAAGTAATGCGCACCGGTACTGACCGGGTGCGCGGCAGCCTCTCCGGCGCGGGCGCGGTGCTCGCGATCGCGAGCGCCAAGGGTGGCGTCGGCAAGAGCGTGGTGGCCGTCAATGTCGCGGCGGCGCTTGCGATGCGCGGGCGCAAGGTCGCGATCATCGACGCCGACCTGAATGCGCCGAGCGTAATCCGGATGCTGGCAATGAAACCGCCGCGTGGTCTCCCGCTGGTCGAGGGAATCGAGCCGGCGGCGGGACCCCGCGGGCTGCGCGTGGTATCCAGCGAGATGATAAGCGGCGGAGAAACCGCGCCGATATCATTTCTCGAAAGCGATGGCGCGGACTCCGCGCCCGTCGAATCCGCGCAGGAACTTGACTATGGCGCCGCGATAGTGCGGATGCTCTCTACAGCGCGGTTCGGTGCGCTCGACGTGGCGATTATCGACGTTGCGCCGGGTATCGGCCGTTTTCACCAGCTCGCGCAAATCGCGCCGCTGACGAATGTGCTTCTGATCAGCCACTCTTCGGCGCAGGCGGTCGCCGCCACGCGCAATCTCATCGCGCTGGCCGCGAAATTGGGCGTGCCGGTGACAGGACTCATCGAGAATATGGCGGGGTTCAATTGCGACGGATGCCGTTCGGTGCGTCCGCTGATGCCGGAGGGAAATATGGCCGGTGTCGCGAGCGAATTTAGCCTGCCGATTGCCGCGCGCCTGCCGTTCGATCCGCGCCTTGCCGAAGCCTCCGATCGCGGGGTGCTATTCCTCGATGATTTCGCGGATACTCCGCTCGGCAAAAATCTGCTTGGCCTGGCGCAGACTGTCGAGCGGATGATCATGTTCGGGCGCGGCGCGGCGGCGTCCGGCGCCTGAAGCATTCCGGCTACTCGGCGGGAGTCTCGTCGTCATCGTCGGCGGGCGCGGCGGCGGGTGCGTCCACCACCCGCGAATACTCGAACATCCCGGCGGCCTCGCGTCCCGCGACCCGAAACTTTGCGAATCCAAGTGTGGTGAAGATTCTGCCGTGGCCGGATCCCGGCCGCGACAGCGGCACGAAGGCGGCGACCGAGCCTGCCAGCGCGATTTCCTCGCCGCGCCATCTCGCGCTTGCGGTGATGCGCGAGGGCGGCGCGTCGGGCGCGGGCGTGTCGATTTCGAGCGCCGCCAGCTCGGCTTTGTTAGAAACGCCGGCGGCGACAAAATTCGCGCTGCGATGCGCCTCGCCGGATTCGCCGGTCACGATGCGTAGTTCGAGCGCCGAGGGATCGCGGCCGTCCTCGAAACACGCCCATAGCATCCGCCGCTCGCGAAATTGCTGCGGACCAAGTCCGGTGAACGACAACCCGGCGCGCGCGACCGCGTGGACCGGCGTGGATTCACCTTCGATCTCGATCGCGCCATTCATTTTCGCGAATGATGCGACCCATTCGCCCGCGCGCGAAGTGTCGCCACCGCCGAAGATCGCAGCCGGGTCAAAGCTACGTTCGGGCAGCCGCATCGCGAGGCTCACTTTAGCCGCCGGATCGAGCCGGCCCGATGCGAGTGCGCGCTCGATGCTCAAGTAAGCGGCCGCGTCGGGTACGATCACCGCCGGTCCGGAAAACGCGAGGCGCAGTTCGCGCCCCTCGACGGCGAGCGTGAGCGGGCCGAGCGAAAGTCCGTCTCCGGCGAATTTGACGCGGCCCTCGCAAGTGCAAAGCGCGACACGGCGCGCGTGCGAGAGAATCATGATTCGGGCGCCAAAGCCGCCGCGCAGATCGAAGCTCGCCATCGCGCCGATACCGGCGCGGAGATCGAACAGCTCGATACCGACGCGCGCCGGAAGCGTGGGTGCGGTTGCGCGCGCGGGCGCCGCCGCGCGCGGCCTCGGCTCGCGCACTACCGTCAGGCGCGCGCGAGTACTCGCCGCTCTGATGCCGCCGGGGTCGAAGGCGGCGGCAAGCGCTTCGAGGCATCGATCACGCAGCCGCCCGGGCATCCGCACCGCGACCGACAATTCGAGCTGAGCGGCATCGACCTGCGAATTCACCGAGAGCGCGGCGATCGCTCTGAGCGCCGGCAGCGGGCTATCGCGATGGCGCTCGGTGAAGGCCTGCACGAGATTGTGCAGGGCGCCCGCGGGGTAGCGCATCCCGAAGCTCGGCGTGACCCCGGACTCGCGCAGCCGCGCCGCGAAGTCCGTCAGCGGACCGTGGATGAATTCGTCGCTAGCCGAGACGCGGGCCGAACCAGTGGGACGCAGCTCAGCGCCGATCGTTCTGACCCCCAGGCCAATATCGACGCGCGGCTCGATTATGTTCCAGCCGTGGATCATCAGCACGATTGCGCGGCCGTGACGCGCGACGATTCGCGCCATGCGCTCGGCCAGCATCTCGAGCAGCCACGGCGCCTGTTCGGCGAGCTGGGTCAGGCGATTGCAGTCCAGCCGGTTGCGATCCATCCCGAAGTTGATCAGGGCCGCCGCTCCCAGGCGGTGTGCGAGTTCGCGCGCGATCTCGGCGGTGTGCAGGTCGTTGACCTTGGGATGCAGCGTCGCGCGCGCCGCTGGTCCGGCGCGTCCGCCGTGTGGTGCGATGAGCAAAATAGGGGAGTCGGCTTCAAGCACTTGCAGCCATTCGGCTCGCTCCGCGGCGCCTGCCGCCGCCGCGCTCATGGCGTGGCGCTCCACGCGGCGCGCGCGTGCAGGATGAAGGACGCGAGGAAGTAATACACGATGTAGCTAAGCGATACGCCGAGCATGATCGGATTGATCCTCGGCAGCATCGGCAGCATCGCGAACGTCACTATCGCCCATAAGATTCCGTACCCGAGCGTCAGCGCTCGCAGCGCAACGGTGCGGCTCGGATAGATGTATTTGATCGGGACGAACACCAGCACCGCGAAAATCAGCAGCACCGCCCAGTTGATCACCGGCGGCCAATGCAGGCAGTAAAGGTAGAACGCAACGATATTCCAGTAGTTCGGGAAACCAAGGAAATAATGGTCGTCGGTCTTGGCGCCGGTCTGGCAGAAGCCGTACGCACTGGCCAGCATGATCAGGCAGGCCAACACCAGACCCGCGGCGGTCTTGGGGATGATGCCGGCTTCGAGCATCAGAAACACCGCGGCTACGGTGTAGGTCAGATAATCGACGATATTGTCGAGCAGCGAGCCGTCGAATGATGGCACGCGATGCTTCACGTCAAGCAGCCGGGCGAGCGAGCCGTCGCTCGAATCGATGAAGATCGTGATTCCGATCACGATAAACGAGAGTGGGAAATTATGCCCGGCCGCGTAATAGATCGCGAGCAATCCTGCCGCCGCTCCCAGCGCCGTGTAGAGATGCACGCCCCACGCGCAGGCCACCAGCAGACGCTGGCGCGGCAACGGTCCGGACAGGGTTCCCGCAGCGCTGGTCATTGGAGGTTCACTTCGCCGCCGTCACTTGGCGGGCTTGAGGTGACGCGGGCCGAAGTAGCCTTCGAGCACGGTCATGAATGGGCCGCACGGGCGGCGGCGTTTGACATGAAGCATCGCTTCATCGAGTGACATCTGGCAGTGCGCGCGCAGGTACGCAATCGCCAGAGTCGGCGCGCGATTCATGCCCGCGTTGCAGTGCAGATAAACCCGCCCGCCGCGCTGCATCAGCGCGCGTAAATCTCTGAGCGCCGCTTCGAGCCGCTCCGCCATCGCATCCGTGCTGCCGTCCTGGATGGGGGTGCGCACGAACTCGATTCCGCGCGCGTCATACTCTCCGCGCAGCTCGCGCGCATCGAGGCCATTGATGCGCAGGTCTTCGTCGTCTTGCAAATTATGCACCGCGGTGATGCGGTAGGTATCCTTGAGCCATTCGATATCGGCGGGTGCGGGATATTCGCCGATCACCAGCTCGTCGGTGATCTCGCTGACCGAGGGACGGCGGTCGCCGCGTGTCGAGCGGGGTTGATCGTCGGGGCGTTTGCTGAACCAGTCCATCGTGTCGTGTCCAGTATTTCCAACTTGAATTTAGCCGGGTCGAGTCAGTCTGTGCCAGTATGCCATCACCGTTTGCGCCGCGTTAGAGCCGGGTGGCGCACGCTTGTGGACTTCCGACCCGTTGCCACTCGAAGAGCCAGATCGAGGCCAGCGTTGACGCCGCGTCGGCAATTTGTCCGCTGAACAGGGCGGAGTCCTCGGCGAAGAGCGCGTTCGAGTATGCGCGGCCGGAGCGCGCCGCGGCGCGCGCGGTGCGATCGTCGGCCGTTATGCGGCCGACGAGCGCGTGCGCGCGGGCGATTTCAGCGAGTTCGGCTGACCATATGTCCAGGATCACGATCAGCCGAACCTGAGGTTCCGCGGCGCGTTCGATCTCGCGCGTGCGATGGTTGGCTGCGTTCTCGAGTCGCGCGTGGCAGCCGCGTTGCGCGCGGCTGCAATCGTGCCAGAACGTCGTATGCAGCGGCTGGCTGGCGTCGCCCACGTAATGCGCCAGATAGCCCGAATGCGTGATGACGGCGGCGCAATCTCCGGCGCGCCAAGCGCTGCCGACCTGCGCGGCCTCGCTCTCAATCGTCCACGGCAGTGTGCCCGCCCTGTCCACGCGACGCCTGCCGTAGCGCGTCAGCATCGCGGCCAAGTCGGGCGAGAGCGCGGAAAATGGATCCGAGCCGTAGTCTTCGAGATCGATATAATGCCGGATCGCCTCGGCGTGTCCGTAGCGGTCGCGCAGGATCGTATCGGGCGCGACCGAGTCGGCTTCGAGCGTGTGCTCGTTGCCGGCGAGCGCCCGCTCGAGCCCCGAAGTCGGCAGCGCGCGCACCGCCATCCGGGTGATCAATCGATGCGTTCCGCTGTCCCACGCCATCGCGGGCGCCACCATCGCGAAGAGTCCGATCGCGCACAGGATAGCGGCGGCGCGCTTCACGCTTTGGCGCCGCGCCGCGGTCGCGTCCGGTTAAGCTGCGTGGAAGATTTTGTTTTCCCCTGCGCACTCGCTGATTCAGGCATCACCACGGCGGCCCCGGCGGATTTGCGCGATCGCGCCTTCGCGGTGCCGGGCGGATTGGCCAGCGCCAGCACGGCGGTGCGCAGGTAATCGGAGAGCTTGCGATACGCGCCCATCCCTTCGGAGTTCTCCGCCAGCGCCCGCATCGCGGCGTTCGTGATCACGCCGCCGATCCGGACTTCGACCGGATGGCGCCGCGGCCACAGGCTGCCCTTGCCCAGCACCTGGTGCGTTCCGCGAATCAGAACCGGCAGCACGTCGCATCCGCTGCGCAGCGCCAGATAGCCCGCCCCGCTCTTGAATTCGTGGATCGCGCCGTCGGCGGAGCGGGTGCCTTCGGGAAACATCAGCACGCTCTTGCCCGCGCCAAGTTCCAACAGCGCGTCGTCGAGCGATTCGAGCTGCGCGCGCTCGCGGTCGAACGCGATGAGCGAGGTGAAGTTGGCGGCCAGAAAGCGGCGCGTGCGGGTGTTGAAAAAATAATCCTTCGCCGCGAGCACGATCAGATCGTTGCCGAGCTTGCCCAGCGCGTAGCCGACCAGGCCGAAATCCAGATGGCTCGAATGGTTTGCGACCACCAGCAGGTTGCGATTGGCCGGAATATTTCCGCGCCCGAGAATTTCGGGCCTGAGCCACGTCTGGAACGCGCTGTGTTGCGTGCGCCGCAGCATCCCGCGCGCGATCCCGCGCACCACGGCGGGGAGCTTGGGGGTATAGGGATCGGCGAAGCGCGCGTATGACGGCATCCGCACCCGCCCGGTACCGGTTCCCGCCGACGCGACGCGCTGCAAATCCTCGACAGTGCGCAGCTCGCTCATCTCTTCGGGGCCGACCTCGTGGCCCGCGTGCTCGGCGATATGCTCGCCCAGTTCCGCCATCGCCAGCGAATCGAGTCCAAGATCCTCGATCAGGCGCGTGGCCGGCGTGATTGTGATTTGCTCGGACGACACCTGCGCGAGCGCCTGCGCGAGCCACGGTTCGACTTCCGAGCCGTGCGCTGCCGCGGCGTTTGCGGCGCCGGCCGCGTCGAGCAGGTTGCGCAGAATTACGGCGACCTCGTTGCGTTTGACCTTGCGGGTGCGGGTGCGCGGCAGCTCAGCATCGGTGAAGCGCAAAATCCGGACCCGTTTGTGCGGCGAAAGCCCCTGCGCGATTTTCTCGAAGTGTGCGCGCAGGCCGTCTTCGACCGCGCGCCGGCTTTCGCCCTGGGCGTATGCGGGAACGGCCAGCGCGGCGACTTGCTCACCTTGGCCGACCTTCAACCCGACGACCGCGATCTCGCGCAGGTATGGCGAATGGCCGTAGGCCTCTTCGAGCTCTTCGATATAGATGTTATTGCCGCCCGAATCGACGATCACTTCTTTGGCGCGGCCCACGATATAAAGCCTGCCGTCGGCGTCGAAGCGGCCGAGATCTCCCGTGTGCAGCCATCCGTCGCGCAGCACCGCGTCGGTCGCGGATTGGTTGCGATAGTATCCCGCCATCACGTTGGCGCCGTGCGCGACAATCTCGCCGATTTCGGAGCCTTCGGGATGCAGCCGAATCTCGACGCCCGACAGCGGCTT
>Ga0307373_10012665_pt1 | contig 11936 bp, 9 predicted proteins | sample OX2MG_FD_202534 | JGI IMG/M metagenome (GOLD analysis project Ga0307373, IMG submission 202534) | Soil microbial communities from Risofladan, Vaasa, Finland - OX-2 | ecosystem: Environmental > Terrestrial > Soil > Coastal area > Acid sulfate soil | place: Finland: Risofladan, Vaasa | collected...
CGGACGAATCCGGTCAGATGCTCGAGGGATTTCAGACCATAGGACTCAGTACCGACCAGGAAGGCGTTCTTCGCAACGACGTAGAGGTCGACGAAGAGACCGGTTTCGGCGAGCGAACCAAAGAGGCTCTCCGTATCGGTCCCTCTCGTGAGTCGCTCCAGCGATGAACGTTCGGTGTGGTTGTAGTGATAGACGTGCATATTCGGAAACGCCTCGCGCCGTCGGGCGAAGAACTCCACCAGTTCCTTCACCATTTGGGCCTGGGCATCCAGGTCGTGCGCCCACCTGGCGTCGTAGGACCAATCGCCCGCATCATCGCGATAGCGCAGTCCGCTCAGGAAAAAGAGGTCGTGCTGCGCGCTCCAGAAGGGGTGACCTTCGAAGTCGAAGAACACGTCGCCTTCGTCGGGCGCGGGCAGTAGTTCGAAGCCATGTCCGAAGACTGGGTCCTCCGTCGGCGTGACAAGTTCATACACCGGTGCTTCGCCGGGGTGCTGGCGTGAGGCGACCTGCAGGCTCGCTTGACGCACCAGGCGTTCCAGATTCTCGTCGTGCAATTCCGGTACCGACTCGACGCGTCTCGACAGTTCAACGATCGTGCGCACGCCGTCGCTTTCGAGAACATTGCGGTCCGACGATCTGATGTTGGCGACGTAGACCAGCGAATCTTCCGCACGCCACTGCGCGTTGCACATCGAATTGAACTCGCAGTAGTCGCAGTGTGTGCACGGCTCCGGCCTGGTGTGCGCGATTTCATCTTCGCCCAACAACGTGGCGAGCTGTCGTCGAAGTCGTCGCCAATACGGGCGAAACTCCTCGACGCGCAGTGACTCGCTTACCCCGGAGCCGAGCCACAGGTGCATCTCTCGCGGGGCCGTGCCCGTGAGTGCCTCCAACGCGTCGGCGTAGAAGCACAGTTGCAACACGTGTCCCGGCTTGCCTTCGATCCGAGTCAACTTCGCGTCAACCGGTTCGTACGAGCAGTACCCTTCGGCGTCTTCAACGCGAATCATGAAGTCGGCGATACCGCGAATGCCCTCGTGCACGAGCGGCATTTGGTAGATGACGTCGTGGCCCTTCGCCATGGGATCACCGATTCGAGCCACCCATTGCTGGAATGTCTCGTCGGGATTACGACCCGGCACCTGATATACGCTTCGACCCTGATCTTCCAACTCTTGAAGGCAGTTGCGTTCGTGCTGCGCACCCTTTTCGATGAGCAGGTCAGCCAACGTACCCAACGGCCGCGGCTCGAGCGTCAAGGTCCCGGCGTCGGCTCGATTCCTAAGTGAGAGAAAGTGCGAGCACTCCAGCCACGCCGTGATCTTGGACGGTGTTATCAGGCGTTCGACCATTCAACTCCACACTAAATAAAGGTTCACTCCTTCAAGTGTGACCGCGAACTGTGACAGTGGGTTGCCAGCCGTTACAAGAACGGCCCGACGACTTCGTCAGGCTCTGGCTCACCGCGCTCGACCAACCGCTCCCCCGCACGGGCTCGCGCCGACGCCAAGAGTTCGCGCTGCGCGTCGGCGCTCTGGGGCCCTGACGATCCCGGCGATCGACGACGGGCCAACGCGGCGCCGCGTTCAAAGAGTCCGGCGAATCGTTCGAGGTCCGGGTGATCGGCGACGACAACGTCGAGGGATCGATCGGTCCTGACCGCTTCGGCGACCAATAGACCGACCTGCTCGTGCGCCTGGCGAAATGGCACACCTTCGCTGACTAATTCCTCGGCGATGTCGATCGCAACCATGAACGGATCGTCGGCCGCGTTTGCGGCCACGTCCTCGTTGAAGGTCATGGTGTCGTAGGCACCGCAGAGCGCGGCGAGAACCAATAGCACTTGACGGGTGGAGTCGAAGAGCGGCTCCTTGTCCTCTTGCAAGTCGCGATTGTACGAAAGCGGCAGTCCCTTCAGGGTCACCAACAACCCGGTGAGATTGCCCACGAGGCGACCCGACTTCGCGCGCGCGAGTTCGGCCACGTCACTGTTCTTCTTCTGCGGCAACATCGATGATCCGGTGGCGTACTCGTCGCTCAACACCGCGAAGTTGAACTCTGTCGTGGTCCACAAGACGATCTCTTCGCCCATGCGCGAAAGGTGCACGCCCAACAACGCGATGTCGAAGAGTGCCTCGGCGACGAAGTCGCGGTCGCTCACGGCATCTAGAGAATTGGTAAAGGCCGAGTGGAAACCCAGTACGTGCGCCACGTAGGTCGGATCGATGGGCAGCGAGGTGCCCGCCAAGGCACCCGCACCGAGCGGCGACACACTCATTCGGTCGCGGGCGTCGAGTAGTCGATCGACGTCTCGAAGCAGCGACCAGGCGTGGGCCTGGAAATGGTGGCTTAGCAAGATCGGCTGAGCCCGTTGGAGATGGGTATAACCCGGAAGGTAGCCCTCGTGATGCCGCTCTGCCAGGGCCACCAGCACGTCGATCAACTCGAGACTCGACGCTGCGACTCGTTGTACCGCGTCCAAAGTGAAGAGCCGTAACGTCGTGGCCACTTGGTCGTTGCGACTGCGCGCCGTATGCAACTTCGCTCCGACGTCACCCACCAGTTCGGTAACGCGCCGTTCGATCGCCATATGGATGTCTTCGTCGCTCTCGACGCGAGCGAATCGATCGTCGACGAACTCGGATAACACCTCGTCGAGGGCGGCGATCAGCGTGACACCCTCGTCTTCACTCACCAGACCGGCCCGAACGAGTCCGCGCACGTGCGCTTTCGAACCCAGGATGTCAAAGGGGTAGAGCACGTGATCGAAGGAATAGCTCTCCGACAGATCCCACAGAGTACTCTCCATGCCTTCGGAGAAGCGTCCGCTCCACAGCGTCATGGCGACGGCGACGTGGCGTTCTTGGCACCTTGACGCTGCGCCCAGGTCTTCACGCCGAGTCCGTAGATCCTCACGTAGCCCTCGGAGTCGGCGTGTCGGAACGTGTCGGCGGCGTCGTAGGTGGCCAGGCCATAGTCGTAAAGCGCCATGGGGCTGCGGCGTCCAACGATTCTCAGTAGTCCCGGGGCTTGGAAGAGCAGTCGCACGTCACCGGTGACGTGTCGCTGGGTGTCGGCGATGAACGCATCGAGGGCCTCTTTGAGCGGTGAGAACCACATGCCGTCGTAGACCAGCTCGGACCAACGACTCTCCAAACGGCCTTTTTCATGATGGACGTCGCGCTCGAGCACGAGGTCCTCTAAGTCGGCGTGCGCGGCGATGAGCCCCAAGGCCGCGGGACATTCGTACACCTCGCGACTCTTGATGCCCACTCGACGGTTCTCGACCATATCCAAGCGACCAAAACCGGTGGCCCCGGCTCGGGAGTTGAGAGTCTGAATCAGGTCAGCCAGTTTCATGTCGACACCGTCGAGCGCGACCGGGACGCCGGCCGCGAAGCTCACCGTGAGTTCAACCGGTTCCAGATTCGTTACGCGCGTGAGCGTGTAGGGCTCTTCTGGCGGGGCGACCCAGGGGTCTTCAATCGCACCGCACTCGATCGCGCGACCCCAGAGGTTCTCATCGATCGAATAGATCTTCTCCTTGGTCGCCTTGATCGGGATCTCCCACTTTTCTGCGAAGTCAACGGAGTCGGCCCGGGTCATCCCCCAATTGCGAGCGGGTGCCAAGACTTCTAAGTCCGGCGCCAACGCGTGCGTTCCCACTTCGAAGCGAACTTGATCGTTACCTTTGCCGGTACAACCGTGTGCCACGGCCTGAGCGTTGAACGCGCGGGCCTGGGCGACGAGGTGTCGCACGATCACGGGTCTCGACAGCGCCGAGACGAGCGGATATTTGTTCTCGTAGCGAGCGTTGGCGGCGATGGCCTTCGCGCAGAACTCCTCGGCCATTTCATCGCGTGCGTCCACCACGACGCAGTCGATCGCCCCGGCCACTTTGGCGCGTTCGCGAATGTCGTCAAAGCTCTCCGCAACTTCGACGTCTTGACCAACGTCGACGAGCACGGCCACAACTTCGACGCCCCACTCTTCAATCATCCAGCGGATCGCAACCGACGTGTCGAGTCCCCCGCTATAGGCGAGCACCACCCGTTTTGGCATGACTACCTCTCCTTGTGATTCGAAGAAGCTGTGTCGTCGAGACCCGCGAGCGAACGGAACTCAGCGGCAATAGACATTCCCCCGCGCTTCTCATCGGCAATCACCAGCACCGTGTCGTCGCCGGCCACACTGCCCAGCACTCCATCAAGTGCGCTGCGGTCCAGTGCCGACGCCACCACATGCGCGCACCCGGGAGGCGTACGGACTACGACGAGATTCTCCGAGCTCTCGACTGACACCACCCACTCGCCCATCATCCGGCGCAGGTGATCCAGTGGCGCATGCGTGAACGTCGACGCGGTCGCCGTGACGATGCGTCGAACGCCATTTTCATCGCGCACCTTGATCGTGCCGAGCTCTTGGAGATCACGGGTGACCGTCGCCTGGGTGGCGGAGATCCCTTCGGACTGCAAGCGCGTCACCAATTGGGCGGCCGTCGAGATCCTCTCTCGCTCGATTAGTTCGCCAATTCGGTGTTGGCGCTGGGTCTTGGTCATGAACTCTCCTCTTTAATCCAACGTAAGACGCCGATCATCGCTGAACGACGGTGAAACACTTGACGCCACACGAGCGACTGGGCACTATCGAGCACCCCGTTCGTTATCTCGTCGCCGCGATGCGCCGGCAGACAGTGCATCAAGACGGCGCCCTTCTTGGCGAGCTTGAGCAGGTTCTCGTCGACTCGAAAGGAGGCCAGATCGCGACGGCGCTGTTCGGTCTCACGTTCCACGCCCATCGAGACCCAGGCGTCGGTGTAGATGACGTCGGCCCCCTTGGCGGCTTCGGTGGGTGAATCGGTGAGTCGAAGGTTGCCCGGGCCGGGAACACTCGAAGGATCCTCGGGACCACCCGGTTCCAGTTGGTAGCTATGCGGAGAGCCCACGGTCACGTTCACGCCGAGGCGCAACAACGCGACCGCGAGCGAGCGCGTCACGTTCGTCGCGTCGCCGACGTAGGTGACGTCGAGACCGGCGAGGCCATGTACGTCGCCCTTGGCGAACTGGTCGGCGATGGTGAGCACGTCGGCGATCGCTTGGGTCGGATGGGCGACGCCGCTTAGGAGATTGATCAGCGACATGCGATCGTTCGTCGCCGCGCGCATGCGTTCGAAGATTGCGTGATTGCGAACCCGGAGTCCCGCGATCGCGTACATCTCGGCCAGCGTTCGTCCGACGTCCTCGGCGCATTCGCGACTGTCAAGTCCGATCTCTTCATCACTGAAAAAGGTGACGTAGCCACCCAATTCGTGCACGGCCGCTGAACTGGACGCGCGTGTTCGCAGACTCGGTCGCTCGAACAAGAGCGCCACGCCCTGGCCCTTCAGCGTCTCGTCGTCAAAGGGCGAGGTCGCCAACTCGTAGATCAAGTCCAGGTCCGACTCACCCTGTTGTCCAATCGTCAAGAAATGCCGTGTCACCGCACCACCTGCGTTGTCGGGACGGAGTGGGCTAGCGCGTCTCGCAGGGCGTGCGGCGTGGTGCCATTGGCCAAGAGAATCTTCTTCGCGCCGGCATCCAGAGCGTCCAGCGCAGCTGTCAACTTCGGATGCATCCCGTCACGAATCGCACCCGAGAGTTTCATCGCTTCGATCTCGGCCGCGGTAACTCTCGACATGGCCGACGCTGGGTCCTTGACATCGGCGAGGAGTTGGTCGATGTCGCTGAGTAGGACGAGCACGTCGGCACCGAGCTCTCCCGCCAGCGCGCCCGCGACCGCGTCGGCGTTGCAGTTGAGCGGTTCGGAACTCTTGTCCAACGCAATGGGACTCACGACAGGTGTCAGTCCCGCGGTCCAGAGGGCGTCGATCACGTTTCGAGTGACCATCGGCGCGTAGCCCACTCGCTCGGGCCATTCACCAGTCGGCTCAGAGCGCAGTAACGACGCGTCCGCACCGCAAAGGCCGACGCTCGCCAATCCGGCGTCGTTGAGTGCTGCGACGATACGCACGTTCACATCACTCAGTGCCATCACCACGTACGGCATCGACTCGGCGTCGGTCATGCGGAGCCCGTCTCTGAACGTACTCTCGAGTCCCACGCGGAAGAGTAGTTCGGCGATTTGCGGTCCCCCTCCGTGGACCACGACGACGTTGACACCGCCGTCGCGCAGCTCGGCCACATCGTGCGCCAGGTCAACCAACACCATTGACGACGGCGCGAGTGAATCGAGGGCGTGTCCACCCAGCTTGACGACGGCGCACTTCACGGCGTCACTCCGGTCATCGGAAGTCCCATCGTCTCGTCGCGACCGGTCGCCACGTTCCAGGCCTGCACCGCTTGTCCGGCCGCACCCTTGATGAGATTGTCGATCGAACTCATGGCGATCAACCAGCCGGTTCGCGTGTCGACCCGTGCGCTGAGAAAGCAGAGGTTGCTGCCTACGGGATCCTTTAACGACGGTGGCTCGTCCGTCACCACGATGAAAGGATCACCGGCGTAGGTCTCTCGAAGGAGTGCGATCGCCAACTCCGTCGTGAGTGACGGATCCTTCATGCGACCGTAGGCAGTAACCAACATGCCGCGACTCGTCGCGACCACGTGCGGCGTGAAGAGAATTTCGGCACCCAACTCTTGTTGGATCTCAGGCGTGTGGCGATGCGACAGGAGTCCGTACGCCTCGGCGTTGCCGGACAGACGCGAGAAGTGGAGTCGATCACTCACCGCGCGTCCCGCGCCCGAGGTTCCACTAAGCGCGTTCACGACGATGCCGCGACGTTCAATCAGTTCCGCGTCGAGGAACGGACCCAGCGCGAGAATACTCGCCGTGGGATAGCAGCCCGGGACCGCGATCAACGTCGCGCCGACGAGTTCCTTTCGGTGGCGCTCCACTAAGCCGTACACCGCGCTCGTCAGTAATCCCGGCGCCACATGTTCGTCGCCGTACCAGGTGCGATAGTCGTGTTCGTCTTTCAATCGGAAATCGGCACCAAGGTCGATGATACTGACACCGAGTTCGAGGAGTTGCGGTACGAATTTCTGGCTCTCACCGTGCGGCAGGGCGAGAAACACCACATCAAGAGCACTGGTCAGCACGTGGTTCGTCGGAACGAAGGTCATCGTGGAATAAACCGCGGCCAGCGCCGGCACGTGTTCGGCGATTCGTTTCCCGGCGTTGGATTCGCCAGTGGCGAGGACGAGCTCAAGGTCGGGATGCGACGCGCAGAGTCGAAGAACCTCTGATCCGGCGTACCCGGTGGCGCCGACGACCCCAATTCGCATAATGACATTTTATGCATACCGAGACATAAAAACGCAAGTGTCACACGTACTCACTACAATTGCTGCCATGTCACGGCGCGGTTGGACCCTTTTTCTGGCGATGGCCGTGATCTGGGGTATCCCTTATCTGCTGATTCGCGTGGCCGTGCGCCAGCTCGATCCCGGCGTGATCGTGCTCCTTCGAACGGGTCCCGCGTCGCTCCTTCTCGCGCCGATAGTGATCGCCCGCGGCCAGGTCACGGTCTTGGTGAAGAACCTGCGCTGGATCGTAATCTTCGGCGTCGCCGAATTCGGTATCCCGTGGTACTTCATGGCCACGGCAGAACGACACATATCGAGTTCACTCACCAGTCTGTTGATCTGCTGCGTTCCGCTCTTCGCGGTCCTCGCTCAACGGATTCGCCGGACCCATGAACACATCTCGAGGCGTCGCTACCTTGGCCTCGGTATCGGTGCCATCGGTGTCGCATTCCTGGTGGGACTCGACCTGCGAGGCGGATCAATCACTTGGATCGGACTGATGATGGTCGTCTGTCTCGGTTACTGCGTCGGTCCGATGATCCTCGCCACGAAGTTGACCCACGTACCCGGTGTGGTGATCGTGGCCGGGGCCACCGCCTTCGTCGCGCTCTGTTGGATACCTTGGTCGGTCGTCCACTGGCCTTCGCATGTCTCAACCGAAACGTGGAGCTGCATGGCCATTCTCTCGGTCGTGTGCACCGCGACAGCGTTCCTCGTGTTCTTCGAATTGGTGAAAGAAGTGGGCTCGTCGCGTTCGGTGGTCGTCACGTATTTCAACACCGCTATCGCGGTCGTGCTCGGTGTGGTCGGCCTCCACGAGGCACTCACCGCGGGCATCGTCTTAGGTTTCCCACTGGTGCTCGTCGGTTGCATCTTCGCGACGAGTGGACCGAAGCAACTGCCAACGTCGGAGCTACTCGGCGTACTCAGCGGAGACGCGGACCTGGCCATCGACCAATAGCCACAGTGATCCCGGTGCGTGCGCGATCTGCACCTCGTGTCCGCTCTCGACCGCTCCGTAATGGATGACACTCACCCACACAACCGGTGTCGTGACGACTTCGGTGACGGCCTGCCACACCGCAGCATTGTTGACGTGACCGACGATATCGAGGTCTGCCCGTCGAAGTGGCCACGCCAGTAACTGCGCGTTCTCGGCGACCACCGGCGCCGGGATCCGACCGGATACTTTGCGACCCTGCATCGCTTCGCCATAGACGTCATAGAACGCCGGCTTGATGCGAACGGGTTGTCCGGAGGCATCGACGGGCACCCATAAGGCGGCCGCTTCGACGAAGAGGCGACCGTGGGCCGAGATATTCGTTCGACGTTCGGCCCAGGCTGCACCGGTACCGCCGCACCACGTCATCACGGTCAGCACTTCTTTGTAGCGGGGCCAGCGTCCCCCGTCGGGGACGCGGATCGTCGTTCTGCGAACGACCCAGGTGTCGGTCGATTCGAGGCCGGTATCTTCCCAGTCGTCCGCGGCCACGTCCTGGAGCACGCGCGCAACACCGTCCAGGCGAATGACACCACTCGCGTCGGCGTCGCCCAAGCGAACGCGAAATTGTCCGCTGTAGTGACGGCCGCGTCCGCTGGGAGCGACGAACTCAATCACTCTGGCGACCTAGAGCGGGCATCACGACCATTGGACTAGCGAAGCGTCGCGCCCAGCGACTCAGCGCGCGCGATCAACTGGCTCCGGGCGCTCGCCACGTCCTTCTCACTCAGCGTGCCCTCGTCCGAACTGAAGCGCACCCGATACGCCAGGCTCCGAGTTCCCTCAGGCAAGTTGGCGCCGCGGTAGACGTCGAAGAGATCGACTCGTTCGACGTTCGGCGAGGCGCCGCGCAACTCATGACCCAGGTCTTGGGCGTGCAGCGTGGCCGGCGTCACGAACGCCAAGTCGATGACCGCGCTCGGGAAGCGACTCGGGACCTTGGCGAAGTCACTTCGTCGCGTGGCCAGCGTCGGGTCGCACAACGCGTCAAAGTCAATGTCGAGCAGTCCGAGGCGCCGAGTCGGCACGGTACCGACATCTTCGACCAACACGGCGTCGACCTCGCCCACCGAACCCAATACCTCGCCAGACGATCGGTCGACGAGTTGACCGACGCGCGTGGGATGAAAACCCAGCGCCGGTGACTCGCCGTGACGGACGACGACGTCAGCGAGTCCTAATCGCTCGGCCAGCACGCTCCAGAAACCGACGGCCGTCGTGGCGTCGTCGCCCTCGCGACCCAGCACGATGGTCAGTCGTTCGTTCTCGCGCGGTAGAGCCAGCGTGACCGAACCGCCTGCACCACCTTTGGTCATGCGCGGCGACGTTGTCGCGTCGGGGTGGGTGAAGACGTTGCCGATCTCGGCCAGGACGACGTCACCGGTTCCGCGTTCAAGGTTCTTTCCCCACACCCGCACGAGTCCCGTAATCATCGTCGCGCGCAGCACCGATTCGTCCGACGCGAGCGGATTCGTGATTCGTACTCGAGCGACGCCGGAACGCAGTAAGTCGAAATCACCGTCACTGCCCAACGTCGGCGTCCAGCACTCATTCGCGCCGAGGTCGACGACGATGTCGCGAACCAGACGACGTAGTTTTTGGCGCGAGTTGAGTCCCCCGGGTTCGGGCCAGGTCGGGGTGTGTCGTGGCACGCGCCGGTAGCCGTACAGCCGAACGATCTCTTCGATGACGTCGGCACTGCCGGCGTCGCCGGCTCGCACGTCCGGTCGAGCGCTAGGAGGCACAACGCGAAAGTTCTCTCCATCGACGTCGACTTTGAAGCGCAGACCCCGAAGGATCGTCGTCACATCGTCACTCGGCACCGTGACGCCCAAGACGCGCTCAATGTCGTGTGACGAGAGCTCCACCGTTGGCGGTACGGGCAGCGTCCCTTCGACGTCGAGCGGGTCACGCAGCCACTCCAACTCGGGACAGCTTTCGCGCAGTAGGTGCACGAAGCGTGCGGCGGCCCGAAGGGCCAACTGAGGATCGACCCCACGTTCGAATCGGTTGGAGCCTTCTGTGCGAAGCGAGTGCCGCTTGGAACTGCGAGCAATGGACATCGGGTCGAAGTAAGCCGCTTCGAGCAATACGTCGGTCGTCGAGTCACTGATCTCGCTCGTCGCCCCACCCATGATGCCAGCCAGCCCAAGGACGTTGTTGTCGCCGTCAACGATGACGCAGTCTTCGCCGGTGTCCCCGAGCCCTCGTCCAGCCTGGGCCAGTTCGCGCTGGACGCCGTCGAGCGTCTCAAGCGTCTCTCCCGACCGGGCTCGTCGAGCTCGCAGTGTACGCCCGGCGACGTGGCTGGCGTCGTAGGCGTGGGTCGGCTGACCCAGTTCGAGCATCACCAGGTTTGACGCGTCGACCACGTTGGAGATCGCACGCATCCCCGCGCCTTGCACCCGCGCGACGATCCAGGCCGGGGAGCGACTGACCGTTACCCCTCGAAGTACCGAGACGGTAAGTCGTCCGCAGAGATCCGGAGCGTCGATGCCGGCCGACGCGAATGACGCGCTCGTCGTGTCGCTGTTCGGTTCGGCCAGTGTTGGGGACGCAAGCGATCGTCCAAGGCGCGTCGCCAGATCGCGAGCGACTCCTTCGACGGACCAGGCGTCCGGGCGGTTCCCCTCGACGGTGATGTCGAAGACGACGTCGGGCGTGATCGAAAGCGCCTCGAGCAGTCCGACTCCTACCACCGGGTCAATGGCGTCGTCGAGCAACATGAGCCCCTGCTGGTCATCGCCCAGTCCGAGTTCGCGCGCCGAACACAACATGCCGTTCGAGGTGACGCCGCGCATCTGGCGTCGGGCGATCTCGAATCCGCCCGGCAACACCGCGCCGATTGGCGCCAACGGCACGTGATCGCCGACATCGATATTCATCGCGCCGCACACAATCTCCAGGGGTCCGTGACCAGCATCAACGATCACCAGCCGGACTCGGTCGGCGCCCTCAATGGCACGAATCTCGTCGATTCGAGCCACGACCACGTCCTCGAGACCCTCACCGACGGCTTCGATGCCGTCGACGACCAATCCGAGGTCGTCCAGGATCTCGCGAACTTCATCGGGCGTCTCAGTGAGCTCGACGAACTCGCGCAGCCAGGAGAGCGCGATCCTCACGAGAACTGTCCTAAGAAGCGAGTGTCATTTTCAATCAGTGCGCGCATGTCAGCGATCTCGTGGCGCATCTGTGCGCAACGGTCAATTCCGAAACCAAAGGCGAATCCACTCCACTCGCGGCCATCAATGCCGACGGCGCTGAAGACCGCGGGATCGAGGACTCCGCATCCGCCCAGTTCGACCCAGCCGCTGTGTGAGCACGTCCGACATCCGGCACCGCGACAGATCGTGCACGTCACGTCGAACTCCGCTGACGGCTCGGTGAACGGGAAGTAGCCCGGTCGCAGACGCGAGGCGATGTCCGGCCCGAAGTAGGCGCGCGTGAAGGTCTCGATGACGCCCGCTAAATCACCGAAGGTGATACCGCGATCGACCACTAGACCTTCGATCTGGTGGAAGGTGGCGAGGTGTCGGGGATCAGGTGTGTCGCGTCGGTAACAGCGACCGGGCATCACCGAGTGAATCGGGAGCGAGTTCTTCGCGACCGCCTCCTCCATAAGATGAATC